>Ga0214544_1000603_pt1 | contig 68105 bp, 53 predicted proteins | sample CNSS3metaG_FD_160074 | JGI IMG/M metagenome (GOLD analysis project Ga0214544, IMG submission 160074) | Root nodule microbial communities from cowpea collected in UCLA plant growth center, Los Angeles, California, USA - CNSS3 | ecosystem: Host-associated > Plants > Roots > Nodule | place: USA... | reverse complement strand
AAGGATGAAAGTGGAAAGCAAAAATATGAGGGTACATGAGTAGTTAGTGGGGGTGCACAAAATAGATACAACAACGGGCCCAAAGACAATAAACAAAGACGAAGGAGGTGCAGGATTATCACATGTGGGAGTGCACAAAGTAAAAAAGGAAAAGTATGATGAGGTGTGTTTAGTAGAGATGGGAGTGCAACAAGTATAATATAAAACAAGCCCAAAAGTGACAATAAAAATGCAGAGGGAGTGAGGTCAGTAAACATGATGGTGCAAGAAGTAAACAAAACTCAACAAAAATAGCGCACAATGACATAAGGGTGTGGGTTAGTAAAAATAGTGATGCCATCAGCAAGGAGGTGTATGTATAATGAAACAAGGGCTGAAAAAGTAACAACAGTAGTGTGAGAACATTAAAACAGTGGTGTAGAAAGTTAATAGAGTGTCCAACCCAAAAAAACTCTTAAACACAAAAAGCAAAACCTTAAAGAGAGTTTCTTCTCCTTCACACCACTCTCACTAACGGCCAGAGAGCCTCACCCACTCATAGGACCAACAAAACAACACCCACCTGCGTTGCACCGTTCCGGCAGGCCAGGGACGCCGACGACGATGCTGACCATCACTCACCGGCGACACATCTCTTTCTCCTTCTCCAACGTGCGATATAGTCCTATGGCCAACCAAGAACAAGCTGCCACACGATCTTCGTCAGCCAAAGTCGTCGCCGGCCACGTCGTTTACCACCGGAGCCTTCACCGTCGATGGCAGAAGCCACCCCTTCTCTCCTTCTCTCTCACGAGATCGACGCCCGCACTAGGAGTTGCCATCACGCGTCTACTGCTCAAGAACTGCCACACCCGTGGCCACTGCACCGCGTCACTGCCGTCAGAGATATCACTGGCGACATCCTGTTCCATTCAAAGCTCCGAATCGTCGGTGGCCTTGCCGCCAGCGAGGGTTTCTACTCCTTTGTTCATCTCTCTGCTGTGATTGGTTGTGGCTGATTGGAGAAGATAAAGACTTGAGTGTTTGGCACTGGAATTGGGGTTTCGGTTAATATTGTTGTTAGATGAGGGTATGAATATGGAGATGAAAGCCAAGCTCATTCGTGTGCGAGTTGTGTGCGAGAATGTGAACTTGATAATGGTGAAAACAGATCCTAGAAATGTTCACAGCTTTGGCTATTTCATTGGATATGGAAAATGATGAGGATGAGTGGTTTTACAGATGAAGATCGAAGTTTAATGTTTAATGGATGTTTGAAGATTATGATTTGGGATGGCTGAAGGGTACATGAAGAAGATTACGATGGCCACGATGATGGTACGAGAGCGATGAGTGCACGATGATGCTTGGTTTTGGTGTAGCATATTCCATTTTTTAGACTCAAACAACAATAACCAGCACAATATATTTGACTATAATCCAAAGAGATGAAAATCATGCATATTCATATTCACAAAACGGTATTGAGGATGAAACACACCAACACATCAAGCCTAACATAGGAATCCATCATGCTCCCTCCAACATTCATTTATTTAAGATTAGATTTATTCAAGACTTGGTGCATACCTCTTGTAGTTGCTTGCCCTCACCCCTTCTGCTTTGGCTTATGCATTCTCTCTAATCCAGTGCCTTGAGTGCTTTTTTCCCCCTGTAGTAAAAAAAAATAGAACCCCTCCTCTCATGAATCTTCCTCTTTTTATTATGTAACTATCTGCACCTTCCAATCTCGAAATTTGGGATAAGGCTGAGAGCAGATGTTGCTTCCTGCTCCTTCAACCATGATAGCACAGCAGACATTGGTCTGATAACAGAGAGACCTTACATTACCTCTTTCTTTCCCTTTTTCCTTTTCTTTTTGTTGTTTTTTTTTGTTTCATTTTTTTTTACATTTTTTTTATATATATATTTTTTGAAAAAGGAATAAAACAAAATAAAAAAATAAAAAAGTAAACAAAATATGATTAAAATCAAAATTAAAAAAAATTAAATTTAAAAATAAAAATAAGAATAAGAATAAAACAAAATAAAAATAAAATAAAAGCAAAATAAGATGAAATGACAAATCAAAATAAAAGTAAAATAAGATAAGAAAAAAAATAATAATAAAAAAATAAAAAAAGGTATTACCCGGACAAAATTGGGTGTTGACAGTCCATAATTCATGAGTCAATAGAACTATCTAGACTACATAATAATGCATGTTCAATTTCATCAATTGCTGCATTTACTGATTGATCATCATCTTACTTCTTGTTGTTGTTGTTGTGCTTCCTTGGAGCCCTACATTGATTTCTAAAGTGACCCCTTTCTTGACAATTTCAACAAGTGATATCATTTCGGAATTTTGGTTGTAATCTCCTTCTAGACTTTGATCTACCTCGACCTTGATTATGACCTTTTTGGCTACTTCTTTCTTTAGTTTCAGTACTCAATGTTGAACCAGAACTAGAACTGGAAGATTCCCCTGAACTTTTCTTGCGAACATCTTCGCTTAAGATCAAATCACGGATGTTATCAAGCTTCAACTTACTATTACTTGCATAATTACTAATTGCAGTAACAGTTGCACTCCAACTTTCCGAAAGAGATGATAATAATGTTATCTGCACTAATGTCAACTGCACAATAATTGTATTAAATTCACTAACATGATTAGTAATCGAGTTACCTTCACCCATTTTTAGGTTGACTAGCCTGCGAATCAAATACACTTTATTGGCTGTAGATGGCTTCTCATACATATTTGACAACGTCTTCATCAAATATATGGTTGTGTTGTTGTTCATGATGTTGAACGCAACATTCTTGGCTAATGTTAACTGGATCACACCAAGTGTCTACTGATCTAACAAATACCATTCTGACTGCTCTATATCGGTTGGCTTCTGCCCTGTTAAGGATAGATACAACTTCTTCTGATACAGGTAGTCCTCTATCTGCATCTTCTAGAACCTGAAGTCACTGCCATCAAACTTCTCAATCCTCACCTTCCCTTTTTCCAATGCCATTGATCTTGCTACTTTTGACGAAAGCTCCTACTAGTTTTGACCAAAGCTTCTACTGCTTTTGACCAAAGCTCATGTTGTTGCTTTTGACCAAAGCTCTTGCTACTTTTGACCAAAACTCCCACTACCTTTCTAAACTGAGATTCCCAAGAAGAAAATTAAACTAAATCTTTTCTGATGTGGAAGATCAGACAATGGTGCAACCATAGAGCATACTAAGAAAAATGGCTCTTGATACCAATTGTTAGGAACAAGGCAATAAAGGAAAGAATAAAGGAGAGAAAAATATAATGATAAAGATCCATAGAACCATTGACTTAAGGTTTTGGGTTGAGAGTGGTGTCAATGCCTAATGTTGTTGGGCTCAGGTCTCATTGGTGTTGTATCTCCCTAGTGAAACACCCTCTGTAAACCTAACAAAATTGTCACCAAAACTATCCAAAATATTTACCGTTTTTGTACGTCTATTGATTGCAGTCAAAGTCGTGTTATGGTGGTGAAAAAGGAGAAAAAGGGTCCATATGAAGAGGAGAGTGTTATGAACAAACATCATTAGGATTTAAAGGAACAATTGAGAAATGTTTATTGATAAATGTTTTAAGGAGTCTGATGGGAATATATTTGAAGGCCTTAGTACCATATATAATTGTGGACGAGTGAGAACATTTTCTCCACATTCCACAAAGTAGCTCAAGTGTTCATTATCACTCAAAGAAGATTCACGAAAATAAACTATTCTTTTTGCCTTATACTTTGAGCAATTGGCCAAACATTTTAACTTGTTACTTATTACGGAAATTGTGTAAGACCCGTAAAATTTAATTAATTAAATAAATAAATAATTAATAAATGTGGGTGGGAAGAGCATTTATGACATTAAATTCTGATTGGTATGACGTGGAAAAGTGCTAGCTCATGTGGTTGAGAGGACTTGGGTTCAAGTCCTATGTATGCCAATTTTGTGTTATTATTTGTTATTGTTTTAAATATATGTTAATCATGTTGTGGAATAATATGATATTTGGATTATATTATTTAACATGAAATATGAATTGGTTGAATGGTTTGGCATTGAGTTGGCATTGCATGGTTGTGGGTTCAAACCTTGGAGAACCCAAATTAAATTTTATTTTTGCTAAACTTTAGTTTGGGTTGAATGTGAAGAGTTTATGGAAAACATAGATGAATGGGCAGCTAGGAAGCCTGGAAGGGGCTGAAAAACAGACCATAAAAAATCATTGAATGGTCATAAACATTACAATTAAGCCTATTTTCGTTTTTGGTAATTAAACAATCATTAAGGGCAATAATAAAAGGCTAATTGTGAGAGAAATGAGGGTTTTGGAGTCTAAACATTAGAGGTATTGAGGACTGCACGAATTTAGAGAGAAACAGTGAGTAGGGAGTGGAATTGAGGGGCTGGACAGTGGAAGAGCTTAGAGGAATTGTTGAAAATCAAGGAAAGAACTCAAGCACTATATTTAAGCGAAGGAATTCCAGGTTAGGGGAGTTTTACCACCTTCTATCTGTGTTTTTTATGCATAATTGTATGATCATAGAATGTATATGTTTGACCTTTTGATTAATTGCATTGAAATCTGCGTTTCTAGGATTTTTCCAGAAACCGCCTAGCGGGCTGCTCATAGTCGCCAGGCGGCACATGCCAGTTTGGTGTTCTTGGGTTCCTTTGAGGAACCGCCTGGCAGTGAGTCCCTGTACCGCTAAGTGACGTAAAACTGCAACCCAGTTTCTGGGTTTCTCTGATGAACTGTCTAGCGGTGATGAATTTCCGCCAGGTGACGCGAGTTTGTTGGGCTCGATTTTGTGTGATTTTGGGTGTTTTGGATTGAGTTTGATCGAGGAAAACCCAAGGGGTAGTTGTTAAGGGATGATCTAACGTGTATTCCATTGATTTCTAGTGTGATGAATGGTATAATCTGATAGAACAATACAATTGTATTCTTAGGGTTTAGATATTGGAGGTCTGGAAAAATTAAGCTTGATAAAGTTAATTATACTAAAACAATTTTGTTCGAATTAGAATAAGTGATGATTGGTGGCACTAACATCAGGTTCTTGGAGGGAATTGATTGAGATAGAGATAAGGGAGCATCCAAATGGTATAAAAATCATTCACAAGGGCTGCAAGACTGGGAAATTGCCCAGAAATCCATGTGTCGCCTGGCGGCACGGGGCTTGCTGCCAGGCGCCTTCGCAGCAGTATTATTTTTGTGTGGTTGCGCGAGATAGTGAGGATGTGGGGGATTTTGAGGTTCAGATTGACAAGTGAATGGAATTGGGAATGTTAATTGGTGAATAAGAAATGTATTAGTTAGAGGATTGAGTTGAGGTGGGAGGAATTGTTGGCATGCTTTAGGCAATTGTAAGTGGGAAGTTAGAGACAAACTTGGTAATGGTAATGAGTGAATTGTGAATTGGTAAGTGTGAGAAATATTAACATCAGATATTAGTCACTTGAGGAGTGATGTACCTAAGTGGTAATGACTTAGCGAGAGTTTGGAAGTAGGAAATGAATGATGGAAGCAGGTCTGACCCCCCTTTAAACCAGTACAACATAGGTACTGGTATGGCACCTGACGGTAGTGTTAAGTCCACCAAGCGATAGCTCTACTCCAAGGAGCTCTATAAGATGCGAGGTGCCTAGTGGTGAAGGATGTTCCGCTAGGCGATATCTGCAGGATTAAAGGTCTACTAGGGTGTGTGTGCCTGGCGGTGTGGTCTGTTCCGCCAGGCGGTGGCTACAGAAATTGAGGGTTCAGAGGCACTTGGCGCTTGGCAATACGTGTCCTCCGCAAGGCGGGCTGGAAGCTGATAGCGCTTAGCGGTACGTGTCCCCCGTTAGGCAATTTGACTATTGCAGCCTTGGGTGTTAGATTTTTGGATGCGTGATCTACAAGGCTTTTAGTGGTGCTTCAAAGGTGGGATTGTTGGTGTTGCTTGAGTTGAGCTCAAAACGTATCCCTTGAGTTGAGCTCGAGATAGGGGTTAAACACGTAGCATTCCTCGAGTTGAGCTCAGAATGGCATCCCTCGAGTTGAGCTCGGGATGGCAGATGAACACGAGGAACCCTTGAGTTGAGCTCGGGTTGGCGAGTGTTACCGGTGTGAGTGTGCTGGTTGTGGCCAATACGGATGGGTCTAGATGGATTGCCCTCTTCAGTAGATAGGTGACGAGTTTGGTAGTCTTGGGACCATGCGAACTATGTTCGTATTTGGGAACTCCACCTGGCGTTACGTTGTATGATTCGTAGCAATGGTTCCCGCACGTGCTCTATCGGTTGTGGCCGATAGGTATGGCAGCAAGTCACCTTGGGGTAATCACTAAAAGGGGTAGAACACGAATGATTTGGTTGTGGCCAGGTGATACGAAATAGAGTGAGAGACTTTATTTGGGTGTTTGCATGAATTATATAAATGACTACTTATGTGTATATCAATATGATTGTATGTTGTTTTTGTTAAGCTCACCCTATCTGCTTGTGTTTGACGATGATCGTGTACGCGATACATGTGAGCAAAGGATGTTGATGTAGGTGGTGCTGGTGATGCTTAGACTCGGAGCGGGGATAGCATGGGAGTCTTTTTACTTAATATGTTTTCGAAATAAAATTGTAAACTCTCATGAGACATTTTGTTTATTATTTCAGTTTTATAAACTTTGGTTCTGGAATTATATTTGGCAATAATAAAATTTTAAATTTCCCGCATTTTGGGAAATGAGGAATTATTTTAAATGCGACTTGTTATTTATTTTATTTTATTTTATTTTATTAAATCCGTAATATCCTGACGGGATGTTAGAAATTGTCTTAAAGGCTCCTAAATGAGGAGGTTCCATATGATTCATCCTTTGAGACCTTGTAGTATCAAGGTTAAAATTAGGAAGTTGACCTTGTTCCAAAGGCAGACCAAGATGCATCAAAGACAATCAAAAGTGCATAATCTTAATGTTATGAGTGTTGGAAATAGGTTAGTGGAGTCTAGTTTACCAAACTTTATGTAAATGCCCAGGTTCCATGTAACGTGATTAATGGAGTTGAGTAGGGAGCATGAGTCATCTCTTTACCCAAGGAGGTCAAAATGCGAATAAATTTTGGAAACAAAATGTGAGGAAGGCCGAATGGAATACAAGCCAATAGATGATAAATCATGTACCTACCATTTTCACTAATATGACTACGTGACTCTTATTTCTGCAAAATGTTCTTCTTGTAATTGTTGCTATATTTCCGCATAAGAGATCATTATAATTGCGAGTTCTTAATCCTAGGGGGAGATTGAGACAATATACTTGAATATGTTAAACAACCATTAAAGTTTATACTCGTGTTTCCTGGATAAGGTTAAACTCGTGATTAGAGATGGCAAATGAACTCACTTTGTGGGTATTGCTCAAACTCATCCCCATTTTGATGGGGAATCCCTACATTGACTGGGTATGAGTATGTGTATGAAGAATCCCTGACTTTTTCAATTGGGAATGCGGATATACATATTCGCTTTGTCCCCGTCCCTACACCCACCATAATACTCTTAGGTTTTATAGAGGGGGTTTCACTAGGGAGAATAAACAGCAATGAGAGCTGAGCCCAACCACATAAGGCATTGACACCACTCCCAACCTAAAATCTTAAGGCAATGAGTTTATGGGTCTTTATCCTTATATAATGCTCTACTTTCTCATTTCTAGCCAATATGGGACTTAGACTCACTTGGATTCCTAACAATCTCCCTCTCAACGGTGAATGCCTTCAACCACATTGGTATACTCCCCTCCAGCGGAAGCATTCCCACCCACAAGTACTCCTTTTCTGCCTTTTTTTTATCGTCGTTCTTCTTAACGGGACACGCTTACCTGTAACCCTTGCTAGGAAGACTTTGATACAAGGACCATATTGCGCTCGTTTGAGCCAGTTTTAACTATCAGCTCCGATTCCACTTCTTAGATTTTACAGAGGGGGTTTCACTAGGAAGAACAAACACCAATGAGACTTGAGCCCAACCACATAAGGCATTGACACCACTCTCAACCCAAAACCTTAATGCAATGGGTTTGTGGGTCTTTATTCTTATATAGTGCTCCACCTTCTCATTTCTACCCATTGTGGGACTTAGACTCACACTTGGATTTCCAACAATCTCCCCCTCAAGGGTGAGTCCCTTCAACCACATTGGTACACTCCCCTCTAGTAGAAGCATTCCCAACCACGAGTACTCCTTTTCTGCACCGTTGTTCTTCTTAACGGTCCACGCTTACCTGGAACCATTGCCAATAAGACTTTCGATACGAGGACTATACTACATTTGTCTGAGCCGATTTTAACTATCGGCTCTGATACCAATAGTTGGATCGAGTGCTTACCACTTGGCCAAAAGTTATAGCTATTAGTCAGGGCGTAACTCTTTTTACTTAAGAGTGTAACACAAGCCCAAACGCCATAATTTATTCGATTGTGACCCGCCCCACTTGGCCTTTATCACGGGATAATTGATGCAACTTGCAACAATCTCCTGCTTAGTAATTGTCCTACTAGGAATCCCACTTTGATTGTGACTTGGCCCACCTGGCCTCCGCCATAGGGCAATTGTGCAACAATCTCCCCCTTAACAATTGTCCACAAGGAATCGAACTCGTGACCTTAGCTTTGATACCACTTGTTAGGTCTATAGGGGGGTTTCACTAGGGAGAACAAACACTAATGAGACTTGATCACAACCACATAAGGCATTGACACCACTCTCAACCCACAACCACATAAGGCATTGACTCACACTTGGATTCCTAGCAAATACCCGTCCCCACTATATCCCCGTACATGTTTAAATTATTAAAATATCCAGTCAATTAAGTAACCACACACACACACACACACACACATATATATATGTGTGTGTGTGTGTGTGTATTACACACTTTATATTTTTCTATTCTTTTTTAATATTTTTCTTTATTGTATATTTTCCTTTCACGTGAGAATGTTTAACCCTTTAAATTTAAGTGTTAAATAGCATAAACCTTTTATTTGTTAGGTAATTTAAAAAATTATGTTCTTTACTCTATTATTTTAAATTTTTGTTTCATTTGAAGAATTCTTTTGTTTCGTTAAAACATTTTTTGTTGTTTTTCAACCATGGACTATGTTGATATTTGTCTTAGATATTTAAGGTATTTGTGCGATTTCATTAAATAGTCTCTCAATTTGTTAATAATAGTGGCAAAAAACCGCTACAAAATGTTCTCTAATTTAATAATATTTTTATATTTTGACGATTAAAAACCACCAGTAAATGCATCATATTTTTTACGGTTAAAAATCGTCACAAAATGCATCATATTTTGACGGCTAAAAATCACTACAAAATATAACATTTTTTACGGTTAAAAGTCGTAACAAAATATATTATATTTTCACAATTAAAATCCAAAAATTATTCAAAATAATTTTAGAATTTTTTAAAATCCAAAAAATAATTTTAGGATTATATAAATAAAACATAAATAATCCAATACATAATGACAAATTTAATATTGTCTCAAAATGTAACACCCCATTTAATTAATAATGCTAATTAAAGGAGATGTCACGCAAGATAGTAGTAGAAGCAAGGTCTTGGAGTATGGACACTACTCCTTACAGTTATGCACGAGAAACAAAAATAGAAGTTTAGGCACACCACGATGCCAGAATCAAAATAGTTTAATGGGTCGACAAAGTACAAAATAAAGTGCTAAAGCAGGACAATACATGGGCCATAGCCCTAAAAGAAAATTAGAATCCATCCTAGAGATGCTAAGCAGCGGAATCACCGTTTCTCTGTTGACCACGGGGAGTTCTCGCATCTGCTCACATCAATAAATTGATGATCATCACAAAGAGAGAAAACCACACAAACAAAACATGTAACAAACAGAAGGGTAAGCTAGAGCAGACAATGGTTTATCATACAATTATATACATTTTCACAGTCCAACATATATACATCATCCAATCATATTATGACCTTCAACCAATACACTAGACACAAGACATGACTCATCCGGATACATATAATTAGTCGGATTCAACGGATGCTTGCACTTGTGGTGGCCATTACTGCTCTACCGAGATAATTGTTCCAGTGTTTCACCCCCCACGCACAAGGTTAGTGCTTAAAGAGTTGCAGGGCTCCTGCTACTCTCACCACTCGAGTCAGTACACTCTATGTGAGACTAACTGACTCTTTAGAGCATCAGGATGCAATCCTTACCTTGAATCCTTACTAAATTATACAAATGAGGCACCAACATGAACTCCCACTAACATGGGTCATGGAATTACGTCCCAACCAACTAAGGCACCACCATGAGGTCTCACCTAGAGGCTCATGGAATTACACCTTAACTAATGAGGCACCACCACAAAACTATCATGGAATTACGTCCTAACCAAACCAAAACCATGATTCTAACCATGAATGTAACATTATTGCTCATACCAAATTCATGACCACATATATAACCAACCATTCATGTATATTCCATACCAAGATCATGTCAAACTCATCATTCACCACCCACAAACCATCTTTACTCATGTATATTCACCCACCTCATACTTTAACATAGTAATTCAATCAAGCAGCTACCAAACATCCAAGAACAGAGAAGCAACAAAAAGGAATGCGCCCTCGCCCAACTCCTCGCTCAAGCAGAAGGGTCTCGCTCAGGCGAGCTCCTTTCGCCTAGGCGAGAGCTCGAGAAGAGGGGAATAGTGGCTTGTGCGTTCTCTCGCTTAGACAAGACCTCCTCGCCTGAGCGAAATAGGCTCTCGCTCAAAACAGGATCTCGTCGCCTGAGCGATAGCTCACGCAAACAACTTGGGCAAGTTGCTGTTAGTCCTGCGTAGGCGAGACACACTCGCTTGGGCGAGAAAACCATAACCGTCTACTGTTCACGTAGCCTAACACCAATATTCAACCATATCAAAGCACAAATAGCATTCATATCATTTTACATACACACATGGCTTAGAAATATGAAACAGACCCAAAAATAGGTAAAGATCAATTTAAACTAAGAAACCCTAGCTTCCCTTACCTAGAAAGAGCTACTAAGGGAAATTTTGAGTACGAACAGAGAAGCACCACAACTCCTAGGGTAGTTTAGTGAGGCAGAGCGGAAAGTGCTTGAGCCTTCTTGACCAAGAGCTGAGACCAAACCCTAGCAGAGTTTCTGTTGGGAAGAAAAGGTGAGGAGTAAGCACTATTTCGTAAAGTGAGTCCAGAATGGAGGGTTTGGCTGTTTTAGGGGTCTTGACACTCAATGGGCCAGACTTAGGCCCATCTGATTAAGATATGCCCTTAAAATTTAGGGCAGAAAAGAAATAGAAAAATAAAGTGGGTCTTACACACAAGACCTGGTGTTTCAAGAGAAAACTAAAACGCGAAGATAAGTCATGAAAATACGCAACAACCAAATAATATGTTCTTTCAAATATTTGAATATTATAAATTATAAATAGTTAAAAGAAAGTGATACAACAAAGTTGGTTGCAATTTCTAATCTGGTTACAAATTCTAATCAATAATACACCAAACTAATAAGAGAAAAATAACATGAAAAGAGAAAATACAACATATTAAACTTTTGATTCTAGAACTACCAAATATAAAACCTTGAGCTGGAGTTGATAATAAATGTCAAAAAAATATATTATGGTTTTACAAAATATCTTCTATTAAAAGCCAACAAATGTGAGTCTTGAGCATAAGCTACCTTGAGCATAAACTTCCTGGTACCCAGAACAAAACCTGCATCAATGTTCCCAATCCCAATAGCAAATTGACAAAATGCTCCAACCGTATATGTATGAGAATAAGTACCAAAGAGAACCTGCAAGAAATAGTGAAATTAGCAAAGCATGAACCAAAGTTATACCGTTGTATTCAAAATCTGTCTTAAGGTACATTTCTTATGATGTTCTAGATATATCCGATCGTTAAACAACTTGAAATGTATTATTCAAACGTATTTATCATAACCCATCCTCAAATATCCTCAATGCTTAGAGGTGTCAATTTGTCCCAGCCCACAGGGTTTGGCCTTGGCCCATGTGGGCTAGGGCCAAAAAAGCCCACATTGAAAAAAAGCCCCCAACAAAGAAGCCCACAGGGCCAAAAATCTTACAAAAGCCATGTGGGCTAGGGCCAACCCATGGGCTTTCATCTTCCACATGAAAAATATATTATTTTTTAAAACATATTACAATTTGTGGGACAAGCCCAAAGAACCGGACAAGCACGACGACCCGAGTAGGTCGAACGACCCGGACCTGCCCGACGATCTCGACAAGAATGATGACTCGAACGGACCCGATGATCCAAACAAGCCCAAAGACCCGAACGGGCCCGACGACCCAAACGATCCGGACGGGCCCGACAACCAGGACAAACCCGACAATAAGGACGGGCCCGACAACATGGACGGGCTCGACAACCAGGACGGGCCCAACGACACGGACGAGCCCGACAACCTAGACGGGCCAAACGAGCCAGAAGGGCCCGACGCGCCGAAACAGCCCAACCACCAGGACGGGCCCAACGATCCGAACGGGTCAGACGACCACGACGGGCCCAACGACCCAGACGAGCCCGACGTCCCAAACAGGCCCAACGACCCAGACGGGCCCGACGTCCCGAACAGGCCCAACGACCCAAACGGGCCAAACGACCTATATGGAACCGACGTTCGGGACGGGCTCGACGACATGAACAAACCCGACAATCTGGACGAACTTGACGACCCGGACGAACTCGACAACGCGGATGAACCCGACGACGTGAATGGGCCCGACAACCTAGACTGGCACGGACGGGCTCGACGATCCGGACGTGCCCGATAACCTGAACGGGCCCAACGACCAGAGCGAACCCGGATGATCCTAACGACCTGAATGGGCTCGAAATCCTGGACTGGCACGACGACCTAGACGGGCCCAACGACCTAGATGACCCAAATGGGTCCAATAACCAAGACGCGCCCGATGATCCAAACAGGCCCAACGACCCTGACAAGACTGACAAGACTGACGAGCTCGATGATTTAGATAGGCCCAAGGACGCGATTAGGCTCGATGATCTAGAAAGGCCCAACGACCTAATTAGGCCCGTTCGGGGGGACGGGCCCGTTCGGGTGGATGAGTCCGTTCGGGTCGTCAGGCTCGTTTGGCCTATCTGGATAATCAGGCCCGTTCAGGTCTTCGGGCTCGTCCAGGTCATCGTGCCCGTTTGGGTCGTCGCCCGTCCGGGTCGTCGTGCCCGTGTGGGTCTTCGGGCCCGTTCGGGTTGTTGGGCATGTCCGGGTCGTTGGGCCCGTTAAAGTCGTTGGGCCTGTTTGGATGATCGGGCTCGTTCGGGTCATTGGGTCCGTTTGGATCGTTGGGCTTGTCTGGGTTGTAGGGCCGATCCCGATTGTGGGCCCGTTTGGATCGTTGGGCCTGTATGGGTTATTGGGCCTGTTGGAGTTGTTGGGTCCGTTCGGGTCTTCGGGGCCGTTAGGATCGTTTGGCTCGTTTAGGTTGTAGGGCCCGTCCGGGTCGTTGGTCCCATATGGCTCGTCGGGCATGTACGGGTTGTCAGGCCCGTTTGGATCGTCGGGCCTATTTGGGTTGCGGGCCCGTTTGGGTTTTGGGCCTATCTTGATGATCGGGCTCGTTCGTGTCGTCAGGCCCGTCCAGGTCGTCAAGCCCATCCGGGTCGTCGGGCCCGTTCGGGTTGTTGGGCCTGTCTGGATCATTGGGCTCATTCAGGTCATTGGGCCCGTTTGGGTCTTCGGGCCCGTTAGGATAGTTGGGCTTGTGCGGGTGGTTGGGCTCGTCCGGGTCGTTAGTCCCATCTGTCTCGTCGGGCCCGTCTGGGTTGTCGGGCCCATCTTGGTCGTCGGGCCCATCCTTGTCATTGGGCTCGTCCTGGTCATTGGGCTCGTCCGAGTCGTCGAGCCCATCCGGATCGTCGAGTCCGTCTGGGTCGCTTGACTTGATCTTTGACTCTTTCTTAATGTAGTATTATTTGAGGGCTGACCCACCTTAGCCCTAGCCCTAACCCACTAGAAAGGGAACTTTGGGGGTTGGGGTTTTTTTTTGGCCCCCTCATTTGGGGGCCCCCTAAAATGGAGCTTTATGAAGAATGGGCCAGGGCTAGCCCATGGGCTAGGGGCCAAATTGACACCTCTATCAATGCTTCAACTAAATCCTCAAAGGACAATCTTATTCTCAATAGATAACTAGTGCAAGAGAAAATAAATCCTGGAGCATGATAAAATGAAAATTGTATTTTTATTACTTTTTATCAACATGCTTGGTATAATTTTTTTTTTCTAATGTGAACCAAAGTTTTTTTTTTTTTAAAATTCAATCATGGTTAGTTTTTTATCGTCACTGTCAATACTATTTTTTTTTTTTAATATAGATCATTATTTTTTCTACTTATTCTTAACAATGTGAAGATGCCTATTTGGTGTAATGTTAGCCAAGCTTTTTTATCAATAGCGATACAAATATTTTTCAATCCATATAAATTATTTGTTGGTTGATCCACACTATCAGCATTTATTTGAGAGAACCCCTAATAAAATTTAAGGTCTCCACTCTATGACATAATTTTAATAGCTACCATTAATGGCTAAATCCTAAAATCAAGACATTTATCATACTAATAAGTCACAACCACTAATAACACAACACCTATCCAGAATTTCAAATTCTTAAAATAACTCATGATAAACTTAGAGTAACTTCTAAGAACTACTCTAGATTTGCCGCTATAAGAACTACAAAGCAAGAGTAGTCCAACACTTGAGAAGTTGAGCACTTTACTACTTGGTTAATGTCCTAACTATAGGGGTATCATGACAAAAAAATACATGCATCTTTCCGTATTCAAACACTATGCATTTTCACCCTTTATATACAAATTTATGAGCACAAAATGACCATGTTAGGAAACAAGCAAAAAAGCAAATGTAAAAACATTTATGATAGTAAAGGGTAGCGAGAAACTAACATTTAAATCACGGTAAGTCTAACAAGTTGATTAGTTTACTCACTATTTCATCCCTCTGGTTTTCTTGATAACCGTTTTGGGACAACTCTCAGGAGTAAATTTCAACTCTGCACATCGTGAACATTAATTAGTTACATGAAAACAAGCTTGGGCAATTTAAAAGCCGTGACAAGTCTATAATCAAAAAATAAATTAAATAAAGAATTGCATGCATACAAATCACTTAATCTCGTTGTTTCTGCAGAGAACAAATAAGATCAGTTAGGCACAAGTATCACGTTACCCATGTCTGCCATCTCCTCGGTTGGCTTCTTCCCCTTTTGGCATATATCGGCTTGGACCCGGGAGGGGTTACCTGCAAAAGAGACTCCAAAGCTTAAGTCAGCCAAAGCTCTCAAAAGTCAAATCAGGTGATTAATGGAGTAATGAATGCGTACCTTTAATTCGTGGTGTCCATGTGTATTTATAGATTATTAATTACGTCTGACCATTTCATGGGCCGGACCTTGGCTTGGGTCATAGGTGGGTCTGGACCTTAGCCCAAGCCCTTAGTCTGATTATTATGGGCTTGCTGAATCTTAGGAGTGCCTTGATTCCATTAAGTGTACCAAGGTGGTCGCCATAGGCCGGCTACCTCTTCAGCGGCGCATGCCGCTATCGCTTAATGCGTGGTCTTGGACTGGTACTTAGTGTCCTAGGGTACCGATTTAGGCCGGTTAGGATTAGGTCAGCCTGGACCGATTTACTGAATAACTTAGCGTGTAGATATGGTGGACGTTTGTTATTATTATTTGGTCGAATTGGCTAGGTGTGGTACACTCGTCAAGGCAGAAATGCTAGTTACTTGCAACCGAAGAACCTTCACATACCTTATTGTTTTCTCCAACATGGAGACCAAATCAATCTGCAAAATTCATCAATGGAGTAAATCATAATCCTAATTATTTTAAGTTTTCTTACTTTGCAATTAAAACTTTGCAAATCACTACCAATATAAAAATATTAATTATTACGACCAATTATGTCAAATTTTAATTACGTTAACCGATGTAAGCCACAACTCGAGCAAAGTATGTTACAACCACAATATGAAGAACATCTAGTCAACTCTGACAATATAACTTGCCTCCCCTTGTAAGTGGCAATAAACAATACCCACTTTCTAAGAGCTTTTACCGTAAATAAAATATAATCAGATACAGAACAAAACATTAATTAATAACTCATTACAAATCAAACCTTGATAAGAGAAATTAACCGCTGCCTAAGTCTAAAACTGATAAGATCTTCAAGATACTTTTGAATGTCTTCCAATATATCATCTTGCAGTCCCTCATCAAGCACCATAGCTTGTCAAGAAAACAATACAGAGGTATTATCCAGTAACAAAATAATTAAATAATGGCTAAATGAACTTGAGTGATTCCTTAAACAGAAAGAAATACCCTTAAGAGAAAATGGAGGGATGCTATCAAATCTCTTCTTTCTGTATATATAAACCAAAGTCCTGCCGCAAGCCGTAAAACTTCCGGTGGTTCCCTTCCCATTAAGCCTCACTACAGATAAAACCAAAGCAAGTAATTAAATATAAAAGATGCACATGTATTGACAATATCATTCATGGGATCGTGGTTTCTCAGTCTAACATAAAAACTGGAAAATTAAATCCACTAAAGAACCACAACTAAAACTAACTTATCTTTAAACTAAACTACCTTCAACAAACTTTCTATTTCAAAGAACAATCATATAGTGTTGTAAATTAATCACTGCACCTAAATCATGTTTATTAAGCAAACACAAGGGAATGTTGTTCAGGTTAATGATATATGCATATGTTTTACAACATTTGACCATAGAGACCGAAACTGAGCTTTGTTTAGACAGGAGTTAAGATGAACAAAAATGGGGCCAAAAAAAACTTGTTTTTATAACTCTCCCCTTTACCAAAATTCATGGTTACATCTTTGCCATAGTAGTGAATGCTTGTGAAAAGTTTTAAAATTATGAAACTATATGAAACAATACACTGGTTTGAGAAACAAGAAAGAAAACTAAAATACCCCAAGATGTTAATAGGTTCAAACAGTTGAAGATTATCAGATTTCATGAACAATCATGGTTGACTTTTCCACGGAAAAAAGAAGAAAGCACGAGATATGCAGAAATGGTGAGGGAAAGCGAGAGCATGCAGAAACGAATGGAAGAGAAATGTGATGGATAGCAGAAGTGATTCATCTTATTAAAAAAAAGAGAGGAGTCTCCTCCTTTTATACAAAGAGAAAGAGAAGAAAGGTAGGTTAACAACTAACAAACTAGCGATTGAAAAATAGAAATACATGAAAACAGTTTTACACAGTGGTTACACAGTTACACAAATAATGATGGACTATTAGATCTTAAGACCCCCCCGCAAGCTGGCAGTAGATGTTCTGCGTGCCAAGCTTGGAACTGAGTTGGGAGAAGAGACCAGGAGGTAAAGACTTTGTTAGAATGTCAGCAAGTTGGTGGAGAGACGTAAGTCATGCATGAGATGATACAACCATTGCACCTCACAGACCGTGTGAGCCAGGGCTCGATACTCGGCTTCAGCTGAACTTCTGGAAATGGTGGTCTGTTTCTTTGATTTTCAAGCGATGATGGTGTTTCCAAGGTATACCAGATATCCAGTCATGGATCTATGAGAGTCAGTGCATCCAGCCCAATCGGAGTCGCTATAGGCTTTGAGATGAACATCACTTTTCACATCCATGAATATTCCTTGCCCAACAGTGCCTTTTAGGTAACGAAGGACCCTGTATGCGGCTTGATGATGATCCTTGATGGGTGCACTTACGTATTGACTAAGTTGATTGACAACATAAGTGATATTTGGTCTCGTGTTTGTTAAGTAGATGAGTTTTCCGATAAGCCTTCGATATGCACTTGGATCTGTCACGGGCTCGCCATCTGCATGTAGCTTAGTGGAAAAATTCATGGGAGTGCTAACAGGGGAAGAGTTTAACATACCAGTTTCACACAGCAGATCCATAGTGTATTTTCTTTGTGATAGGTTGATACCAAGATGGCTTCGAGCAATTTCAAACCCCAGAAAGAAGGTTAGATTGCCCAAATTTTTAAGTTTGAATTTTTCATCTGGCTCACTTCCAGTTACAATAATATCATCAACATAGACAAGAATAATGATGATTTTACCTTGGATGTCGCGAATAAATAAGGAGTGATCAGCGAATGATTGTGTGAAATTGTGGGTGAGAAGAAAATTGGAAAGTTGAGCATACAACTGCCTACTAGCCTGTCGCAGTCCATATAGGGATTTATGTAGAAGACATACCTGTTTTGAATTCTGATGTATCAGGCCAGGAGGAAGGTCCATATATATATGGTTTCATCCAATTCTCCATGAAGGAATGCGTTATTGACGTCTAGTTGAGTTAATTTCCAATTCTTGATGGCAGCTAAAGCAATGATAAAGCACATTGTAGTTAATTTTGCAACAGTGCAAATGTGTCATGGAAATCCATGCCCTCCAATTGAGTAAATCCTTTTGCTACTAAGCGGGCTTTGTGCCTCTCTACAGACCCATCAGCTTTGTGTTTAACTTTAAAAACCCACTTCCATCCTATAGTTTTGCATCCAGAAGGAAGATTAGTGATGGTCCAAGTTTGATTTTGTTCGAGTGCTGATAGTTCAGTGTCCATAGCTTTCTTCCAATCGGGATTCTGAGTAGCTTCCTCAAAGGATTTTGGTTCACTATTGCTATGAATGTTGAGAGTGATCTGCTGAAAATGAGTGGACAGTCTAGACAAAGAAATATATGATTGAATAGGGTACTTTGTGGTCTTGACACAAGCTAAATTAGTTTGATAGTCCTTCAAGTATGCGGGCAAATTCCTAATCCTATTGGATCTTCGTGTATCAATAATGGAAGAAGTGCAGTTTTGATCAGCAAAAATCAAATTACCAGTACTATTAGTATCACTACTGGTATCACTATTGTGCAGCTCATAATCAAAAACAGGATTATAAGATTGACTGATAGGTAAACAAACATCATTTCTGACTGCATTATTATCAATGTTATAGCAGCTAGGGAAAACATCTTCATGAAATAGCACGTTACAAGAAGTCTTAATGTCATGGCTTTTTAGATCATAAGCAATGTAACCTTTGGTGTGAGGAGGAAAACTAAGAAAAATAGCAGGTCTAGCACGTGGCTCAAATTTAGAACGTTTAGCTAACAAAGTTTGCACATAACAAAGACATCCAAACACTTTAAGATCATGATAGTTATAAGGATTTTTGTAAAGTTTTTCATGAGGAGTTTGATTATTAAGATAAGGAGTGGGAGTAACATTAATTAGAAATGCAACATGTAAAAGAGCATAAGACCAAAAACATGTGGATATTTTGGATTAAAAAATTAAGGCCCGGGCAACATTTAGAAGATGCTGATGTTTTCTTTCAGCTATCCCATTTTGCTTGGGAGTTTCCACACATGTGGTTTGATGAATAATGCCCTTAGAATCAAAGAAACTATTCATTTTAAACTCATTACCATTGTCACTTCTAATGATTTGCACCTTGGTCTCAAACTGATTTTCAACAAGATTAATGAAATTGACTAGATGAGTTCTTGTTTCAGATTTGTTTTGCATAAGATACACCCATGAAAATCTGCTAAAATCATCTATGACAGTAAGAAAGTATCGATGCCCATGAAGAGAAGGAGTGGGGGATGGACCCCATATATCAACATGTATAAGACTAAAGAACCTCTCAGTACGAGACTCACTATTGGAAAATGAAAGCTTCTTTTGTTTTGCCATATGACAAATATCACAAGGTTCATTTACAGAGTATATGTAATCAAATTTGCTATGTAAAACATGAAGTCTTTTATTAGACGGGTGACCTAATCTTTTATGCCAAATATTGCTATTAATGGAGTTGACAAACCTTGTAGGATTGGAAAGCACGTATAAGCCTTCTTGATACTCAACTGAACCAATCATCCTTTTGTTCAGATCCTAAATAAAACAACCACTATCAGTAAAAGCAATGTGTACCTGTGAATCTTTGATTAGTTTGGATAATGATATTAAATTGTAATTGAATTCAGGTATGAACAAGACATTATGCAAGGTAATACCATTGTTTAGTTTAATGTTTCCTTTATGGGTAGCTTTTACATGAATGCCATTAGGTAGATTAACTTTGATATCATTGATCTTACTGTAAGAATCAAAATTATCCAAACTTATAGTAACGTGGTCAGTAGCCCCTGAGTCCACAATCCATCTTTCTTCGTTATGTATCATGTTAATGTATGAAACGATGTTACCTGAGTCAATGTTATTCGTAGATATGCTGCTGATGTGACTTGACTTTGGTGTTATGGTAACGGACTCTCCTACAGGTTTGATTAGTGCCATCAAAGCCTGATATTGTTGCTTTGTAAATTTGATTTCTTGCTCATCTTCATCATTCTTAGTATCATCAGCCTTGATGTTAGCACTGAAAGGCTTGTGGCCAGGAGGAAACTCATGCTTCTTATAGCACGTATCGATAGTGTGGCCAGTTTTTCCGCAATGTGAACAAACCCGCTTGCCTCCTTTGTTGCTTGGAAATCCATTCTTTTTATAACATACAGACTTAGTGTGTCCATTTTTACCACAAAAGTGCATGACGAACCTGAGTTGTTTGCAGCAACAATGATCTTGACTTCTGGATTCAAAACATTGTTTGATAACTATCTTTCTTGCTGTGAAACATAGGAAAATATTTTCGTAATGGGAGGCAAGGGCTCCATCAACAACACGTGTGACTTTACATTGCTAAACTGGTCATTCAAACCTCTCAAAAATTGCATGGTACGATCCTCGAGCTTTCTTTGTGCAATAATTTCAGAGACTCTCAAGTTCGTCCCAGATTATCCTTAGTTTGGTGAAATACTCACTCACCGTTTGGTCTCCTTGCTTTAACTTAGTAGCTTCAGATTGAAGGTCTGAGATTCTCAAAAGGTCTCCTTGAAAGAAGTGGCTTTTCAGGTCACTCCATATATCTTCTGCATTTTCCATCCATATGATGCTCTGTCGTATTTGTGGCGAAACCGAGTGCACCAGCCAGGATACCACCATATTATTGCACCTCATCCAGGCATCACGCAAGGGGCTATCACTATCAGGTTCAGTGGCGGCTACATTCACAAACTGTAACTTGTTCTTTGCACTGATAGTTGTGAGCACCGATCTGCTCCATGAATGGTAATTATTTGAATCTAAAACAGGAGAAACAAGTGCAATGGCTGGTTCTCTCCAGGGTGCAAGTAGAGATTGCTATCATTTGAGATCTTTTCTGATTTTTCTTCCTTGGCCATGATATGAAAAAGAGATTAAACGAAAGAATTGTAAAGAAAACATGTGAGAAAAGGATTGGGAACGTAAAGAAAAGCCAAGAAAAGATTAGGAGATTATCAGAGTACACCAGGCGCGCAGCAGAGCTCTTCATACGAAGAGCTCTGATACCATATCAAATTTCATGAACAATCATGGTTGACTTTTCCACGTAAAAAAGAAGAAAGCACGAGATATGCAGAAATGGTGAGGGAAAGCGAGAGCATGCAGAAACGAATGGAAGAGAATTGTGATGGATAGCAGAAGTGATTCATCTTATTAAAAAAAAAAAAAAAAGAGGAGTCTCCTCCTTTTATACAAAGAGAAAGAGAAGAAAGGTAGGTTAACAACTAACAGACTAACGGTTGAAAAACAGAAATACACGAAAACAGTTTTACACAATGGTTACACAGTTACACATATAATGATGGACTATTAGATCTTAAGAAAGATTGTGAAAATATGTGCAGTGGAAGCTTAGAAACATTAAGTATAGTAATTTTAAAATGTGGTATTGTATTGGAGTAATTTGTAAGGTTGCATGAAGAACTTACGGAGAGAGTTGTTGGACCCACATGAGAGGTTAACTCTTGCTTGATAGGGACAGCATTGCGGAACTCATTACTTAGAGGTAGAGTAATGATAGTTTAACTCACCAAATTTGACCCCTTTTTAACCTATCTACATGTCAATGAGATGTGGCATTTTGATTTTTAGTTTTCAATTTTTTTAACTTGTGTGACGTGGCATTTGTATTGATTGGTGTAGTCCAGAGCCGAAGAGGGTATTTGCAGTTCAGGTTTCAAACCGACCCTTTTCATTCTTTCATTCACTTTCTTTCCGCCTCCGCGTCTCTTATCTTTCACCATTGAAATCTCTTGTTTCTTAGGACAACGTTCTTCGCTTTTTCTCTTTCGTTAGAGGCACTTTGAACATTGTGTGATGCTGAAATTTGGTGAAAAAGAGGGGTTAGGGTTTTGTCTTTCTTCCTCGCAAGGAACACACATGCACATTCATCGATTCTTTTTTTTCATTCCACATCTCTCACCGTTGTGTATCCTATTCTATCTCCTAGGTAAGTTGGAGTTTCTATCTTCATCCTCTCTCTCGTTTTAGGGTTTTTTTTTTGTTCATTATTTCTCTCCTTGTTCATCTTTTATTTTTCTTTTTCTGGGCTTATTGTTCCCAACATGAGTTTGTTTACTATATGTGTATGAGTGTGTATTTATAAGATTCAAAATTTGATTTGTTGAAGCTCTACAGGTTCACAGTTCACTCTTGTGAGTGTATGCAAAGAAATAAAATCATATGCCTTTTCTAATTTTTATCACATAGGGATCAATGCATTCCTAGCTTAAGAATAAGTGGTGTAAGGAAGACTTGGTTTTATAAAGAACAAGCATACGACCCAATTGTGTCTTTGTATATAAATAGTTTAATATCAATAGAAATTGTTGGCAATGACAATTGTAGACAAATTCTTTAAATTGGTGTTGTAAGAATTGACATGTTTTCAAAGTAATAAAGTATATGCTGACTATATAGTATTTAGTATTTTATTGATAATTGTTTCCCCAATCTTTTATTGATTGTGGTTTTTCAAGATTGGTATGTGGTCATCACACCGTCTGATTTTGTTATCATTTACAATGAGTCAATGATGGAGTAAATTAAAAAGTTGAACCCATCATATGTAACAACAACGGTTGGATCTTACCTTCTCATTGTGTTATCATTTACAATGATTCAATGATATAATAATTTTAAAAATTGAGCCCACCATCTGTAATTGTTGGACCTGGGTGGAAGTTGTTTTGTTTTCTTAACTATTAACTTTGATTGATTTTTTTTAACTATGTCTGTCTCTTATTATATTTACTGATATTCATAGGTTAGTGCACTACTTGTTTTGGGTTTGAAGGCAAAAATTTGTTTTAATGTTATTTTGGTTATGAGGAGTCTATACTCTACTGATTAAGTAAACTATAAAGTATTATTTCAAACAAAATAAGGTCTTTGTTGAATTAATGAAATTTTTTAGGTTGTTTATATTTCTTCTTCTGAAACTCTGCTTCAATAGTTTTCAGATGTAGCATAGTTACGGTTGTCTTTAACTCTTCCATTGTTAATAGCGATTATATTTACAGATGCTAAGGAACATGCAAAGATAAAGAAAAAACTTCTTTTAGTTTAAACAATATATGTTGTCTTATTTTTTAACTATGTCTGTCTCCTATTATATTTATTGATATTCATAGGTTAGTGAACTTGGCATTTGAAGGTTGTAGATACTGTCATACCAGGATCTGACTAGAAGCCAGGAGCTTGATTCAAACTAACTTGTTTTACTTTTATTGGAACTTGTATTTTTTCCTTTATGCTTGGCATTTGAAGGTTTATGCTTGATGTTTGAAGGTTGTAGATGACTGAATATTAGCAAGCAGGTTCATAATTCAATTACAGGGATCTGCATAATGGAGTAAGGTCATCATGGATCATGGCGGGCGGGGTTAATACCATAAGGCTCAATTATACTAGTTATATTGCACAAACATGATCATTATCCTTGACATGAAGGAATACCGTGCTATACAACTCCTTTCTAGAAAAAAAAATTAGGATAAGGATTTTAAATATAGAATTTGTCTTATAATTTAACATCTCTCAATATTGTATTTTTTTATATTGGAAGAATTTGCTACAATAATTGAAGATTTTTTTTTGTAGTGTTATAATTTTTTATAGATTGTGTTATAATTTTTTTATAGATTTAAATTTTCATTATTAAATAAAAACTGTAAAAGAATGAATATTTATAGAATGAATATCTATATATATTGTTAGTTTCTATGTACTTTGTTTTGTGCAAAAATGGATGTAAATATCTGCATGTGTACAAAATCTAAAAAAAAAAAAATAGACAATTGTACATAAAAATGGACTTACTATTGCTAGAAGTATGGTTACGAGGAGGGTTTGTTTTGAAATGTGCGTTTTTGGTGAACTTTTATTTGGTGGAGCAATTAATGAAAATTTATATCATATATGGAATAACCCTTTATTTTTTACGATAACACTTAATGGAATAAGCAAGTCTATATGTACAAAATCTTATAAAAGAAAAGATAGATACTTGTGCACAAAAAGACACTTACTGGTAATCCATGTGTACAAAATCTTATAAAAAAAAAGACAGATAGTTGTACACAAAAAGACAGTTATTATTACTGATAGTGTGGTAATGAGATGACCTTTGAAATGTTCATTTTTGTTATTAATGAACATTTATCTTGTGAATAAATTAATAATAATTAATATCGTATTTGGAGTAACACATTACTCTTGAAGATAACACTTAATGGAATAAAAGTCCATATGTACAAAATCTTCTAAAAGAAAACACATAGTTGTGCACAAAAAGACACTTATTGGTACTCCATGTAAACGAAATCTTATAAAAAACACCTACTATTACTAATAGTGTGGTAACGAGAATAAGCAAATGCATATGTACAAAATGTTATAAAAGAAAACACAGATAGTTGTGCACAAAAAGACACTTACTGGTACTCCATGTATACAAAATCTTATACAAAAAAAGACAGATAGTTGTACACAGTAAGACACTTACTATTGCTGATAGTGTGGTAACGAGATGACCTTTGAAATGTTCATTCTTGTTATCAATGAACATTTATTTTGTGAACCAATTAATAAAAATTAATATCGTATTTGGAGTTACCCTTTACTCTTGAGGATAACACTTAATGGAATAAGCATGTGCATATGTACAAAATCTTATAAAAGAAAACACAGATAGTTGTGCACAAAAAGACACATACTATTACTGATAGTGTGGTAATGAGATAACCTTTGAAATGTTCATTTTTGTTATCAATGAATGTTTATTTTGTGAACCAATTAATAAAAATTAATATCGTATTGGAAATAATCATTGAAAAATACTTAATTTAATGAGGATGTCCATGTACAGAATCTTACAATAAAAAAGACAGATAGTTGTATTTGTAGATATCCATGAGATTACCTTTGAAATGTGCATTTTACTCCTTACTTCGTGAAGAAATTAATGAAAATTAATATCATATTTAGAAAAATCATTGAAAAATACTTAATTTATTGAGGACATCTATTTGTACAAAATCTTACAAAGAAACAGATAAATAGTTATACATAGAAAGACACTTAATAATCATTCGTTAATTAATTGAATGAGGACATCCTTGTGTGCAAAATCTTAATAACATACATACACATAAACATATAACATGTCTTGTACAAATAGATTGATGAAACTCTAAAATGAAACAACCAAATAAATTTTGAAATTATGAGCAAGCACACCATAAATCTTCTATAATTGCAGTTTCAGCAACAAGAAACATTGAACAAAATTTACTAATATCAAGAAAGTGGCAATCAAATCTACCCCACAAATTATAGGATTGGTTCAAAGCTAATAACCATTGAACAATATAGTTTATCATATATGATCAACTTTAACAGCTTTATGAAAAATAAAAAGTTATCTAATATTTTTCTAATGTATCTAATTAGGTATATCATCTATGAGCAACTTTAACAACATTAATCTTTAGAGTTGTGAACTACACGTGGTCTGATCTTCTTTATGCATATGACAGATTTTGACTTGGGCAACATTTGAAACCTTTAATACCCTCCATGAATAGGCAATGCCCACGAGAGTGTTGTAGTGCAATTAACTCCAATTGATCAAATTAACTCCACCACCATAACTTGTCACATGCACAATTGAAAAAGTAAAAAGAAAAGGAATTAGAATCATAGAGACATAATAAAATTTGCTAAGATGTGAAAATGAGACATTCATAGTTGTCAAGATCTTATTTTCAAAGCTTCTACTTCTAACTTTGAAAAAAAAATTCAATATTAATTAAGCATGACTAGGGATTAGGTGTGTGAGGTAGCCCCAATTTCAAAACCGTAGAATGGCAAAGTAACAGGAATAATAACAAAAAATGATTGAAGTATCATTGTTCTACTTCACTTGACCATAAAAGCTAATGGCTCACGGAACCATTTGTTAATGGTGGAGGAAAAGGAATACCAGTGACATTCCTCTACCTTAATAGAACAACATTATTTACATATGGGTCTGGAACCTCAGTTTATAGCAACCAAATCCTTAGTATACTTAGTAAAATATTGTCCATTAGATGAGGTCCAACAAAAAAGATAAAGTGAATGCAAGAAGTGCCCACATTGACTTCCATGACATAAATAGATAAAATGTGATTTTATGAATGCATAGGTGGCTTGTCATGAAAAAAAAAACCTATCACAAAAGGTTGTTTATTCATGTCAGTTGCAGAAGTAGTTGATTGCTCTAGGCTGACGTTTCTTTGCTCTATGCTCTCCATGTAAACTCCAGAAAAGTGAACCTCAGATGAAGATTCCATTAAATCCACAACTGACTTAGTTCCATAGGCAAAGATCTACAAAAATAAAATGTCAAACAAACACTCAATAAAAGACATAAAAATATGAGTAGTAATAATAATAGTAGTATACCTTTCAAATGTATGTGGATGATTGGATCAATCAAGACAACCATTTCACCTTATCAGCAATGCTTAAGTTGGATTCACGCTTTCAGATGAAGTTCATTCAAACCTTCTAAAAGATGATTAAGTTCACCATACAAGAATCTTAACAATTGCCACTTCCTATAGCGTTATACATATAAATAATCAGAAAAGTGTTATTATATATTCAAGAACTTAACTAAAGGACAAAAGAAGTATTTTGAAATTTCGTTCTGTCCATGGCATGACCTATCAAATAAATAATAACGATTCAGGTCATCATCAACATTAGATTGAGAGGACAAACTAAACCAAGCTTAGGCATCAGAGATCGAGAGAAATAACGGTAAAAAAAACCCTAGAACGACAAAAGGATGAAGATAGAAACTCTCACTTACCCAGGAGATAGAATAGGATACACAACGGTGAGAGATGTGGAATGAAAAAGAAGAATCGATAAATGTGCGTGTGTTCCTTGCGAGGAAGAAAGACAAAACCCTAACCCCTCTTTTTTCACCAAATTTCAGCATCACACAATGTTCAAAGTGCCTCTAACGGAAGAGAAAAAGCGAAGAACATTGTCCCAGGAAACAAAGACTTGAGGAGATTTCAGTGGTGAAAGATGAGAGAAGCGAAGGCGGAGGGGAAACGAATGAAAGAATGAAAAGGGTTGGCATGAAACCTGAACTGCAAATGCCCTCTTCGACTCTGTACTACACCAATCAATACAAATGCCACGTCACACAAGTTAAAAAATTGAAAACTAAAAATCAAAATGCCACATCTCAGTAACATGTAGGCAGGTTAAAAAGGAGTCAAATTTGGTGAGTTAAACTATCATTACTCTTAGAGGTATACCCATAAACCTTCTGCTGTGCAGATGAAATAAAAAGAATAGTCAGAGACAGCCTTAAAAAAGAGTTCGTACGATCATCAGAATTCCAAAAGTAGACTTTAGTGTTGGTTCATTCGATGATCGATTAATTACTTCGCTCCATAGAATATGTAAGACCGACGAATATAAATAATTAATTAAATAATTATTTAATAAATATGGGTAATAAAAATTTTTATGACATTAATTATTAGTATTTTTTATGTGAAAAAATACTAGTTCAAATGATTGAGAGTACTTGTTTGTGTTGAGATGACTTGGGTTTGAGACTTGTGTATGCCAAATTGTGTGTTAATTTAATTGCTTATTGTTTTAGTAATATATTTTATCTTGGTGCGTGATATTAAATTCCTAAAGGTGTAGAAATTATCACGAAACATGAATTGTTGTGCATTGACTTTGTAATTGAGTGGTTGTGTGTTCAAACCTTGCTAGGAACGAATTAAGCTTTCTTTTTGCCAAAAATTCTTTTGGCGTGAATGTTAAAAGGCAAAGGAACCCTAACTGCCAAGAGGGGCAACCTAGAGGGATGATAAACACCTTGTTAATGACTAATGAATAGCCATCATGTCTCCTTTAATTAATTTTTTCGTGTTTGAAAGTAAATGGAGATTTTTACTCTAGTAATTGTGATAGAAAGGAGCGGTAGGAGTGTGTAAATTGCTATTTTGAGTGCACTGTGAAAGGAGGTGAACAAAACAACCATATATAGCATAGACATAAGGTGTGCAAACTAAATTGGTGGGGAAACAAAAGAGGACTCTTGTGGATTACAAAATAAGCTTGAGATTTTAAATTTCAGCAAGGATTAATAGGTAAGCGGAGCTGCTATTGTATGTTTTTAATCGTCTATAATATACTATGCCTTGTATGAACATAATTGCACGAAATCCTCTTTTATTTACGTTGTTTTTCGTAGGTTTTTAGGTTTTCACCCAGAAACCGCCTTACGGTCATGAGTGTGCCGCCAGGCGATGCACCAATTTTGCCCAGTTTTTGGGTTCTACTATGAACAGCCTGGCGACTATGAATACCCGCCAGACGATGCGAGTCTGATTTGTGTGGTTTTGTTATATTTTTCAATGCATTTGTGATGTCTTAAAATTCCTTGCGGAGTATTAGGCATGAGTGACGTTGTGATGCTATATAATTGATATTAAATGTAATTGGTGAAGTGGTTTTGATGATGAATTATGAATGTAAGATATTGGTTTTGGGAAAAATTAATGGTGATTCTGATTACTAGTGTTAATTGTTATATGAATTGTAAATTAATGGTGATTCTGATTCCTCATGTTATCTATGAATTTGGCCTAATTGCATGATTGGGGTGGGTTAGGACAGATTAAAAAGGTTTGCGCCGAAACGGGAAAAACTGGGATTTTACCCAGAAACTGATATGTCGGCTGGCGGCGCATGATTTGTCGCTAGGCGATAGCGGGAATTTTTCCAGTATAGGGTCCTGACTGGGTTGAATGCAAGGGTTGAGTATCAGGGCCATTATTATGGATTTAGGTGACGAGAATAATGTACTTAAACTTGGTGATTGGAAAGAGTAATAAAGAGAATGTGATGGTGATTATTCTAATGTGTAAGTGAGAATTGATATTAAATGGTAATTGCAAAGGAATTGTAATGGGTAGTTATGAATCAATATAAGGGTTAGTGTGAAATGTGGAAATTCTAGATTCTGATTTTGGTGATTTTATTATAAGCTTGATTGTGAACTTTAAGAGTCAAAGTTAGTTGCATGAGTAATGAGGTTAACTGACTTATAAGTAAGAGTGAATGTATTACTAGGTAGAGAGTAAACACTGCATTACAATAAGGTGGATTTTGCATTATGGGATGTGATGCTATATATAAGTTATAAATGTGAGTTACTCTTGATTGGAATAAAGTGTTAATGGTTGCAATTTAGGGAATCTATGTTGACCTTGAGTAGTTGAGATATATGTGGTGTAGTAATGTAAAAATGGAGTGTGGCATAATGATGGGACATGTAGATTGCTAAACTAGAATTTAGCATGAACAGTTAAGTATGAAAAATCTATTTCTGGGGTGCTAAACCAGTATCTGGCACGCTACTAGTAGTGCCTGGCGGCACGGTGAAGGCCGTTAAGCGATAGGGCTTCCAGAGGTGTCACTAGAACGTGGGTCGCCCGGTGATGAGGTGTGAATTGCCATGTGGTATTGTTAGAGCAGTGGTGTTGGTTTTCGTCTGGCGCCTGGTGACGGGGGTGTTTCTCGTTAGGCGGTCTACGTAGGATTGTCGCCTAACGGCGCTTAGGCAACACCAGGAGATAGCGTTGCAACTAGGAACTTTTCTTGTTTTCATTATCATGCTGTGATGTGAGACTTGGATCAGAAGATCTTGTGCCATGAGCTGGTAGGTTCATGGATGGTGGTGAACACGTGATGATATGAGCGGGAAGATTCATATCCTGATACTCTCGTGTAGGGATACGAACGAGGAGGTTTGTATGTTTCGTGCTCACACTTGAGAGATGCTACGAGCGGGGAGGTTTGTAGCTGGTGGATCACGTGTGTTGGACTACGGACGGAGAGGTCCGTAAAGTTGGACTACTAGCGGGGAGATTCGTAGAGGCAAGACTACAAGCGGGGAGGTTCGTAGAGGTAGGATCACGAGCAGGCAGGTTCGTTGGAGCATCATATATCCTAAGTCCATGGTCAATTAATTGTGTGAATTAAAGGTTGAAAACCCTTAGGGTATTAAGGTCTTGGTCAAGAACTAACTAGAAGAAAATAGTTTGGTGTATCTTGATTTTATTAACTTATATGTTAATTCTTGTTGAGCTCACCCTTTCTGTTTGTGTTTGGCGATGATCGTGTGACGTGTCACATAAGAGCAGATGATATTCTAGGTGATGTTGTTGATGCATATCGACGGAGAGAGGGATAACATCAAACCTTATTTTGGCAAGAGATTTTGATTATGTTTTGTTTTCATGTAGTCAAAGTTCTGAAACTTGTAATACATTTATGAACTGGTTTATTTAATTTTAAGTGCGATAAATAATTTTCAATTTTTTTCGCATTTGAGAATAATAAAACAAATTATGACGTTTGATTTTTAATGATTATTTATTTATTTTAATTTGGTAATTTCCAATAGGGACGTTACAGAATCAGATTTGAGATCACTTATCTAAGCCACAAAGAAAGATTCACCTAAAAGAAACTGCAAAAAGCATAGATAACAAGCTACATCCTTCTTTAGCACCTGCATATGCCATGCATATCCCACATAACCACCAATTAAACCTACTTTTTTTTTCATATTTCCCAACAACCAAACATTAACTTGCATTCTTTTATCATGACTCAATAGAGCAACTATAACAGTAGAAAAATCTCCCTTTCATGCTATAACTCAAGATATTATTACATGATCCAAGTTCCAATCATCATGTGACACATTCTTTCTACAAACTACAAACTATAATTATATGTGACAAAAAGATTAGTCAGATTAAATAATTTGTTAAAATACTCGTTGGTCCTTTTTTTTGTACCAAAATCTCAATTTGGTCCTCATATTTTTATTAGTCTCAATTAAGTCCATATTTTTGTAAATTAGTAACAATTAGGTCATTTCCGTTAGTATAGAACTAACACTGTTAAGTAGGTGTCACGTGTCATCTCCTCATTTTTTTGAATTTTTGAATTTTTTTTAATTTTTTTAAGAAAATATTTATGCCACGTGTCACTTTTGTAGTGTGCCACGTGTCAATCTAATATTGTGACATGTGTCAAATTATTGTATGAATTTCAATTTGGTCCTCATATTTATTAATTTGATTTGATTTCAGTCCCAATTTTTTTTTTAAATTTTTAATTTCATGTGCTTCATATTTAGACCAAATTTAATTTTTATATAAATGTTATGATGATACTTTTATTACAAGTGATATTTCTATTACATATTTTTAACAATATTTAATTTATTTAAATTTATATTTTACATTAAACTTTATTTAAATTTTATTTTAAAATTATAAATATATAGATTTATAAATTTATATTCGAAATATTTGTATAACATTATATATCAACAATTTTTTTAGAGTTGGCTTAAAAATAACAATTTTATAAATTCAAATGTAAAATTTTAAAACAATTTTATAACAAATTAAAATAAGTATATTTATAATTTTAATATTAAATACAATTAATATTATTAAAATATTTAATAAAAATATTAATTTTAATAAAAATAATCACAAACATTATATAAAAGTAAAATTTGGTGTAAATTTGGAGCACGTGAAATCGAAAATTTAAAAAAAAAAAGGGGACTGAAATCAAATGAAATTAACAAATATGAGAACCCAATTGAGATTCATACACTAATTTGACACGTGTCACCATATTAGATTGACACGTGACACACTACAAAAGTGGCACGTGACATTAATATATATTTTTTTAAAGAATTAAAAAAATTAAAAAATTAAAAAAAAATTAAGTAAAAATTAAAAAAAAAAATTAAAAAATTAAAAAATTAAAAAAAGCGAGGAGCTGACAAGTCGCACCTACTTAACGGTGTTAGTTATATACTAACAAAAAGGACCTAATTGTTACTGATTTACAAAAATATGGACTTAATTATGACTAATAAAAATACGAGAACCAAATTGAGATTTTAGTATAACAACAAGGACAAACATACTGTTTTAAATTAAATAATTCTTGTCTACACAATAATTTCTCTATGATTGCACTGAGTTGTGTCTCACTGTGGTCCAAGTGTACCTCTATGTAGCCCCTTGTTATTGTCATGTAAGCTTTTGTAAATTTTCTTATTGAAATCTATGGAAAGTTATTGCACCTCCCCCAAAAATCAAAATCTCATTGTTGAATTTCTTCATAATATCTTTATCCATAGTGTAATGACTCATGACAGAAAACATGTGAAATGTTAGTGTATGAGATCAAAATTTTCTTTCCAGCATTTAAAAGTTCAATAATAAGTGCTTCAGAATCAACTTCAAAATTTACACTTTTAACCAATTCTCTAAAACACACCCTATTATTAGATAATGTTTATTGAAAAAAAAATACAAAAAATTTTTAAACAATAATGAATCATTTGTTAAAACAGATATGTTTAAGATAATGTTAGTACTGCTCTCCTTACAAAACCTACAATATTGCATCATATTATTTTCATAGGAGTTTTTCTGAAAAGGAAAATGCTAGATCTTCAACCAATTTTTATTTAATGATTCTCCAAATCCCAAGTTTGTGTCAGGAAGATACAATAACAGTGATGCAAGTGAAGAATAAACCAATATGTTTTAACCCTCATTCCTCTCATTGTGCTTATACGTTAAAATAATATAGCAACAGTAAGATAAAAGATTGAGGATATATAACCCATATAAGAGTCAGCGTAGGAACAATAAACCAAAACCTAACCTTTTCTTCAATGTCTCTCATGTTATCCTATGCCAGTCCATGTTTCTATTCCCTAAAGCTTCTGCACTTAGAATAACAACAATAACATGAATCAATCGAGTAAAGGGAGTAACAAAAGTAAACCTCAAAGCATGAAGTCTGAGATTTGAGTTTCTGCTTAGAATTTCACAAATTCAGCATTCGTTGAGAAAGGATAAAATGGAATGTTTTGAGGCTAGACTTCGCAATAATCGAATAACGTGAGGTTTTTCTCCTCAAACAACGACCTCTGCTCGCTTTCGATTATGCGGGGCGATTTTATTACCTCCACGAGATTCAAGTGCTATCACAACCTCTAGATGGCTTAGCTGATCCACCTCCATCCCAGCAGAAGCTCGACGACATTTCTGTGAGGAGTGGGCTCAAATCTAGGGTTCCTTGATGCATCACCTTCACCTCTAACCATGATGTTTTCGGTGAAAAAATATCTATGCTCAATTGAAGAAGACGAAAAGAAGTAGAATGAATGATTAACGAAGAGCAAAAAGATACGAAGAAAGAGAAGGAGAAATATTTAATATAAGTTATAATTAGATAATTGCAAACAAAATAGTATAGAAAGATTTGTGGCAGTGAGGAAAATTAATAGAAATTAAAATATTTGTACCGGTTTTTTTAACCGTTACAAAACTTTTGTCAACAAAAAAAATATATATTTATTCTAGTGATATATTGAAATTCAAAAAATACAATTTTATTATTATTATAACTTTTTGTATAAAAAAAATTATTAGAATTTAAAAAAATTAAAGCAAATAAACATTTAAAATATATTTTAATTTGAATATTTATTTTTCTTTTATATTTTTTTAAAAATATTTTTAAATGTAATCAACTAAGTTTCCTTCATCTTGCAAACAGCTCCGTTGCCAACCCTGATCGTGATACATAGAGGTTGGTATTAAATTTCCTAGGTGGAGGTGAACGCTTACAAATCTTTCTGTGTTTTCTTCTCTACTTTACTCCTTACATTAATTTACTTACAATAGTATGTCTGCACAAAATGATTTGACAATGTCGACCGACTATTCAACTCCCCTCTTCCCCCACTTTCTAAAGCCACGTTGTACCAATAAGTGCGATTAAAGCCTGCTTTTTCGGTGGAGTTATTGAAAAAACTGTAAGATAGGTCTTGGTGGACATGAAAATTAAACAAATTGAAGTTTGTCCACCTACTCTCATAGAAGAAAAGATATATGAAAGAAGAAGACGATGTCATTCTTCAAAAATCAATTTGGATGTGGGAAACATCATTGAATGTGACACAATCACATTGCTTGATGATAAGAGAAAATTACTTTCTCGAGATGCTTGGGACAAAAGCCAAAGATATAAAACAAAACTAAAAGCCAAGTCAAGGTACGCCCTGCTATAGTAGTGCCTTTTCAGAATATTGAAGCTAGTGAGAATATTTCTATGATATGGAATAGTATTTCTCTATCTCATTGCTCTATCGAAAGGATGTACATCTTTCTTGTGCCTTAAGTGGCTCGCGTTTCTTGATTATGTGTCCTGATCTGAGAGTGTACACAACTTTTGGCATTAAGTGACTTTTGCTAGCAAAAAATTATTTAAAAATAACATCTACTTTTTCTATAATCAAACTCAAAGTTCAACTTAAAATAAAATTACTGTCTCTGTTACGTGTCAAAGATACATCTTCCAAACAACTCAATCACCATTAACCACATAATGCATGAAGAAAACAAATTAGGAAAAGCATACATTCAGAGAACAATTTCAGAAAGAAAAAAAATACTAGTTTCCTAATTACCACTCAAATTTTCCCATTCACTAGTCAACCTTGACAAGGTTTGTTTTGAAGAACCATCTTGGAGTGCATGAGCAGCAACATCTTTCAAAGTCCTCATTCTTTCACGCATTCCTTTACCTATTTCTTCTTCCATCAAACACTTTATCACCTTTGCAATTTCCTCCTTTTCCACTATGCCATCCTCGTTAAATCTTGGCCTCAATGCAACTTTCAGTCCTTCAGCTAACATCACTGCATTCATCCTCTGCTCTGCAAAGAGTGGCCATGTTATCAGAGGCACTCCCTCTTGCACACTCTCCAAAGTCGAGTTCCAACCACAATGGCTCAGGAACCCACCAACTGAACTGTGACCAAGGATCTGAACCTGAGGTGCCCATGAAGCCACAACCAAACCTTTCTCCTTTGTTCTTTCCAAAAACCCTTTTGGTAAGAATTGCAAAGGGTCCTCCTCTGCAGTCTCAAGGTAAGCAGCACTAGGTAAATTACTTGGTGCTCTCAAAACCCATAAGAACCTTTGACCACTCAATTCCAAACCCAAAGCTAGCTCATCGATCTGGTGTTGAGACAGTGTTCCTCCACTTCCAAAAGAAACATACAACACTGAACAAGGTGGCTGCTTGTCCAACCATCTTAAACTTAAACACTAATCATCCTCGTTGCTTGACCCTTTCTGTGTAATGGGTCCCACAGGGTACAGTTTGATCTTCCCATTTACCGATTCTTCCAATGCTCTTATAGTACCTGATTCCAAATCTAAGAAGGTGTTCATGATCATCCCATCAGCTATAATCATCGCTTTGGCACGTTCAAGAAAACTCTTGTAAGCTTCACTTGATCGATTTTGGGTTGGGGCAGGAAGATCAACCCCCCAGAGTGGTACACAACCTGGTAACTTTATAGGTTCCACCAGGTCCTTAAACTCACCTGAAACCTCCTCATCTAGTTTTGGTAGTTGTAAAACCAGTGACAATGCCATAGCTGAACCAGGACAGTAAAAATAGGACAAGGCGTGGAGCTCCTTTGCAATTTCCAAGGATTGGAATGCAAAAACATCAGCCACCAATGCAGTTAAACGGACTTTAGATGACAAGGATCTGAGAGCCTCGTGTATTGATGGGAGAGAAAGAGTAACGGTAAGTTGAATTTGTAGTCCCATGTATAGTCCTTGGGGAAATTGTTCTTTGCTGATTGGAGGAAGAAAGACGGAGTCAATGGTTGAAGGAAGAGTCTTAAGGTATGCTATGGAGGATTGTGGGGGTGACCCAAGTGAGGGAACGATGCAGGTGACATGAAAATTTGGGTGAAGTTTGACAAGTCGCTTAGTGAACTCAATTATAGGGACGAGGTGGCTGAAACCAGGACTAGAAACAACAGCTATATGAACTGTTTTTGCCATGAAAACAGACCAAAGACTAACGTTTTGTTTCTCTTAAAATGATGCTGTGTTTGTGAGCAGAGTGTTCTCGTATAAATATATGAAATAATTGGCTTTTCTTTATTTATCCTCGTAGCAAACCTTGATTTGGCTTTCTTAGTTATGACGTTATTTGCGCATATGTGTCAAAGAGGATGATGTAAGCGCCTATGCACTAATTCGCCTTTGTATTTATGAATTATGAATTTCCCACTTTGTGTTTAAAGCTCGGACGTTTCTCTGGCTTTACATGGTTGGAAACGTTTTTTGTATTATTTTTTATTATCAATGACTAATATATAAATAATAAAATGAAACATTAGGAATGTTTCGATCCATATACAAAATTAAAAAAAAAAACAGAGGAGATAAATGGTCCCCATATATGCTTTGATTGTCTCTCACATACATTAGCTCGAATAACTCACCAATCAGGAGAATATTTTAAGTCTTTTTTTATAAGAAAATGTTGTTCGAAAATTTTAAGAGAATTTGACTAAAAATTTATGGAAATAATTTACTTATTGAATATCGGAGAATTTCAAATTTTATTAAAAATGAAAAAAAAATCAATTCTTTAATTTTATGACTCATATTGATACCTAAATACACCCATTTGATATTACTTATCACTATTTTTTTTTCTATAAATACAAAAAAAGTTTACTTTTACAAAAAGTTGACTTTATTTTTTTGGAGAGAAGAGAAAGAGAGATATATTTTGGATAAGTTATGTTATATTGTGGTAATGATGGGTGAGTTGTACGTTGATATACATGTTATGTGATGTGTTACATGGTTGGCTCATCCTTTCATGTTTCTGGTTGTGATTTCTACCTGTGATGATTGTATAATTTGTGTTATACGAGAGTAAATGTTGATACAGATACAGTTAGAGAAGCTTAGTTGTAAGGAGCTCATGGGGGAACTTTTTAGAGTTTTGAGACATTTGAAAATGTTCCTTTGAATAAAGTGTAATAGATTAGTTGTTTTGAGTTTTGAACTTGGAAGAAATTGGTATTAAGTTTTCTCGTTATGACTTAATTTGGTTTTGTTATTTTAATGAAGGTTCATTTGAATAATAAAGTTTCATTTGGATTAAATTTTTGGCCAATAGGATGGTATCAGAAATTTTATGATTGAAAGTTTTGGAAAAAACATTTTACACGTGACATCTCGAAAAGAGTGTTACACTTCTACTACTGTGATCTATTTCCCCATTTCTTCACACCCGCCAGCTTAGTGCAGTTGCATTTTTAATGAGCATGACCATACTCAAAGCACTTCATGTCACTCGAATTGTGTAGCCTTTCCATTGAACTTAGTAAGATTGTGTCTCATAAAACTGTTCAGGCTGATTTGAGTCCCTGGTGTATTATTGGTAGTTTGTTGCTGAATCACATTGACCATTTGTTGGATGGGTTGCAAATCTCATCAACTGGTTGGATTGGGTTCAAGGTACTTAGTCCACTGCGTGCCATTTGAACTACATGCATAAAGTTAAACAACTAAAGGAATACAACATATAAAATCCAAACATTACAAGGCATAAAATCTGATCATATTAAAATTTTCAAGCACCACACTTACTCAAAAACTCTTCCAAAGAAACCCTTCAAACCAATCATATATAATCCACATAATAGAACTGCGTCAAGCTCTCTTCCCAAACCCTAAAAGTTTTTACGAAAAACCGTGTTTTGATACTACAAATTTAACACCTTTTTTGAGATGCCACGTTTCATTTAAAAATTTCCAAGATTGCAAAAACAAACCTCTGATATCATCTTATAAAATAGGAAAGTTCACGAGTAATTTATGTCGAAAACTATTGTTGATGGTCCTATGAAAGGTCTAACTTTTCTAGCAAGTATATTAGGTCAGTTGAAGTGCAACAAGGTCGTATCAACAGGGACAAGATGATAACTAGATCAACAGTCTATAGTTTGACTCAAAGTTTGGCAATGTAACAATAGATGAGTTTGGAATTTTATATTGATAAAGATAAACTAAATAAATGTATATGAGAGAAGTGATATTGATTAGGATGTTGGGATTAAACTTGACCTCTTAACTTCAATTGTATTGCCCTATAATCATCTATATATTATGCTTTTTATCTTAGTGTTTATGGAAGTACACTTACTTGTAAAACTAACCACATGTATGTGCGTTACAACCTAAGGGTGTCAAACGTAGGATTTCCCAATCCTGGTGGAAGAACCCTTGCTTTGAGAACAAAACTCTTTAAACCAACTGAGCACGCATATTCATGTTTGGTACATGCCAAGGAACATGATACTTGATTGGATCTAAACACTAAACCAGAGGTCTTTGCATCTAGTGCTGATGAGGTGTGGTGATTGGCCAAATCATCACGGAGTGAAATGCAAACCCAGTAACCAACATGTAAAATAAGAACACAATAGATATATAATCAAGTGCAATACAAAGAGAGTTTAGAAGTTCTATTTAATCTCAACTATAGAGGAATTAGCTACTCATGAAGATGAACTTGGAGTAGCATCATTCCTTCCATAGTTATATAATATTATACTATATAGGTCCTAACTAACTAAAAGTATCTCTCTCTAGAATAGTATAGAAAAGAAGTATATATAAAATAACCCAATCAACATGAATATAACAAGGGTCATGCCCTGTATTTATAGATTTTAATGTGTTGCTCAAGCTTCCAAACCTTAAAGTTTAGCCATGGATGTTTCCTTCCAAAGTGGGTTTTCTTCTAAAGCTTGGGCGTTCATCTTTTATATTTCAACAATGGAGGTTTCCCTTCCATGGAGGTTTCCTATTTGTGCTCAACTTCAAATCTAGAGCTTCACGTTTCTTTGTAGTGAAGTTTTCTTAAAATGTGGCTTAAGCGCCAAATTCTGTTGCTTAGCCGTAGGCTTAAAATTTAACTTTCTCAGTTCATCTTTTGGCTTGGGTTGTAACTTTTTGGGCTCAACACGAACTTTATAATTTACTTCACTTTACCTGCAAAACAGTACAAAATACATTAATTTCCTCTTTTTATCATTTCTCTTAACCTCTTTACGTAATTATGTAAAATTAGGGCATTCTAATGATTTTTGTAGTAATTTAATAGAAGATAAATATCTAAATGATATGCAATTTAACTAATAATTGACACTTATCAACGACTTGCCAAAACAATTCCACTTAAATAAATTTTTATTATAAAAAATAAAGCATCTTTAAAGTCTACACATAACCATTTTGGGATAAGTCATTAAATAAACTTGTTACAAAACCTTCCAATAGAAAATAAACTTTCAAAGTAGCCAACTATTACATCATATTCCAAATACTTTTAAAATAAAACTCTCAATTCTTTCCCACAAGCTCCTCACAACTAAGCATCTCCACTAGCATCTGCATCAACATCTACTTCTGTATAGACGATCATCGTAGGTGGAAACCACAACCAAAATCATGTAAGGGTGAGTTAACCATGTAACACATCACATAACAACATATATATCAACACACAACTCACTTACCATTATCACAATCTATGCATAACCATAACTAAGATAACTACCACATGTTCTCAAAACCACAACATGTAATTATCTACATATTACCACTAAGTAATATGAAACAATATGACATTCTCTCACAACCAACTAATCTACCTTTCATGCTTAACAACACCTCTTCAAAAGGGCATTTCTTGTACTTTTCATAAACTTACAAGTAACAACTTTACCCACTTAACAAAGCCTTGGGTTAGATCATTCTTGCTAAGCTCATGCCAAAGCCTAATGGCTGAAAGAAGTCGTTTTACCCTGACCCAACAAAGCCCTTCATGTAAAAGAACCATCCTGACTTTACAATTATTAGAGAATTCATATAATTCCATCACATTCATATACACATACGTACCACATCTTATCACAAGATCAACATACATTAACTCATCATGCAATTACATCACATCATGCTATATATATATATATATATATATATATATGTATGTATGTATATAATCACCTCGAATGTGAGTAACCTCACATCATCAACATCTAATGTCATGCATGTTAGGATAAGTGACCTTAGTGCATGAATTTGATGAAGCTAGTGCATGTGATCATGTGTTATTGATGAAGACTTAATGAAGAGTTGAAGTGATCTATTATTGATCAAGCTTGGGGTTTATTAAATCTGAAATTGAAGTGAAAATCATAAAGCTTCAAGTTGGACTCAGTTCGTAGATTGTATGACATAATGAAGATGTCTTTTCTCTCGTGTTTGTCCTTTTCAATATGTTAAAGGGTTTTAGTAGGTTAAAAGGCTTGTTGCATATAGATTTGGTATTAATGTATTCAATCAATTGAATTGTTATGTAATCAGCTAATTTCACTTAAGTAAAGTGAAATAGTACTTATTGCATGATGAGCTAATGTATGTTGATCTTGTGACATTGAAGTGAAATAACAAATTGTATGGTCAAATAAACTTGTTGAATTCACTTATGTGCATGTTATATTAGTTGGTTTTTCAAAGAGTGGAGTAACATCTGTGATTTCTGAGTGCGAAAGCAACAAAACCCAATTGGAAAACTCTCTCTGGATTACATAGTGTGCAACTCATGAGTGAAAAGTTTTACTTGGTTTTAAAGTATTGAACAACGTGTTTTGGTTGGCTAGGGAGATCCATCACCAACGTTTTGTTGTTCTTGTACTTTTGGGTGTTTCATGTGTGATTTCAGCTCTTCAAGTGGGATCTTGTTTTGCTGGGTTTGAGATAATTGGGGATTCAAGAATCTTGGTGCTTTTTTGTATTTAAAAAGTGTAATCTTTGTGGGATTATGTAATTATTTTGATATAGTGCATTATTAGGCTCAAGTTGTGCTAATAAACTTGATGTAGCTTAGATTTGAGTGAACCCATAACCATTGTGTGGTTCTCTCTCCCTTACTTTGTTCTTCATTTAATCTTCAGGAAACGTGTTTAATCAATCTTTGTAAGGTCTTTGTATGATTTGATGGAATTTGGTGGTGCAACTAAGTTTGATATATCAATTTGAACCAATCTTGTATGGTAATGCATGTTGTTTGAGTGATTTTTGTGATAAGCATTTTTCTATAGAATTTCCAGAGTATCAGATTATTGATTTTATATTTTAATATATTGAATCATATTGTATGAAAAAATCAATTTGTTGTTTTTGTTTGCCAATCAACTAAAATGTGTGGTTGTGCAGTAATTAACTTCTAATTTATTAGTCAATTTAATTCAAATAGAAAGAGTTTTAACAAGTTTTAATTGAGCATATTTTTTAGTACTCAACCAATTGCACCCCCTTCTTAGCTAAGAAAGTCATTTTAAACATACAATACACTCATCACAAAAATATCATATCATAGATAGTATACATGTACTATCACCTTAGCACCTATAATATCATTCAAACCAAGCACAATAGTAAAAGTAGACAACCCAATGCTCAACGCAGATTGCCTTATAAAAACCATCGCCTAGCTCGAGAAAAGTAATGGTCAATGTCCAATGCCTCGTAAACCCAATGTTGAGCGCTCAAAACTAGTGCTCAACATCCAACACATCACAAAATAGAACGCTTAGCGCTAGGGGCCAATGCTGAGTGATCAACGAGGTAGAAAAATACGAGCAATAACGATTTGATGGACAAGGAACCAATTTCACACATTCCATCAACCAAAAGCATGCACAAAAACATTCTAAACTTTCTATTGCCATATAGTCATCTCACGGAACAAAATACACGCATCAAATAACCTTCTTATATCTATATTCTCATGCACAACTATACCAATCTTCATCAATTCTCGTAAACACAGCAAAAATATATATACTTGTTATTTCACCTATGAATAAACTTACCAAAAATCCTCCATAACCTATACCACATTGCACCATAACATTCTGCACATACCAAATTTGCACATAAATTCACAACATTTTACCCTAACATCATGTTCTCAACATCAAAATTTTAGGTTTAATACACCCAAAACTACAACAACCACATACCTATAATCAATACCACAAACCTACTTGCACATGAACATTGACTATAATTAAATAACTTACCTCTTTACTAGCAAAAAAAAAATTCCATCCATCCAAAATTCTCAACACAACTAGAACTATTTAAAAATAAATTCTCCAACACCACCAATAATATTTCTTAACTACACTAAAAAATTTATCCTTCATATAAATTGCACCAAAACCATGAACATCGCATCATCTCAAAACAAGGAAAAAGATTTTTGCTCAACCACCAAACAAGATTCAACTTGCCAATATTAGTATCCTCAAAGATACAAATTTGCTCAAACCAAAGTTTTTCTATGAACTCAAAATTCCACTAAGCCATAAAATTCCCAAATTTCTCTTGCATCAAAATTTTCTCAAAATTTACCATAAGAAAAATTAAAATTTGCAATATGCCTATAGCACCAACAAATCACGTCAATAAAATTGCCTCATTGTTTAATCATCAAAAAGATAATTATAAATCTTTTGGATTATTATAATTCATAAAAAAATTATAATAATCCAAAAGATACATCTTATCATCCCAACTTCAACCATTTTACCGAAAACCATAGATTTCCTTACAAATTCCATATTTCCCTTTCAAAATATTTCCATGCAATTAACCACAAGATAATGAGAACAAGACTTACCACCCCTTACTTGGAAATTCCTGATCATAAGTTTTTCCTTCTAAAAATTCAACACCAAAATGACTCTCCTTCTTTGCCCTCCTAACTTAACTGTTTTTCTGAGAACTTTTCCTCACAATTTTATGTTACCCTAAACCACTCTAAACCACCTTTAGACACCTTTCGCTATTATGTTTTTTCTAACATTAATTCCACTTAACAATTCTCCTCTCATAACTCACCTTAATTTCCAATTATTTTCATGTTCTTGTGACTAGATTCAATGAACCTAACTACAACTTTTCACCTTCCTAAGAGCACAGAAAAACCAATAAAAATAAAAAGAAAAGAAAAGAAAACCAATATTTATGTTTTTTCTAACATTAATTCCACTTAACAATTCTCCTCTCATAACTCACCTTAATTTCCAATTATTTTCATGTTCTTGTGACTAGATTCAATGAACCTAACTACAACTTTTCACCTTCCTAAGAGCACAGAAAAACCAATAAAAATAAAAAGAAAAGAAAAGAAAACCAATATTTATACCTTCTGCTTTAGCCAATGATTGAAGTCATCCACTTTAAGTTCTAAAACAACAGTCCTAACCAAACAGACTATCACATTCTTCCTCGGTCTTACAAGTTCCAACCAAAATCAGTCGAGTCAACTTAGGCTGGAATTTGGTCGAGGCAGCTCCGACCAAAAATCAACCGAATCGGAACCCATCGAAACTCAGTCAAATTTGCCTGAGTTTTTCTATAGTTGAAAGTTTGCGGAAACTTGACCAAGTCGACCCCAGCCGGATTCGGCCAAGTTGATCCCGTTCAAAAGTTGGCAGAGTGTATGTGATGAAATGACTAAGTAGACTAAGTAGACTATGTACGCAAAGTGTTTGGTGAAATGACTAAGTAGACTAAAACGCACCTAAGGTGCTGATGAATTGCCTAATCTACTAATGCATGTCATTGTACAATGTGATCATCCTAAAGAACTCAACATATGAGATACTTCTAATACATGAATTAAACTCAAATGAATCACTAAAATTGAATTTAGAACCTAATATGCAGAAAACAAAATTCTGGCAATGTGCTCACGAATGTTCATACATGTAGGGTGCAGGACATGGTTGAAATGCGAAATAGAATGAATGGGATGAAAATGTAATGATATGAAATGATTAGAAATGGTTTCTATTGAATGTAGGAATAAGAATCATGCAAAATGTTTGAGTAAAACTTGAATTCCCAAATGAAGAACCCTAACTAACGATATTAACAAACATATGTACGAATGAAGAATTTGATGCAATGAATTATGGATTAAGCATGGAAATGGTTCGAAAACATGACGTATAATATCAAGATAAAGTTATGAACATTAAACGAACACAAGAAACATGAAATTACAGAATTAGAAATTTAAACATGAATGAAATAGTGTGTAACTTCCACAAAATTGAGGTTCATGATTCAAGCTGATGGTTTATGTATAATTGAAATTAATCAAACGACCTTTGATATCTAAGTAGAACGACTACGCATTCTTTGAAGATTCAACTCGGTTCCATGTTTAATTCAGTGTTGAGATAGATCAATATCACTCAACCAATGATTCTTGAATCATGAATTCATTTCAGTAGTGGAATGAGTAAAACATCACAAAACTAATGTAGAAAATCATCCTTATAACAATTTTATTCAGTGTAAATGGAAAAAGTAGCTTACATATAACTTTAAGAATAGTCCAAAATTTAGTAGAATGGTGCAAAAATAGTGAAGAGAAAATGTGGAGTTGTAATGGCAGTGAATGAATGGTTCTCGGGAGAGTATGAGTGGTGAGTGATTCTAGTGTGTGTAGATCGTTCAAAAGAAATTGTGTTGAATGAATGTATTAGTGCCAATCTAAACCAGTGCAACCTGCTATTGGTTTCCCAAGTTTCACTAACTAACTAAACTAACTCTTCTTTCCCTAACTACTTGCAACTCTCACTTGTAACCTACGTGGAAGGTTTCCCAACAGCTTCCACAAGCTAATTCAGGTCCATTGCATTATTTTTGCTGCTTCTTAGACTCTAGGACTTGTTGTAGTGGGTGAGTAAAGCCAGCTGGCTCATAGTAGCTCCAGCTTCATTTCTCCATTCATCTTCCTTGAGGTTATGATGAACTTCAACACACTCACTTTTTGCATTTTAAGACTGAATAAATAAGTTAGAACCTACAAAGCAATGTTATGTTATAACTAAAATAATGTAATTGAACCAAACATGCAAAAATGAGATTCAAGAGTTCCATGCATCAATTGACCACTTTTCAATCATCTCAGGGTCAACACAAATGTATTTTTAATGTTTCAAAACTTTCACCTCAAGTGCCACGTCATTTGGAATTGAGAATTAAAAAGTCAACTATGGTCAACACTTTAGCAAAAGTCAACTCTGCCATTTTTAATCAAATTGGCTGATTCAAATTTCTCTGATGGCTTCCTTTGGACATTTATAGGCTATCCTTGATATTTATCTCAACATCAAACTCAAAAACATCAAGATGGATGTTAGGCGCTCTAATGTCTTCCTAAAAGCTTTAAAAGTTAGACTACTACTAGATCAACTTTACTTTTATTCCTTTGTACCTAAACTAAGACCACATTAATATGCTACTACCTATTTATGAACCTATCCATTATACTGAACTAGACCATACTAATAGTACTCTTAAAGATACTAAAATGCATTGAAAATACCTAATTAAGCTACTTTTGTAAAACTAGACTAGAAACCTGACTAAACTAATTCTAGGCTAATAACTCCTAATTAACACCTTATCCTACCTGATGAGTTCATATTTATGCCTTCATTTAATGTTTAATTCTGGGTATTTAATTGAAATTTTGTCCTTAAAGAGTTATTTAATTGACTATTATGATAATTTGGCTAAATGAGTTTGTGAGATAAAAATGACTTAAAAAGTGATTTTAGTTGCATAAATTTTCCTGGATATTCTAACGTTTGTTGGTGTAGCTGAAGTTAAAATTAAGTTCATTTAAGGTGTGAAAATTAATTTATTAAAGTTAAAAACACCTTCAAGTAAATAAATCAACAGCTAAATCCACCTCTAGTTTCTATTTTATCACTTTTTCAGATGAGCCACAAAAAAACCTACTTCTACACCCCCTGCCTCTATCCATTTGCGCCCCTCACTTAAACTCATCTCAACCAGATCATGCCATGTGTTAATCATCCACGAATTAAACTAATCAACCAAAACATGAAACATGTTAGAATCCAAGCACTGAAAATTTAGCCAACCAAATGTTGTCACATCATCATCATCATCTTCTTCCCCACAAACCCTAGACACCACTAAGCACTCGGGCTAGCCACCATGAGCCATGTTAGAGCCGCCACAACGAATGCACTACCATTGTAGACGCGACAGCCACAAAACCTGTGCACATTTCCTCTGTTAGACTCCTCACGACCATGGCCGTGCAACCTGCAACACTATCATTGAGCCACCATGTTCACGTTGCGGAACAACCACCACAACATCGTTGAACCTCGAAATCGTGACTCTGAACCATAATCTAAGATTGAAAAATTCACGTTGCTACCAATAGTCCAACGCGCATCCCTCGAGCCTCTTACATCAAACACACGACACACATAGAGCCACAACCTAGTCAAAATTCGGGCTCATTAGATTGAGTCCACACACGTCGATTTTAGCTAAGATGGTCGTCGCAAAAATTCCGTTGAATTTGGTAAAGTAGGCCTCAATTCAAATTCTACCTAGACAACCTAGACCAAAATTGGGTTGTATTAGGGCAAGTTGGCCTCGATAGAATTCAATTGAGTTGTCTTAATCAAGTTGGCGCGACCAAAGTTTAGTTGAGTCGACACAACCAAAATTAAGTAAAGTCAGTCTTAGGCAAAATTTGTTCGTATTAGACCGAGTCGACTAAGTCAAATTTGGTCAAGTCGGCTTTGACAAAAATTTGATCGAATTCAGCAAAGTTGGCTTTGGTCAAAAGTCGACCTTTTAAGCTGAGTCAGCCTAGATGAAATTCGGTCGTATTCGACCTGGTCGGTCCTAGCCGAAATTCTACCTAATTGGATTGGGTCTAGCTTGACGACACAAGTTTTAGAAAATTCAATTTAAATTTGTTTTATATAAAATTGATTTTAGCTTTTAAAGTTGATCCAAATATATTGGATATGGATTTTAAAAAAGTCCAAACTATTTGTACAAAAAAATAGATTTGGATTCAAAATCTGATTCAACTATTTGGATCTAAGATGGATCTGGATTGGATCTTGAATGTTTTTTTCACAAGTTGTTAAAGTATCATTTTCGTATTCTGTTGAATTTGGTTAGTCTTGATTGTTGACAAAAGAAGAAGATTGATTAAAAAGATTTTGATGATGATAAAGATACAGAAGAAAATACTTGAAGATGTTGAAGAGAATATATTTTATGTTTAAAGTTCTTGTTGTAATAGGCTTAACTTTTTCTAGTTAGGTGTAAGATTGTTGGAATAACAACTAGCTCGCAACTCCTTTGAGGAAAACCAAATTTTCGCAAAAGTTAGTATGGTAATCGATTACCAACTTATAATAATTGATTACCAACTCAAAATTTCTACATTTCGAAATTCCACATAAGATAATCGATTATCACTGGTAGTTATAACTTGGCTCTTGAAAAATGACTCAAAATAATCAATTACCATTCCTGGAAATCCATTACCACTGGCAGTTATAAAATTATTTGTTCAAATATGTACATGAGATAATCGATTGTCATTCTGGGTAATCGATTACCACTGTAAAACTTTATTTTCAAAAAACACTAGAGTAATCGATTATCTTAAGTGGTAATCGATTATCCTTGGCAATTGCAATTAAAGTCTTCATTTCTAACTCAACTTTCGAAAATCTCTTTAAATAGAACTCAGTTTCCAAACTTCAAACTACCTTTTTAAGATTTAGAGTTCTTGTGTTGTGATTGCAAAATGTTGCTTTGTGAGATTCTTAAAAATAGCTTTGAAAAGCCTAATGTTAGTGAACGATAACTTTTTCTAAGTAAGTTCTTAGAAGATTGAGTGTTGTGCTGTTGCTGGGAAAGTTGGTCATCCTCTGTGTGACTCAGGGGGAGATTTTGTTCATCTCTTATAATTGTTCAAGAGATGTGTTTTCTAATCCTTACTCTTTTATAATCTGTTTGTAATCTGGTTATTATAATGATTGAGTTAATCTCTTTGTTTAAAAGATTAACAATTGGACGTAGGGTCTTTTGATCCGAACCAGTATAAATATCAATGTGCATCTTCTTTCCTTAACTCTTTATTTATCTGCACTCACATTTAAAGTAACTATGATTTTAAGTTAATCAGTAAAATTTTCAGAAAATTTTTTAAACCTGTTAAGTTTTATAAAAATCCAATTCACCCCCTTCATGGTTTTTGACCTTTGTTTAATCATTCCGCTGCGTGATACCAACAATTGGTATCAGAGCTTGCTTTGATAGTTATTCAAATTTTTCAAAAATGGTAGGGTCAAACCAAACTTTTGCTGAAGGTGTATCTATCAATAGACATCCACTTTTTACCGGTGAAAATTACCTTTTCTTGGAAGTTAGAATGCAAATATACTTAGAATCAATTGATAGGGGTATTTGGGATGCTGTTTTGAATGGACCATTTGTTCCTGTAACATTGTTAATGAAGTGCAGGAACCAAAGCCTTTTGCTCAATGGACTGTTGATGAAAATAGGCAAGCTCAATATGATGTTAAAGCCAGAAACATCATATCATCTGCTCTAACTCTTGATGAGTTCTACATAATTTTTGTTTGCACCAGTGCACGCGAGATGTGGGAAATCCTTCGAGTGACTCATGAAGGAACTAATAATGTCAAACGAGCTAGAAAAAACTCTTTGATTCAAGAATATGAGATGTTTCGCATGCAGCAAGGAGAAACCATCTATGATGTGCATAAACGGTTCACACACACCGTCAACCATCTCAATGGGCTAGGTAAAACCTTTAATACTGATGAACTTAACATAAAAATTATGAAATCCTTGAATAGGACTTGGTAGCCAAAGGTGACGACCATCATGGAGTCACAAAATCTTGCAACAATGACCATGGCGACTCTCATTGAAAAAATGAGGGAGCACAAGCATGAACTAGGCAAATTGAATGATGAAGAAGATCAAGGAAGAAAGAAGAATATTACATTCAAAATTGAAGTTGTCAAAGGCAAGAAGCAAAAAGAAGAAGAAGATTTTGATTATGATGAGAACCTTAGTCTCATGATAAAGAAGTTCGCAAAGTTTATGAAGGCCAAAGACAAAAATCAATTCAAGAGCAATAAGAAGGACAATCAAGGAACCTCCTCAAACTTTAAATGCTTTGGATGTGGAGAAACTGGTCATGTAAAAGTAAACTGCCCAAATTCAAAAAGGAGTGATGAAAAGATAAGCAGAAAATATTTTAATAAAAAGGCATATATAGTGTGGGAAGATAATCCCTTAAGTTCATCCAGTTCTAGTGAATCTGATGAGGAAGAAGCACAATTTTGCTTAATGGCCAATAATGATCTCTCTGATAGTGAGGTAAGCTCCTCTAACAATAAAAATGATTATGATTCTCTTTATGATGCCTTTCAAGAATTGCTTGCTAAATCTAGTAAACTAGATACTGCTCACAAAAAATTAAAAGGTGATTTTAAAGAATTACAGAGCAATCTTGAAAAATCTCTTGAAGAAGAAAAGGTCTTAAAAGATAAAATTTTAATTTTGGAAAGTAGAGAAATTGAGACAGTTGAATGTGCATCTTGCAAAATCTATATGTTTGTTTTAATGATTTTAGAAAAACAACTTAAAGATGCTCTAGAAAATAAATCCTTTGAAAAACATGTTTTTAAGAAAATGAATCTAAGTAGAAACAAATATGTTCCTAAACATAAAATTAAAAGAACTCACAGAGTGTGGGTAGAAAAAGGAATTGTTTACTCTAAAAATACTTGTATAGCTACTTATTTTTATTGCATGAAAAAAGGGGCATACATCAAATAAATGCAATATTAAACATGGGGAGTTCACGGTTGTGTGTTGACTATCGACAGTTGAACAAAGTCACGATTAAGAACAAGTACCCTTTGCCTAGGATCGAGGATTTGTTGGGAGTTCACGATTTGTTGGATCAGGATATCATCATATGTTGGTCAAGCCGAATGATGTTCAGAAGATAGCTTTTCGATCACGTATGGACACTATCAGTATGTGGTGATGCCTTTCAGAGTGACAAATTCTTCTGCAATTGTTTGGTTTATATGAATCGCATCTTCCGATCTTGCCTGGATAAGTGTGTGGTCGTATTCATTGACGACAATCTCATTTATTCCAAGAATCGGGAAAAACATGCTAAACATTTGAGAACCGTGTTAGAGATCTTGAGAGAATGACAACTGTATGGAAAATTCTCCAAGTGTGAGTTTTGGTAGGAAGAAGTGTGGTTTTTGGGTCATGTGATTTCTGCTCAAGGGATCTCAGTAGACCCAGCAAAAGTGGAGGCGGTGTTAAAATGGGAGTGATTGAAATTGGTAACAGAGGTACGAAGCTTTGTGGGTTTGGCAGGTTATTATCGGAGGTTTGTGGAGGAGTTCTCTAAGATTGTAGGACCCTTGACCCAGTTGACATGCAAGGATCAACCTTTTATCTGATCAGACAAGTGTGAGACTAGTTTTGAAGAGATTAAGCGAAGATTGGCAACTGCTCCAGTTTTAATTGTTCAAGATACTGGTAAACCTTTTGAAGTTTTTTGTGAGGCCTCTTATTAGGGACTTAGATGTGTGTTAATGCAAGAAAAGAGACTAGTGGCGTATGCATCTCATTAGTTGAAGGTGCACGAGAAGAATTATCCAACACATGACATTGAGTTAGTTGCAGTGGTATTTGCCATGAAAGCTTGGAGACACTATCTTCATGGAGCGTAATTCCAAATTTACATTGATTACAAGAGTCTAAAGTACCTATTCGACCAAAAGGAGTTGAACATGCGACAAAGAAGGTGGATGGAGTATCTTAAGGATTATGATTTTGAATTACTATATCATTCAGGTAAGGCTAATGTAGTTGTTGATGCTTTGAGTAGAAAACGAGTTCAGATGTCTACATTGATGATGAAAGAGTTGGAGCTAATAGAGAAGTTCTGAGATATGAATTTAGGCTTGCAGTTGAATAAAGACCATATCTGGTGCAGTCACTTAATAATTACCAGTGATTTCTTGGAGCAGATTAAGGAAGAGCAATTAGTTGATCAAGGGTTGTAGAATACGGTTGGATTACTAGGTACTGATCAGGCCAAAGACTTCGTTCTAGGTGCAGATGGTATCATACAGTTCAAGAATAAGATGTGCATTCCAGCAAAGTCAAATTTAAGAAGGATGATTCTAGAAGAAGGACACAAGAGTCGTCTTAGCATACATCCTGGTATGACTAAGATATATAAGGACTTAAAGGAATCATTTTGGTGGAGCGAAATGATGTGTTAGAGTTTCTGTCAGCTTGGTTAATATGCCAGAAGTCTAAGGTGGAACATCAGAGACAAGGAGGAAGGTTACAACAATTGGATATTCCTCAGTGGAAATTTGACAGTATAGCGATGAACTTTGTAACTCATTTACCAAGGTCGTCGAGAGGTCATGACTCTATCTAGGTGATTGTCGATAGGTTAACCAAGAGTGCCCACGTTCTGTCAGTTCATTAGAAAATGTCTTTAGATAAGTTGACGGAGTTTTACATCCGGGAGTTAGTGAGATTGCACAGAGTACCATCAAGTATTGCTTTAGATCGAGATCCGAGGTTTACTTCGAGGTTTTGGCAGACTTTGTAGACAACTTTGGGTACACAATTAAGAATGAGTTTAGCATATCATCCTCAGACCGATGGGCAGTCAGAAAGGACTATTCAGTCTTTGGAGGATCTGTTAAGAGCATGTGTGTTAGATCATCTCAGAAGTTGGAGTGAGGTTTTACCATTGGTAGAATTCACACACAATAACAACTTCCATTCTAGCATCGAGATGGCACCCTATGAAGCTTTGTATGGAAGACGGTGTCGAACACTGTTCTGTTGGTATCAAGATGGTGAAACGGTAGCATAGGTCCTGAGTTGTTACGACAAACCACAAAAAATGTGAAATTGATTCAGGAATGGATGAGGGCAACCCTGAGCAGGCAGAAATGTTACGTTGACAAGAGGAGGAGACCATTGGAGTTTGATGTAGGAGACCATGTGTTTTGGCGAGTGATACCAACAACAGGAGTTGGAAGGGCTATTCGATCAAAGAAATTGTCGTCAAAGTTTCTTGGATCGTATCAAATTCTCAAAAAGATTGGACCAGTAGCTTACGAGATAGCACTACCACCTCCATTGGCAAATTTGCATAATGTGTTTCACGTATCTCAATTGAGGAAGTATGTTCCGGATCCAGAACATGTGTTGGAGGTGGATGACGTTCAAGTTAGAGAGGACTTAATTTTGAACGTTGGACCAATACGAGTGTTAGACGTACAAACAAAGAAACTTAAAGTCATGTAACATGAATTGGTTTTTGGTTTCAGTCATGTAAAAGGCACGCTGCAATATTTGGTTTTAAAACGCTATAACATAGTTCGATTTTTCTTTTTTATTTCTCTTCTATCTTTTGGAATTTAGTTAAATATTAAAAAAAGGCTAGAGAAATTAATTTAAATTTTTAGAATCTTAATTGAAATATTTGGTGGGATTAGATAAAGCCAAATCCTAGAAGGTTTTTAGGGGGAGAAATAGGACGGGAAAGATAAAGGAGAAGAAGAGTGCAACTTGGAGGGTTTTTTTTCAGTGGCTATGGTAGAGAAGAGAAACAATCCAAAGAGACCCATTAGGTAGGGGCAGTTATACCTTATTTCTTCTCTTTATTCTATGTTGATTGTTGCATGGTTTCATTATTTGTTGTTGCGCAATATTTTGCTGGTATCTTGTGAGTCATACGCATATGGCGGTGTGGTGTTTTATTTTCTGATTCATGAACCTATACCATTGATGTTTTGTGTTTGGCCTGGTTTGGGGTGTACATGCGTGTTGTAGGTGCTTTGTGGTGGATTCTAAATGCTGATTGCTGGTGTTTGAGATTCATAGTTGGTCTTCTTGGTGCACACCATTCATATGCGTAATGTTGCCAATATATGATGCTACATCTATTTTTTTTGGAGTTGTGTCACCACGAGAATATTTTCACGTTGCAGGGTTTTATAGGTTCACAGGGTTGTTATGTTTCTTTCTCTTAGATTATCCTTTTCACATAAATGCTTGAGAATCCAAGAGTGAATGCGGGTGGCACACACAAAAATTTGCTTTGTTTATGATATAATGAACACGTAAAAGTGGGTCTCTCTTAAGGTGCAATTTGTATTTTTTTTTTCCGGTTACTTACGTAAGGGTGTATGCTTTCATCTAATTGCCATATATGTGGGTGTTGGTGTTTTTAATGGGATTTCTCTTTTTCTTTTTTAATCATGGTGCAAGTTTCCTTTATTTTCACTTCATCTACAAAGTTTCATCTTAAAAGCTTTTGGTTATTTTCTTTCATTCACGCTGCAGTACTAAATTTCATGAGATTAATTCCTCTATCTTTTCTTTTCTTTAGTTTTTTGGGTCACGTGAATTTAGGTGCAGAAGCAATAGCTTTTCTCTTTCTATTTCTTCTCTCTTTCCATTTGAATCTCACGTGAATGCATGATATATTTCGGTTCCACCTTGTTTCTCGTTTCATTTGCAAATCTCGGTTTTTGTCTCTTTTTTTCGTTTTTGCAACCCTGCATTTATTGAAACTTTGAAATGGTGACTTGAAGCAATGCATTTTCCCTTTCTAGTCGTTATGCGACAGGACCTATTCATATTAAACACAAATTGTTTTATGAAAACAATTTTTTTTCAATGTAACTTTTACATGTGGGCCAATGGGAGATTTGTGTAGACCAAGCACTGCATGTATAATTAGCGTTTTTTCTTTCTTTCTTTTCGTGTGTAGGTTATTTTTGTGTGCGTTATTTTTGTCTGCTTGTATAACTTTTGCATGCGTTATTTTGTGTGTAGGTTCTTTTATTTTTCACGTGCATGGATAATTAATGGTTTTCTTTCATTTTGTGTATAACCTAGAATGTATAGTTTTATTAAAATGAGATATGGGTTAGGTGATTGGTGGTATTTCTTGGTTTGTATGGGTTGCATGGTGTGGGGTTTAAGTGGTGGTTTGAGGACTATTATTTGAGTATGATGTTATGGTTGTGTTGAATGAATGTCACTTGTTGGGTTTGTTGTATGAATGTATTATTTGATAAGTTTATGGGTTTATGTTATGAAACTTTATTTCCCATGCGTGAGTGGTGATGTGTATGATGTTGGCAATAAAAAATTCTCATGTGTTGCAAGTTGGGAGTGTTTGCCTTGCTTGAAAGCTCTTATTGGAATTGAGTGTTTTATGAGGTTTTTCGTACCTAAGAACCTAGTGAAGACTTTTTCGACTGTGTGAAGCAGTGGAAAGAGGTCCTCTTCGTTTGTGTGAAGCAGTGGTAGATGATTGGTTGGAGTGTTGTACCTTCTCGCTTATGTGAAACAGTGGGGAGGGAAAAGATGTTTCACCTTATTTCGGCTCGTTGCGAGTAAAATGCCTGATGTGCGATGCATCGCCGTTTTTACTCATAATTCCTTGAGGAATAAGGGATATAGTCTGGCTGTGATAGTGGGACACATTGAACCATCTGTTCTAAGAAACTGGATGTTGTTGTGGGGTGAGATGCCGCGGAAAACCAAAGCTGGATTATGATCACTATGTTTGAAGATTTTAGATGAATGTGAAGCTATGTTTGGTTTAGTATGATTGTTTGGATTTAGGGTTTGTTTTGTTCAAACCACGGATGGATTGTGATCGTTATGTTTCTATGTTACTTGAATACAACGTTCAATATTATTGGACATGTTTTATTTATGAATTTCTTTTATGAATATTATTGTTTATGGTTAGCTTACCCCTATTTTTTTGTTTGTGTGTTTGTTGCATGTGCGATGATCGTATAACATGTGTGTTATACGGGAGCATATCGTAATGCAGATGTTTCTGACACGAAGTAGATTGCGGAGAGAGTGGAATGGAATCAGGGGTTTATTATTTCTATAGTTGATTTCAATCAAACAGTGAAGACTATGAAAATTTCTTTTGGTTTCTGGTATTTAATTGGAACTTTGTTTTTATTTATTACTATTATCAATGGAAGTTTTGGACTATCTATTTACATTTAAATTATAAGTTTTTTTTAAGTACCTTTTTGTGATATAATCATTTTACTTTTAAATAGAAAGAGCAATAATAGCTTCACGTGACATCCTAAATTTGGGGTGTTATAATTATCGCTCTTGAGAGAAAGGGAAAAAGCTCATACCTAATAATGGCTCAGACTCGCGTAAGCGCCCCAAAAAACTGAAAATTGTTGGCTCCCCAATCCAACCCTTCAACGATAGTGGCTCCCCAAAAAAACCCTTACCAATTACAAAACGAGAGTGACAATAGCCAGAAGGATAAAGAAATCAAATCAAGAGTGCCAATTACCACTACGCCGATGACTTCGACGGAGAACACTAACGAAGATCGCTGAATTCGATTTCACCGCACCCACGAACGTCATGGCAAGGTCAGGGCATACTTACGTTGACAACATCACACCAACACAGCAAAATCGTCGAATTAGAAATGGGGTTGGATTGGTTGTCGCACCATCGCTTTGCACCACACCACTCCACTACGCCAATGACTTCGACGAAGAACGCAGACGGAGATCCCTGATTTCAATTTCACCGCACCCACGAACGTCACGACAGTGCCAGGGCACACTCACGGTAGAAGCGTCGCGCTGGCACAGCAAAACTGTCGAATCAGAAATAGGGTTGGATTGGTTATTGTCGCACCACCGCTCTGCACCACACCACTCTGCCTTCTTTTTGTTTTGCACTGAAACTGATTTAGGTGAAGAGAATCGGTGAAATTCGATTTTGATTTCAGCGAGAAAATTACCAAAGGACATAATCAGTTGGTAAAAAAGTTAATAGTATTTGGGAAAGTCACCGACGGATAATTCTGTCGATAAATAAATAAAGAATTTTCATAAACATATTACCGACGGAATAATCCGTTAGTAATGTTGTCATTGAATATCCATCGATAAATCCTTCGGAAAGTAATAATTATCGACAGATTTATATTCGTCGATAATAACCACTTTTCTTGTAGTGAAGGTAGGGGCGTGATAGGACTAAAGGATGTGATAAATTAGTTGGCAATAGTTTGTTAGTAGATGAGAGCAGACTTTTAATGTGGGATAATATATTAATATTATTGTGGTAGGATTATGATTAAAATGTTGTAGTAGCTTGGTTGGATTGGAGTGCATGTTTGGAAGGAAGATGTCTTAGGTTCAATTTCGTTTTAGAATATCTTTGGCACCATCTAAGTTTTAATATATCAATAAATTTTTTGAATAGGTGGTATTAGTATTATTAAGTTGGTGAGTTGATCAATGTTATGTCATATCTTTGTTTGTCCGATGTTCATTTTTGGAAGGAAGATCATTTGTTCAACTTTCACTTGGTGCACTTACTAGATCTATATTTTAAGCTTCGATTTTTTTGTAGTTTTAGAGTGTTGGAACCTGAAGTTGGTGGTTGACCAAGGAGTGTACGTGACTTTGCTTTGAGGCTTAGGAAAATTCAAAATTTGAAATAAAATTAAAGGAAGAGAGGTCAAAGGTCAAAGTTTGACACCTAATGAATACATACATGTTTAGAGCTTAATGCAATGTGAATTTGGACAATAGAGAAAGAATTTAAAAAGTAATTAAGATAATTTATTATGTTGATTTGGAAATTTATTTTTGATTTTGATTATTAATTCTAATTTTTATTATTATAGGCATTTACTAACGTAGTAGGGTACAAATCTAGACATGTAAGATACTACGGTTATGGGCATGCACTTATTAGTTTGTAGGTTAAAAATTTTGGGTAGTTTGGACAAAGAAAAACGCTTAGAGGTGGATGTTTATCACTAGGGTATAGGCTTTTGTTCCTAACATAGTATTTATATGGTAAGTACCTTTTCGTGATGTTAATTTTTTTTTTCAATTATGTGAAGAATTTACGTCTAGTGGTCAACATCCACGTAAATTTATGTATGTTAAAATAACATATGTAAATTTACGTCTTCTAGATTTACGTCTTACTCAGAATAAACATAAAAGGCCAAAAATAGCAGACATAAAAATTACTATTTGTGTTAGTCAATATTATGAAATGGAATGTGTGTTATCGTGAAATTCATGGATGCATGCATATGTTGAGATGGTGGTTGTGAAGTGTGAGAGTCTTAGCAAGAGGACTCTAGGAGCTGACCCTGAGGATTATGGTTATTAGGTCGAGGAGAATAGCAAAAAGTGGTGGACTTAACATAACTGTACTATTGTTGGACTTCGCTATAAGACTAGGAGAAGTTATGCGAGGTAAAGTCTTTTTTGACTGTGGGGGAGTAGGAAGGAAAAGTTGATTTGGTTCTAAGGGTAAGCTAGTTGAGATGGTGAGTAACGTGTGAGATTATTTTATTAATGTTAATGATTGATTTCCCTTTTTCTTAAGACTACATATGGGTTTGTTGTTGTTAAGAGAGACAATAAACTCTTTGGTGAATTGTTTTATATTGAATAAGGTGCTGTAATAGTATGGGTGTAGTGATGCGGTAATTATTGTATATCATTTTTATTAAAATGATGTTTTTTTTTTAAGTTAGCTCATCCTTCGTATATGTGGACGTGGTTTTCATTGATTATGATCATATGACTGCGTTAGATTCGAGCAAGTGTTTTGGTAGATATTAGATTGGATGTAAAATAGCGAGGAACTTGGGATTTTTCTTTAGGAAAGAACTTCTTCTGTATTTGAAATGATTCTAGATAGGATTATTTAAAAAAACATTATGTAAACTTTGGTTTAAATGTGGAAGAACAAATCATTTTTCGCACGAAAGAATACCATCGAAAGAATATGCATATGTACTTCCAAATGAATTACTATTATTTTGACATCCATTACATTTTTCGCACGCTTTACATTTTACCTTTTAATCTATTTCTTTAAAAATATAAAAGTTAGCTTTCTTTAATGACTAAAATATTTCTATAAGAGTAAGCGGTGAAAAAAAAAATTTGCTATGTAAGAATTGTAAAGTGATCACTATGTATACATCTGTCTCGTGTCTTAACTGGTTAGAGTATGTGGTTAAATGTGTCCTGATCATATGAGAGTGTACACAACTTCTAACAGTGGGAGTTACTTTTGCTAGAAATGACTTAAAAATAACATCTACTCTTCTATCGTCAAACATGAAATTCAACTTAGAAGTAAACTAATATGTCTCAGTCATATGTCAAAGATACATCTTCCATACCATTCAATCACCATTAAACACTCAATGCAGGAAGAAAACAATTCAGGAAGAGCACACAAAACACAACTAACACAGAAAACAATTTAATAAAAACAGAACATGCTTCCTAATTCTCACTCAAATTTTCCCATTCACTAGTCAACTGTAACAAGGTTTGTCTTGAAGAACCATCTTTCAGTGCTTGAGCAGTGAAACCTTTCAAAGTCATCATTCTTTGACGCATTCCTTTACCTATTTCTTCTTCCATCAAACACTTTATCACCTTTGCAATTTCCTCCTTTTCCACTATGCCATCCTCGTCAAATCTTGGCCTCAATGCCACTTTCAGTCCTTCGGCTAACATTACTGCATTCATCCTCTGCTCTGCAAAGATTGGCCATGTTATCAGAGGCACTCCCTCTTGCACACTCTCCAAAATGGAGTTCCATCCACAATGGCTCAGGAACCCACCAACTGAACTGTGACCAAGGATCTGAACCTGAGGTGCCCATGAAGCCACAACCAAACCTTTCTCCTTTGTTCTTTCCAAAAACCCTTTTGGTAAGAACTGCAAAGGGTCCTCCTCTGCAGTCTCAAGGTAAGCAGCATTAGGTAACTTACTTGGTGCTCTCAAAACCCATAAGAACCTTTGACCACTCAATTCCAAACCCAAAGCTAGCTCATCGATCTGGTGTTGAGACAGTGTTCCTCCACTTCCAAAAGAAACATACAACACTGAACAAGGTGGCTGCTTGTCCAACCATCTTAAACACTCATCATCCTCATTGCTTGACCCTTTCTGTGTAATGGGTCCCACAGGGTACAATTTTATCTTCCCATTTACCGATTCTTCCAATGCTCTTATAGCACCTGACTCCATTTCTAAGAAGGTGTTCATGATAATCCCATCAGCTGTAACCATCGCTTTAGCAAGTTCAAAAATACTCTTGTAAGCTTTACTTGATCGATCTTGGATTAAATCAGGAAGATCAACCCCCAAGAGTGGTACACAACCTGGTAAATTTATATGATCTGCTAGGTCCTTAAACTCACCTGAAACTTCCTCATCAAGTTTTGGCAGGTGTAAGAGCAGTGACACTACCATAGCTGAACCAGGAATATAAAAATAGGACAAGGCGTGGAACTCCTTTGCAAATTCCAAGACTTGGAATGCAAAAGCATCAGCCACCAATGCAGTTAAACGGAATTTAGATGACAAGGATTTGAGAACCTCGTGTATTGATGGGAGAGAAAGAGTAACGGTGAGTTGAATTTGGAGTCCCATGAATAGTCCTTCAGGAAATTGTTCTTTGCTGATTGGAGGAAGAAGGATGGAGTCAATGTTTGAAGGAAGAGTTCTAAGGTAAGCTATGGAGGATTGTGGGGGTGACCCAAGTGACGGAATGATGCAGGTGCAATGAAAATTTGGGTGAAGCTTGACAAGTCGCTTAGTGAACTCAGTTATAGGAACAAGGTGGCTGAAACCAGGACTACAAACAACAGCTATATGAACCGTTTTTGCCATGAAAACAGACCAAAGACTAAGGTTTTGTTTCTCTCAAAATGTGGAAAAAAAACTAAAAGTGATACTGGGTTTATGACCGTAGAAGTTCTCATATAGATAGATATACCAAATCATTGGCTTTGTCTTATTCATGTATGGAGTGGCGGTCCTTTGTCCGACTAAGTCCCAAATTTTTTTATATTTATATAATTTTAAATACATTTTTTAAAATTTAATATTTTTAATATATTTTATTGTATTTAACATTTTAATTTTTTTTATATATCTATATTTATATATAAGAAAAAAAAATTTCTTTCACACCTACTTTTTAATTTTACATTTTAAATATTTTTTTAAATAAAACTAATTATTTTATTTATATTATATTTTAAGTGATCATTCGTTTAATTTCATTTTTTTTATTTGATTATTTTTTTAAACTTAATCATTACAAATAAAAATTGATTACAATAAAATTACAAAAAATATTTATATTTAATTTTATAATTATAATAATAACAATAATTATAATTATTATTTTTTATTATCATTAAAAAAGTAGTTTATAAACAAATTTTGGGATTATGTTTTTGGTTTTTATTTTTGTTCAAAAATATTAAGTTGGTCCTCCAATTTTTGTTTTAGTTTCAATTTGGTTCTGATTTTTGAAAAAAATGATGCAATTTGATCATTTTTTGTTAAATTTTTTAAATCGGATCAAGATTTTTTCATCAAAATCGAAGTCGTGAATAAGTATGGTTTTCTTTGTTGGTATCATTGACATAATTCTAGTGTCAATTTTGATGAAAATTTTTTGCTCCGCTTCAAGAAATTTAACGAAAAGGATAAAATTCCATCAATTTTTAAAAATTGAGACATAATTGAAACTAAAAAAAAAAAAACTAGAGGACCAACCTAACATTTTTGTATAAAAAATTAGACCAAAAGAGTAATTCAACCAGAATTTTGGCACTCCTAAAATATTGGACGAAGATCCGCCACTACATGTATCAAACCTTACTTTGGCTTTCTTTCTTTTAATGTAAGCGCATATGCGCTAAATGTCCTTTATATTAATTTTGATATTTTAAAAAATATATTTTTTTAATAAATGATTTTATTGAAGAAGAAATTTATGTCAAAAATATCCTAGTTTTGAAGATGAATAATTTTTATAATTTTTTTATTTATCACTTTGAGAATTTTAAAAGTTTTATTATATTTGATTATACATTCACTAGCTAGTGTAGCGAAGGTTAATGGTTATAGTTATTGTTGATGTTGTTCAAATAGTATAGATGTGCTTACAATATTTCTTCGCGAGATTTGATTACCACATGTACACCTCAGGCGCACCTACAACAAAGTACACTTACCAACCTCCATTGGTGCCAAGTCTTTTTGAATCTTTAGAATCTTTATTTCAAGAAAATCCCAACAGGCATTTATCCCATCTTTTGTCTTTCTCTTAATGTTAAGAAGTATACACATTTTTCTCTACATATGCATTACATTTATGTAGTGTCTAACCTCTAATTTGAACTAATATGGAAGATAAAAAAATCGATTTTTTTCTTCCAAAGGCTTGTCAAAGATGAATTCTTTGATCTGTTCTCAAAGATATTATGTACTTTATTAACTTTTTTAATAAATTTAAAGGTCTATCAATGGAATTGGTGCATTGTCATTCTCTCGATGTCCGTTAAATGTGTTTTTCAACATCTGGTAAGGATGATTAGATTGTAAAAATCTCTAGTGGCAAATATATATTGTCTTCTTTCTATGTTTCAATTGATAAGTTGTAGTGTTTTCTTCACATATAGGACATGCTTTATGACATTTGACACTGTATGCTGACAAATTGTCGTAAATTGGGAAGCTATTAATGGTACAAAATATCATCACATCCATCATGAAAGGTTTAGAAGAAAAAAACATAAAATATTTCAACCTCATAAACCCACAACAACGTCAAATCTTTAACTAATAGACATAAATAAACATCTATTTCATTTTCAGGCAATTGTCTTGGACCAAATATCATCATAAATAACTTCATGTATTTGCTCTTCATGCACAATCTAGGAGATAAGTTGTAAGTAAATAATATAATAGACCATTAACTATAGTTGGTACTTAAATTACCAAATGGAATCATTCCATCCGTAGCTAAACCAAGCTAAAGATTTCCACATTCTTGATCGAACTGAAGGAATTTGAAACGATCGCTTCGAAATTTGAATTCTCAAAAGGCACAAACAAAAAAATAAAGCAAAGAAGAACACGAAATAATACAATGGTGGAGTGAGGAGTTCATATTTATGCCCTCATTTGGTATTTAATAGTGGAATTTTAATCGATTTTTGTGCTTAAAAGATTAATTAAATTGAGATTTCTTATAATTGGATTTATTGAGCATGAGAAACAAAAACATGTTAAAAAATAGCTTTCTAGTTGCATAAATGTTTTTTTTTGGATATTTTGAGGCGTGTTAGGGCAGTTGCAGCTAAGTTGAGCTCATGGAGGTGTGAAAATAATTTGATCAAAGCTTCATGACACCTTAGAGATAAATCCAAGAATAGAAATTATCAACATCAAAAAAATCCAAGCCAAACATTGCATGAAGAAGGCCTGAAAAGTTTCAAAAAGTGAAGAAGTTTGGCTAAGCCAAGAGAAGAGAACGGGCAACAAAAAATTGGACTTTGCGGTTTTCTTTATCTTTATGATAGTAGATAATTTGGAAAAAATATATCTTTAGATATTTTATTTGATATTTTTAAATAATTATCTTATAATAACTACCAAATCTTTTTTAAATATGACAAGATCTTCTTAAATCTTTTTAGATCCACAACAAACAAATATATCTTCAAGATATTGGATTATTTAGAAGATAATTTGAGGAAATTGAAAAGGGCTGATTTGGAAAATTAATACAAACATTAGTTGGTGATAATTTATCATATATCTTTAAGTAATTTATTTATTTAATTATATTAGATATTGATATTATTAACCAACTATATTTATCAAATAGTCTATATCTCTCCAAATATTTTTAACTATTTATCTTTATCTTTATTTTAAAAGATATTTGAGAGATGTTAGCAATAGAAAATCCTAGTCCAAGTCCTATATAAAGAGACCAAGGGAAAGTAGAAAAGATAAGTTTGGCACTTCAGAATTTAGGAACCCTTAAGGGGGGGGCTAATTTCGTTTTCGTTCTCTCTCTCTATTTTTCTTTTATTTTTATTTTATTTTAATTATGGAGTGTTAAGCTTCTTGGGTTGATTCCATTGTAATTTCAATTTGGATTCTGAGGTTAGAATGAAATAATTTCTTTGTTCTTTTCATTATTATTGAGGTTTTAATTCATCTATGTCTTTTATCTTTGAATCACGTGAAAAAGTAATGGATTTTACATCATAGCTAATTAGTGATATGTTTTAATCTATATGCATATCAATCATATGAGCTTAAGGGTTTTTAATTTTAATTGAGAATGTACTTTGATTAAATTTAGAAACGTTCATGTGATTGAATGGGTTTTTGATTAGAGTTGAAAACTTTAACTAGAATTAATCAAGAATGTACTTATGTTAATTAGCTTTTTGCTTGATTTTAGAGGTAAAAGAATGGACATGATTAAGGATAGTAATATTTAATTGAGAATGTACTTTGGTTCAATTTACTATATTAATCTACAAGGTTCTTGCTTTTGATTGAGAATTTACTTTGGTTAATAGTGAGAATGCCAACAAATTAATTGGGAATTTACATTGATTAATTTGCAAATTTACAACAATAATTAATTGAGCAATAATCTTTAGATAACCGATGATGAATCTATTTTGAAAAAGCAGTGGAATCAATCTATTTTCTTTATTATTGTTTTTTATGTTTTTATGTTTTTAAAATTTATTTCTTTATTCCTTATTTTATTTGATTAACCATTTTGTATAGTTTTTATAAAAACTAATTTGTTAAAAATCTATTCCGTGTTCGTTGAGAGACTACTTTGGGTTACTTTACCCTTTTTGTTTTGTTGATTGATAAGTCAATGAAGATTCACCATAAAGATTGTCATCTTTGATATGAACCATAGTTGGACATGCCACAATCTAATATATTGATAAGTCAAGGAAGATTCGTCACAAAGAATTCAATCTTTGATAAGAATTAGTTATAATCCAAGAACCAAAAGAATCTTCTCTCAATGAAAAACCAATTTTCATATAATGACAAACCAAGGTGTCTATATATAGGCACAAATGTTTAAGCCACGTAATAAACCCTAAAAGAAAGCCTAAAGACATCAACCCTAAAAGAAACTTGAAAATTCAAAAAATAGAAACAAATTGTTTAAAGATTTAAAAGAAAATGACAAATACTTTTAAATGCCTAAATTATTCTATAATCGTGTTCCAAGTCATGATCTTCATGTCTTCAAGCCCTTTGAATTGCAAATGCTCCTCCTCCTCAAATCTTCCTTTTTGAATAGAATTTATCTTGAAATTCATACCACTTGAAGATTCAAAGGATAGTCCTCTATCATACCCTTTTTCGTGAAGAGAATTTGTCCTCAAATTTACAACGCTTGGAGATTTTTCTCCTTACATTTGGTAATGGTTGAAGTAGTTCCCTACTTCTTAAATTTCCCTTTATCCTTCAATGAGACAAATGATTTATTGTAAGAGTTCCCTCTCTTTAGTTTTTTCTTCCTCTGGACATGATCAATCAATCATCATCCTTCCCTTCTTGGAGACAATTCGGCTAGGAATTCTATAAGATCCTAGACACAAACACAAAAATAAATTAAAGACACAAATATAAAATACTCTAAAATAAAAAATTCTACTAAAATGAGATTTGGGATCCAGAAAGAAACAAATCTCTTATTATTAAAAGGTTGGAGCCCTTCCTCCAAGATCAAATACCCATCTACAACAAACATAAATAGTTTTAGAGTAAGGATGTTATGCTAAAAGAAAAGTAAAAGAGTATTGTCCTAACAAACAACCAAACTATAAGTATGACTTTAAGTATCCATAGGCTTGTTAGGGGATGGATAAAAAAACTAACCCATATGCATATATTTCCAAGCTTGTGTCCTTGCCCATAAATTTATTGGAAATGAATAGACAAGGTAACTCATGTGCAAATATTTCTAAGCTTGTGTCCTTCTTCTCAGCAATACTTTTTTCTTTCCATTGTTGATGTCATTGCTCATTGATGAATAAGTTTTCCTTAAGTAATGTCCTTTCTTCTCCCCATTACTGATGTCATTGCTTCCTGATGAACAATGCTTTCCTAGGCAACACAACAAAATAATATGAGTTAGTACTTCCTTTCAATGCCAAATCAGGATGTTCTTTTCTTTCTTTTTGTTCTCATCTATTTCTTTTAATTCATTTTCTCATTTTTCTTTCTATTTCTTTTCTCTTTTTTCTTTCTCTTCTCTTTTTTTCTTCTTCTTTCTCTTCTCTCTCTTTCTTTTCTTTCTCTTCTCGCTCTCTCTTCTTTCTCTTCACTCTCTCTTTTCTTGCTCTTATGTCTCTTTGTTTTCTTTCTCTTCTCTTTTTTTCTTTTCTTTCTTTTTTTTCTCTCTCTCTCTTTGAAAGACCCACGAAATTTAATTAATTAAATTAATAATTAATTAATAAATGCGGGTAGTGGGAGCCTTTATGGCATTAAATGTTAATTGTTGTGACATGGAATAGTCCTAGCTCAAATGGTTGACAATATTTGATTATGTAAGAGGACTTGAGTTTGAATCCTATGTATGCCAAATTGTGTGTTATTTTAGTTGTGCATTATTTTAATAATATATTTGATAGTGTTGAGTGATAATAAAATCCTAGATTTGTAAAAGTTATCACAAAACATGAATTGGTTGAATGGTTGTGCAATGATTTGACATCAGCATGGTTATGGGTTTGAATTTTGGTAGAACCAAATTAAACTTTCTTTTTGTCAAAATTCTCTTTAGCATACAGAGAAACCCTAGCTGACAAAGGAGCAGCCAATAGAACCAAATTAAACTTTCTTTTTGTTAAAATTCTCTTTAGCATGAATGTGAAAGGGCAGAGAAACCCTAGCTGACAAAGGAGCAGCCAAGAGGGGCTGAAAAAGTACTCATAATGATCCTTGAATGGCAATTACCATCACCATTAAACCAATTTTCAGTTTTGGCCATTAACCACAATTAAGATTCAATTAAAGAGGGAAATTAAGGGAGAGAAAAAGGGTGTTTGAGTCTTGATATTGGAGAGCATTGTAAGGTGTGAGAATTTAAAGAAAAAAACATTGTTTAGTAGTATAATTGAGGAGCTGAATTGTGGGATAGCTAAGGGAAGCCATTGGTGATCAAGAAAGAACTCTCACATACTCAATTTTAAGTAAGGAACCCAGGTTAAGGGTGTTGAACTCGTAATGTTATTGTGCTTAGTTTAATTGTATGTTTTATGAAATGCATGTGCTTTATATATCTTTGCCAAAAATCCTGATTTCCAGGATTTCTTGAAAATTTCCAGAAATCGCTTGGCGGCTCATTCAAAGTCGCCAAGCGACGCATACAATTTTGCATATTTATGGGTTTTTGCCAAAAACCGCTTGGCGGCATGAACGGCTCGCTAGGTGACACATACTGTTCAACCCAAATTTCTGGGTTTTCGGATAAACTGTCTAGCAGTGATAACAACCGCTAGGCGACATGGGCCTTTTTGGCTCGATTTTTGGGTTTTTTATGTTCTAGGCTGGTTTTGATTGGGGAAACAAGAACCTTATATTGTGGTTGACTATTAGGTGTCATTAATTGTTGAAATATATGGTGATGTGAGTGTAATGGGAAGGGATTGGAGGAAAAATGATTTAGGGTTGGGAAATTTGGGGTTTTGAAGATTTGAGATTAACAGTTAGATTAATCGAAATGAAATGTTACTGAAATGCTCGAGGTCGAGAACTTGTACCAATATAAGGGTGATTTGTGACAAGGTTGAGAGAACAGGTAAGAAATGAAGCTTGGGAAATTTGGAACCTCGCGGGTGTAGGAAATTTTGGGTAGTATCCAGAATCCTATGCATCGCCTCACAATACGTTGCTTATGTTGGTATCGCACAGCGGAATGTTTATGCGTTTGGACAAAAACAAAGAGGAGGGTGAATTGGGTTCTTAATAAAAATTGTGCTTTTAAAATTTTCCCTTTTAAAATCAAAGATCAATTAAAATTATCTCCTTTATTTTAATAAAAACAATAAAATAAAGAGAGTATAGAAGAGATAATTGCACAGAGTATTTATACTGGTTCGGATCAAAAGACCCTACGTCCAGTTGTTAATCTCTCAAAAACGAGATTAACTAAATCACTAACAAGTAAAAAATTTACAATCAGATATTAAGAGTGTAAGGAAAGAAAACACCTCTCTTGAATCACACAAGAGATGAACACCTTTCTCTGAATCACACAGAGAACCTTGACCTTAACTTTCCTAGCAACAGCAGCAACACTCAATCTCCTAGAACGACTCTCAGGAAAAGTTATCGCTCTACCCACACTAGGTTTTTCAAAGCTTCCATTGAGAACACTCAGAGAACTCTCTTGCAGCCACAACACTAGCACTCTAGCTTCTAAAAAAGGTAAATGAGAAGTAACTCTGAGGTTCCTGATGAGTTCAAATTTTTGCCCTCATTTAATATTTAAATTTGGGGATTTAATTGAATTTTCTGTGCTTAAAGATTGATTTAATTAGGATTTGTGATTATTGGATTTATTGAGTAAGTTTGGTAA
>Ga0214544_1000601_pt1 | contig 68153 bp, 24 predicted proteins | sample CNSS3metaG_FD_160074 | JGI IMG/M metagenome (GOLD analysis project Ga0214544, IMG submission 160074) | Root nodule microbial communities from cowpea collected in UCLA plant growth center, Los Angeles, California, USA - CNSS3 | ecosystem: Host-associated > Plants > Roots > Nodule | place: USA... | reverse complement strand
AATATGATGATACATATATTACATGATGATAATATGTGTGATATATGTACGTTGAAAAAAATGTACAACAATTCTTAATGATAAATATATAATTATTATTATTTGAATTCAAATTAAAATTATATATATTAAAATTGTTAATATAAAACACGTAAATTATTGTTATTATAAAAATATCACTACTATATATATAAAATATTATATTTTATTGATAAGTATTAGATCCAAAATAAGATATCAGTTACGATAAACATGAATTACTTTTTCATAGTTTTTATTTTATTTTCATTTTATCTCCATTAAACATATAATCAGAAAAATTCACTTTAAAAGAAAATAATATCGCAATAAATCTATTTAAGGATTTTTTAAAAGAAATATTATTTTAAAAAACAAAATCCTTAATCAACATCACTGATTGTAACTTATAATAAAGAAGATATAAAACTAATGATAAGCTCTGAAAAACATGGACTACACACGTCTGTCATCTTCTTTTATTATAATTAATTAATTTAATTTTAAAAATAATTATTTTATTTAAAATAACACTTATTTAAAAGATAAAATAAACAAAAGATATACACTAATTTATATATATATATATAATATATATATATATAAAATGTAAATACAAATATGATAATGTCTATTTATATAATTTTTTTAAATATGTCTAATATTATATTAATAGAATATTATTAAATTAATATATAAAATAAAATTATATTTATTAAGTGAAATATAAAAAAAATAAAGAATAATAATTAATAAATAAAAAAAATGATTTATAACATATTTACAAAAGTAACATTCAATTTTTAAAATTTTAATAAATAATTATATTTTAAAAATTAAAATTAAAAATTTGAAATGGAACACGAAAGAAAAAAATCTTTTAATAGTGTTATAGATAATAATCATAATAAATTGAATTATCAAAAGATATATTTTTCCACAAAATCCCCTTCTTCCCGATTCTTTTCTCTCAATCGCCAACATTCGCTGTTTAGTTCGATAGACACTGCTTTGGATATTAAGGTATGCTAGCTATGAGTTGCGTTCGTTAGCGATTTTGAAGTACGAGATTGTTTTCGGAATTTAACAAGTTTCAGAATGGCGACGAGCGCGAACAGCGGTGGTGGCGGCGGTGGCAGCAACCAAACCTACAAACCGTACCGTCCCTTGAAAACCCTAACCGGCCACGAAAACGCCGTATCGTGCGTTAAGTTCTCGAACGACGGAACGCTATTAGCCTCGGCATCCCTCGACAAAACCCTAATCATTTGGTCATCCGCCACGCTCTCTCTCCTCCACCGCCTCGTCGGCCACTCCGAGGGCATCTCCGACCTGGCCTGGTCCTCGGACTCTCACTATATCTGCTCCGCCTCCGACGACTGCACCATCCGCATCTGGGACGCCACCAGGGGCGATTGCGTGAAGATCCTCCGCGGCCACTCTGACGCGGTCTTCTGTGTAAATTTCAATCCCCAATCAAGCTACATCGTGTCCGGGTCCTTCGACGAGAGCATTAGGGTTTGGGATGTGAAGACCAGCAAATGCGTCCAAGTCATCAACGGCCACTCCATGCCCGTCACCTCCGTGCACTACAACCGCGAGGGCACCCTCATCCTCTCTGCCAGCCACGACGGTTCTTGCAAAGTTTGGGACACCAAAACTTTTGCTCCATTGAAGACCCTTATCGACGATAAGGTTCCTGCTGTCTCCTTCGCCAAATTCTCCCCCAATGGCAAGTTCATTCTCGTCGCCACTCTGAATGACACCCTCGTGAGTTTTCATCTTCTTAATTTTTCTTGTTCAGTATCGCTTTTTACATTCTAAATAGAGTATATATTTTTTTTTACTTAGAATGTTATTGCTATTCCTATCAACCAAATAGATCAAGCAACGACATATAAAAGACATGTTTTTTTCTTCTAAACGTAACCTTTACAAAACTACCATGTTGAAGGAAAAGAGCCTAATCAATTTTTCGTAAGACCACCGAAATGTCCTGCTAGATTTGACCAAACTTGTTAGAATTTAGTGATTCTAGTCTCCATAAGTATACCGCACCTTCGACGAACATGACTCTTCCAAAAAAAGCTTGATCATAGTATCTACTGGACTATTACTCCAGTAGAAGGCCAGAAATGCAGCAGAGATTGCAAAAAGGAAGGAGTAAGCTGATTTAACAGAAAAGATCATGGAACTATCTTCTTTTCAAACCCTTTCATCACACGCTTGCATAACCCTGCATATCTTACCAAAGTTGATAACATAGTCTAGAGCCCTTCCTCTCAATCAAATATATTCTGCCTCCAAATGCCATTTCCAGAGCCATACCCCGTTATCAATCCATTGGTATCACTGCACAAGAAAAACCATAACCAAGCAACTGAAGAATACTAAAATACTATCTGACAAGCATATATCCGTCCAGAAAAATGGGAGTTGCTATTTTGTAGCCTCCTTTATTCAAAGGCATTTGATCCCAAGGGACCAGATTTATGAGACAATGATTAATTCCAACCACCCCGTCGTCCCAAGGTCTTGGGTAGACAAACAATTTTCCCAATGGTATCACCACCAGATCATAGAAAAGATCTTTGAAGTCTCGATCGAGACATTTAAAATTCTCTTTGGAGCTTTAGATAAAAGACAAGAATATCTTACATTGTTTGTGTGATATACAGGGAGCACAGACTTTTCGGGCTAATTTTTAGGTTTTTAGATAAATTGTTACTCTGCTTTTGAATGCACACTTGAGGAAATTCCCAGATTAACTATAATAATATTTGCTTGTTCTTTATGAATGAAATTTATCTTTCTATTAATATCTTTATAAACTACATCAGGAAGTATTGAGATAACGTTTCGATCATTATTGCTGCTGGCATTGTGTAGAAATATGCTGGAAACATGACATGTATGAACTTCTGAGGATGGGTTTGATGAAATGTTACGATGCACTATACTTTAATTTGGGTCACGTATATGTGCCTGACACGTCCGTGTCCAATATTTTAGGATATGTTACTGATACTTGTCAAGAAGTATTTAATCTATAAGACAATAGTACTTTTTATGATGACAATAATTTATAATTTTTTATTTTAATATCGTTTAATACATATGATTTTAACTTGTTCACACAATGACAATCACATATTTATCATGTTTTTAAGAAATTTTGTACATTTTTCAATGCGCATATAGAATGTATCTTATCTATTATTTTCAAAATAAACATAACGGCATATTTGATACGTGTCGTATCCGATACACGTATTGTATCATTGCATCATAGAAGAAAAGGTTACTTATGTTCATGCTCTGCATCACTAAGATAAGGGTTCTGCCTGAGAAACAGTCAGAAATCATGGTGAATAATCCTTTGGAAATAGTTACGGGTAAAAAGTAGTTAAAATCAACAGTATGATTGGTATTGTAAGGTGCTTATTGGGTTGTAAATTGTAGAGTCGTTAATATATAGTAGATCCTACATAAATCTGAAATATGCACTGACAAAATAATATAAATAATTAAAAAAAAAATCATTCATAGTGTCATACTTTGAAATAATTAATCAAACTTGAGCTCATCAAGTAAACTAAACAAAAGAAAATATGTGAACCAAGTCATAACTCATGAGTCACAACAAAACAACTCAAAATACCTAATTACTTAAGTGTAAGTAGCCTGAACAAAATACCAAATTTTCAAAACCCAACTACCAAGTCCAAGAACACCTAGATGGCTAAAGCCTTAACACTAAACATCTAATTAAATCTTTCAAATTAAAACCAAAACTTAAGGGATTTTCATTAGAAAGTATATTAATAGGATCATTTTCCTCCTAGTTCTTGGAAAACAAGAACATCATCCTATTGCCCTCTACCTTGGGCTTGACCTTGTACATCATCTTCATTTGAATTTGGAGCACCATTTAAACTACATTTTCATTGTCTCCACTCATTATTGGACAGAATATCATCAAGTTCGAACTTCTTAAGTGATTTTCTTTTGCCTTCCTTTCTTGGCCAATATTGAATTAATCGTGACATAAACAAACATCATTCATAGTTTCTTGTTTTAAATACTGTGAGAACCTAATAAACACAAATGCAAACATACATATAAGTAACAACGCATCACTCAAAACACATTGATTTGATGTTTTCATGACCTTCATCGATGATACCGCCTATCTGCTCTGTTGTGATTTTGTGTATGTACTGAATTGGACACGGTGTGCAAAAACGTGGAATTGAATGATTCCATGATTTTCTTTGCTATTTTAACTACGTTGGTGATGGGAGCACATTGTTAAGTAGTGTCCTGGAGACATTTAACATTCTCTTTAGTTAATTTTGTATGTTAGTTTAGCATATTGGTTCGTTGATAATTTCCCTGACAATATAGTTTTTGTGGATGCAGAAGCTCTGGAACTACGGGAGTGGAAAGTTCTTAAAAATATATTCTGGGCATGTGAATAGAGTATACTGCATAACTTCTACATTTTCTGTGACTAATGGGAGATATATTGTTAGCGGTTCTGAAGATTGCTGCGTTTATTTATGGGATCTTCAGCAGAAAAATATGATTCAGAGACTTGAAGGCCATACAGATACTGTAATATCTGTTACTTGTCACCCCACAGAGAACAAAATTGCTTCCGCTGGTCTCGCTCGAGATGCAACTGTGAGGGTTTGGGTACAGGATTCCTGAATAATATTGAAATTATAGGGTGTTTTAAGGCAACTAACACTACTCATGCACGGTGATCTCTTGTGGCACTATTCCGTCTATTTTTTTGTAAATATATTTTTCATCACTTGATTGTAAACTCATCACATTTCTAGACATCTTAAATTGTTATATGTCGTCTAATGTGTGATGTGAAGTATGAGTCTTGAATGTTTACCTATCCAAATTTCTTCACTATATTCTTTTGTATTGTTTGTGCCTTGTTAGGTGAGATTTTCTCAGATTTTAAAGAATCGAAAGTGGTAGTTTTCTAGAAAGTAACGCAACTTGCACAGTATACGACTATTTTTCTTTTTTCCTAGGACTAGTCTTGTAAAAGTTTTAACACCATTAACGTGAGGTGATGGGAAAATGCGACAAATATTGTCCTTTTGTAAATTTCAGCCGTATGATTTTTGAAAGAATGAAGGCATATATTTTCGAAATGAAAATATAGCATATGAATATTGTAAGTCTTGAAAGAATATCAGTTTTAATTTAATTTCATAAAAGCTTAAGAAAATTCAAAAGATTTCAGATTGACACATCATTCGAGTTTCCCAAAATTAAGAATAATGAGATGTCAGATATGTTGCAAAAGTTCACCGATGTTCTCCATGGTGATCGCATGAGAGTTATTTGAAGCTATGAGTAGACTTCACCGTACTAAAATTCAATTTTAAATGCAGTAAAGACTATCCAAAGGGAAGCAGAATAATTGTTTTAAAATTTTGTCAGATTATTGCAGAGCCTGATGAAATAGTTACAACATCAGCTGGTGGATAAGACATTTGGTCGCAGGAAGCATCAGTTATTTGCAATGTTCCTACTACCGTCAAGTTTTGCTTGTTTTTTTCCCTTTCGTGTCTCTGCTTCTGCATGCATTTTCATATTCAAATTCAACTGCATCCTAGGAGATCATAGATTTCAGAGACATACTTGATACTCTTTCTCTCTTTCTCGTGTGTTTAAAACAGTTGATACGGCCTTCACTGGCTCGAGTGTTGGATCGGAATTGATAAATAAGTGTTCCTTGGATTTATGAAAATAAAAATAAACAAAACACAGGTAGGAACTAATCATCAGATAATAGCTGTCATCAGATTATCTGTTGTACGCTATATTTCTCTCCATATCTCAGATTACTCCACTGCATCAAAATCTAAAAGGCCTGTTTAAAGTAAAAATAAGAAAACCCAACAACGTTAAGAAAATCATTCTTGATAGTCATATCGTTAAGAAAATTATTTACCACACCCACTTACTCTCTTTGCAGACCATAGATTTTGCACCCATTTCTGCTAATACATTCTGGAAAAAAGATAAATGTTATACCAAATTAAAAAGCGTAAGATGAAGATGAGAAGAAAGGGGCAAGTTTATGAGTTTCCTTGTTGAAAAATGTGACTGTCATATAAATTTAACACTGAGAAACAAGATTTAACAACTCTATTGACTACTACTCATGTTTCCAAGCATACAAAATGAGAGAGAACCCAAAGCATTGCAACTGGGAATCCTTAAACAGCTGAGAAGAAGCCCATGTTAGTGCAGTGGTATCAGAAGCTGATTGGGCTTCCCACACCTTTTCACTTGAAATGCATGTTTGGAACATGAACACTGCATTGCCAATGGCATTCCCAAAGAGCCAACTATGCACATCCCAAAACACTTCAACCGGAACCCCATCCACCAAAATGGTGTGATTCCCTCGGAACTTCCACTTGAGACGCTTCACCTGCATCACTGTCTTGCTATCAATCCGAATCACAAGAGAGGGATCGTTAAAACCCACAGTATCACACTCAATTGTCACATCATGAACTTGCCCCTTGTCACAAAACTGAGCCTTGGCACCGTAAAACTTCTTCCCAAAAATATGCTCTCGTTTTGCAACGAAAACTGTACCACCGTGGGAAAAGGCACAATCACTGTCAATCTTCTTGCATGCCTCCTTTTTCAGATCCCCAAGCAGCAACACCAGCTCCTTGTTGAACACCACCGCTAAGTAGAACCCCTCCAGCGGCTCAGGCCCGGAACCAAACTTGGCACAACTCAAATCCCAAAAGATATCAATTTTACCAGATTGGACCTCCAAATTCTTGGACCCTTTTCTCTTCGAGAATAGCCATGGCTTTATCTCAACCTTGCAGAGACAATGATTTCCCAAGTCATCTATCCCCACGCTCAAGCCTTGACCCATGAGAGTTTTGGTCCAGGAGACCGTGATCAGACATGAACGCCGTCTTAATCTGCACTGGTACACACACGTGACAACATTTTGAGCCGCTCTTGTGGTGCTTGATGAGGATGAGTCAGCAACCTGAACCCCATTCTCTCCAAAACAAGAAGGAAACTCCTTCATGGCAACACTACCAACAACAACAATAACCAAAACAAACAATTGGATTCAAAAGAGTTGAGTTTGGACATGTGCTTCTAATCGTGTTTCTTCAGAATGGGATACGACATAGGAGAGAGGGGTGTGGGGGACAAAGAAAGAGATTTAGATTTGGTTGATGTTTGAATTGTGTGGGGAGATTAAGTGGAGTAATAACCAAAACAAAAGGATGAGTGATGAAAAAAACTTTGCAGGGAACATAAAAAGGAAGAGTGAGGGAAAGGAAAAGGTCGCTTTAAGCACATGGGGTACCAAGGATAATAACAGCTACATTGACCCCATTCTATTGTCACTGCCATTGCTGTTGCTATGCTTATGCTTGACATGAGTCAAGTGAAAATTCAACAAATACCTTCAAAAATCTATATTATTACCCCTTTTGTTAATGCTAATAAGGAAGTTAAATTAGTTGAATTTAAAATGTTGAGATATCACAAGTCTCATCAACAAGTTTTGTGACCTTTATGCTTCATAACACTTTTATGGTAAATTTTGACTTTTCTTCTCCTTATTCTTTGATGTTTCCATTTTATACACTCTCAACTCCCTTTTTCTCTTCCGGTTCTTTTGGTGGTATAAAAGACAAAGAGTTAATTTACTTAAAAGAATTAAGTTAGCTTAGTAAGGTGGTAAGACGTGGTAATTGAACAATAATCTACCTCTTTAAGATGGTAAGACATTAGATGCATGATTAATAAGTCTGTATAATTATTATATATGATTGATTTGTTTATCTTTATATTTAATTATCTCAAAAGTTATATCATAAATTGTTTTTTATTAATTAGCAATATAAAATTATTTTACGTTATATTATTTAAACTCTTACATAATTCAATAATAGTTTAAAACAAAATGGTTCTGTCGAATCCTCTTTTCGGTGATTTGTGCATCATTTTAATGGTTAAGAGCACTATTGTTCATTAATATGATATGATGTAGGAAATGAATGAATTCTTATTAAAATTTGTATAAAAAAATCTTTGATTAACCATGCATATCAATTAAATTTTAATTGAAATAAAAAAGATATTAAATAAATTTTATTGTATTTATAATTTATTTTAACATCCTTAATAAACACAGAAAAAGAAAAAGTACATAATCATTTAATTTACAAAATTTATTTTCTATCTTCGCAACATTTTTGTTATTTTATTGCAGGTTTTGTTACTATGATCTACAAAGCCTTACGATACTAGTCATCAACCTCCAATTCAATATTTATTCTATTTGTTAATCTTAACAACTATGTGTAAGGAATATAATTGTTTTACCAATAAAATTGTTAGATTTTAAATAAATATATCCCTGGAGGAAATGTCATGTATATGAATTAACTTTAGTAAATAGAGATAAAAATACAATTTCTATTATGATTGTGTTTAATAATAACTTTATTTATTTGTATGAAAATTCATACATATTATAACCAAACTCCATCATCCATATTTTGAAGTTCAAAGATTTTCCGTGATGATATAAAAATAGATAACTTAATGAATGAAAAAAATTTACTAAATTATCATTATCAGTTTCGGAATAACTAATGCAAACATTTATAAAAAAAAAAATCATATTAATTATCTATCAGAGATAAAACCGGAATAGAATTTTATCATTTCACCAAAACATAAAGCGTTACTTAATATAAAAAATGATGTTAAATTAATGTCACGTATATTTTGAATTCTTTTTATTCAAAGTACTAATATGAAGTAAGTATACATTAATGAATTCTGGATTTAGACTCAATTGGTGACACTGTGTTTATGATCTTTAACTTTCCACCGAACCAAACTAACATACATTAATGTAGCAACTAAAATAATTTTGTTTATGTCACTTAGAAGCGACATAGATAATTAGTTATCATTATAATATATTGTAACTAGATTTAGTTTTTTCCTATTTACATTTACTAACCGTTATTTGAAAATTGATTAATTTGATTTAAATAAAAAAAGTTTTTAAATAAAAACAGGAATTGAGTTAAAATGTTAAGATAGAATCATAAATTATAAATTTTTAGATTTATAAAATCAGCTAATTCCAAGTACACACATAAATTGGAAACACTTTTTTTTGCCTCTTTCAATCGTGTAGGTCATGGAAGTCTTGGAATCCCTTAAATAAGTAATTAGGTGAAATTTGGTTTGACCCATGAATTTAAATAAATCAAGGTTGCTTGTGCAAGAAACCATCCCTTTCTATGATTACGTTAATGCACCCATTGCAACAATTGAGATTATTTTTCAAAGATCTTCCTAAGGTGTTGTGCCAGTTTGACCATCATGTCCAATAATTAATTTCATGACATTATGAAACATCTTTCTTTTACCAAACTAAGGATTAGTTGTCCCACCAAAACACAATTAGATTTCAGAGAATGGCCAACCAATTGGAATTTTTTCTTCATGCTACTTTTGATTTTTTTTTATGATTATATTGATATAGATTACTTATCATCAGATTCAGGGACTAATTATATTTAAAAAATTTAAACACCTAGTATTCCTTTTAACCTAGTTTATTTAATGAAAATCTTGAGTATTGATTGATGAGAACTTTTTATCCCATTTTAGAGGGAAGTGGGAAAGCGGGCTATAACCATTAATTGAAAGATTTTAAGTTTTTTAATTGTATATGGTGTTAATTTTTTTTTTATGCATGGTTTAAATAAGGTTTTATTGTTATTTAAATTTCTTTAATGAACTTTTTCTTGAAAGATCCATCAAATCATGTCACGATTATTGATGATCCTAGAATATGAAAATCAGAAGATTGAAATGAGTTTAATTTGTTGAACAAACTTTCGTCTCAAAATTCTAAAATGATGAATCTGTAAATCTTCTTTATGTTGTTCAACATTTTCAAGTTTATTCAATGTGAAACTTGTTGGAATAGTAGAGTATTTTAAAAGAGTTGTGTCTTTAACAAACAATTATTTTTTCTTGAACATAGTAGATTTGTTGTCATAGGTCACGTCCTTCTTCTCCGAAATAATTATCATAAGTTACACAGGTCTATAGTTACAAGTTGTTTCCTTTTCGATAGAGATCTCTGCAACGTGCCCCTCTTTACGATATCTCACTCCATGGAACATTGTGGTTCCTTTTCCTCAATCCATGGAATGTTGAGCTTCCTTCATGGATCATGAGGTTTCTATACCTTATTCTCCATATATAAATAGGTGCTTATACTCTCCTCCAAACACACCTCCATCATATCCTGGGATTATTTGTTCTTACGAACTTGTTTACTAGTTTTAAGTTCCTCGAAAACACTTGATAAGTTCCTAGTGTAACCTAGGGAGCTTGTGCAACACCTCACGAATAAGTCCTTAAGAATAGTGATCATCCATGCCTTAGGAAACTAATCTTGCTCGTGTTCTCATAAGCTTTTCACAACAATCATAAGGACTTAGGGTTGATGGCATGGACATCGACAACAACTCTACATTGGAGAAGCCAAATGATGTTTCATGACCTATACCATGTTTGCAAAACCTTGCTATAATGTTTCAAAAATTGTAAGTTTTCACTGGTCAAAACTTTCAATTCTAGCAGGAATGCCTACTTGCTCTATTAGACAAGTATGCAACTGTCTTTGCTTTTACCACTTCCAAACTCGACTGTAGTACTCTTGTAAAACAAATTGAAGACTGGACCCATGCGAATAAGGCATGTCACCTTTTTATTAGTGCATTGTCTAATGATTCGTTTTATGTGTATTGCTCTTATAAGCAAGATAAAGATATCTTGACTTCTCCTATTCTCAAATACATCACAGAAGATTTTGTTAGTTCGTTATCAGAAAGTACTATGGTTGAGAGATGATCGAAGTAAAGAACATCAAGATACAAATTAACGAGTACCATAAATAGTTAAAGATATTATAGAAGAGAACTAGCCCTACCTAATGAATTTATTTCAAAACTTCTAATAAAAATAAAACAAAATTATCACTCAAAGATACCAACAAAAGAAAAATGTGTTGTTGGAAGAGCTAAGACATTATCCAAGATAAATATGGTAGAAGACAAACCAACTCTAAAAAGGTATGAGAAAAAACTTAATCACAAGAAAAAAATAAATAAATTTTCACATTACAATGAATCTAACCTTACCTTAAAGAAGGGTACTTGCTTTGTATTTGAAAAGTCAAACGGTAAGACCCGTGAAATTTAATTAATTAAATAAATAATTAAATAATAAATCTGGGTAGTGGAAGCCTTTATGACATTGAATTCTAAATCATATGACGTGGAAAAGTACTAGCTCAAATGGTTGAGAGTACTTGGGTTCAAGTCTTATGTATGATATTTATGTGTTAATTATTTGCATTATTTTTATATATGTGATCATGTTGTGGGATGATATAATCCTTGAATTATATTAGTTAGTAAGAAACATGAATTGGCTTGATGATTTAGCATAGACTTGGCTTTGGCATGGTTATGGGTTCAAACCTTGGAGAACCTAAATTAAACTTTATTTTTGCTAAACTTAGTTTTGGCTTGAATATAAAAGGGTAGATGAAATCCTAGCAGCCAAGAGGGCTGGAAAACAATCTCTTAAGTGTGCTTGAATGGTAATTAACACCATCAATAAGACAATTTTCGTTTTAGGATTTTAATGCGCTATTAAGACACCATTAAAAAGCAAATTGAGAGAGAGAAGAAGGGTTTTTGCAATTGATATTTCAGCATAGGGAGTGAAGTGCGAAAATTGAGTGTTTGTGAGGATTGAGAGTGTTGAGGGGAGCATTGAGGCTGAATTGAGAAGAACCAAGGAGGGTCATTGGTGATCAAGGGAGAAATTTCAAAGTGTCAAAGTTTTAAGCAAAGGATACTGGGTTTTTCAAGAAGAATCGTCTGGCGATAAATTCTCGACCGCCAGGTGACGCCTGTAATTTTATCCAGTTTTTCGGGTTTTGTTGAGGTGCCTGGCGGTGATGAATAACTGCAAGGCGACACGAGCCATGTTGGCTCAATTTTTTGATTATGTGCGTTTTGGATCGATTTTGATCGGGGGAAAACCAAGTGGTAGTTGTTAAGGGATGATATAACGTGTACTTCATTGATTTTTAGTGTAATTGATGGTGGAATTCGATGGAACAGTGAAAATGAAGTCTTAGGGTTTTGATGTTGGAGGTTTGGTAGAATTGAGCATGATAGTTGTTAATTATACTAAAACAAATTTATGTTGGAATTAGTTAAGGTGATTATTGGTGTCACTAGCATCATGTTCTTGGAGGGAAACGACTGAGATAGAAATAGGAGAGTATACAGATGGTGTGGGAGATTCTTCACAAGTGCTGAAAGTCTGGGAAATTGCCCAGAAACTTATGCACCGCTTAACGGCACGGGGCCTGCTGCTAGGCGCCATCGCAGTGGCATTAATTCTGTGTGGCTGTAAGAGACAAAACTGGTTTTGGGAATTTTGATGTCTAGGGAGGGAAGAAAATGGAATCGGGGAATGTTGATTGGTGAACTAGAAATGTGTTAAGCAGAGGATTAAGTTGAGATAGGAAGAATTGGAACTTTAGCACATTACAAATTTCTTTTAAACTAGTATCAATTAGTGAGCTTGGATGGGAAAACAAAAGAGAAGAGGTTAAGGCATTGGAAGTACTATTAAGTGCCAAACTAATCCAGAACGTAACCACCATTTCTAGAAGTTGAATAATGAGTTAAGAGGGATAACTGAATAATGGTAAACCCAATTGTGTTAAGAGTTAGGAATGGTTCAAAACTGCATAGTGAAAAGTGTTAAACCTGAGGGTATGAGTTGGTATACTTGGGGAAAACTCAAAACTAGTGGCATGTTAGTGATTCAATTGACATTGAGTAAATTAACTTGAGGATATAATGAGAATTGGGAGATATAAAGGATAGAGGGTGGCAATAATACAATTATTAAGAGAATTGACTTTTTGGAAGTGTGTAAGAAGTAGATGGAAGGCTAGCATTTGAAAAAGTGCACGAAAAATCAGAATAGTGGTTGTTCTGGTATAGCTTCTGGCGGCGTGGTGCGAATCACCAGGCGAGAGTGACTATTCCAGGGAGGAAATTAACGCGTGGTGCCTGACGGACATGAGGGTCCCGCTAGGCGGTATTTGGAAGCAGTGAGTGCTTTGAGGCGCTTGGTGCCTGGTGATACACGTCACTCGCCAGGCGGTCTGGAAGCGGCAACGCCTGGCGACACGTGTCCCCTGCCAGGCGATTTTGCTACAGTAGCCTTTGGTTGTTGGTTCTGCATTGCGTGATCTACAAGGCTTTTGGTGACGCCTCAAAGATGGGTTTGCTGGTGTTCCTTGAGTTAAGCTCGGAACGTATCTCTTGAGTTGAGCTCGGGATAGGGGTTAAACACGTGACATTCCTCGAGTTGAGCTCGGAATGGCATCCCTCGAGTTGAGCTCAGGATGGCGGATGAACACGAGGAACCCTTGAGTTGAGCTCGGGTTGGTGAGTGTTGTCGGTGTGAGTGTGCTAGTTGTGGCCAGTACGGATGGGTCCAGATAGATTGCCCTCCTCAGTATCTAACTGACGAGTTTGGTAGTCTTGGGACGTTGCGAACTATGTTCGTATTTGGGAACTCCACCTAGCGTTACGATGTATGATTCGTAGCAATGGTTTCTCGCACGTGCTTTATCGATTGTGGCCGATAGTTATGGTAGCAGGTCATCTTGAAGTACTCACCAAGAGATGTAGAACGTGAATATCATGATTGTGGCCATGCGAGATGGAATCAAATGAGGAAATTTCTAGGTTGTGAGTGGGTGATATATATATGTGTGTGTGTGTGTGTGTATATATATATATATATATATATATATATATATATGTGTGTGTGTGTGTGTGTGTGTGTGATTTATATATGCACATGTGTTTTATATGATTAATCTGTTAAACTCACCCTATCTGCTTGTGTTTTGCGATGATCGTGTACGTGGTACATGTGAGCAGATGATGTTGATGCAGGTGGTTCTGGTGGAGCTTAGCCATAGAGAGGGGATAACTCATGAGTTTTATGTTTTTATTATTGGTTTTGAAATAATTTGTAAACATTTGCGAGATATTTTTATATTATTTCTAGATGTTATAATTTATGGAATTTGCTTTATTATTGGACATTAATAAAAGTTTTAAATTTCTCGCGTTTTGGGAAATGAGGTATTATTAAATGCAGTGCATTTATTTATTTTCTTTATTTTATTAAAAATCCGTAATATCCGGTCGGGATGTTACACAAACCATCATGAACCTCAGTGCAATAATCCTCCTAAGGAAAATGTAGCTGAAGAGGAAGATACAATTATTGCAATCATTTCACAAGCGAACCTTGTGATTAATGTGGATAAATGAGTGGTAGACTTTGGGGCTATCAGGCATATATATGCAAACATAAGTGTGTTTTCCTCCTACACTAGTGCGACAAATGAAGAAAAATATGCTTATCTTAGTGATTATAAAGCAACTTTTATCCTAAAAAAGAGGAAAAGTTCTTCTACAAATCAGATATGTGAAGACTCTGGCTTGAAGCAATGTGCTACATGTGCTATCTATTAGAGTTAATTTAATTTGTAGCACTGTTGGGGAAAGTTGAGGTTAAAATGTCATTTAAATCTGACATGATTGTTATGACAAAAAATAATGAATCTACATTTTTCTCTTTTGCTTATATTGTTGAATCTTATGATGTGTGAAATATTATATTATGACTAATTAACATGCATGCCAAACAAAGTAGAAAATGTGATATATGTGTAAAATCTAATAAAATAACGAAGAAAACATATCATTCTAAGTTTAATTCATATTGATATTATTGATTTAAAACAAACCTTATCTAGAGGTGATACAAGTTATTTTGTAACATTTATAGATGATTGCTCTAGATACTCCAAGTGTATTTAATCAAATATAAAGATGAAGCATTTGATATGATTTTAACTTATAAGATAGAAATAGAAAATCAATTAAATGGAAAAATGAAAAGGTTTACATCAAATAAAGGTATTGAATATGTTTTTTTTTTTAATAATTATTGTGTTAAAGAATGTATTATTCATGAAGTAATCTCATCACATTCATCTTAATCTAATAGAGTAGCTGAAATAAAAGATATGACTCTCAAAGAAATGATAAATCCTATGCTTATTTGTTCTAATGCTCCTAATAATCTTTGGGGAAAAGCACTTATTACAACATGTTTCTTACAAAATAAGATACCAGGAAAATTTTTGGGGATGCATTGTGATTGATAAACCCTAACACATATTAAGTGTTTTTGGTTCATATAACTTGTTATACCAACTACATTGTGTGTTAAGTTTCTCAATCTAAGATTGATTCATATAATTCGCTATATTAGCTTTGATGCATTACATCTTATATAAGACCCAAGATTTTCTCCTTTCATTTTTTTCCACTTACTTTTTGCAATATGTGAAGGATTGTTGGAATTGTTAAGTATTGAAAAAGAGTCTTCCTCCAAGGACAACTCCTTCTTCTTGAACACATGTTGTCGTAGGTCACATCCTTCTTCTCCGAAATGATTATCATAGGTCATGTAGGGCATCAACTACAAGTTGATTCTTTTTAAGCAAAAATCTCTTCAATGTGCCCCTCCTTACGGTATCTCACTCCATGAAACATTGTGGTTCCATCTCTAGAATCCATGGAATGTTGAGCTTCCTTCGTAGGTCATGGGGTTTCTACATTATTGTCCACTTATAAATATGTGCTTTTACTGTCCCACACATCATACATACATCGATCTCCTTACTTCTTTTATCTTAGGCTTGTTGTTGTTATGAACTTATTTCCTAGATCAATTTTCTCGAAAACACTTAAGAACTTCTTATTATATCCTAAAAAGCTTGCCTAACACACTTTAAGGAAATCATCATTCATGCTTTAGAAAACTAATCTCATTCATATTTCTCTCATTTTTCTCGTAAATTTCTTACAACTATTAACATTAGACATAGATTCCTAATAAAGATAACCTTATGCATATGCCTAACACTAGTCAAGTTGTGCGATGCGATATTCTAAATGGTGTGCTTCTCCTTGTTTTAACTTGGTTCTCATTATTAAATAATAAATTGATCACCATGAAATTGGAATGACTTTGAAGGAAGAAAATTCAAAATGTAAAACAAATGGGACAATCTGCTATGGCAAGGATTGATGATCAAAAGTGTTTGTCACGGGAAGTGTGAAATTGGATTCTAGAAGGTAGGTAGGTATATTGCATAGATAAGACTGTGAAACACAAGTAACATGACATATTGACAAGGCTCATGACATACGATAATCTTGAATCACTTTTTGAGATAAGAGTTAGCCACAAAAGTGAAACTCGAAAAAGAACAAAGAGAATCATTCAAGTCTCAAGAGGCCATAGTCTTTTTAAACAGTAACAAATTAAAGGGTCTGGACCCATGGTATAACGAAAATCCTTTAATATATATTCTTCATAAATTAGCCTAAAAAATGTTGTAGAACACTCGCATGAAAGAATACCAAAATTATGACAATAATTGGGTCTTAAAAATAAGTATGTTTTAGTAAGTTGAGTTTAGCTTTAGTTAATGGTAATTTCCTTCTTGATACAAATAAAGATGTTGTCATGGTTTTTACTATACAATTAAATGCATATAAAAAGAAATATTCACATAAATGGCATTTTTGTTATTCTTGTGATATTTCAAAGATAAAGATATGAATAAAATTATTAATAAACTAAGATATATAAACTTATTATAATATATAATAAGTGAAACGTTAATTAATTTGTAAATAAAGTAAGACTTTTTGTACGTTGGTTCTAATTCTCTAAAGGATTGAATCAACCATTGAAAGGTTGAAGTGAGAGTATTTAAATGAATTCATTAAAAGCCCATCCTTTTATTTCTTTAATTTATTTTTCTTTCTATTGTTTAATTTATTTTTACTAATATATTATGATAGACGGATCTTAAAGGCCTATAGGAAGCATTGATCTCTCTAATTTTTTTGTTATAAATATTTAAATTTGTATATAAATAAAAGTCTTTTTTAGTATATTTTATGCATTTGACTCAAAAATTTTGTACGTATATTTGGACACCTCAAATTTTTTATTTTTTTTTCTAGAATCATGATTAATAATAAGGAAGACATAATTTATTAAATAGTAAAACAAAAGGCAAATATTTTAGTGATAAAAGTTGAGATCCATTCCTCAATTATATGATATAACATTTTGCAAACATCAATATATTAACTTTCATGATGAGACAATCTTACACAATTAAACTTTTAAAGCTCTTCCATATGCACCTTCATTCAAAAACAAATTTAATGTCCCCTTTCCTCTCCACTATCTCACCACACCGCACCGGATTGCACCTCCCTCGCACACACCTCATCATCACCACCACGTACTCCAACACCCCCCAACACACCAACAAGAGGTTACATCATAGGGTCATATATGGTATTTACTCTTGCTCTTGTAGCTTTCTTTCAAAATCTTTTCATTTTTTTGGGAACTCTGGCAAGGTTAATTCACAAATCACTTGAATAAAACACAACATTAGAAAATTATAAAACTAAATCTCCCATAGGTTTGTCTGCATATATATTAAAACTATTCAAAATGTATATCTCATTTGCTTATACTATAACCCTAAGTAAATTTTTTATATTGATTATAACTAACCAAAATAAAAAGTATAGCTTTTTATATTGATCTTTTTTTTAAAGTATTAACGATGGTTTATATGTTTCTGTATATACTGCAATGAAATATTCAAGAAATATGGTTATTAACTACACTCAAATTTGTAAGTAATGAGAAATTTTCGTAAATAATTTGATGTTATCTACGAATTACTTGCAGAGCCTATTCTGTATGTAATAAGTTGGTGAGTAACTTTATCTACGAAAATGTGCATTCATAGGTAACTTACCAATGAACTTTATCTACTACAAAATTAAGACATCGAATATTATCTACAAAAAGCCTACGAAACTAAGGTATCAAAACTTATCTACAAAAATACTCGTGGGAATGGTAGTACTCAAGTTATCTGCGAAACATTTCGTAGGTAACTTACCTACGAAAATCTTTAGATAATTCATATATGAACTTTTTCACAAGTAACTTAAATTTAAAGAAGCAAAATTTTATAACAATATCAATATAAGAGTAGGTGTCAATAGCCAATATCAACATTTTAAAAGTCAGATGCATAAGAAAGTTAACGACACTTCTCACCTTCAAAACTAACTTCAACTTTAACTATAACATTTATGCTTGATATTTTCTTCTCATGGATTAGAATGAGGGGATCCCCAAGTTCCTATAGGCACAAGACATGCATGGTAAGTATATATAAAACAAATAAATATTCATGAGCAAGGGATTTCAAAGACTATTATAAATAGTCTAATCTTGTGAAGTAGCGGTGAGCGACGATCGAGTTGGATCGCGATCGGATTCGGGTCCAATATGCTCAATCCAGCATAACCCAAATTTAATATTTAAAAATCCAATCCGATCATTTTATTTGTCGAGTTGTTCGAATATGGATAATATCAGTCACGGTTAAATATAGTCGGGTAGTTCAGATTTAATTTTAATTTAAACAAGTAATAAAAAAATTACTGGATTTATAAAATTTAATAGTTCTCATAAGTATATCAACCATTGTTGGAATAATAATTTTGCAGTTACAGTAGCAGAAGAAAGAACATATATGCCACTTTCCCCATCATACGCTCGATATGTTGGCCAATTGTCATTCTAGAAGGAATGGCATCTAGATTGATAATAATACCAGGGGTCATGCCTTATCTAGTCCAGGGCATGTCTTCTTGTGTATAAGTCATACCAATAGTTCCCTGTTGACTATGTCTACTACTAAATTTGTCACCAATATGTGGTATACGAATAGATCTAACTCATAGTTTCACAAACCTCAATCCATTAGCATTTATTGTCAGCAAAACCTACAAAACCAAAAAAGAAAAATATGTAATCCAATAATTAAAGTAATGGTAAGAATTAAGGATTCTTGAATACATTAATATGTTCTTATGGAATACATTAATATGTTCTTCCTTCCTATGTAGATATTTTATTTTCATTAAGCAACTCCTTATTTAATAATTAAAATTTAAAACCTCACATTTGCGAAGTATTCATAACATAGGCTCAAACACAACAATAACACATTAGTTGACAAAGATTGATTAAAAGTTTTTGATGATGATAAAGATGCTGAAGAAAACACTTGAAGATATTGAAGACAATATAGTTTATGTTTAAAGATTCTTATTGTAATAGACTTAAACTTTTTCTAGTTAGGTGCTTTTTCTAGTTAGGTGCAAAATTGTTAGAACAACAGCCAACTCGCAACTCCTCTGAGAGAAACTCATTTTATGCAAAAATCAGTATGATAATCGATTACCAACTCAAAATATTCTATTTTTCAAAAGCTACTTAAGATAATCGATTACCACGAATGGTAATCGATTATCACTGGCAGTTATAACTTGACTCTTGAAAAACAACTTGAAATAATCGATTACCATTTCTGGTAATCGATTACCATTGACAGTTATAAAAATATTTGTTCAAATTTGTACATGAGATAATCGATTACCATTTTGGGTAATCGATTATCCTTGGCAGTTTCAGCTAAACTCTTCATTTCTAACTCAGCCTCCGAAAACCTCTTTGAATAGAACTCCGTTTCCAAACTTCAAACTACCTTTTTAAGATTCAGAGTTCTTGTGTTGTGACTGCAAAGTGTTGCTCTGTGAGATTCTTAAAAAAATAGCTTTGAAAAGCCTAGTGTGAGTGAGTGATAACTTTTTCTAAGTGAGTTCTTAGAAGATTGAGTGTTGCACTGTTGCTAGGAAAGCTGGTCATCCTCTGTCTGATTTAGGGGGAGCTTTTTGTTCATCTCTTGTGGTTGTTCAAGAGAGGTGTTTTCTAATCCTTACTCTTTTATAATCTATTGTAATCTGATTATTATAGTGATTGAGTTAATCTCTTTGTTTATGAGATTAACAACTGGACGTAGGGTCTTTTGATTTGAACTAGTATAAATATCAGTGTGCATCTTCCTCCCTTAACCTCTTTATTTATCTGCACTTGCATTTAAAGTAATTGTGATTTTAAGTTAATCATTTAAATTTTGAGAAAATTTTTAAAACCTGTTAAGACTTATAAAAATCCAATTCACCCCCCCTCTTGGTTTTTGACCAAAGATTAAATATTCCGCTGTGCGATACCAACAATTAGTATCAGAGCTTGCTTTGATAGTTATTCATAATAATAAATTGGCCTTTATAAATTTTGTCAAGAACAGACAACAAAGTGCATAAATACATATATGCTTACTAGTGGTGCAAGACCATCATCATCAAGCTTATCATAAGAACCATGTCTCATTCCCTGAAAAATGAAACTCCCTAATATACCACCAACAAGAGACCAATATCTTTTCCCAAATAAAAATACAAAGCAAGACTAGTAATTTGCAACCAAAGCCAAAATTCTCACTATGGTGTTAGCTCAATCTAGATGGCCAAAATCTTCTTTGACTAGGGTTCCCATCTTCTTCTCTTCATCTCTATAAAAGTTTAAAAAAGCAGCATGCATAAAAATCACAAACATAGCAATTGAAAGGAGTAAATATCTAATTAAGGGCATTCCTACCTATATGAACGAAAAAATAAAGACCGAAAGAACCCACAATCTATTAATGATTGGTTCATGATCACAAAATCTTCTTGATTGTAACCAAAATAATAGGAAATTGCCATGATGGCATTGTAAGACACAAGGGGTAAGTGTATTAGAATGTTTAAATTATCAACAAAATGATATAAAGAAAGGAAGCATGGTGTAACAATTCTAGTTAGGAGTTGACAGAAATGAAGATGCTTCATGGCTCTTGTAGTGACCAGTGGCTTTTGCAGATAATATAAAACATAGGCCAAGGTGTCCTAAGATATGGAGCAAAAACATGGAGTAAAATCTAGTGTTAAGTAAAATAAAATACACATACAGAAAAATAGGCACTCATTAATCACAAGAAAGAACAAACAGTACCATCCAAAATTGGTAGTTGGTAACATATATTCCCATTGTGTGCTTTCCCATTGCAGATTGATATGTATTATGTGGGGATTGATTGCACCAATCAAAGATAAGTGAGATAGATAATGTGTATTAATCAGAATGAATACACAAAAAAAGGGTTAAATATGTTTTTGGTCCCTCAGGTTTAAGTGAATTTTGAAATTAGTCCATCTTCAAAACTTTATACAAATTTAGTCTTTCATCTTTAGAAATGCGTGGATTTAGTCCTTCTTACAAATTTTGTTAAGTTTATTTGACATTTTAAATGCATTTTATGATAATATTTGGGTTAACATTAAAACGAAAATGTGTCAAACGGTGTAAACAATTCAAATATTATCATAAAATACACTTGAAACGTCAGATAAACTTAACAAAATTTGGTTAAAATGACTAAATTCACGTATTTTTAAAGATGAAGAACTAAATTGTTCGAAAGTTATGAAGAGGGACTAATTCCAAATTTCATTGAAACTTGAGAGACTAAAAACATATTTAACCCAAAAAAATATTTACCTAATTATGATCAGGAAATGGTATGATGGAAGCACATACACCTAGAGTTTTCTTCACTACTAGTGGAATTTTAATCCAAAAAAAGTAATTTCTTCATGCCAAAAGCAAGATATAGGTTCCACAAGCAAAAGAAGATGATCAAAGCAAGTCACCAAACTAAATCTTTCTCTTTTATATATAATATCTCATCTTTAGAGTTTTTTTCACTACCAATGCAATTTTAATCCAAAAAAAAAAAGTAACTTCTTCAAATCAAAAGCAAGATATAGCTCCTATAGGCAGAGGAACATTATCAGAACATGTCAACAAACTAAATCTTTTTCTTTTATATATAATATCTCACCTTTAGAGTTTTCTTCACTGCCAATGCAATTTTAGTCCAAAAAAAAGTAACTTCTTCAAACCAAAAGCAAGATATAACTCCTATAGGCAGAGGAAGATTATATGACATAATATATGTGGAATTCCACCTTGTGGAAACATCAAGACACAACAATTTTTTGCATTCAATTTTTGAAAACTCTATGCAATAACTAAACTTAGCCAATCTTTGTGGTAAAGACCTTACAAATCTTACAAAATTCCTAATACTTGTGATTGAATTGTGCAACTTTTTTAAACCGTTGCTCACAACTAAATTTAATATATGAGCATAACACCTCATATGGAGAAATTGTTCATCCATTACTAATCCACCCATATTCTTAATCTTTTTTTTTTAAATATGTAACAACCACATCATTAGATGATGCATTATCAACAATGAGTGTTGACACATTCCTAATTCCCCATTTCCTTAAAACTTCTTCAACTTTCCTTCCTATTGTTTCCACTTTGTGATTAGGTATGACTGAAAAACTGATTATCCTTTTTTTATACCTCCAATCATTGTTTATGAAATATGCAGTGAGTGTTAGGTAGCTTAAGTTTTGAACTGATGTCTAACAATCAGTAGTGAGTGTTACTCTAACACAATTTGACTTAAAGAACTCTTTTAACTTAACTTTTCCATCCATATACAGCTAGAAACAATCTCTAGCTATGGTGAATCTTGATGGGACAATAAACAAAGGTTGTAATTGTCTGCACAAGATCTTAAAACCCTCACCCTTTACCACATTAAATGGTTGTCCATCCACAATAACAAACATAGTAGTTACCTTTCGACAAGCTTCAACATTATACTTTTGAGGGGTTGCAAGGAGACCTCTATTATCACCACTTTTAAAGGTGGGAGTTGTTTGGTTAGGGTCATTAATGCCATCAAATGGATATTTAGGACACAACCTTTTAAGGTGGTTGGATGTTCCATGTGTCTTTGGATCACATCTAAATCACTTACCATAATGACTAAATGTTGCAGTTGATTTTATGGATTCAAGAGATCTTGTGAAGTGGTCCCAAACAATAGAGGATGTTTTCTAACCACTAGCATTTGGTTTTCTCTTTTTTGTATTTTGGTAATGAAGAACATCATGTTCCCTTCTACAACTCTTATAGGTTCAGTTGTAGGGTTTAGGGGATCAGATTGTTATGAACTTGAAGACAATTCTTGATTATGTCTCTCCATTACAATTGTAACGAAGAAATCATAGTCAATAACTATCAATCATATATGTGTAATTTATTTTAGGGGACACGTATCAATTAGCAAAATAGAGAATACAAAAGTAACATGCAATAACTTTCACAAAAAAATGTTAAAACAACTAAACCATAATGTATGATAATTGTCTTTTACTTCAATCATTACCTGGTGCGACTTAATTGGAATTTGATATTAACATATTTATATGGTGTTGAGTATGAAATGCATAAATAGTAAGAACTAACATGGGCTGGAAACAAGTATCTACACACCAAAGTATAAGTGAATCAACAAATTATTGTGAAACTATAACCAGACTAAAGATGGCTTAGAAGAATACAAAGAAAACACACAAGCATTATTTGCCATGGTATGCTTCTTTCATTCCTTGCATCCCTATAATTGAATCCAAAAGGAACATGATGAAGTAGTGCGAAAGGATGAGAAAAAAAATCATGGACAACATGCTATTTCTATTCAGAATATAAAGGAAAGGAAAAATCATTAAAAAATAGTAACCCATAACATTAAAATTTCTTAAAATACATAATACCATCACATTAATTCTTAATAATATTATATTTAAATAAAGATCTAAACTTTCTTTTACAACCCTACACTTTTCACAACGATATTATCATTCAAGCTATAATTTATTAAATATGATCTAAACTTTCTTACAACCCTAAACTCTTCACATTTGATAGCTATCATTTTTCTAAATTTTATAAAATGTTGTAGCTTTAAAATAGAATTTTAGGATTAAAGTAATAATATAGTTAAAAGGGTGAGATTGATACCGTGAAAAAGGTGCAATGATGGACACATTTGAGGAATTGCAAAATGCAAAATGCAGAGTGCAAAATGTAGAGTGCAAAATGCAGAGTGCATAATATTATAGAATTGCAGAATAAGAAGGTGAGAAAATGAATGAAAGCAATGCATAATTTACTAACCCAAAACTCATGATTTTTTCAAATGTTGCAATTTTGTAGAGTAAGCCAAAAGCAAAAAACCCATCGGAGCAAGCGACCAAAGAAGGGTTTCTTTCTTAACTATGTGAAATGAGGAATAAAAAAGTTAGTTTTTTTGAATGTGAAATGGGAAAAAAATGGTGAAGAAGGGTGAGGGGCAGTGGTGTGTGGTAACATGAGGGTTTAGTGAAAGTGCACCAATGGTGTGTGGTAACATAACGTGAAAGGCAGTGGCAAGAAAGGAGTCAATAGTATAGTATATTAAGGTTGGGTTGGACCTTTTAGTTTTAACATACTAGTACAAGATATTTAATCGTTGGGTCGGGTATCTTTAAAAAAAAATCATACCCGAACCCAACCATATATACCCGTTGGACAAGTTCTTTTTGTCCATTTTTATTTGTATCCATCAAAATCCGACCCGTGATCAATTTTATTTTTCAGATATTTTGGTTCTTATTATTTGTTATGAAATAAAGAGATATGTAGCCCATGTAAATCTTCATTCCTTGAATAACTTCCAACACATTATATACAATTTTGCCATCTCAAATAGTTCCATGATCAAGGCTTATATACAAATATGAAAGGAGTTAAAATTCAAACAACTAAACAACCCTTACTTATTTCCACAAACAAAAGTAAAACAACAAAAATAAAAATAAAAACCTTTCTACAAGTAAAATATGCATGTAAAACACTAATAAATAGCATGATCATATCAAAACTTACTGAAATGGTGATAACTCCTTCTTTGCCAACTTTCTTCATAACTTTGGCAATCAGCTTACCAATTTCTCGCTCTTCGTTAGTAAATATTATATGAATCTTTCAATTCAACCAACTTACAATTCAACTAGATATATCAGCTTACCATCACCGGCCACATCATTAGTAGCATTAGAAAACTGCTTTACAAGACTGACACCAACATTTAACTTTGTCCTTGAATTCAAAGCTCTTTGCAACAATTACTCCATCTTTAGTTACTTTAAGGTCACCAAAACTTTGCTCAATTACCACATTACGCCCCTTAAAGAGAATAAACTTAACATTAATCAACTATTGAACAACAATTATACCTCAAAATAGACTAACATTAATATCGTTCATTCTTTTGTCAAATAGTGGTTTTGTCCCTTGAAAGTAAAAACTTGACTTCATAAATAAATGAGATTGCAACCATAATCATATAAAAGTGACATCCTTCTACACTTAGCCCTTACTCTACCTCTTTCACAAACAATAACTCTCCCTATCTTACATCAACAATGAATGTAAGAAAACAACAAACTCAAGAAGCAAAAAAACAATCCACTTGGTTACCTTAGGACCCATGGTTCCTTTAAAAATATCTGAAAGCTATTCAACACCCTTAAGCATAAGAGTTTGAGCCTCCACACCAAACTTAATGTCCTTAGCCGCATAACTTTGGCTCTAACTCAACCTACTTTCAACCTAAATCATGCAGCAAAAGAAAACAGACAAAAAAAAAAAACAAGAACAAAGACTAAAGATTCACCCACACAAATCTAAAAAAAAAATCATTTTCAAATGGCAATGTTACAATACTAAGAAATAATGTCCTTAAAGCATTAGAATTCCAGTTGCTTGTTACTTCAAGCAATCCTACAACCAAAGAAACAACAATTCTAAGTTAAAACAAAAACCCCATTAATCTCAATCAATTGATAGCTTCAAACCCCATCAATAGAATTATTCAAAAAACCCAAAATATAAAACCCTAAACCCATAATTTACTTGACTAAAAAAACCCAATTCATAAATTGGAGGACCTTGACCCACTCGAGCTAGAATACAGTTGTGAGGTGGGAGACTCTCTTTTCTCCCATTAGCGTCGAGACAAAGACGAGATAGAGACAGAGGCAACGTCGAGATGTCAGGGTCGGACGTATTGCTGCCGACAAAGCTTCTGACAATGACTGACGCCACTACATTTTGTCGACAACCATTCGAATGAGTGGAAAACATTATTTCTTAGTAAAGGGCTCGTCTTTGGTCTCACTAAGGGCCTGTTCTCTTGGGTGGATTAAACTGTTCACAGGAATAACCGAGCGCGGATTGATGAATATAGTTGTGTTCCATTGCATTGATTTGGACGGATAAGCGACGACGGATTTGAGGGATCCACAATTTTTTTCATCCACCATCCAAGGAGAAGATTAGCGAGTATTTTCAGCACATTACCATATTGCCCTCGCTTTTCATTTCACACGCAGTACAATATTGCGTGAGAGGTGTTGCGGTCGGGCTGTGATTGGTGTTGCGGGGTGGTGGCGTGAGTGGTGGTGGCGTGAGTGGTGTTGGAGGTGGAGTGGCGCACCGGTGTGTTGGGGTGGTGATAGATGGCACTGGCAGGTGAGGGGTGGTGAGCGAGGCACCAGTGTCATTGTTGCGTGAGGTTGGGATGGCACCGGTGTTGTGAGTGGTGTTGCAAGGGGCGTGGCAGGTGTTGGGGTGGTGAGTGGATGGCACTGGCAGGTGAGGGTGGTGAGTGAGGCACCGGTGTCTTCCAGTGGTGGTGAGGTGTTGTGTTGTTGCGTGAGGTTAGGATAACATCGGTGTGGACACCGGTGTTGTGCTGAGAAGAGAGAGGGATGACACCGGTTACGTAACCGGTGCCTTGTATTCAAAGGGGGCGACACCGGTGTCGTTGGTTTTCTCTTTTTTTTACCTTTTTCTTGACTTCTTTTAACTTTTTTTTAAAATTTTTTTAACTTTGTTTTAACATTATTTAACTTTAGTTTAAAATTTAATTATATAATTTTTTTTAAAATTTAATTGTGTAATTTTTTTTACATTCATAAAAATTTAATTTTTTTTATTTTAAAATTTTATATAATTTTAATATTTTTTTAATTTGTATTAATTAATTATAATTATTTTTATAATATCAAATTACAAAATCATTCTCTTTTTTTACACAAGGGTATTATGGTAACTTAATAAATATATCTATTTTAACATATAATTTTATCTATCACATCAATCAAATTTTTCACTAACTTTCATAAAAATTATCTCCAAATCCACTCACTTTACCCTCTAAATCCACTCAAAAAAACACAAATATCCATCCACCTAAATCTACACAAATTCATCTTCACACTCTGCCCCATATCCATCTACACAAAGGAACACACCCTAAAGAGAGTCTCACGTTTTGAAATATGGGGAGAGGGATTCAACATTATACATACTTAGAAAAAAATGTTATCTACGAAATTTGATTGTCAATAATATATTATTTTAATTAAAAAAATTATATTATTGTTACATATGAACTTCCTCTTTGTATGTAATATTTTTAAAATAATTTTATTTTCTACGCTCGCTATCATAGATAATTCTTTGTATGAAATATTCTCACCAAAACATATCATACATACGAAATTTTCATACGTAAGTTTTTTCTTTTTGTTGTCCATGAAAGTTAATGTTATCTACAGAAATATTTTGTAGATAAAACAAAATTATTTATGAAAAATATTTTATAGATAATTTTTCATAAATAATAAATAATTTTTTTGTAATAATTTTTCGTCTTTTCACATCGTTTATATTTATATATAAATTTTTCTATATTTTTATTTTTATACCTAGGATTTTTTAACTATTTTTAAGAAAGAAAATGAATAAATGCAATAAATTTTATATTAACTATAATTATTAATTAATACAGAAAGTCACTTTTTATATTGATATTTTTTAAGTATTTAAAATAATTTGTACATTTTTATAAGTGTAACGGTAGATTTTTGTTTCTATTTTGTATGCTTTATATATATATATATATATATATAATGAACTAATTCAAAAAAAATTTATCTTATAATTAGAGCTACAACTATATGACTTTTTTTATGTCAACTAGTGTTATATAAATTCAATTTTATGGCATAAGCTTTTATGTCACTAACATTCTATGATAGTTAAAAGGAAATTATGAGTCAATTTTTTAATCGATCATAAAAAGTTTAAATTTTATAACTTTTTATGTATATGTAGTTTATTATTTGATAATATAAAAAGTCTAAAAAAATAAACATAAAACATGTCTGCTAGTTAAGAATTATTAAAAGAATGAAATATAAATTAGATATGATTAAAGTACACTGAATAGACAATATTATTATTCAGAAAAACTTTACATCAATTATTAAAAAATTAAATTAATCTAATTGTTGGATTTGATGAACACATTTTTCGATAAAATCGTGTGAGTATTCTTTTCTTTTTTATCTCAAGAGATGGTTAGATAACATAAAAAAGAAAGTACAGCATGGGAGGAAAATCATGTGAGTACTCATTTTAATTAGTGTAATTTTTAAATAAAATACTTTTTTATATAAATGTAGTTTGGTCTTTTAATTTTCTAAGAGATTTATTTATTGTTTTAATATACCATTTTAAACATTTTAAACCTTTCGTTTATGTTTTTTTCCTTGTATCTTTATTTAAAAAGATTGTGCGATTGTAATTAGTGTTATAACATAAAAAAAACACGTCTCATTTAATAAATAAACTTAATTAAATAAATAAATTTAATTAAATGGGATATCACATGCAATACAACATAAAGAGTCACACAGTGAATTACATTTGTGTTAACCATTACAGTCATCCAAAATATACTCGAAGAGTAATTAAGGCACACCACGATGCCATTAACAGAACAAGAATAAAAGTTTGACAGTTATCCAAAATACATGTTCATAGAACAAGATAGTACATAGGCCACAGTCCCTTAAAAGAGTACTCAGAGTAAGGGAATCCAACCCAAGATTAGCTACGCTGCGGAGTTTCCATCACCCTAGTAACCACTAGGGTTCCCACATCTGCTCACATCAATAAATTGATGATCATTGCAAGAAGGAAAAACCACACACAAGACAAACACAAGCAAACAGAAAGGGTAAGCTAGAGTATAAATCAGTTTAACATGTTATGGCAAGCAGATACTTAAAACAGATCATAAACATGCAACAAGATAGGAAAAAATTAATGTGATAGCAAACAAGCAAGACCCTAAAACTCAATTATCTGGATACATATAATCGATCGAATTCACTAGATGCTTGCACTTGTGGTGGCATCTACTTCTCTGCAGAGCCATTTCCAATGGGTTTCACCCTACCACGCACAAGGTTAGCCTTCAAATGTCTAAGGCCATTATCCTGCCAAAGACTAGGGCCTCCTGCTACTCTCACCACTTGAGTCAGTACGTTCTACGTGAGACTAACTGACTCTTTAGAGTTTCAGGATGTAATCCTTACTTGAATCCTTACCTAATTATATATACTGAGGCACCACCACGAAACCTTACTAAGAGGTTCGCGAAATTATGTCCATCACATAAAGCACCACCATGAGATCTCACCAAGAGGCTCATGGAATTACGTCCATCACATACGGCACCACCATGAGATCTCACAAAGAGATTCATGGAATTACGTCCAACTCATACCATAGCCATGTTTCACTAACCAACCATAGGTTTATCATGCATAACAATCTTATGCCAATATACAACCAATCATACGCATATTCATACCAAGCTCATCAATTCCAACCCACAAATCATTTAATACATGCATATTTACACACTTCATGTTTTAAATAGGGTAATCCAATCAATCATGTGACCACCAACCAATAACAGAGAAGAAAATAGCACTTGAGCACGTCCCTGCACAATGTTCGCTCAGGCTGGAAGCACTCGCTCAAGCAAGAGAGGTTCTCTCGCTCAAGTGAGCTGCTTTCGCCTAGGTGAGAGCTTGAGCAGTGGAACAGTGGGGCTTTCACGTTTTCTCGCTTAGGCGAGACCTCTTCGCTTGAGCGAGATGACTTCTCGCTCAATACTAGAGCTCGTCGCCTGAGCGACAACTTGCGCAAGAGCCTGGGAGAGTTTCTGATACTTTCGCTTAGGCGAGACCCACTCGCTTGGGCGAGAATATCATATTCCTCCACTGTTCGCGCATGCAAACCAGGAAAGAAATGTCAAACCACATCCAGTTCAAGTTCACAGAATCACAAGCACCATTCAACAAATAAAATGCGATTTAAAAACCCAAAACAATCATACGATTCGAAAAACATTTAAAAATTCTAGTTTCCCTTACCTGGACAGATGCTAGTGGAAAAACACAATCACACAACAGAGGGTTACTACAGCTTCAGGATCAAAGTTGTGAGTTGGAAATACTAACACCAGAACCAAAAACGAGGTTACTAAGAGAACTCTAGTTGGAACCATGAAGGACAAGTTGGAGAATAAAAAGTATGAGTCGATGACCCACTTCTGCTCACTGTTTCTAGCTCGCAAACCTTTTCCTAGAGCTGTGGTGCTCCGTTGTTCGGTGTCAAGGTCTTATACTAGCTCATTCCAGGTAAGGGAAGTTAGGGCTTTGTGTTTTAAATGATTTTTGGCCTATTCTTGGTTCTGCTTGGTGTTGTATGGGTTATATGTTACTATGAACATGAGAAGTGCTTGTGTTTGTTGCTTGGTGCGAAAATGGGACTGCTGTAGGTGAGGATAGGGGCGAGAACTAATAGTCTCGCCCAAGCGAGCTAGTCTCGCCTAAGCGAGGCTGGCAGAGGCTCACGTAGGCCTTCTGCGTGAGTTGTCATTCAGGCGGGCCTTCCTGGTTTTGAGCGAGAGAATGTCTCGCTCAGGTGAGAGGGACTCTCGCCTAAGCGAGCTCCCTTCGCCTGAGCGAAGAGTTGAGCGAGAGTGCATCCTGGTTTAATATTTTCCCTATTCTTGGATGCTTAGCATGTATTTAATTGGATTATTATATAATGGCATGAGGTGAATGAATATGCATGAGTGGGAGGGTGTATGAGTTGTGAATGATGAACTTGGATAAATTCTTGGCTTGTAATGAACATGAAATGGTTGGTTATGAAAGTGGCATGGTAATGATATGAGATAAAATTCCTTATTCATGGAGGGAGGATGATGAGTTGGTATGGTTTGACCTGGAATATAAAAGGGGTTGGTTATAAAGGTTGACATGAGATGTATATGCATGATAAATATTACTTGGTTGTTTGAATATGATTGGTATGTGGTTAGTACGTAATTCCTTGAAATCTTTAGGTGAGATTTTAGGGTCGTGCTTCAGTGGTCGGGACGTAATTCCATGACCCCTGTTAGTGGGAGTTCATGGTGGTGCCCCATCTATATAATTTGGTAAGGATTCAATGCAAGGTTGCATCCTGATGCTCTAAAGAGTCAGTTGGTCTCACATAGAGCAGACTGACTCTTGTGGTGAGAGTAGCAGGAGGCCCGAAACTCATTAAGGGCTAACCTTGTGTGTGGGAGATTGAGACATTGTAACACTTGTAACACTTAGCTCGGGGGTGAGCAGAGAAATCCACCACAAGTGCAAGCATTTGCTAAATCCAACTAAATTATACGTATCTGGATGAGTCGTGTCGAGTCTTAGCGTATTGTGTGGAAGGTCATAACATGCTTGGGTGATGTATGAATAATCAACTGTGAAAGTGTATCTGATTGCATGATAAAACTATTTTTGGCACTAGCTTATCCTTTTGCTTGTTTGGTTGCTTGTATGTGGTTCTTCTCCTTTTGTGATTATCATCAATTTATTGGTGTGAGCAGATGCGAGAGGTACTCGAGGTCAACAAGGAAGGGATGATTCCACTGCGTAGTCCACCTGGGCTGGAGTCTACTGCTTTGGGTCTTATTATAGGGCTATGGCCCATGTATTTGCTTGGTCTTTAAATTTTAATGTGGAGTACTGTTAAACTTTGTATTTTGGATAGTTTTGGCATCGTGGTGTGCCTTGAGTAATGTAGGGAGTTATGCTTATGCTCCAAGACCGCGCTATTATGTTATCCTGTGTGACATTTTCATTAATTCGGATTATTGATTAAATGAGACGTTACAAGTTATATATGCATCTGGAAAATAATATATTCTTTTTATATAATTAAGAATGTTAATTGATTTATAATTTTTCAAACCTATAATTTCTCTTAACATATTTAATTATGAAAATAAATCAAATTCATCAATATCCAAAAAAGGTAAGTATTTTTTCTCTAAACTTTATTTATCTTTGAGGAGAGTCCTCTCTGTGATTTTTGTTACAAAAAAAAAGATAAATCTTTTTTCTTCCCAAACTTAAATTATCTTTATACAAAAAATCCAACTTTGAATGTAGAGTTTAGATCTAGATCTTATTTTTTTGTCACATTTGTGGTTTTTTAATTCTTATGCTCTAATTCATCTATTATCCACCAAAAGACTAAACCCTAATATAATAAATAGTTTTATAGAAAAAAAATTGGTTTCTTGTTAAGATATATGTAGAAAAACTCTCAAAACTCATAAATCTAAAAAGTACTGAAAAATAAAAAGACAAAAGAAACACATTTCTAACCCTAATACAAATCCAACAAATAGAATAAAAATAATAACACAAATAGAAAGATAAAAATAGTAACTAGAAATGAGGATAAAAAGATTGGTACATATGCAACATGAGATTCAAGAAATGTAATTTATCAAAACCCTAAAAAAGAACTTTAGAAGAGAAGGAAGCAAGGAAAGGCAAGAGAGATAAAGAAAAAAATAGAATCAAAAGTATAAGAGAATAAAGATAACTAATCATTATTTTTTTTGTAAAAAAAATGTTTTAACTCATTAAATATCATTTTTAATACCAATAAAAATGAATAAACACTAATAATACTTTAATTAAATTTTATTCTCAATCAAAAAATTAAAATTAATTTAATAAAGGTATATTAGAACTAAAAAAGAATATTTTTAAGACCTTATTTTTCTTAAACATAATTTTATAATTAATTTAATAGAGATATATTAATACTATTTTTTTATGCCTTCTTTCTTAAAGATAATTTTATAATTAATTTAATAGAGAAATATTAGTACTAAGATAAAATTTTTGAGACCTTTTTTAGGAGACCTAAAGCGAGTGTTTTACCTACTTTACCCTTGAGTTTATCTTAGTTGCGTTAACCAACTTATTTAAAGATTATTCGAAATATTATAACTAACTTTGGTTGATAATGGATATGTATATATTTTTTAGATATATGGGAGTGGGTCTATATACAAATTCTTCAACTTTAGAATCTGAATCATTTTCTAACATATTTTTAAGCTTAAGTATAGATATTGCAAAACACAGTGTTTAGTGTTGTTTATAAGAATTAAAACACAATGTCTAATCTTTGTTTATACTACTCATGAAACTTTTAAACTTTATCAGTAAGGCAAAAATGATGTTCTACATTGGTTATTTGTGTGTAATTACCCATGTTTTAGACTTGATGTAAAATATAACAATGTAATAAGTTTTTTTTCTCTTTACATCGATTCATAACTAATGTAATATATGCTAGGTAAAAAAAATACATATATTAAAATAATTCATCAGGCTCAACCCCTAGTTCTTTTAAGTCCTCCATCGCTTTCCTAGCATCATTAAAGTTCCTTGCTTTGTAGCACCAATACATCAAAACATTAAAAGAATTAAAACTCATATTAATCATACTAACATGTGGCAGACCAATGGGGTTGAAAAGGTAGGACCATTGACGCATAGGCAAGATCAATAGTGATGAGGTTGATGTTATAGTGTAGAGAGGAAAAGTAGAAAATAGAGGCACTGCACAAAACTAGGTGACAACGTGGTGCATGATCACAATGAGAAGGCAATGTTTCAATCGTGTGTGGTTTCAACCATAATGCACTTCAACAATAATGCATAGTGGATAGGGGTTTTGGATAAAAAAAAAAAGACATGGAGGGTGGTCAGAGCCGTAAAGGCAGAATGAAGGCAAGGCTAGACTGATGAAGCAGTGGAGGCGAAGGCAACTAGACTAAAACTAGGATGGGCAATGTTCTCATGGAGCTGTTGTGTGGATGGGATGCAAGGAGGCATTGAATGTGAAATGGTGGAATGAGAGGAAATGGGAGAGAAAAACGTGAAAAGAGAAGAGGAAACACCAAAAGTGAAGCACATCATTGTTAAGTGAAAAGAAAAAAGGTATAATACATCAAGTATTTAAAAAATTGATGTAAAATATATTTTCACAATTACGAGCATGCCAATGCATATTTTGTTACATTAGTTTTACTTTAATCGATTTAAAATCTCATTGTTGTTTTTATATTTTGCACTAGAGTATATAGATATTGTAAGTATTAGAAAAAAAGTATTTTAGCTACCGACGAAATTGTCGCTAAATGGGTCGGTTGCAAACACCCTTAGCCACCAAGTTAGTAATTGAAAATAAATAGTGGAAATAATATTTGACAACATTACTTAGAAACCAATAACTTTAGATTACTGGATCAAGGGTAGAAACAATAAATCCAAAGTGAAGTGAAGGGCGTGACCAAGAAAAAAGGGAAGGATATTTAACAATATGAAAATGATATTGTGATATAACAAAGCTTTAGTAATTCCATAATTCAAACATAATTATAAAAAAAACATAATAAATCTTCTCTCAACTAAAATATAATGTAATGATTACTATAAGTCACTTTTTGTGTTAGAAAAAAAAAACTAAAAGGAAATGGTAATTCATGAAATATAGTGTAATGCATCTTTATAAATCAAAGAATCTCAAACTCCAACTCTCCAACTGAGACCCTCTAAACTTTTCATTCACAATTTCAAAATTTGATTGTGAAAAAATTGTTTTTGATATTTGAAGTGACCACTATTCACAAACTTATGTTCAACTTATAACAATCCAATTTTGGTGAATATAACAAGCACCCAATTTTAACCTAAAAAATGAAATGAAAGTTTCTAATTATGAAAGAACGAAACATGAAACGGTAAAGAAGGTGACCACGAAGAGGCAATGAAGAGCTGCCTCGAAGAATGGGGCCAATGATGACGAGAGGGCGACCATAGTTAAGAAATGACCATAAAGAAACATTTCCAATTTTCAACAAGTGACTATAGTGACGAACAAGTTTACGACGACCATGGTGATAGTGTCCACAAAGAGGGACACCGCTATTTTCAGTACTTAGGTTTTCAAATGAGGGAAATGAAATGTTATGTGTTTTTTTTGTAAGGAGGGAAGTGAAATATTATGTGTTTTTTTAGTTTTTGCACTTTAGTATTTTTTTAGTTTTCATAGAGAGGGAAATTTTAGTTTTTTGCAATAAAATATAATTTAGCCACTGAAACTCATTCAATCCCTAATTTGTCACTGAAATCCCCTCAAACGTTATTTAGTCACCGAAACAAAGTGAGTCGTTGCAAAACCACTTTATTTAGTGCCTAATTTGGTGGCTAAATCGGTTTTTTTTACTACTTTTTTCACAACCACCGATTTGGCGGATGAATATTTGCCATTACTTTTCACTAACAAGCAATTTGGTTGTTGTTTTGGTGGCTAATTGAGAGTTATTGAAATCAGTAGCTATTTCAGTCACAATTTGTTAGCGCATTATTTCGGTGGCTAAATAACTTTTTTCTAGTAACGTGTTGTATGAAGTTTAATGCATAAATTGATGCATACGGGTTAGTGTATAGGTTGATGCATAATAGTTAATTTTTAATCATGAATAAATCAATACATACTTTTATTGTCTAACCAAGATGAACACTTTGTTGTGCTTAACCAAGACGAGATTAATACAAACCTTTTATTGCCTAATTAATTGGATAATAAACATTGTTTAATGTTAAACCAATGAGATTGGTGCATATTTTTGTTGTTGCATTCCAATTAGATGGTGCACTTAGTTTTAAGCTAAACCAAGAAAATATTGGTGCAAATTGCTTATTAGATGGTGCACATTTTTTAGGGTCAAATAATAAAATATTGATACAAATTGTTTATTAATTGTCGTCCAACATTTAGTATAAAATGAGACATTCATTTATTCTTGATAAAGCACCAATATTTCATGATTTTCCATATAAAAAATTAATCAAAGCACAAGGTCAAACTAGACATATTTAAGGTGTGAAATCAACCTAGAAATCTTTAAATTGTAGAGCTCATGTGCGGAATTTAATCAATGAAAACCTAACCAAAACTCAAAAGATATAGAAAAAATAAATATAAAGAGATGTCAGAGGTCGAATTCACTAATCTCTCTTGTTTGACATCAATTTTTCAACTTTGGAGTATGATATCATGGATGTTGCTCAAACAAACCAATTTTTTTTCAAAACCCCATTTTTTTTTTCAGATTTCTTGCTTTAGATTTTTATAACCAATCGTGCTTTTTAGACAACATTTGGACAATAATTTAAAAATGATGTATTTATCATGATTGGACACCAATTATATACCAGTCACAATTTTAGTATTGCTTAAAACAAAAAGTCTTATAATGATAATTGTGTTCTTATAGATAATTTATTTAAAGATTATTGATAAAATTATTAATCGACTTTAATTATGATTTTGGTCTATTCTTGCCAAAAGAAACATGTTGGTGCAATGTGGCTCCAGGAGGGGGTGAATAAAGTTTGTAGATATTTGAAAATCATTTTGTGCAGTAATCATTAACAAAGTGAAGTTATAGAGAAGAGAATGCAGACAAAGATTAATACTGATTCACCCTAAATGTTGAGGCTAGTTCGGTCTCGTAAATAACCTTCTTAAGAAATTTCACTAATCAAATCTCTTTACTAGTATGAGTATCAACTTCTCTAGGTTACAACGAGTATCAACCTTTTCATGTATCACAAGTATCAACTTCTCTAGGTTATAACGAGTATCAATCTCTCTAGGTTATAATGAGTATCAACCTCTCTAGATTATAATGAGTATCAACCTCTTTAGGTTATAACGAGTATAAACATGTTCAGGTATCCTTCTCAATTTCCCTCTGAGATTGAGAACTCTCAATTGAAATAAACAATAATCATCTCTCGAGACAAGAGAGTACAATAAAACTCACAATGTATATACTTCACAGTGTCAAGATATTATAATGGTTTATCACTCAACTTAATTTTGCTCAACAATTTTAATTTCACTCTAAGCTCACAATGTCTTTTCTCTTTGAATCTTTCTAAGTATTTGACAATGTTTTTTTTACTCTGGTCTTTATTTTGTACTAGACATAATTTTGATATATTTTACTTAAAACTCATGAACACGTATTAATTAAACAAAAAATATATATATATATATATATATATATATATATATATATAATCACAGTCCACGACATTTCGTTAATTGGGTTATTTAGTGAGTATATATATATTATAATGTAAAAAGGTCTCTTTATCTACCCTTTCTTTATCTAATCCTTATCTAAGTGCATTATCTATATGATTTTTTGTTACCATCAAACTTATGCGTTATTAGCCTCATTTAATTAGTACTTTTAGTATCTAATACTAACAAAGGAAACATAATACATAAGTATTTAAGAAAAGGAACATATAATTATTTAAAAAAGAAAATCTTTCGTCATGATAGATTCTTTGCCACGAGTATGTAAATCTTTATAAATTAAATGTTTACGAACATATTTAAAGATAAAGAAAGTACTCCAAATAGTAAAATAAGAAAAAACTATAAAATATATAATGTAAATTATTTAAGCAGAAAAAATGTGCATAAAAGTAAAAAGAAAGAGACAATATATCCGATGCAAATGATTCCAATTAAATAACTGAAATTAAATAGCTGAGAACATTATAATTACTCATCCATCATTGAGCCTTTACATTACTAAGATTTATGTGAATGTTTAAAAGTTGTAACCATTACAAAATAAATCTATTATTTACTCATAAATTTGTAATAACTTTCATTAATTTTACCATAATTTTAATATTTAATGTCTATAGTTAATGATGTTTTTTATTTTCGTAATTATAAAATTTTAATAACATTAAATATCTTAATAAAGGACATTATTTCTATAAATTTAAATAATATCAAGATGAACAAATTAATAATTGATGAATTAATATTTTCTAAATGCTTAAAAGAAATAATAGAAGGACAATTCATTTATTTTATTCAATCATCATATTTAGGCCTTTTTCTTGATTTACTTGTTAAATAAATTTAAATACAATATCTTATTATTAAAATAAAGAGTAAGATTGTTGTTTATAAAAAAAAAATAAATATGTTTTTGATCCATTGATCTTTAGTAAAAATTGGAATTAATCATTCTTGAAGATCTTGAACCAATTTAGTCCCTCAACCATGTAAATGCATGAATTTAATTTTTTTAACCAAATTTTATTAAGTCTATTTGATATTTCAAACATATTTTATTATAATATTTTATTATACCGTTTAACATATTTTCTCTTTAATGTTAGCCGAGAAACATGTTTAAAATGTCAAATAAACTTAAAAAAATTGATTTAAAGAACTAAATCCACACATTTCTAAATATGAAAGACTAAATTGGTTCAAGATCTTCAAGAGTGACTAATTTCAATATTTACTAAAAGTTGAAGAACTAAAAAACATATTTAACCCATAAAAAAATAATTTTCCAAAAAGATAATAGCTCACTTAGAAATGGGTAGTAGAAAAATGAATGATTTAGGTACAAAAATGAATTTTTATTTATTTAAAAGAATTGAACGTAGCTCTACAAGGTTTACATAAACTCATAATAGAACTCTTGATTTGAAAAAATACATTTGCTTTTTATTTCCATAGATTAAAAACATTGTTTCACTTTAACGTCTATTAAAAGATGAATAATGACGTCGCTACATTAGCTGTATATTATATTTATGTAAGAAACTATTTTGTGCGGTAAAAAAAAGAAGAATATATATTCTTTGATTCATATGTTTATTTATAACTTATATGTAAAATATTGCAGCCATTAAATGAACTCAGACAAGTTTTGTTTTATGTAAATATGATAAAAGAACAACTCTTTAAATTTCATAAATAAATAAAAAAAATTATCAGCAACTAAAATAACTCTTTGCTGGTAATAAAATAAAAACAAGTTCAGCTGACGTTTTTCTTAATCAAATCAATAACCAGTTTAATAAATATTTCTATTACTTAAACTATTTTCTTAATTAACTGATATGCTGAGACTTTTTTTTAAGAAAATTAAAGTATAGTTTGATTATTTCATAATCTTTAAAATACAAATTCATGGATTGTGATTTTTAATAATTAATTAATGTGATTGCACTTCTAACCCAATCCTTGACTTCATTAAGCCAATAACCCGTGCTCTACGATAATAATGAAAAAAAATATTTAATTTACATTTACTTGTTTTCAATCTTTATTCCTTTAATTAGTTTTTTAAACTCCTTCTTCAATCTTTTTTGTCATATGTTTCCAAATGCCATTAATTTCAGATAAAAAAAAACAAAGAGCATTTATATGGCTTCTCCTTCATCTCTTTCTTCCATGTGCCCACTCCCATCATACTTTTGCAATGAGTGAAGATAATATTGTAAACACTATCATGTCTACCATTTTTCTTTTTATTGCATCATTAAAATGCTCACCCTTATATCTTTCATAAAAATTCTTAAACACTTAGTAACCTATTCAAAACCTACACATACAAAATATATGGTTTAGTAACTTCTTTTAGGGTCAATTATCATATATGATATATCTGTTTTGGAGTTTGAAATTTGTTGTTACGATTTTGTTTAAAAAAAAAATATCTCGAATGATGAAAGAATAAAAATGTATTTAAATTATATAAATTGTTATCATATCTTTTAATAAATTAAGTTAGACCCTAACCAATACTATATTACATAGATAATAAATTATGCATTATTAATCATAACCAATACTATATTACATAGATAATAAATTATGCATTATTAATCAAAATTAACTTGTTGATTGAGAGGTGTAAGACTTTGTTTTTCAGCTCTTAAGTGTGTGGACCTGGCCTTTTCGTTAGGCCCAAGGCCAGCCCACCAGGGAACCCCAATACTCTGCTCAGCCACTCACATTCTCAATTGTCACCTTTTCAGAAAAATCAGTTCCTTTCTTCCCTCTCTCTGGTGCTGAAGCAGGAGCTCTGGTAGGGCACAACTGGTTTCCCTCAGAGAGAATCAAACTCACTTCCTGTAAGTTAGAATCGTAAGCTTGAGCTCTTATTGATTCCTTTTTCTTTTCTTAAGTGGTCTTGTGTGGGTTCCGTTCCTAACCCCGTCCTCCATTCTTATCTGAAAATTTTCCCAGCTTCTTAAAACTGTCCTGGTTTGGAGTTCCCCCTCCTACGTGTTCTCTCCCCTAAGCTCAACTCTACTTAAGGTAAGGGAAGCTAAGGTTTTCGTTTCTTTTTAGTATTTCTGCTTATTTCTGAACTGTATTGTGCCGGTAAGGCTTGATTGTTGTTGTTGGGTGTATGGAAATGATTTGTGCGTGTTTATGTTTGGTTGAGCGAGTTGTGCATGTGCCAACAGGTGAGAAACCTGTTAATCTCGCCCAAGCGAGTGACCCTCGCCTAAGCGAGAGTAGCAGGGTCTCGCCCTGGATCTCATCTCGAGTTGTCGCCTAGGCGACCTATGTTATTTTTGAGCGAGACGTAGTCTCGCTTAGGCGAGACGCTGTCGCTTGAGTGAGAACTCGCATGAAATCCTGCAGTGGCCACTATTGAGCTCTCGCCTAGGCGAGAAGGGGTCGCCTGAGCGAGAGGAACCCTTTCGCCTGGGCGAGAACCTTTAGTTTGGGCGAGAATCCTCAATAGGGGCTGCTGTGTTGGCTGATGCTACTCCATGCTTGTGTTAATTAATTTCTTTGCTCATAGTATGTGATCATGCTTGGTATGTGTACTTGAATGGGACTGAAATGAAAGTGTTGTTATATGTGATCTATGATTTTAATGTTGGATGGTGTATTGGTATGCATGTGATGAGCATGAGTTGAAAAACATAATATCTTTGATGATGGAATTCCAATGGAATTTGGGTGATGAATAGGCATTTGAAATGTGTTGGGAAGGGGTTTCATGGGAAACCCCTAGTGATAGATATGTATATATATGTGCATGCCTAGTGTATACCTTGATATAGGAGATGTCTAGATAAAGGAAGGTATCCTGAACTCTAATAAGCATTCACGCTCACATAGAGCATAATGGTTTATGTGGTGAGAATGACAGGAGGTCCTAGTCTTGGGACAGTTTGGGCCCAAGACATTAGAGGATTAACCTTGTGTGTGGTTGGGTGATAACCCCTTGCGTCTAGACTCTGCAGAGTTTAGAAACCAGCACAGGTGCATACTTCCTTTAGAATTCTATATCAAGAGTATGATACGGATATCGAGTCGTAGTAACGTGCATTTGTTTGCCCTCACATGATTTGAATGTTTACAAGTAAGTCGTTAATCACTTGTTTTACCTGTACATGTTTTGTAATATGTTATAAATATTTTCATTAGCTTACCCTTTCGTTCTTTGTGTACTTGTCTTGCTATCTCTTTTGCGATGATCGCCTTATCGGTGGGAGCAGATGGGGCTAATCCTGGTGGTAGATTTGATGGGGGTAGCGGCGCTGCGTAGCTGGAACCGCTTCTCGTAGTTCTTAGGAGAGACGTCTTGGCCCTAGAGCCCTTTTTGAACTTTCTTGTTCTAGGAGCAACCTCTTTTGAAAAACTGTTAATCTCTTGATCTTATGTTTGGTTTAAGGCACTGTGACTTTGCCTAAGTTTTGTTTCCCAAGTAATGTTTTTGGATGACTGTAACCGTGTATTCCTTATGTATGTACTCTTCTGGTTGCTCTGTTTATTTCTATAACCATGTGATATTTTAATTCAGTAGAATCATTCTATTTAAAATGGGATGTCACAAGAGGAATAAGCGGTATATATCTTCTATCAATATAGGACTATTATTACCATGAATTATTACAATGAATTTAAAAAGAGCATATCAATTTATTTTTTAAAATAAGACCAAATTAAAAATATTTAAAATAATATAATAAAATTAAAAGAAATATCAAAAAATTTATTAAACTAATTAATATATATATATATATATATATATATATATATATATAAACAAAAGGTGCTTAAATATCTCTCAATAAAATAATAAGTGCTTAAATATCTTGATTTATATCGATAAAGTTATTTTTATAAAACCGACTTAGATGCTTTTTACATATATATTATTCTTCACGTGTTTACTCCTTTAATGTCGAACTTTCTTTGGTATATATGTACGAATTTGCTTGTCGAAATTGATTTACGAATTTTCAACTTACAAGCTTGCAAAGTTACCTTGACAATTAAGTCAATAGTATGTCATAGACAATAAATCTTGTAATAATTGGATCATATGTCATACATCATGAATAATATTTATTTATAGTATCTGTATGGACTTTTATACTTCATAGGCCTAGGTTCATAAGTATACCATGTCTTAAGTTTTCTTATCAATGATTAACCATTTTAATCCTCTATTAGTTTTTTTTGTTGTGTCTATTGGAATAATGTTGCCGGCATGGATATCCAAAACCATCTCATACTCTGTTGGTTTTGGAGTTGAGGTCATCTCCACCTCAATCTCTTGTACATTAGCTCGCAAGACGTGACGTCTCTTAACTAAGAGTATAAATACAAGAGAAATTTATTTATCTTGATATTTTTGTTGTGGTCATTTCCACCTCGGTCTCCTCCACAGAAGTCATTAATCAGCTTATTATGCAAAGATTGGTATTTAATGTCTCAATGTTTAATTCATTACTCGATTTTGGTTCAAAATTCAAAACTTTGTGTGATTTAAATTATAATATTGATGTACTTTAAGAATTAAATTGATAAAAATAAACATTTTGTTATTAAATTGAACATGTAGTTTTATTTTAAGCTTCCTGAATTTTAAAAACTAATAACGATATTTATATTTATAGATACTAAAATGATTTTTGACATTTTTAAGTGGATATTTATCAAGGAGTGTTTAATAGGTAAAACTGTCAATTTGACTCACTCAACAGGGTTTGGTCCTGACCCACATGAATTGAGACCAAAAAAGCCCACAAGATAAAAAAACACCTTATCGAAAAATTTCATAGGGTCAAAATTCGCATAAAAGCCTTGTGGATCAAGGCCAGTCCATGAGCTTTCTTTAAAATATGAAAAAATATTAATTTTTTAAAATATATTATTAGACCTTTAGTTTAGGTTAGTCTATTTAGACTTTCAGTTTAAATAAGCTTGTCTAAACCTTTAGCCAAACTAGTTTATCTTGACCTGTAGTCCTGACAACCAATCTCGAACTTCAGCCGGATCGGCCTAAGTCTACCTTTAGCTTGAGTTAGGTCGACTAGTCTCGATCTTCACCCCCGATCACACCTGTCTCAAACATTAACTCAATTTGACTCGTCTCGCCTACGACTAAAGGTGGAGTTGAATTCTAACAAGGTCGACCTAGCCAAATTTCGACTAAGGTTGACTCATTAGGGGTTGACTTGGCCTTTCTAATAGGAGTAGACTTGACCAAATTTCAGTTGGGATCGACTTGGTCGAAATTCGATTAAGGTCGACTCGATTGCAATTTTATCAGGGTTGACTAAGTCAAATTTTAGTCAAGGAGTTGATCGAAATTCGTTCAAGGTCGACTCGATCGCAATTCGATACGATCAAATTTCAGTCAAGGTCGACTCAGTCAAGTTCAACCAAATTTCAGTCGAGACCAATTGATCGAATTTGGCCAAATTTCAGTTGTGTTTGGTTTGATCGAATTTGACCAATTTTGGACCTATAAGGTTGTGGTTAGTCTGTGGATCAAACTCACCTTAGTCCTTTACCCTAACTCACTTGAGAGAAAATTTTGGAGGTTGTGACTTTTTTTTTCTCCTTAATTGGGAACCATCTTCAAAAAGTACTTCTTTAGGAGTAAACTAGTACCTGTGCATGGGACATGAAGTTGACAAATCTATTAATTGGAAGAATAAAAGGTAAAAGGAATAGGGAAGTAAAAATAGAATGAATAGAAACAATGAGATGTTGAGTGTGTTTAAATGTAAGAGCAATATGACTAATGCAAATAAAGCAAATAAAAAAATGGTGTGAGACAAAACATTGCTCGGAAATACAGGTTAGTATGGCATTAGTGTTTGTGCCGTAAATGACTTTGTTTGTTTGTAGATGAAAAGGGTTTAATCTAAAAAACTCAAAGAAAGGGAGTTAGTTTATGAGATGTTGTGTTTGTAAGAGAAGACTTAGGTACCATATTTGCAACCAATAAAGAGTGTATGTGTTATGTTGGACTTTAAGGATGTAAAGACTAGATGTGTGATGAGACTTTTTCAACAAGGCTTGCCAGCCTAGCCTACCCATGTGATGAAAGTACCAACTCATCTAAGGCAGTTGTCAAGTTCAATTCTATCATCAAACATGTCATGTGCCTTTTCTTTTCCCCATCACATCTTTTCAATCTACCTCTTTCTTCCTACATTGCCCAAAAAACCACTTGGGACATAATTTGGAATCTCTTCCAAATCCATCTTTTTTACTGTTGCCACAGTGTCCACATTTCAAAATCAAATCATGTTATCATCCCCACCAAACTTTTATCAATCTTTTTGGCTAAGTAACCATCATTCGCTACCTCATCATCATATGTCTCAAGTCAAACCTCAATGGCCCCAATCACACAACTTTTACATAAAAGCTTCCAAAAACAAAAGGGTCACGGGATCAAACAACAAACCAAATAACTGCTTCTCCCACTGCACACAGCCCCGTATTTTATTGTTAAATCATAATTTTGTGTTATTTTTATTTATGCAGTTTCAATTTTAATTACATTGGAACTGTTTCAACATCTCATCATAATTGTCTGATTAAACATATTCCATCATCGCATTCATTAAATGTTGAAATGCTCTCTCATCTCATCTTCCTAACTCAAATGCAACAAAATGATCTTTTCAGGGGAAGAAAAGACTGTGGAAACCACAAGAGTCCATTTCATATAAATTAATTGGAAAACAATTGGTGAACACCTAACATATAAATCACATATATAGACAAACAATATAGGTTTGATGAGTAATATGATATGATAGAAACACATAAACCGAAATAATAAGTATTGATGTTGTGTTTCATACATATTATGCCTATGTGTATATAACCACTTACGAGACAAAAGGATAAAACGGATATAGCCCAAGGACTTAATGCTACTTCGCTTTATTAAGTTCACCTAATGTTTGTAAATGAATATTTTCCAAAAATGTATGAAAATGTGTTCTCTTTCTTCACACCAGGCAAAAACATATATTGTTTTTATTTCTGTACAAGAGTAAGTTGGAACAAAACAAAAACGTGTTTATAATTTATATTAATTGACAACAAAAATACGTTTCTTTTTCTAATATTTTCCTAAAAAATAATAAAACACCAGAATTAGCACCACAAAATGTGTTTCATTGTATTCAAATTAGCTCAATTAACACAATCTCTAAATTGAATAATAATTTTTTTTTAAAAAATCGTAATTATAAATAATATTATATTATGATTTAAATTATTAATTATAAATCCAAAATGTAATTAACACACTAAAGTGATTTAATAGTAATAAAATAAGTATTTTTTAATTATAAAAAAATAATACTTATTGTGTAATATACAGCAATGCTTGCATTATTCTTGAACGGAAGTTTGTTCAAGGTCCACTAAAAGGACAAGCAGCCCAATCCACACCACTTTTAAGTTTTGCTCCTTACAACCACGCTCCATTTCCAACTTTTTCCTGCACTCCCATAAATTTCAATATCCTTATTTTACCCTTATACATTTATAATAAAATATTAAAGTTTTAACCTTCACCTCTCTTCTTCGTTCAACCTACGCCAAACTTTTCCTTCGTTTTTCACACGGTGCCTTCTTCGTTAGTGGGCTTCCTCCATTGAACCTATTTAAGGGTTGCTTCACTTTTTCATACAGTGTCTTCCACCAAGCAGCACTTTGTATATATCACTCTATTTTCTATTATCGTTCTTATGGTGTTTTTTCCGGAGGGCTTTCCTATGAGGATGGATGGTAGCCTACAGGAAGAAGAAGAACCTGAGTAACGTGGAGCACACCCCACAGGTTCATTACATCTTAGGTTCTAATATATGTATTAGAAGAAGGAGAAGATAGAGGTTTTGGTTGGAGGGATGTTTTTGTAGCTTTTTCTATGGTTTAAATATGTCCCATGTCACTAATCTTCTAACGAGATTGAGCTGTAACCTTATTCCAAAATATTACATTTAATCCCAAAACTGCCCTCCTTGCTAAGATGATAGCATTGCTGATATGCTTGGTTGTTGACAGTAGGAATATTCAAACATTCTATTTAGGCCATATTTAAGATTCTCACTAATATAAGCCACACTAAGACAATAATAGCCCTTTCTTCATTAAGCTAAATACGAAGGTTGGGAAGAGAAGGTTCCTTTCATGCATGGACACAAATATCACATTGCATACTGGACTATATGTTCCAGAACATAACAATGTTTCGGATTGACGAATCCGTAACTTATTTAAAAACCCCAAACGTTACACACCCCACGAAGGAAGGTGCTGGAGAATAAGGAGATGTGAAATTATGATTTTAGGATTTATAATAAATTTTAAAAAAGGATAAAATAGGAATATGATTATCTATGGGGGTGCGGGAAGAAATGTCCTCCATTTCCTGCTATACAACCCCAGTTGGTTATTACTTTCTGCACCCTTCAAATTCCAAAACACAATTCACCGTTACTGTTACGGGATTAGATCCGGAAGTCGTGTGATTTTCCAATCTGGAACTCTACGCTGCTCAACTACTTCTGGAATGATCTTTCCGAAACGCTGCATTACTATTTCGGAAACAGAAAACACATTCTCACCCCCAACATGACGGATAACATTTTCCAGAAGTCTATGTCCGGATTCTGGTTTCCGATAACCTCCACTCCACCAATTTACCCAGCTATGCACCATGAAAAACACATTCCATACTTTAATATACCTACCCTGAGCTGTATGAGTTCCACAAATCACCAACTCCTCCACAATTGATTGCCGGAGTAACCACGAAGGAGACCAGTATCAAACAAAACAATCAAGGGCAAAACAGGAATTCCAGTAAATGATGAGGTGCAGGAAGCAATTGCCACCCCAGTTACACTCTCCACTCCTAAGTTTGTACAGACTCCATAGTCTGGAGATGTGGACGGTTGGAGCAGTATTTCCGTTATCGTTACTCTTGTTAACATATTTTTTTCTCTCCCTCAGCACATGTTTTCTACTTTTTGATTGGCAGCTTGTGAAAGTATTTCTTCGATTCATCATTAAGGTGGCTGAAGCATTAAGCATTTTATACTTAATTTCGTAAATTTATACGCCTTGTAACATCCAATGAACATACAGGAATTGGTAATGTGGTTATATACTGCTACTGCTAATCTACGCTAATCCTTGTACGACTAGACAACACCAGGGCTATTGCTGAGCTACAGAATAACTCAATATTTTTTTGAGAATCTAAATGATTCTTCGCATGAATATCTCACTGAGGACTACCAAACAAGGAATTGTAACGCTTACATGTGGCTTTCAATCGAAAAAGAATTTAGACTGTTACTATGGAAATTTTAGGAGTCAACTATGCACTAGATTGTTTCCTTCTTTTGAAGCAGACGAAAGACAACACATACACTACAATACAATATAGGTCTGTTCAGACAAATGATTAAGTCAGAGACGTGCCTAATGACAGAAAAGACACTTGAGTTACATACTGTTTTTTGCTGTGTGTGATCCTCCATGTGTCCAATAGGCATATCAAAGAGATTACACACCAAGCCTGGACACAACATCAGCAACACCAGATAAAATAAGATCTTGATTTAACAAGTCCGATAGTGAAGAGTGTTCAAAGTGTGACCCAATAAGCATATCATAATGAAACCATGCACCAGAACAAAAAGACAGCACCCCTGCGAGCAAAACTCGAAATTATATAATCCCATCAAATTGGTCCCCTTTACCTACCAATAACCAACGAAAACAACCAGGCAGATATTAAACTAACAAATTGAAGTAGTTTCAGAGAAGCAATGTAGGTCCCTGAACTACGGATAGGTATGGATTGGAATTTTAAAAACCAACTCACATCCATATTTTTTCCACAGAAACAGTTTTGATATTTTGAAACCAAAGCTAGTTTAAGTTCAAAACCCATTAAAACCAGTTGAAAAAAACATTGTAGACAAGTGTAAACCAAAAAAACAGAAGTGACGGTCATGTTATCACATTGAAGACAAAAATAAAATGGTAAGATACTTAAACGGATGTATATATACATATATATATATATATACATATATATATATACATATATATATATATATATACATATATATATATATACATACATATATTATGAACACTCAATAAAATGAAAATTATTAATCAAGACTCAATCGAATGAGATGGTTAAAATTTAATTTAGAACTAAATTTATTGGCTTTGAAGCTGCAGGAAATTATTAAAATATTAGACCCAGAAAATTAATTCTTCCACTTCAAGAGAGCATTCCATCCACTACATGCAGCAGCTAGCAAGCTATTTCAAGTACAATATCATAGGATTCAAATAAACCTTCACAGCATCAGCATGATAGCCCCAACAGTCAAAACAACAAGAGAAACAGAAGCTACAGCCTTAAGTGCTTAAAACAATGATTTCATATGAGGCAAGTACAGCTGATGCGGCACGGATTTTACTACTTTCGAAACAAGACACTATTTTCTTTCTATCAAATTAGACCATTTGAACTTACTTAAAAAATGCGTGCTTGTTTCTCTGCAATACTTTTATAAGTAAAATAGAATGTGCATTTTGACAGTGTGCCATCATACAGCTCTGGCAGCATCATATAAACATAATTAATAATTTAATATGATGGGCCAAAAAGTATAATATTCTACAGGGTGAGGCTGTGGCTTTGGAGAATATAAAAGTGTACCTAAATCGTTGTCCTTGCTCCAACACCTCATTAGCCCTCATAAGATTCCTCTGCTCATCTTACTGTTTGCTTCCTCCACACAAATTGCGCCCAAAAAAAAATTAACTTGTACCATATATTTAACAATCAAGATCTTGCGCAAAATCCAAAAAACATGTGAATGAGCGAGCTATAAGGTGTGTCAATGGCACACTAATGGTCACAGCTCTTTTATGATCACGTGCAATCCTAACTGCCCAAGGCTTCTGCCAGTTAGTCTCCTTAAGCCATTAGCCAGACCTATATGGTCAGAATGACCCTCCAATTCAATTAAGCTTCTCTGGCTCCTCTTTTCCTTATTAAACCAAAAGTGAAAATTTGCTATTGAACCACGTGATTTGAAGTCAAGTGAATAACAGAAAATAATGTACTTTATTGTACTGGCAAGGATGAATTTGAGAGAAACCATCCTTCACGCCCATTGATTTTGCAGCATTTTTCATATTTATGCTAGACAACATTTTCTTCACACGCACAAATAAAAACCAAAGAAAAGGTACAATATCATGCTTTTACTGCACAAATTTCTTTTCGTAAGGTTCTCAAATCTAATGATATCGAGGCCCCCAAAGAAAAAAAAAACACTATATTACATAAGAAAAAAATTCCTAAAGTCAAAAAAGTGGACAACAAAATTCACTTTCATTAGATCATATGCAAAAATCCCAATGATTTAGGGATCACAATATAGTAAAGTGAATCATATTGAGGGTTGGACCAGGTAATGAATTTGATAAGAACATTGTTCTGCCCAATCCAAGGCCAGTCACTATCTAATCTAAGTGAAAACATTCTTATAACAATGGTTCATCAAGTCATACAGAAAAAAGGGACATCATGAAAATTCTTTCTGTATATAATGTACTTTCTACCTAAGCTACAAGAACAAAACAAAACATAACAAAGAAAGAAGACGGTTCATCTTCCTCTACTATCTCAGTCTTAATAAGCCATCTATATCTATTCTCCAAGTCTACAAGTCCCATAGAAATGTAAAATCGTAGCCAGCAGAATAATAAGAAGAAAAAAGTAAAGAACAGAATTTAAACATACATCAATACTAGTGATTATGCATCAGCACCATCGGAGGCTTTTGGAGCAAAAGGATCATGAGTTGGACCAACATCCTGGCCAATATGGCGTTGCACAAGGCGCTGCAGATCAGCCATAACCTTATGCTCCCTCTTGGCCTTCTCTTCATAGTTAAACATAGCCAAAGCACGTTTATCCTCAGCACTATAAACCTGGTTTTCTTTCCTGATACGAATGGCATTCATCCTCTGATGCCTACTACCGCTCATCACATAACCAAGACTCTCAAACTTCTGAATCTCCTCCGCAGAAAGACCCACTTCTCCTCTTCGCGGAATACGCTTACCTTGTTGAACATACTGCGCAATGGCATCACCTTCACCAGGCCTAAGCGCTCCACCATAGCTTATATGCCCCTCAGCTCTCGGCAAGGGCATTGGCCCAACAGCGGGTTCGTTGTCCAAAGCAGGTTTCTTCTGAGACTCGAACAATTCCTTTAACTTCATAGCCTCCGCATTAATCTCCGTGTTCAACACCTCATCTATCGTAGCTTTACCAGCATCACCGGAACCAGAACCATTCTCCTCCTCCGAATAAGCCCGCTCGCTTTCCGTCTCAGAAGTTTTCTTTTTTCCTTTTCTGCTCCTTCTGCTACGCTTCGAACTAGACCTTGAAGAAGAAGAACGTTTCATCCTCTTTCTCCCACTGCTTTCAGAATCACCACTCTCGCTCTCGTCACTCTCATCTGAATCGCTATATCTTCTCTTCCTGCTGCTCCTGTTACTTCTTTTTCTTCTATTTCTCCTACTCTTCCTTCGTCTACGATACTCTTCTTCTGATTCTGACACTGATTCTGATTCAGATTCTGACCCACTCTCGCTATACGATCTCCTCCTCGACGAACCAGCAGAACTCTTCCTGCTCTTCTTCCTAGAACGCGAATCGTCTGATTCACTGCTGATAGACTTTTCAGATTCAGAATCAGATTCTGATTTCGACTTTCCTCTTGGCTTAACCTCCTTGTCGATCTTCCCATCGACGTCGTCTCGGTCAGAGAGTTCACCAGGTTTGCTATAATCCTCCAGATCGTCACCGTCGCGACGCGGAGGACTGGGCGTGACGTTCCAGATGCAGTATTTCAGCGACTTCCTCATCTTCTGACGCTTGAGCCTTCGGTATTCCTCGTAGTTCAAACCCTTCAACTCTTCGTCGGACTCGGAATTGGAACGCTGCCAGTCCCCGCGGTCGCGGTCCAGATACGCCCCGTTTCGGCGACCGAATTTCTTCGGCAGAGCGTCGTCATTGGGAGCTCCATTGGCGTGTCTAGGGTTTCTCAAGGGGGGTGATTCCGAACGGCGGCGGCGGCGGTCCGCGGGGCGGTCGTAAGAGTCATAGCTGGGGCTGCGACGGCGACGATAATCGTCAGAGATATCGGAGTCCGGTGTGCGGCGAGTGTTAGGTCGGTGGCGTTCGTGAGGGATTTCGATGGTGGAGGATGGCCTACCCATCGCAGAAAGAGTGAATGGAACAATTGTAAACCGGGTTGAGAACCCAATCCAATTTTTGTCACAGCAGGTATTGTATAAATAAATGTTTTATACCGTTTTTACAATTCTTAACTTTAAATGTTAGTATTATATTTAATTTTAAAGAGCATATAAAAATTATAAATAACAAAAGTTTAAAAGTTAAAATTTAAAAATAAATTATATTTTTACTGAATAAATATTTCTAAATTTTTTATTCAAATTATTATCATAGTTTAAATTTTTATTATTATTTAAATTATTTAATTACTAAAATATTACATTCATATTTTAATATTTATAAATGAACTCGTACTTGTATTAAAAAAATTCATAGTACTTGACAAAAAATTTTAAGGGAATAAATTATATTTATTATAAATAATTTTTTTTTTAATTAAAAAAATTAATATTTTACATTATTTTTTATTCAAAATAAACACTCATGACAATATAATCCAAACAATATAACAATAATATATATAAAAGAGTAACATAAATTTTATCATCAATAATAATAAATAAATAAAAGTTACATTTAGACAAATTGCTCCTCCAACTTTTAAAACCTATGAAAAAAACATTCGAAAATGACAATCAACTTATTGCCAATTAGAATTCAATGAAAATAAATTCAATTACCTGTAATAATGAAAACATCTGAGTCAAGTCGTTCGCTTGGTTTTTACTAAAAAGATAGCACATTAAGCAATATGTAGCATCTTTTAATGGCGAATACTCTAACCATGAAGGAAATAAGTTAAACCATGTGTACTGAAATCTTGTTGGATGATCATTTTTACCAGACAAAGAATAATTTTCTGGATGCATTTGATATGAACCCCATTTTAGATAAGTCATTTGTACTTCATCAATTTGATTTGGTGGGTATTGACAGATTTGAAGACGCTTCCTTGGATCACGTTCTAAAGTATGTTCAAATTCATTACATGTAACTTTAGGAACCTTAGAGAGTTGTTTTTCGTTTTCTTCAATATTTGGATTATCATGAAGTTTCTCAATTTTAGACGACGTAGATGCCTTTTTTTCATCTTCATCACAAACCTTCCTCTTGAAAAAAGAATCAATTCGTTTACTCTTTATCATAATTTTTCTAATATAAATTTGTCAATTCTTTTACAAAAAAAAAATTAAATTATGAATACCTCAAATTAAATCTTAAAAGCAAGACTCAATATTATAAGAAAACTAATAACTTCTAGGTTTAATTACTCGTAAGGTACTCAGTTTGGGTCAAGGGTGTCAATTTGGTACCCGGCGAAAAAAAGGTTTCAATTTGGTACCCAAGTTATTTTAAGTGCATCAATCAGGTACATTTTCATTGACGCCATTAAAGTCATTAACGTTGACGAATGAACAGGGTCTGTTAACACAAATATTTGACACGTGGTATGGCACTTATTTCTGACGTGGTATTTTGAAAAAAACTAATAAAGTAATTTGCGTTTGAATTAAAAAATTAAGTCTTTCAAAGTGTGAAGTTAGGAAACTCGAAAAGGTGAGTGAGAAGTGAGAAGGTCTGAAGGAAGAAGCGATCGGGGTTTCTGCAAAATCGAAGGGCGAATCAATTGGAGAAGGTGAAATCGTTCGGAGAAGGTGGAATCGAGGTTCAGGCGATCAAAGGTACGTTTTTTTGAGACCCCTGTTCTTCGTTCTCTTCAGGCCATGGATTTAGGGTTTTTTATTCGAATGCGTTTGCTTTGGAATTGGTGTGTTCTAATTGTTCTTCGTTTGCTTTTTTATTCGAATGCGTTTTCTAAACCTGCAACCGAATGGAGAGGAAGAAGATGAGACATTGAGGAATTGATTGGAAGAAGAAGACACACATCAAGAAGCCACCTCTTCAGCTCTGAACCTGCAACCGAATGGAGAGGAAGAAGAAGAAGAAGATTATATGGTACTATTAAGAGTTAGGGCAAATTTACACTTCACCTTTCATTAAATCACCACTGCACACTGTACAATTATTTTTTTTACATGTCTTCTTCTTTCAATGACACGTATCCGTTATGCATTGCCACGTCACCAAGATTTTAACGTCGTTTCTGACAATCTAACGGGATGTACCTGATTGATGCACTTAAAATAACTTGGGTACCAAATTGAAACTTTTTTTTCGTCAGGTACCAAATTGACACCCTTGACCCAAACTGGGTACCTTACGAGTAATTAAACCTAACTTCTAAATGATTAGCTTCCTTTACCTTAGAGTAGATTTCTAATCTTGCTCTTTCCTTACACAACTTCAAAGCCTAAAATAGCTCTATCTACACAAAGAAGAGTTTGATCAATAATTAAAGCATGATTTTATGATCTCTAACCGATAGAGATATGCCTAGAGCATAGAAAAGCCACATACAAGAGGAAAACAAATTGCTTAAAAAAAGAAGGAAAAAAATGAATTTACTCAAAAGAAGAAATTGTTCAGTCCAAAATGTTCATTAACTCTTCAATTTTGTCGTAGTACAATTTGATTTTGAAAATAATAAGAAAATAATGGTGAAAATTGAGATAAAAATAAAACGAGAAAAAGAAATGGAAGCACGAAAGAGAAAAATCAAATAAAAAAGTATAAGAAATTATAATAGAGAAAAAAAAACGTGATTTTTAAATTTTAAAAAAATCAAAATATAAATAAAGTTATAATATATAAATAAAATGGTAATATATAAATAAAGTAATAATATATAAATATATTTTTTTAAAAATATATAAAAAATAAAATAAAATAAAAATCAATTAATAAAAATAAAATAATAATATATAAATATTATTTTTTAAATAAATAAAAAAAAAGCAAAAAAAAAAAAAGAAATGTTTGGGGGAGCCATGGCTCCCCTATGTCATAACCTTCTTCCGCCAATGGTTATACGGTTGAACACTCCTAACTCCTTTATGTTTTGGTCTTCAGACCACTTCATTGTTTCTTTCGTATAATGCTTGGAGATTTTGATCATCAATGTAATGTAACTACCCGTCATGGATCCTATATTTATACTAGTTGTGATGAGTTTTTATTTATCATCAGCCTAATTGTGGCTTAATCACACTGAGTGTTCTAGCCAATCGTTCAATATAGTTACCAACTTCATTTTAATGTTTGACTGACAGATCCATACTGTACACTAACCCCCAAGCCCGAGCATTGCATATGAATGTTGATGCAAAGGGGTTTGTATGAAGTAAGTGTTAGTGTGGTTGTTCGGCTTTGGCATTCGCCTTGTCATAGTTCGTTTGAAAATATGTATGTTGGGGTCGAAGAGTTATGACACTTCAAATATTTATAGCTATTGGATGTGATTAGATCTAACATGTCAGATTGTGTGACTGGTGAACTTTTCACCTTTATAAATAGTGGGGGTTGGTGAGTCATTTTCATCTTTTCCCTTTTGCAGCTTTGTTATCACCAATCATTCTTTTACAAAGGTAATAATGTTGGTCGTTCACATTTCTTCGTCTTAGGAGTCTTTGTCTTAAATTATATAATGTTTAAAATTTTTCCAAAGGAACTTGTGGTTGAGATTTGAACAAATCCACTTATACTTCATGTAACGATTTAACGATAAAAAAATCTTAAGAATTTTCAAAAGATTTATAGTTTATTACAATTTACTAAAAGCAAATCCAATAGGAAATGTTAAAACAAAATTTCCTACCATCCTAATTTCATGCTTATGTCATTTTAAAGTAAAAGATGAAAATGGTAAAAAAGGAAGACAATTAAATGTCACAAACCTTAAGATTAACATTTTCTTAAATGGTTGTGTTCTTGATCATAAGACGGTATACCAACTTGATCATTAGGTAATATGCTTTCTTGTTATTTTTAAATGATAAAGATGTGGTTATACAAATTGACAATGTATGTCCTGCTTAAATTGTCTATGACATACCTAGACAATATAATAGTAGCTTGTATAGACGAATGGTTGTTCTCTTTTGATGTTTATGTTTTTCTTCTTTTGTTTATCTTCTCTTCCCGAGTATTTGGTTGTTGTGTGTTGGGAGAGGCTCCAACTATGTGTCTAAAAAGTCTAACCTAGTAAAGTCCATTTTGTCTCACTATTTAACCTAATTGGAGAGGGTCTTTTAGATCAAGAGAAAGTGTGTAAGTTGTAGCCTTTGAAAGATAGAAGATATATATATATATATATATATATATAGAGAGAGAGAGAGAGAGAGAGAATTTGTAGACATATTCATTGAGCCACCTTAGTAAAATTACGATTTCCACTTTGTTCACTGTTGGATCGAGCTGAAATTTTGACTTTGTCGCATAGATTTATTCAATTTTACCGTTGGGATCGTCAATGTGAGGTTTGAGATTAGAGAAATAAGTCTCGCATTATTACTCTATTTTAGATTTCTTTTTCTTTGTTTCTCATATTTGAGAGCATTATTACTTTGATGTATTGACTAGTTATAGGAATTTGTTTGTGCTTTTGATTTGACTCTTTTGATCCTATATTTGATATTATTGGAGTTTGATTTACTGTCTTGTACCCGAGGGTTTCTACTTCTCACATTCAAAGGGTTTTCCCACATTAAAAATATTGGTGTTATCTTTTGGGATTATTATTACCTTTTTCTATTGTGGTTGATCCTCATAAATTCTTGCAATTTTGAGAGAATTATTTCCACAACATACTTTTTGTATTTTGTTGTTGTTGTTATTGTTTCCCCCATCAGAGTGATATCAAAGCTCTTTGGTTTGTGGCCATATTTACTTGCTTGAATGATTGAGACAAATACCAAGACGCATTACACCATTTTTTTACTTTAGGCAGCGCTAAATTAGATCACGAGTACAAAAGTGTTGCTTAAACATAATATATGCAATGATTTTACAAGCATGGATTAAAGACTTCCAACGACAACATTTTTTAAGATGTTGATACTTTATGCCAAGTGTTGGCTTTAAAATGTATAAGCTAAACTGTAAAAATGTTGCTTATAGTAAAGTCAACAAATCTAACGATAATTTATGGGTTGAGTTGTTACTCTTTGTAACATCCCGTCTGGATATTACGAATTTAAATAATAAAACAACAACATAATAATAATACTTCATTCATTTTAAATCGTTTCCCAAAAACCGTAGGAATTGAAAACTTTATTACACTAATAAAACTAAATCCAATCCAAATATTTATTAAACACAATACATTATCAACTCAGTCTCATTATAAAGTCAAGTTCTGTAATTCAAATGATTACAAGAAAATCCTTAAAACTCGTAAAAATGATAAAATACTGCCATAAAGGTTCCCAACTAGCCCACGCTCCGGCTCTACGCTCCACCAGTACCACTTGCAACATCATCTGCTCCCGTGTACCGCGTACACGATCATCGCCAAACACACGCAAATAGGCTGAGCTAAAGGAATATAAACATATGCAACAATTTATATAACAAACACACACATTAAAGGAACTCCATCCTTTGGTCTCATCACACATGGCCACCACCATGTAATCCATGTTCTACGTCTTTGGTTGATAATCTCAAGCTATCGTTGTTGTCCAACCTACAAGCCACCACTTGTAGAACACATGCAGGAACACTCGTTATTCTGAGCCACAACTCAAAGAATGCTCGTATTACCCTACATCTTGAGCCACAACTCCAGGAATACTCCAGCATCTGACCCTTGAGATATCGCCCAAAGTCTCGTAGACCACGCACATCCAAAGCAAGCAAAACACAATATCTGCTTCATCAAAAATCGCTTGGCGCTCCACACGAGTCGCCAAGCGCAAAGGCTTTCAGACCGTCTGACGGGGGACACGTGCCACTAGGCGCCAAGCGCCTCTGATGCTATTGTTTCTACAAGTAACACATGGCGGGAAAACCCTTATTGCCAAGTGCTACACGCTTCAATTCTCTATTGGTTTTGTAGCTATCGCCTGGCGGTCAAACACTAGTACTTGTGCGATACTGGTTTTTAAGCACCCAAAACAAGTAAAATCAATCCATTCACATTTCATATATATATCCCCCTTTTAAATCCATGCTAGCATTCAATTCTAACTTATGAATAATGCATGCTTAAACAAATAAAAGCAGCAACACTCTAACGATTTAAACACATGATCCTATGCACCAATGCAATTAATATTGACACACAAGCTTTCATCAATAACCAAATTCTCCACATGTGACTAATCCAAATGAACATTCAAATTGATATAGACTTACCACATAACCCAATAATGCTTCATTAGAAGTTACTTGAAATTATCAAGAGCTTAATCATGTATTTCAAAGACTCCAAAATCAGCAATATTGAGTAACGTATATCTCTAGCTACTGTCCTCCAAATCAAATCTCCACCGTTCAAAGTGAAGAACTACATGTTATGGACTACCTGTCTAAATTTCATCTAAATCGGACGGTTAACGAACCGGAAAATGCGGTTTTATGAAAACTGCGCAAACAAGAAAAAATGGTGGTGCCTAACGCCCTGAAATGAGGAAGGTGGCGCCTGGCGCGACTATACTATCGTCGGGCGGTTCCTGTTCTGCCAAAAGTACGAAAAATAGTGTTTTTCATGAATCAGAGCATAATGCATCACTGGTGTGGCGCCTGGCGGCCAATTGGGTGCCGCTAGGCGGTTCCTGCAGTTTCAGGAATCCCGCAGCTCTTCCCTTGCGCCTGCGATATCTCAACCAGCCCAACCATCCTGATTTTCTTCAATTTCAACTCAATACTCACCACTCAAAGATTTAGGATCACAATTCATCCCTTAAAACTTTTAATCAACGAAATTCCATTAATATTACGCATTCAATTTAGTCCATCTCTAAATTCCAAATTTCACAAATCGTAACACGATGTCCATGAGGTTCTCTTCCAATTTAACCACCAACCACGTATGATTCAATGGAATACAACTAGTAATCATTCTCACATAGTGAGAACAACTGTTTTCCCCGATTAGAATCATCCCCACACACCCAGAACATTAAAATCGAACTAAAAGCTCGTGTTGCCTAGCGGGTCAATCACCACCGCTAGGCCCTTCATCCAGAAAACCCAGAATTGGGTTGAACAACAAGCATCGCCTGGCGGTTCAGTTTGTGCTGCCAGGCAGTTCCACTCAAAACCCAGAAAATCACACACAAGCATATGCGTCGCCTGGAGGCAATTAGTCGTCCGCCAGGCAGTTTCTGGGAGTTTTCCAGAAACACAAAATCCAAAAATAATACACGACAAAGAGCATACACAATCATGCTATAATTCATGTAATTATTCAAAAACATAAATAAACGTGGTCCAACTCCCCTAACCTGGTTTCTTTGCTTAGTTCTTGGAATTTATTCAAGTTTTTGTGCACTAAAAATCCAGCCCTTGACTCCTTCCAACTTGCTTCTAATCTTCTGAAATATTTCTCCAATTCACTCTCAATCTCCACTTTTCGGTGCAGTAGAGTTATGTCTCCTTAGAGTCCTCCTTTCTCACTAAATTTCCCTTTACCCCAACTTTCAAGCCTAGTTTTAATTGCCATAATGACTAAAACAAAATTTGCCATTAAGCTAGGCATAATTATCATTCAATGGCTATTTTACACTTCTTTTCTCAGCCTCCTTAGTTTCTCTCACACAGCTAGGGTTCTTTTGTCCCTTCAATTTCATGCCAAAAATAAATTTGGCAAAAGGAAAGTTTAATTTGGTTATAACAAGGATTGAACCCCTAACCATGCCAATGTCAAATCCATGCATAACCATAAAACCAATTCATGTTTCTTGATAATTTCTATAAGTATAAGATTATATTATCCCTCTTCACGAGAAACATATTATTACTAAAATTACATGTTTAAAAATAACGCCTAAATGGCATGCATATGATTCGAACCCATGTCCTCTCAATCCAATTAAGTACTCTCAACCATTTAAGCTATTATTTTTCCACATTATAAACCTCAACTTTAAATGCCATAAAGACTCCACTACCGATATTTATTACATAATTATTTATTTACTTATTTAAATTTTACGGGTCTTACACTCTTGATTTAGAGGTTAAGTAGATGGATGTGAAAATAGCTTTCATTCATGGTAATCTAAAGGAAGAGATTTACATGAAACAACTTGATGGTTTTCTTGTTGAAGGATGGAAATATTATATATGTAGGCTGAGGAAATGTGTATACGGTTTGAAGCAGACTCTAAGATAGCGGTACAGGAAGTTTGAGTTATTTATGTGTGATCAATATTACAAATGGACTACTTTTGATCATTGTGTCTCTGTTAGAAAGTTCTCTGGTGATGAAATTATTATCATGTTGTTGTATGTTGATGACATACTTATTGTTGGGAAAAGATTTTCATAATTGAGAAGTTAATGAAGACACTTGGTGAGTCTTTTGCCATGAAAGACTTAAGAGTTGGTAAAAAGATTCTTGGCGTATATATCTCACGTGATAGAAGAGAGAAGAATATTTGGTTGTCGCGGGAGCACTACATTAAGAAGGTGTTGCAGATATTTCAAATTGAAAATGCTAAAGTTGTGAGCATTCCTCTTTCTACTCATTTTAAATTGAATGTTAGATAGAGTCCTTTAAATGAGTGTTAAACAAAGTTCCTTATGTATCTACAATGGGCAGATTGATGTATGCAATGGTATGTACAAGACCAAATATTGCACTTGTTGTTGGTACAGTCAGTCAATTTTTGTCAAATCCACATAAAGAACATTGGAATGATGTGAAATGGATTTTAAGGTATCCTTGTGGTACTGGTGATTTGAGGCTTTGTTTTGGAGGTGATAAGCCTACTTTGATGGGTTACTCATACTTAAATATGGTTGGAGACATTTATTCCAAAAAGTCCACTTCGGGTTATTTGATTAAGTTTGCAAGGGGAGTTGTGGTGTGTAGCATTGTCTACTACAAAGGCAGAGTTCATTGCCATTATAAAAGCATGCAAGGAGTTATTATTGTTACATCCCTACTTGTAGTAAATTGTATTATTTACTTTATCTTTACTTTAAAATTATTATTTATAAACTCTTGCATTTTATTAATGTCTCGTATTTTGTCTATATATAATTTGAACATTGATAGAATTATTAATAGAATTAATTCAATATATATATATATATATATATATATATATATATTAATTATTAGGAGGATATTATTTACTTTATTTACTTATAAGCATGTGTATATGTTAATTATTGAAAAAATAATAATTAAATGAACATTATAATCTAAATTATAATAAGAAATAAGAAATAAGAAAGGATAAGAAGAAAAAAGAAGATAAGGAGATGAGAGGAAATAAGATGACATAAGACTACATTCAATGCACATATGGTGATTGTTTGAAACTTTAACTTATAAATATGTATGAATATGATAGGAAGGTGCAAAAGAAGGAATAGAAAGTAAGTTACCTAGAAAAAAAGAGATAAGATGAAGAAGAGACAATGCTTATCTCTTTATTAAATGCAAGTCATAATGATTGACTTTGACTTGGACTTGTTGGATAATGACATATGCATGACTTGTAAATAGATGAATGAAAATGATGATGAAGGAAAAATGAGATAAGATGACTTAATGCACATGTAATATATTTAATGCATGCATTCATTACTTGGAGAAGTTGGCACATGTGCATGACTTATAAATATGGATAATTGGAAAGCAAAGTAATGAAGTGAAAAAAATGAAGAAAGTGTGAGTTACCTTAGAAAGGAGGAGAAATAGATAAAGAAAAAGAAAGAAAGAGAAAGTTTGGAACAAGAGATAGGAAGAAATCTCAACTTTTTAAAAATATTCATATCATAGTGTGTTGCTTCAATCAATAAGGTAATTGCGGGGTTAAGTTGTGGTTAGGGATGTCAAAAAAATTTGTACCTGCCAGTATCCACGGATAAAACCCGCAATGGATAGGAAAGAGATATTAAAAATGAATACCGGCAGGTAACAGGTATGAGTTTTTTTTTATACCCGCATGTTAATGAAGCATGTACGAGTATCATAGTACCTATATCTGCTAAACTTTAATTTACCAAAATACCCTTATATATATATATATATATATATATATATATATATAGTAAAGAAGATTTTGACCTAATTTTTTTCTAAGCCACATATTTTGTCTTGTCTTTGTTCTTCGACCTTCAAGTATCGGTACATTGTCTTCTTCCAAGTACAACCCTTCTCTTCTTTTTCTTTAAAATTGAGCATATACATCAAACCCTATATAGACAATGATGTTATAGTATGCTTGTTGCCAAATAATGAAGTCAACAAAAAAAGAATACTTGACATGTGGTAGTTGAGGTTTATTAACTATTAAGTATTAAATTTTGTTAACTTTTAAAACTTGAAAAATATGGCTTAGTATGAGTTTTTTATTTAACTAAATTTTTTATTTATTATTTTAATATTTCATGAGTTTCATATGAATTGAAAACTACTATCATATGAGTTTTATTATTTTAATAGCATTTTGGTTTATTATTTTATTATTTCACGAGTTTCATATGAATCAAAAACCACTAGCGTATGGGTTTTATTATTTTAATAGTAGGGGGCACAATTTTAGTTTGTCAAGATTAATTATAGCTATAATTTATGTCTTGAATTATATTTCTTGTTTCACAAAAAGTGTGTACTCACCTTATAAATTATTTTTACAACCTCTTTGATAGAATTTTCGATAGCAACAACATTAAAAAGTCACCTGGTTTTGTGCATTTGTAATATTCTAAATTAATGATATCTACAAATTTATATAAATTGTCTAAATATGTATTAGTTTGTTGTTTAAATGTCTACATGAAAAAATTTCTACCCCTAAGGAAGGTGAATAACAAGTGAAAATGCCTTTAATGTTGGTGAATCAAATGTAGAAAAATCAAATAATGTTCCTGTGAATGAAGGCAATGACTCGACCCAAGTAGAAACTAGAAGTTCATTTCAAACAAAGGATAACATTCTTGGAAAAAGACGCATTTCAGTTGTATGGAATTGCTTTAAGAAACAAAAAATAGATGGAAAGTGGAAAGTCATTTGAAATTATTGTGGTTCAAAACTTTTGGAGGAGGCAAAGCAAGGGATATCACCCTTAATGGCCTGCTTTAGGTCTTACAAACTTCGAACAACTCGAGACATCAAGCAAGCATCTCTCAAAACAGAAAAAACAGGGAGTGGCCAATAGTTGTTGGCAACTATGTATTTAGTTAAGAAGCAACAGTGCACTTGTTAAGATGATAGTTCTACATGAATATCCAATGTCAATAGTTGATCGCATGGGCTTTAAGGAATTTTGTCTTGCTTTGCAACCTTTATTCAAGGAGATTTCTCGAAACGCTATAAGAAATTATATTATGAAAACTTATAATGAAGGGAACGAGAATATAATGAAATTGTTATCAAAGAATCAGAGTTGAGTTGCAATTACTACTAATATGTGGACTGCTAGTAACCAAAATGAGTAATGATAGTTTAACTCACCAAATATGACCCCTTTTTAACATGCCTACATGTCACTAAGATGTGGCATTTTGATTTTTAGTTTTCAATTTTTTTAACTTCTGTGATGTGGCATTTGCATTGACTGGTGTAGTCCAGAGCGGAAGAGGGCATTTTCAGTTTAGGTTTCAAGCCAACCCTTTTCATTCTTTCATTCGTTTCCTGTTTGCGTCTCTCATCTCTCACCACTGAAATCTCCTCAATTTTTTATTTGTTGGGACAAGGTTCTTCGCTTTTTCTCTTCTGTCAGAGGCACTTTGAACATTGTGTGATGATGAAATTTGGTGAAAAAGAGGGGTTAGAGTTTTGCCTTTCTTCCTCGCAAGGATCACACCCACACGCACATTCATCGAGATTCTTCTTTTTCATTTCACATCTCTCACCGTTCTGTATCCTATTCTATCTCCTTGGTAAGTGAGGGTTTCTATCTTCATCCTCTCTCTCGTTCTAGGGTTATTTTTGTTATTTCTCTCGATCTCTGATGCCTAAGCTTGGTTTAGTTCGTCCTCTCAATCTGATGTTGATGATGACTTGAATCGTTATTATTTATTTGATAGGTCATGCCATGGACAGAACGAAATTTCAAAATACTTCTTTTGTCCTTTAGTTCAGTTCTTGAATATATAATAACACTTTTCTGATTATTTATATGTATAACACTATAGGAAGTGGAAATTGTTAAGATTCTTGTATGGTGTACTAAAATCATCTTTTAGAAGGTTTGAATGAACTTAAGCATTGTTGATAAGGTGAAATGGTTGTCTTAATTGATCCAATCAACCACATACATTTGAAAGGTATAAAAACTATTATTCTTATTATTATTCCTACTCATGTTTTTCTGTCTTTTATTGAGTGTTTGTTTGACATTTTATTTTTGTAGATCTTTGCCTATGGAACTAAGTCAGTTGTGGATTTAATGGAATCTTCATAAGAGGTTCACTATTTTGGAGTTTACATGGAGGGCATAGAGCAAAGAAACGCCGACATAGAGCAACCGACTACTTCTGCAACTGACATGAATAAACAACCTTTTGTGATAGGTTTTTTTTTCATGACAAGCCACCTATGCATTCATAAAATCACATTTTTATCTATTTGTGTCATGGAAGTCAATTTGGGCACTTCTTGCATTCACTTTATCTTTTTGTTGGACGACATCTAATGTACAATAGTTTACTAAGTATAGTAAGGATTTGGTTGCTATAAACTGAGGTTCTAGACCCATATGTAAATATTGTTATTCTGTTAAGGCAGAGGAATATCACCGGTATTCCTTTTCCTCCACCATTAACAAATGGTTCCGTGAGCCATTAGCTTTTGTGGTCAAGTGAAGAAGAACAATCATACTTCAATCCAATTTTGTTTTAGGTTAGAGCAACAAAGTTTCTTGAAACAAAAGTTTATCTGATTGTGAAAGATAAACTACGACCAACTCAAAATTCATATCGGTTGTGAGAAGATGAAATCAAAGACATTGAGTAAACTTAAAAATTCACATGAAATGAAAATACTTCACACTGTATGTTAATTTCTAAAAATTTTACTTTTGATTTGTGCATAAATTAATGTTATTAATTTTTTCTCTGTAGTAATTATTGTGAAAAAATATATCCAAAATGAACATACTCGAGGTTCTTGCACCATTTTTCCTGATTATTCCTATTACTTTGTCACTCTGTAGTTTTGAAATTGGGGCTACCTCACACACCTAACCCCTAGTCAATCTTGCTTAGTTAATATTGAAATTTTATTTGTTTCAAAGTTAGAAGTAGAAGCTTTAAAAATAAGATCTTGACAGCTATGAATGTCTCATTTTCACATTTTAGCAAATTTTATTATGTCTCTATGATTCTAATTCCTTTTCTTTTTACTTTTTCGATTGTGCATGTGACTGGTGTTGGTGGTGGAGTTAATTTGATCAATTGGAGTTAATTGCACTACAATTCGATTTTTGATGTAAATCCAATGATTAATGTACTACAACACTCTCGTGGGCATTGCCATATGAGTAAAGAAGATCAGACCACGTGCAGTCCATGACTCTAAAGATCAATATTGTTAAAGTTGCTCATATATGATATACCTAATTAGATACATTAGAAAAATATTAGATAACTTTTTATTTTTCATAAAGTTGTTAAAGTTGCTCATATATGATAAACTATGTTGTTGATTGGTTATTAGCTTTGAACCAATTCTATAATTTGTGGGGTAGATTTGATTGCCACTTTCTTTATATTAGTAAATTTTGTTCAATGTTTCTTGTTGAAACTACAATTATAGAAGTTTTATGGCGTGCTTGCTCATAATTTCAAAATTTATTTGGTTGTTTCATTCTAGAATTTCGTCAATCTATTTGGACAGGACACATTATATGTTTCTGTGTATTAAGTGTCTTTCTGTGTACAAGTATGTATGTTGTTCCTAGTAAGATTTTACACACAAGGATGTCCTCATTCAATTAACTAAAGGAATGATTATTAAGTGTCTTTCTATGTATAACTATTTATATGTTTCATTGTAAGATTTTGTACAAATGGATGTTCTCAATAATTTAAGTATTTTTCAACGATTTTTTTAAATATGATATTAATTTTCATTAATTCCTTCACGAAGTAAGAAGTAAACCTTGTTGAATTATACCACAAATGCACATTTCAAAGGTAATCTCATGGACATCTACAAATACAACTATTTGTCTTTTTTATTGTAAGATTCTGTACACATGGACATCCTCACTAAATTAAGTATTTTTCAATGATTATTTTCAATACGATATTGATTTTTATTAATTGATTCACTTAATAAACATTCATTGATAACAAAAATGCACATTTCAAAGGTTATCTCATTACCACACAATCAGTAACTACGTGTCTTTCCTGTCTTTTTTTTGTATAAGATTTTGTACATATGGAGTACCAGTAAGTGTCTTTTTGTGCACAACTATCTGTGTTTTCTTTTATAAGATTTTGTACATATGCACTTGCTTATTCCATTAAGTGTTATCCTCAAGAGTAAAGAGTAACTCGAAATACGATATTATTTTTTATTAATTGGTTCACAAAATAAACATTCATTGATAACATAAATGAACATTTCAAAGGTCATCTCGTTACCACACTATCAGTAACAGTAAGTGTCTTTGTGTGTACAACTATCTGTCTTTTTTTTATAAGATTTCGTACACATGGAGTACCAGTAAGTGTCTTTTTGTGCACAACTGTATGTGTTTTCTTTTATAAGATTTTGTACATATGGACTTTTATTCCATTAAGTGTTATCTTCAAGAGTAATGGGTTACTCCAACTATGATATCAGTAATAGTAAGTGTCTTTCTGTGTACTACTATTTGTCTTTTTTTTAATAAGATTTTGTACATATAGAGTACCAGTAAGTGTTTTTTGTGCACAACTATCAATCTTTTCTTTTATAAGATTTTGTACATATAGACGTGCTTATTCCATGAAGTGTTATCGTCAAAAGTAAATGATTATTCCAAATACGATATTAATTTTCATTAATTGTTCCACCAAATAAAAGTTCACCAAAAACATAAATGCACATTTCAAAGCCTTCCTTATAACATACTTCTACTAGCAACAGTAAGTGTATTTTTTTTTTAAGATTTTGTACACATGCAGATATATACATCCATTCTTACACAAAACAAAGTACATAGAAACTAACACACACACACACACACACACATATATATATATATATATATATATATATATATATATATATATATATATATATATATATTCATTATGTACACTTTTTATTCAATAATGAAAATTTAAATCTATAAAAAAAATACAATACTAAGAGATGTTAAATTATAAGACAAAATCTACATTTAAAATTGTTATCCTAATTTTTTTTTCCAGAAAGGAGTTGTATAGCACGGTATTCCTTCATGTCAAGGATAATGATTATGTTTGTGCGATATAACTGGTATAACCAAGCCTTATGGTATTAACCCTGTAACATCCCGTCAGGATATTACTAATTTATAAATAAATAGATGGAATAAATAAAATAGCGTGTTTAATAATACCTCATTTTCCCAAAACGCGGGAAAATTTAAAACTTTATTAAATGGGCGAATAAAGTATACAACGTTAATTACAAAACCAAAATCCACAATATTATCAAGTCACCCATCAGGGTTTACAATTGTTTTCATAAACAAATAAATACATATAGAAGTTTCCCAAGACAATCCCCTCTCGCGGCTAAGCTGCACCAGAGCCACCTGCATCACCAACATCTGCTCCCGTGTACCGCGTACACGATCATCGCCACACACACGCAGATAGGGTGAGCTTAGCAAATAAAATCACATATACAAAGCTATCGCATTAGCAACTCCACCCAATCCCCGCTTTCCTAACCCAGTTCGTTTAACTACCCAATGGATTCCCAATGACCATGGTTCAGTTACTCGCACATCTACTAACAATTCTCTAAAGCCCTTTTTACTCGCTTGAAACTTCCCGACATCAACTCTATTTATCCAACCCTAAAACACCTTAACACTGTTCCATCGATTTCCACTCCTATTCACACTCAAAATCGCAACATTTTCACACCCGATCATTCCCTAAAACTCACTCCTCGATTTCCCTCCGAACAACTCACTCCAAACGC
>Ga0214544_1000599_pt1 | contig 68292 bp, 23 predicted proteins | sample CNSS3metaG_FD_160074 | JGI IMG/M metagenome (GOLD analysis project Ga0214544, IMG submission 160074) | Root nodule microbial communities from cowpea collected in UCLA plant growth center, Los Angeles, California, USA - CNSS3 | ecosystem: Host-associated > Plants > Roots > Nodule | place: USA... | reverse complement strand
TATATATATATATATATATATATAAAGAAAGCGATGGTAAGTAATAAAGGCATAATATTGTGTTGCAGTGAAAAGTTGTGTAAAGGTTCATTTAAATATATTCCCAAATGAAAGAAATTTTACGTGAACTGATGGAAATTTTTATTATTTATTGTCATTTTAATTCCTAAAAACTCAATTATTTTTTATTATTTAAATTAAAATCAACATTTGTAATCTTTGTATTTTTGAAAAAAAACATGCTTTAATTTCTTTGTACAAATTTCTGAGAATCACTTTTAAAAAAAGGGTAAAATAATTATTTAAATACTTGGGAGTTCAAAAAGAAACTGTGGAGGTGCATGAGAGAAGTACCCACTAGGTAAATTACAGTACACCCAAAATTAAGTTTTTGGGCCTACACCTGTTGTCAAACAAACAAAAACAAAACAAAGAATCGAAAGCGTTATATATGCTTTTAGTTTGTGACCTTAAAAATATTTAAAAATAATTTATAAAAATATCATTTTAATTTCTATTAAACATATGTATTCATGACATTTTGACTCGGAAATAAATTAGTTAATAATGGTCACAAAAATTGGCATATAATCAAAAAAAATAAAAATCACAGTATTTAATAATTATTCACAATTGATAGATTAAAATAATTTGAACATACCAATTTCAATGTTAAAAACTTGTATCATTATAGAAATGTTGATTTGAAAACGCATCTCACTGATATAACAAGTGTTAAGTCAAATGCTCTCATTAGTAACAAGAAACGATATCAGCTAATCTTACCCTTAATTAAAATTTTAAAACACTTCCATTATTGACTTTGTCACATGTTATGTCTACGAATGCCACGATTACGGAAAACCATGACGTTTCTTTGAGGCACTTGGCAAGAGTTTACATATACACTAAATTAATTAATGGAATTAAGCATATGAAATATAATTAAATTATTATTTTTAAAACCTGAGGAATCATAAACATAAACAAAAATGGGGTAAAGCTTAAACAACCAGGAAAGCTTTGCTGGCTTTGTGACACTTGTTAGTGATGATTTTTTTTTCTTTCACTCGAAACTAATGAAAATAAATAAATATTTGCCGTTATGTCGAGGAATATGACAACTCCTCACTTTCTATTATGTCAAAATTATTATTTAATATCAATTATTTGAGGTAGACTATTCAATACAATTTTTCATAAGTTCAACTACATCATTTTTTTTTTGTCAGACAGGTATCACAAGAAACTTTTCCACCGCAAATATATGAAGGTTAAACTAATAATAGATGTTAAATGAATATTTTTAATGAATATCTATTTACATTTGGATATCATGGTATTTAATTTGATAACTATTATTACTTAATTTATCAACGAAAAAGTATTAACTATTTTAAAGTTATATAAAATTATATTATATATATATATATATATATATATATATATATATGCATGTATATATTATTTAGATCTGTAAAATTAAATTTGTTTTTAAAAAACTTAATTTTTTTATAACTTAGTAATTTATTTAAATTTACTTTCTTTAGAAAGATAAAACTTCTTTGTACTGATATTTTATTATGTAATTTTATTTTATTTATATTTTAACTTTTTATCTAACCTTTATTATGAGAATTTACTTTTAAATAATATCTAAAATTAAAATAAAAAATATTCATCAATATTTGTGGATATCACAAGAATAACAAAAATCTACTCTTTTTCGCACATTTTAAGCACTTACAGTGAGGTCCCCGCTGATGTTGAGATTGATAGTTATGATAGTTATGGAACATTGTATCTCAATTTGTGCAGTTTCGACCAAAATGTGTTTTAAAAATCCCAAAAATATCACTAATTATAATTAGATTTGTTAATAAAAGTTTTATAATGCTAATCATATAAGTAGATAATAAGTATTTGCTTCATCCATTAATTTTCTTTGATATTATATTACAATTGAAAGTCAATTTATATGAGAATTTCAAAATATTCCACAATTTCTTTTCAAACAAAAAAAAATTGTTGCAAGAAATGGAAACTCCAACAGAAACTTGTGTAATTATCATAAAATTGTTGGTCGGATCAAGCATTTATTATTAGACTAAAAGTTATTCTTGTTAGTTTGTGCATAACTTTACATTTTTTTATTTATTTAAGAGTTTTAAGGTTTAAGCATTTGATTGTAATTCAATTATTTGATTTCTGCCACAAAATAATTGATGATATCTTATAACAATCTTTTTCTCAATAATTGTCTCACTCAAAATCTCATTCTAAAATTGTGACTTAATCCACTTAATCTTCGTCACGAGATAATTGTAGATTATCGAAAAACACAATATAATTTAAACACAAATTCAATCATATAAAAAAATTGTGACCATTTTTAATCTAAAATTTTAAAATAATAAATTTACAAATCTTTACTTTTATACAATATTCTATTTTTTTTTATTTTTACTTAATGTAAAACTTATTCTTAATCTTAGATTTCTAACATTATTTCTCTGAATTCCTTTCCTTGCCTGGTGCTGACATCGAGAGATACCTCTATATTTTGTTCAAATTTTATGTCCCTCTTCGAACTTCCACCTTTCAAACAAAAACTACCACACATTTATTTTTAATTAATTTTTCTGAATTTACATTCGGCGCCTATGACACAAAGCAAAGCCACGTGTACCAGCAGCCTCTAGTCAAATCGACAAGATGTTGAAAGAAAGAGATGTTCCCACTCCATTCCTTATATTCATGAGTCCATAATTAAGCAAAACATTTTCTTCCGACACACAATAAACATACGCAAGAGAGAAAACACTGGACCGACAAGAGTAAGGTTCTTTTTTCTCTCTATTTATATGTAAAGTTTTTTCTTCAATTAAGCTTAAGCACAATATAAGTTTTTTCGTTTTCCTGAAGAAGCCGGAAAGTGATGATAGCATCAGCAACAGAATCAGAAGCAACAACTACACTTCCTCAGTCTGTAACTTAATCTCGTGTACAGAGGTACGATGTTACTTTTCTCCGTTTTCTTCATCATAATCTTTTCGCTTTTTATCAGTTTATCTCTGTAAAACAATTAATGAATACGTGATTGAATATGGAAAATACGACTTTTGTTCTTCCACCAACAATGTCATTTAATTCCAGATTTTATACACACTTCGCGGACCCTGTTAATTGCCTACCTAATTTATTCTTATACAGATTTTATAGAGAACACTTTTTTAGAAAAGAAAACTAAAAATTATTATTATTATTATTAAAATACACAAAAAAATAAGTACATAAATATCTCCTCTATCGTAAACTTTTATAAGAGAAGAGATATACAAAAAAACATTAAGTTTTCATAACAAGCTAGATCGTCGGTTTGTCTAAATTTGTTGTGGTTAATCTTATCCTTTTGTGGGGTTTACATTTCGAGACCACTTGTGAGTTTATTTCAAACATTATGAAATTCTCTTTTGAATGTAATAAACATAGCGACAATATATATGAAATGTTTTTTATTAATTAAATAAGTTAAATGATGTATTAAATTTATAGCGATGATATATATTTGAAAGCATTAAATTTATCTTTAATATATTAATATATATGTATTGTCGCATAAATCTATAAATATTATATTTTAAAATAAATATAATATGTATGTCACATCTTATATTTTAAAAATTTTAATAAAATACACGAAATAGAAAAAAAAATAATTAAGCTGATTTATGATTGCTTTTATTATTTTCTCAAAAATATTGTCAATAATTAATCATATGTTTTATTTTATAAATAAACAACACTTATTTAGTTAAGCATATAAATTATTAGGATTTAAATCTTTAACTATTAACCTATATGAAAAATGGGATGACAAACATAATAAGTGTTGGTTAGTTTTAGTAGTTGGTCTCTTATAATGATCCGTTTTCGGGTTTCTTGATCAGTCCACAAAGACAATTTTCTTAAAAAAATTACATTAATCTTATTTTAACTTTTACATTATTTTTTATCTATGAGTCTAATATTTATAACAAAATTAAAATAATTTAAGAACATGAAATTAAGATCCACATTAAATAAATATATTAAAATTAAATAAAAAATATAAACTTTTTTTCTAACTTCCTAATAAATTATAACAATTAATGAATATTAAAAACATGTAAATGTAATAATATTGACTAATGAATTTAAACATGAATCAATCAAATGATCGACAAAATCAAATAAAAATTAAAGTTTTGTCTTTTTTATATATTAAAATATAATAATTTTTGTAGAGTTACGTGAATGGATCTATCTCATTATGTTGTTAATTCACGTGAATTGTTGAATACTCAACATAAATCTAATCGGTAAACAAATTAAAATACCTAATGTCTTATGCACCTTTTATTAAGGTCAACAAGTTGAACTCGTACCTTTTTATCAAGACTACTACAAAACAAGAAATGTATTACTGATGTTGAAATTTGTCGAAAACATAAAGAGTTTGTGAATAATCAACTTTTATCAACAAATTAAAATTCGTCACTAAAAATGCAGTTAATTACTCAAATCCAAGCCACAACATCTTCAGTAGCTTTCGATCAAAGTCACTCCGATAACCTTCTAAATTTGTGATTTGAAATTAAGAATAAGTGGCATTAATCATAACGTTTAGTGTAATTGATTGGGTGAAAAAAAGTGGGATATGAGTTTCACCCCTCTCGTGTTAGTTGGAACCCTTCTCGCACTGGAAACTGGAATGTTTTGCGTTTAGAAAGAAAGAGAAATAATATGAAATGTTAATTTAATTTTGTGTAATAATTAACTGATGGAACAATCCAACATATAATTCATAAAAATTCACTCAACAATTTCAAATATAAATTTCCAGACATTAAATGCATACATATCTTTCTTTTATAAAGGTTCAGGGTGATCATATCATATATATACCACACAAAAGAAAGCCAAGGTTCATTTTAGATAAAATTAATCTAGAGACAGGGTTGTCTTTTTCATTATAATTTTACTTTTAAATTACTGTATATTAAAAACAAAACACCAACATAAGTCCGATCAATATATTATGGTGGTTTACAAATATAAAACTACCGGTGTAAATTATAAAAAGTACTACCTTAAAAGTATAATTTCCAACATTAGTATTATTTTTAAATGTCAAGTTTATTTGTCAATTTTAAAAGCAACCTTTAAAGATAACAAAGCTGAGAAAGTTATATCTTTACGAATTTGGTGCGAGTACACGAATAAATGAGTTATATCTTTATCAATAATTGTCCCACCCACTCTTGTTCAGTTCTTTGCGATCACCCGTAGTTGTGGGTTTCATTAGTAGTTTATTATATTTATGGGTTTTTAAAACTGAAGTAAATAAAAAATATATAATCTATACTTTTTCTCTTATTTTTGTATGGAGCATTAGCGACAGCCATTTTATCACTTCTGTATTCTAATTTTTTTCTCACGTAATTATAAATAATATTTACAGTACAAACAGTTATTATAAAAAACTTAGTGCCTACAATTTTTTAACCACAAGTAATATATAATAATAATAATAAATATAAGGATTAGAATTAAAAATAATAAAGGATGGTTATATCTTATTTTCGTAAAAGCTCTATGAATAGTTACAATTATTATATACACTGCACAGTAATAACTTGTATTACATGTATTATTTTTATTTATGATTATTATTTAAATATTGGATTCCATATACAAAACTCATAATCTCATCATAAAAGTTAAGTGAAATTAATTTAATATGTTTCGGTTGGATTAAGTGGTCAAATTACCCGAACCCATAAATATTGTTCTCTCTAACTTACACAAACTCATTAACATAGGCATGTCATGAATGAATACGAATCATTTGTTAAACTTTTATGTTCATTCAGCCTTCACAACACATTAGAATTTTTCACATGTGACGAGACACAACAATTTTGCCTTAATGATAAAAAATAATGGGTTCCTCAAAGTTAGGACCCCTTATCCTTTCCAAACCAAAATACTCCTTCAATTGTGGATATTCCAAATAAAGTTGATAAACAAAAAATGCTCATAATAACTCAAACAAAACTTGAACATGTGATTGTTTTTTTTTTTTTTTTTTTGGCTACAAATTAGACACATATTTTACACACACTCTTCTCTCATGTGATTACATGAGTATATACACACATTTCAAATTCAATTACTCAGCCAGCTACCTCAAAGTTTTATAGATTCATCATCTTTATTGTCTTTTTTTATTATTGTTATTATTATTATTACATCATAACCAATTATGTGCAATTATGTGAGACATTTGTGTTTTCCACTATAAAAGAGGTAGAGTGCTACAGAAACAAAAGAACAAAAAAGTGACGACAAATATGGTCTTTTATCTGAAACACAATTTGATAAGTTTTGTTACCTAAAAATCTAAGTGTTTGGGCCAATTTTGTTTTGGGAACGAATGGCTTGGTGCTTATGGATATGAAAAAAAAATGATTGGGTGTGGGACATATCCAAGTCAATGTCTGAACATGATATGCATGTGCCTCCTTGAATATGATAATAGAAATGAGAACAAAATATTTACAACACTATCCCATTTTCTCCATCAATGGAAGTTTTGTTTTTACGAATTTTAAAATTTTTTATTTTAAATAAAAATGAAAATTTTAAACTTTTTAGTTTGTTTTTCTTTTTCAGTCCTCTTATTTTCAAGATTCCAAACGAAGGTAAGGTAAGTCACGGCGTCTGAATTTGCATATTGTTAGTTGTATTATTATAACTTTCAATCGTTATTATTATTACTGTATATGTATTAATGATGAAAAATCAAAATAATGTTGAAAACATGTCGGGAAATGTCTTAAGAAATAAAATTTGCGTCAATTCATAAACTAAACTACAAGAATCGATTTGTTTTATAAAATGATAACAATAAACCTTAGCAGCTATGGCGGAACCACGATTGAACTAACAAGTTGCCACTGAAGCTCATTTCACCTAAGCAAAGTCCTATAATACTAATAAACTTCTACACAAAATAATTAACTCAATTTTTTTGAACCTATTTTTAATTCCCCAATCATCCTTCAATTATCTATTTTAATTTTATTGTAGTAATATGATATGATGATCAAAAAATTATTTCAGTAGTAAATTAAAAATGAATTAAAAAAATAACCAAAATATCATTATTCTTTAAAAAAATACAAAACAGAATTCTGATACGAAAATTTCTTTTTTTTTTAATGTAAATAAATTGAAAATAAAATAATATCAAAGAACATAAAAAGAAAATATGAAAAATAATTCCAACTAGAGAGACTAAAATTTTCTGATCTTCCATTCAAACTACTACGTATAGGTGCATTAAAGTCTCTGGTCCTCAGCAATAATTTCTGGGTACTTTACTTTTTATTCATCTTACGCTTTCTTTCTTCTTTTTCTGAATTTGAAGCGTAAACAAAAGAAAGTAGATGTCAGAAAGTGAATTTTTAGATAAATATATATTTAATTTGATTTGAATTAATCAAGGTTTAACATGTGAATTTGAAGTTGAGGCCTACCCTTGTAATATTGTGAGTGGTCTCTTTAAATTTAAAGGCAATCATAAACACCATTAATATAATATAGCTATTCAAAAAGGATGATCATAGTCCATTTGGAAACAGAAATGATTATTACAGAGAATTAATGAATGAAAACATGTTTAAAATACGAATGTTCTTTCTTTCAACAACCTTAATTTATCATTGAAAAAACGGGCATTGCACTGTAACTCTTATTTTACAACTTCCACTCATTCCAAATTTGAATAACAAAGATGGCTTTTCCCATTTCATACTACTAAAAAAAACTCATATTTTCTGCCAATTTTGTTTTAAGATTTTTTTTTAGAAAATACATATAAATTTTATTATGAAAAAAAGATTTACAAGAAATTGCTGCCAATTTTTTTACAAAATATTTTGTATAAAATACTTTTCGCAACAAATTTTGTAAGAAATACGCGAATTTTATAATTTTGTAGAAAATAATTACTCACGAAGTAATTACCTGCCAATTAAATTTTTTAGAAAAGAATAGCAGGAAAAAGCCTTTTCTTGTAAATTTTTTTACCAAATTTGTAAGAAAATTCTCATGTAATATGAGAATTTGTAGTGGTGTCAGTCGCTTTTTCTATAAAATTTAATATACAATAGCTCACTTCTAGAACAAATTTTACTAGGATATAATTTAATAATATATTAAAAAAAACTTATCTGAGACATTCTCCAAATCTTCTTTTTACAACTGCTAGTTGGTACCTTCATTGAAAGCTGGGGTCGAGGGATTGTGTTACCTGTGATGTGATTCAATTATTTCTTCGTCGTGTGCGTCCATTTCATCTCATCATGAGTTATCTTTTTCGGCATTTTCTTCCATTTTCAACCAATTAGGTTGAAGAAGAATGCAACACTAATTTGCCCTTTCACCAAAGACTCACCCATTGATTGGTTGGTTGCTTTTCACGCGGTCTATTAATTAATCCACATATGATGAATGTGGAAAAAAGTTAACATAATTTAACTGGATCAATCAGTGTCAATTATACCTGAAAACTTGTGGATCAATAGTGTTGATTGGGGCCAAACAGGGTATTAGGATTTAATCCACCCACGTAAAGATTAGTATTTATCTCTTTGTTTTCTTTTTCTCTTTAATAAAAGTTTCTTCGTTTACTTCACTCTAGGGTTAACTTAGAAAACATATTTAAAACTTCTCAACGAAGAAAGTCAGTTTTTTTATTCAAATAAAACAATAATTCGAGTTTAATTAGTTAATCTTGAACCATGAAATGATTAATAGAATTTAATGGGAAACATACACATAGTTTATTAATGAATTGGCTTGTCGTATATAATGTTTTTTTATGTAAGATCTGTGTCCATGGCATGCCACGTGTTGTGGAGGTTTGACATGTGCGAGTATGGTTGATCTTATTTATTAGGACAACCTCCAACTGGCAACCTGTTAATGTCAGCAACTTGCTAATGTCCCGTGATTTTGGCCACGGACCCGCATTTTTCCATCTTTCTTTGGATACACGACGAACATGAATTAAACCATTATTATTTTTTAAATTTTTTTTGTATGAATGCGAAATAGATTAATATGAGCCACTAGATAAACGATCCAATGATGTCATTTTTCGACTGAATTGGATCCTCTTTACTTATGGAATAATCTCTAATGGTGTGGTAAACAGTAGTGTTTGTTTTTCACTCCAAGAACTCTATGTGAAAGTAAACAATAATTGTCAAAATAAATACCTGTAATTATTACTCTACAAGAAAAAAACCCAGTTTTGCTGCTTCAATATCAACTACTCACTGTTTCCACCCGGTAATAATTCGACAACGTTAGCAACTGCTGTGATGTGTTTTTTTTTTTTTTTTTATGTTCCCATCTTACATATCTATTTGCAGGTATACCTCAGTTCAGTTTCTGCCTTCACTTTCTCATTCTGCTTCATCCAAATATAGGCAATCGTAACAGTGATGAAGCAAGGATCAGCAGCAAACAACCAACAGGTACTGTGTTTATGTCTGTGGGTGTGTCTTCTCTGAAGTTGTGCATGGCTTGTTTCTGCATGCTTGTGCGAGTTGTGTTTAGTGTGTTGGGGTTAGTTGGTGTTGGGAAAATGAGGCACTGTCCAAAGGGATTGGGCTGAAATGGGCTTTTTGGGTTGGTGTTGCATGCAGCTCTTGTGGGCTAGAGTGGTTATGCGGAAATGGTTTAACATGAGCAGCAACGAGCCAGATTACAGTGCTGACCCTGATGATGATAATGAGGATGACCCTGAGACTGACTCAGACAATGAAGGTCAGTCTCTACAACTATCTTTCTACTGTTTTGAATATCTTCGTGTTTGTGTGTCTCTGCGTGTGGGTTGAATTTTCTTAGAATCTGAAAAGTGATTATGTCAAAATTGATTTTGCTATCTGTGTATGCAGGGTGGGGAAAACAGACACGTTCTGGGGACAGCAGAGGGGAACAAGCTCCAATTGAGACAAATGGTTATTTAATTTTTTCCTTCTCATATATGCAATTGCAGAGATTGGTATGATGTTTTCCCTGTTTGTTTTTATCACACCGTCTAAATATCTAATGAACTGCAGAATTTCTTCCAAGGTTAAGGAGGCAAAAGTCGTTAACTTTTAGGTCTGAATATATAAACAAGAAGGAACTGAGGTGAGGCACTAGCCTTGTGTTGATTTAGAAACAGAAGACTCTAAATGCTTTGAATTTCTCAATTCCTTTAATCTGGATTCTGATGAATATTTGTCTCTCAGAGTATGTGTTGGAACATGGAATGTTGGTGGAAGGCTTCCACCCGATGATCTTGATATTGATGATTGGCTACGCATTAACGAACCAGCTGATATCTATGTTCTTGGGTAAGCTGTTTTCTTTTCGGTCAGAATCAATATATTTTCTTTATACAAACATTTTACTCTTCTTGCAAACGAATACTTGTCCCACTTGTTTAACCAGAACATAAGATAACACATTATAATGCCCCAGTCTTCAGGAGATTGTACCATTAAATCCTGGTAACATTTTTGGTGCTGAAGATACTCGACCAGTACCAAAATGGGAGAACATTATTCGAGATACACTGAATAGAGTTAGACCAAAAGCACCAAAGATGAAATCCTTCAGTGATCCTCCATCTCCATCAAAGTTTAAGCCATCAGATGATGTGGCGGACATAGAAGAAGAAATTTTACTTGAAAGCGATAGTGACGTTGGTGAGGAAGTCCTTACGGTGGATGAAGATCACAACGTGTTTGATGGAGGGACAGATAAGCCAAGCGCAGAACAAGAAGTTTTGGCTTCAGATGCTGCTCATATTGGCAATGATTTACAGAGACAGGTTTCTGATGGAAGGAGGCTGAGTAGGCTAAATCATTTCCGTGACGAAAATGTGTCCGAGAAAACGGAAACACCGTCTTCTCAACAGACCAGTAAACTATCCAGAATGATTAGTAGTTCTGAAAGGATTGGTTTGAGTTGGCCAGAGCCACCAATGCATTTGCTATCTCAACCATTGAGTAAACCAACTTCTTTTAAATCTATCAGATCGTTTTCAGCAACAAAGTCTTTCAGAACATGCCATTCTTTCAAGCCAACCATGGATGACATAAGTTCTCTTGCTGAAATCGACCTTGAAGCTTTGATGAAGCGGAAAAGGAGATCATCATATGTAAGGATAGTGAGCAAACAGATGGTTGGGATTTTCATCACCATATGGGTTCGTCGTAGCTTGCGTAAACATATTCAGAATTTGAAGGTCTCAACTGTTGGTGTCGGTGTTATGGGCTATATTGGTAACAAGGTCTTTATCCCTTTCTTTAGAATATCTTTTTTTTTTTTTTTCTGCTTGACTTCGCAATGTTTGGTTGCTAAATCATTACATTATCATTATCTCAGAACCTTTTTTCTTGTTCCTTTCGTTATATAAAGTTTTCTGCATTACTCGCTTGCCATATATTAGGCTCTGGTATAATTTTTGGCATCAATTGTGGACTACCACTGCCACATAAAGTAATATATTGTGTGGTTGATATATGGTGTGGGCACCAATCAATGATGGCGCTTTCGTTTTACTGATTATCTCATTCAGTGATTCCACTATGTTGTGATCATTAGTGTTAGGCAAACAAGTTAACCAACTATTTAGTGTAACTTTTAGTTAAGATATTTTGGACTCTTTGAATAAGTTTCTTTGTAAGTATTTTAACAGAGAAAAATAAGAAGAAAGAAAAAAAAATGAAATGACTTCCTTCATTATCCATAAACTAATTATTAGAAACTTTTTCACACAATTTATTTATTTTTCCTTATTTTTCTCAATGAGGAGTATTTATGGAGAAAGTTGTTTTTGTTGAAGGTGATTATATTGGAAATATTGGGTGATCCTGGTATCTATCAGTGTTAATGTGATTATTAGATGATAAGAAACTTTCAAAACTTTTCAGGGATCAGTATCTATCAGCATGTCTATATACCAGACACTGTTTTGTTTCGTATGCACCCACCTTACGGCAGGTGAAAAGGAAGTAGATGAACTTAAAAGAAATGCTGATGTTCGCGAAATACACCAAAGAACCCAATTTCCTCTTGCTGATATTGGAGTTCCCAGAAAGATCCTTGATCATGAGTGAGTGAATGTTTTACATACAAAGATAAACTAAAAGGATGATTATTTGACTTTTCAATGGGATTGTTTTCATGATGATTATTCCTTTAATTCTTTTGACTGGATGCTTTAATTCTGTACTTACAAATTTGGCCTAAAACAACTATAACCACTTGATTGATTCCAATTATCTGCACTTTGCAGAAGAATAATTTGGTTGGGTGATCTGAATTATCGTATCAACTTGTCATATGAGAAAACAAGAGACTTTATCTCAAAAAAGCAATGGTCAAAATTGATTGAGAAAGACCAGGTAACAGTTTCTGATATACTCTTACTCGATATGAACTGCACAGTTTTATATACTCCATATCTGCACCTTTGATGAGAAATATGGCTCCCAGAATTTTCTAGTAAGCCTTTGTTACTGATATAACCAACTTTTCTATAACCTGATTGGGTAACTTGGACATTTCTTTTTATTAAAATTTATTTTTTTCAGGCTAATGTTTACACTGTTCCTTAGAAGTCTATATCAACTTACAACATATAAATAATTACAAACCTCATTTCAGAAGTTGATTTTATAAAATTGAGTTAGCCTTAAAATTCATCTTAATACTATTCTACTTTGGGACCGTTTTGAGAGATTTGATGTAAATAAAACTGCATAGTGATGATATTTTAATCACGTATCCTTGTTGTAACATAGATAACGTGTTCAAATGACAACAGTATCCAATAATCATGCACATGTGGAACTGTTGTAAATTCTCAATGCATGCTTCCAAGTTGAAGCAAGTTATCCATGGCGTTTTTCATTTTGGTACACCATGAAATTGATTAATGTTGAAAACCAGCATAAAAAATGAACTTAAGTGATGAGGTCGTTGTAGCTGTGTATTTTATTGACATCTTATTATGACAGCTTACAAAAGAACTGGAGAAAGGTGTATTTCGTGGTTGGTCAGAAGGTGCATTAAACTTCCCACCAACTTATAAGTATGAGATTAATTCAGAGAAATACTATGGAGAAGACCCAAAGGTTGGGAGGCGAATACCATCATGGTATGTTTCAATTTACTTTTAACTCAGATTTTGCTTCATGTTACTATCTGTTTATATATTTATTATAATTAGAAAAGTACTTAATATGGTGTAATGACCAATCTCTTAATTAACCACTCTTGTCGGCAAAATCTTTCTTTATATTTAAATGATTTTGCTTTGTAAATTTGCGATTACTTTCAGGTGTGATCGTATTCTTTCTTACGGCTTGGGAATGAGATTACTTAGATATGGAAGGACTGAACTCAAATTTTCAGACCACAGACCAGTGACGGCCACATACATGGCAGAGGTTGAGGTGTTCTCTCCAAGGAAGCTGCAGAAAGCCCTGACTTTCACTGATGCAGAGATTGAAAATGAAGAAGTCATGGCAAATTTAGGTATAGTCGAAATTTGAACTTATAACTTGTTGAAAGGATGACGTTGACTAAAGATAATATCAATTCGTAATATATAAAAGAATGCAAATCTTTCATTATAAATTAATTTTGTGAGTTAAATTAAGTTTGAAATCCACTTCTTAACATGGTATCAAATAATTATCTTTTGGAGACTTGATTTCCTTTTATTAACATGAATACAATGAAAATCTATAAAATAGTACTCCTGACATGTTTTTTGTTCACAATCTCTATTTTCTGGTGCAGAGACACTGTACGAGTTCTGAAGTATATTTGAAGGAACAACAATGGTAGCGATTGCAGTTGGATTTTTCATTTTCTTTTTATTTTTACTTAACATTTTACAGAAAACAGTGTATGATTTTTGTAAAGCATATGATGAATAAGATGTAAATGTCGTTGATAAATTGGGTATACGTATACCCAATTCACATGAATCAGCTTAACAGTGAGGGTTTGGATTAGTTTGCATAAAGTTACAAACTTCACTGCACTAAAAATTTCTGTATGCTTATAAAAATAAACAGAATGCAGATATGTGTTAGATCAATGTCAGGCATTTTCCAGATTTAGTTTAGTCGAGTGCGGTTCCAACACGCAATCAGGTGATACATATGCAGAATGCATAAGATAAACTTTCGTGTGTTTTCTCATTGCTGTTAATAAAAATGATTTTGTTTGTTATATGAAAGAATTTTATACTTTTTGTTGTTATCAAAGATGAGTATTATATTCATCAATTGCAAGACTTAAAGATTGTGGTCAGTTTTGGCTTTTTGCTACATCCCTTTAATAATTTGATTATGGTAGAATATTTTCATCGATGTTTCAATATCAATAGTTTCGATCAGATACGATAACTAATTGAATACCAATTTCATAATTGTCGCTGCCAAATCAAGAATGAATTCAGTTCATCCATTTTATGTTTAGTAATTGAATACTAATTTCACAATTTGTTCTGTTATGTAATTCTAGGGTATAATTCCCCTTTCAACTAACAAGTTCTTTCTTGAAACTTTAATTATTTATGCTAAATATTATAGTAATATATACATTAATCATATTTGTATTTTATCATTATTTATGTAATGGGAAAGAGAAAGATTAGGTTTGACAAAGTAGCAATGGGATTGTGATGGTTGAGATCCCCTAGCATGTTGGTACTTGATTGTGCACATAGATTGTTATTTTTTTTTTTGTTATTTTTATTTGACATTTATATATACACAAATTATTAGTCTATTTTACATTTATTTACATAGGCTTTGTATTGGATCGTGTGGTGTGGAAGAAGGATGACTTGCGTTGGATAAAATAAGAGTATAGTTATGATTGATGGAACACATTATCATATTAATATCTAAAGTGTGTTTTACTTTTGGTTATATATATATATATATATATATATATATATATATATATATATATATATATATATATATATATATATATATATAAAGAGACATTATTTTTTATAATTATTGTGGGCAAGTTTTCTTTACAATTTTATCTTTATAATTATCACATTAACTATTTTGTTAATTTTGTTCTTAGTTATGTAATAAAAATGTAAAGACACAATGACAAAAATACATAATAATAAATTAAAGTTACTGTTGTAAATTTACAAGGGAATATGTTGATACTCCTTAAAAAATTATAATCATTTGACAATTAAATATATTAATATTTTAATATAAATTATTAAGATATATATACTATTAGAATATTTTGTAAAATGAATGTACTTTGTCTTATGTTGTGTCAAAGTATAATTTTTAATACAACCAGGGCGTTTTCTTTTTCGGTTCGCTTATGCCTTTTCTTTTTCTTATAATCCTATTATGAATTTTGTCGGAGAAAAAAATAAATCAGTTTTTTATTTTATTTTATTTTCAAGTAATAATAAATTTAAACTTTAAATAACCAATTATTCCAGAAAAAAAAAATCTATTTATTTTTATCCTGTAAACAAATTAGAATACACAGTTTGAAGAATGAAACTCTCGGTTTTCTTATCATCTATATTTTATTAAACTGCCAAGTGTATCAGAATACATACAGTTATGTTTTAAAAGGGATAATTTCATTCCAGAGTAGGATAGAAAATTAGAAGTGACATTTTTAATAATACTTATCATTATTATATACTCCCCATTTTAAATTGAATACTTAAATTAAAATAATTTTGTATGAATTAATAGTGGAAATCCCGGGAAATCATGAAAAGTGGAAGAATTGGCAAATAGCTGGCCACTAAACTCGGTTACATGATATGATTAGGCAGTGTTTGTGATTGTTGGAATCATGCGACGAACAAACTTAATGTCTCCACATGCTCTCCATAACAACCAAACCTTATTTTAAGTAAAAGCCTAAACCTGTTACTTTTTTACTTTACTATTTCAGTTCGATAACCACTAACACATTCAATCTAGTGGTGGGAGTGGGGCACTTAACATTTCATCAAATAATTTCTCACACTTTTGCAAAAGATGTTAGTTTTAGGTTTTCAAACATTTTAAACAAATAAATTTGCAAAGGGTATAGCAGATAAATGAAGTTTGACATTGTAGTTTGTTAGATGAGTGAGAGTGAGAACTGGGATTGGAACGTGGTTGCAAGTTGCGCACGCTATGGGAGACCAATGAGCATCATTATTATTTCACCAAATTGCAGAGAAATGAAAGTGTAGATTTCGGGAATTGATAATTTTACTCACTTTTTTTACCTACTATTTCAATTTTCTTTAAATCATCACACTGTATTATTTAAAAAAAATAAATAAAAAATAAGAAATAATTAATTAAAAATAAATAGAAAAGTGAGTCAAAATATTATTATCCATTTATTATGCATTATGATTGCATGGACTCACACCACACTACTTATATACTTTAATCATCAAGTCAACTAACATTTCCCCATAGCTGTACCCCTAACCTAACAATCAACCATTCCTTTTTTATTTTATTTCTTTTTATACAATGCATGTACCCACATTAATCACTAATTCCCCCAATAACATATCATAATACTTAGTCAAAAACTTCAACTTTATTTAATTAAACTACCTTTACATTCAAATTCTCTTCGCATAGTTAAAATTAACTTATAAGCTAATCATTAAATGATACATTTGTTTCATTAATATAGCATTTTTTAACAAAACTTTGCATTACTCATTTATTATATTAACTTACAAATTTGGTAGAATTGTTCCGATCCAACTCAAGTCCGTCCGGTAATTATCATTAAAAATAATTATCGCATTCTTGAGGTATTGTCCGTTTTGAAACGTGAAGCTCCATCACGATTTTGTCCTTCAAAAATGCCTCGAAGGAAAAGTGAAGGAAGAAACAAATATTTAAACTACGCTTGACCTCGACTCCTAAATGATAGGAGACTTATTAGTGTATTAGGACAAGAATAAAAACTACTATGTTCTGTCAATATATAACTGTTGATGATATATATTTATATTAGAATTGTTAAGTTGGGTTTATTTTATTTGTAAATGTGGTCCGCTTACGAGTTTAAATTAAGTTGAATTAAAAATATTTATAAATTTTGGTATGGAAAGAAGCTAAACTTGATTAACTTAGAATGAACTTTGAAGGAGACAAGCTCATCGATCTATAATAAAAATAAATAAATAAAATTTCAACCATTTGTTCAACATAACTAAAAAAAGTGGGAGAAATGTACATGATTTCATGGGTTTTCTTTCTCCTCTTCCTTGTCTTTTCTTTAAAAAAAATCAAAATAACTCAATTTATGAGTTGTTTTCTCTCTAATATAATAACTCAATTTATAAATAGTCTATAAACTTAATCTTTTTAAAATTTCATAATAGGCTATGGTTGGATAAAAAAACTCAGCCTAAAATTGAAAAAATAAAAACTTAAAAAAATTTTTTTTAAATATCATGATAGACTATGGATAAATGAAAAAAAAAAAATCATAACCTATAGGCTACGCTTTTTTTATCAAACCATAATCCATTATGAATTTAAAAGAATATATTTTCATTTTAGTAACTCCTACATTTTATTAAACAAATTAAAAAATTCAACTAAAATTTATGAACACTATATAACTTTGTTGAATAAAAAACAAACAATATAGTTAAAAATTCAAAACCAGTATTTTTTTTTCTGAAAAATTACACTAAAAATAGATAAAAATTGATTTTTGAGTCATTCTTTTTTGTGCGAACTTCAATTAGTGTGTATTTGTTTGTAAAGTGTGTACACTCCACATATTTGTAACAAGTTTTGTTTTGGTAAGAATTGGTGTAGAAAAAACTTGAAATGTTTGTAATTTTTGTTGTGAACTTAGATGAAGAAGTACTGAAATGCAAAGTTGTTGAAAAATTTGTTTCCCTTCCACTAATGTCGTGTCTCGTCATTGTCACTACCACTTGTTCTAGCTTATCCTTCTCTTCTTCTTTGTCTTCCTTTTATTTTTCTTTTTACCCATTTTCACTTAATGTATAAAAAAATCTCATTAGATTTGGTAGTAAAATTGTCACCTTTCTTAGTGATAAAAAAACCCATTAGTAATAAAAAATATAAATTATCAACTAATTTTACCGACGAACTTTAATACATATAATTATCAACGTATTTTACATAAATTAGTGACAACCCGAGATGGGAAGCGGGTGCTACTTTTTGAATGAAATTTATTGACAAAACATTATTGATAAAATTATTTGTCGATAATACAAACTCAAATTTATTGATGGATGTTATCGATGATTTTAACCAACAAATTCATTATCGATGAATATTGTTGTCAATAGTTCAAATTCTAAGATTTGTCGATAAAATTTGTTGGTAAATTTGATACTAACGAATTTATTTCCGTTTTAAGAATTTTGCCGATAATTACAAAAATTCTTGTGGTACTCACATAGAAGAAATATCATGCATGAAAAATAAAATCTAAAAGAAAAAAAAAACATTTACTCAAAAATAAAATTTGGTTTGTCCAAAATGTCTTAAACTTTACTATTTTGTTAGTTGTAGTTTCTAATTGAAGAAAAAAAAAATGTGAAACAAAGTCAAAATCCTAAAAGGAATTTAAACAAAATTAAAAAAAAAAACAGTGAAGTTTTAAAAGTAAAAAAAAAATCATTAAAATTCTAATACATATTTGTGCCTATTACAATTTAAAAAACCATTCTTACCATTGACATTTTTTTAGTATACGAAACTTTTTTATGCCCTTTAGTTTGCACGTCAAAATTATTTTAAAAACCGTTGTGAAGAAGTCAAGATGGCTTTGTTAATTGCTATATAGCTGCATTATTTGGAAAAAAAATATTATTTTCATTTTAATACATAGTATTATTTTGTTGTGTGTTGTAGTTGTGAGGTTTCTAAACATAAAAAAATGAATCGAAAAGAAGAAAACAAAGAGTGAGTGAACATGAGATGACATGAAACTTGGTGGTTGTTGTTCATGATAATATACATTACTTTATAGTTCAAATGATGTTATTACTTTTTTAAAAATTAGTACGGCTTTGACGATAGGGTTATGTATTTTCCTAAGCGTGATAATTCAAAATGCCAGGCTGCTATGGAATGTTGCATTCGTCATTAGCCCAAACTACAAATTCCAAAAAATCTAAAATCGTAAAATTCTTGTCTAAATAAATACAAATTCCAAAAAATCTAACTTTTTATTTTCATGCTTAAACACAAAATGTAATAAAAATCCAAACACACTGTGTAGATTATAACCTCATCCAACCAAACAACGCCTTGTACCGACGTGGAAAAGTGATTAATTAAAATAGTTGTTTATTGAAATGGCCACGTCACATTAACTCTTAAATAAATCTCAATCTTCAACCTAATTAGGTGTTATTTTTTTTTATGCACTAAAGTAAATACATTCATTAAAACTCAAGGCACACTAACATGCATCCTTGCAAACACAACTTCACTGTGAGTCCTCCTTTTTAAATAATTAAAGACAAACTTTTTGAACTTAACATTAACGTAAACCACACACATTAACGTAATCTGAAGTTACTAAACTTCATTTGTCCTAACCTTCAGTTCCAATAGTTAAAATTATTATTCGTAATCTAAATCATAGAAAGACGTAACTAATATGTGCTGGAAAAGAAAACAAAGAAAATCATTATATATAAGATATAACATAATGTGATCGATGTAACACAACGCATGAATAACTTAAGGTTATTGGAGTATTACATAAAGAACTATACATTACAGAATCACTAGAAAAAGTAAAATAAACAATAATGCAAGGCCTTTGACTTTTTCAATATGATACTGTTTTTACCTCTATTATTTAAGGTTTTTCGCACAATTTATGATATTATTATTTGTTTACTCATTATTATATGTATTTAATATAGTTTTTCTAAATTGAATTAGTGTATTAAAAAACAAAAAGAGAAATTTACGAATAACGAGAACAATCTTTTTCCATTATGGAAGCAACTCGCCGACTTTAATTTTTGGTATTTAATAATGAGGCATAGCTCCATTATTATAATCCGTGTAGTAGTATTAACTAACAACTCCTCACTTCTCCTCCATTCCCATTCTACTCGTTGACCACCACTTTTCAGTTCCTTCTCCCTCCACCTTCCACCGTCCACCGTTCCTTTTCTCTTTCTCCACCGTCTTCCAACTTCTTTCACAACCTTTCTCACAAGTTTTCCTGATTCCATTCCAACCTTAACATCTACAATTACATCGCACTTCCATCATCATCATTATTAACCTCTCCACACATGCTCCATTTCGTTACCTTCTTCTGATCTCAAACTTCCCAACCCTGGCTCCGCTCTCTCCTCCCATCACTCCTTAACAACACATTTATAAAAACCATCCAATTATGTAACTCTTCCCTTTCCATATCTCAAATCCTCCCCAAAAAACACAAAAAAAAAATACATCTCCTTCTCTTGCCTTTGCAAAATCATGTAGTGCATCGTCCACTGTTATCATCCAATTATCCTTTTCTACTTTTCTTTTATATTTTTGAAATTTGAAAAAAAAAAAAGATGCCGGAATCGGAGACAGGGACGCCGACGGCGGCTTCGGTGCCGGCGACGCCGGATACTCCGGGCGGACCGCTGTTCACGTCGCTGCGTGTGGACTCGCTGTCGCACGAGCGTGACTCGTTCACCATGGCTAGATGCAAGTGCTTGCCGAGCAAAGGTCACACCTGCTTCACCGATTTCTCCGTTGGTGTTTCACTGCCCAATGTTTCTCTCACTCAAAAGGTAATACCAATCTTTCTCCGTTTTTTTGTCAACGCTACGTGTTGCATTTTTCTCGCATTTTCTTTTCGTCCGGTCGGTGATATTGTACAATTTGCTTCTGTTTTCTTTTGGTTACTGTTTACAAAATCCAAATAACTAATTCAGAAGAAAATTATTTTGGTAATGAATAATGACGAATATATCTTATATATATATATATATATATATATATATATATATATATATATATATCCTTGCAAATTGTTTTTATTATAAATATTTTCTCTGCTTTGTTTTCTTCTGTTCTTCTTATCTATTTCTCTCACAAACCTTCGTCATGTCATGCCTCGAAATGCGGTTTTATATGACAGCGATGAGAAATGTCAGCTCCAATTTTCATGACATGGGTGAGAAATTTGTCTAGGAGAGGTTTTTAATATGTAGAACATGGATTTGTATATTGTTTTTCTTTTTAAAATCACAAAAAATAACAAAACTCACATTATTTTTAATAAATATCTAATAAATATCTTTCTTAAGTGTCGACTCTTTAATAAAATTCTAATAGTGAAAATGTTAAATAAAAACGTAATATTAGCACTTTTGAGATACTGGTAAATTGACCGCAAGTGTCACCGTTCATATCGGACGCATTGCGTACATGCAGGCTGTGCTTTATTCTATTTCCTGTATAGTTGGCTGTAGCATATGTGCCTCCATTTACAAATAAATATTTATTTAATAAAATAATAAAATATCTGTTTTTAATCATTTTAAGTTTAAACACCATTATCAAATTCCCCATTACACAAAACAATAACATATACTAATTAAGCAGCATACATCTAATACCTACTCTTTTGTGTGGTTCATTCAACTTTTTGACTCAGGATTTTCGAGGGTTCTGTTAATGGCGCTCTCTTTCTTTTCTACGTTGCTTTTCCATCATAGTTGATGTTCATGGCTATTCACTAAGCTTTTAGTTTCTTTCTTCCAAGCTGTCCTTTTTCTTTAACTTTTTTATACACCTTCAATTGTCTATGCTCAAATTTCCTATTCTGACTTTTAAGCACATCATCATTATTGAATTCGAGTTCTCTTGTTTACCGAATATGTTTTTAAAATAACGTCTTTATTGCTTTATAAATATCATTTTAAAGTTTTTTTTTTCTAACCTTTGCGTGATACAGTAAATGATGAAATAAGAAAACATTCACAAAATAGAATGGTGTATTATTAAAGTTTGATAACCGTCAAGTGACAACAATTTTGAGACAAAATATATAATTGTGACTAAAGTAATGCACTGGCATTAGGGACATGACAATACATATCCTTTTTTCACTAAAGAATAAATAGCCTTTTATCATTGACTTAAAAAACAAATACTGTGCACAGGCATTTCAGACGTCCAAACCAGCATAACAAAAACCAAATTTTTAAAAAGTTAAAAAAGAAAAATTACCTTTTTCAGAAGTTGATTTAGGAAAAGTTAATTTTAATCTTCTTTCTTAATTTGTTCTTTTTCCTCTCTTATAAGTAGTCGTTGAGAACTTTATTAAAGGTGAAAACAAAGTTAGATAAATAACAAAAAAGAGGTGTGTCCATTTCTTTTTCTATTTTCTTGGATAACATAGTCACCTTCATAACAAAGGTCTTAGCTGCTCAAGTTCAACAAAAACATACTTGCAGTCGCTTTGGTACTTTCGTTTCATCTTTTTAGAACAAATCAGGTTTTTTCTTTTTCTTTTTCTTTTCCTGGAAAAGTTTGACTTCAGATTTTGTCCTTTAACAAAATACAAATTTCCTGATATTTTCACCGCATATTATATATATATATATATAAAAATATATATATATATATATATGTATTTTAAAATTTAATCGAAATTATTTATTTTAACTATTTTGTACTCATAACACTAGAAAAAAAAAAAGACCTTGCTTTATTAGTAGGCATAGTTGGTGTAAGATACAAGTATTTTAAGGTGCAACTTGTAATTGGCTTAATTGTTATGTGAAGAGTTGACCGTCTTCGCGAGTGTTTTGGGGAGTGAGGAATACTCAAATCAAACGCATCATCATGTTGTGACACTGTTTAGAAAAGTATAAGATTTGAATTTGCCGAGAAGAGAATTAAATGTGTGGTAGAAACTTTGTTGCAACATGCATTGGGGGCACTAAAGACGGTCATGTTGTTGTGTTTGTGATGATGAAAGGTTGGAGCAGAGTTTGTGGGGACATTCATATTGATATTCGCAGCAACGGCTGGACCGATAGTGAACAACAAATACAACGGAGTGGAGACTCTGATGGGGAATGCAGCATGTGCAGGGTTGACAGTGATGTTCATTATCCTCTCCATTGGACACATCTCAGGCGCACACCTCAACCCATCCCTCACAATCGCCTTCGCTGCCTTTCGCCACTTCCCTTGGACCCATGTCCCTGCCTACATCGCAGCTCAAGTCTCCGCCTCCATCTGTGCCTGCTTCGCTCTCAAAGGCGTTTACCACCCTTTCCTCTCCGGTGGGGTCACCGTCCCTTCCGTCAGCGTTGGTCAGGCCTTCGCTACTGAGTTCATCATCACTTTCAATCTCTTGTTTGTTGTCACTGCTGTTGCCACTGATACCCGTGCGGTGCGTTTCGCCTTTCCAATTCTTCATCATTCACTTCACCTTTTCTTTCTCTTTCTCAAAACACATTAATTCCTTTGCTGCTCCACAGGTCGGTGAATTGGCGGGTATTGCTGTTGGGGCTACAGTTTTGCTCAACATTCTCATATCAGGGTAACAATGCATTCACTTAAACAAAATCATGATTCAAATTTAAGAAGTAAATTAGTTATTAGTATATGAAATGAATGACATGGCATATATGTTGATTAGGCCAACAAGTGGTGGTTCCATGAATCCAGTGCGTACGTTAGGTCCAGCCGTTGCAGCAGGAAACTACAAGCATATATGGATCTACTTGGTGGCTCCCACGCTGGGTGCTCTCGCCGGTGCCGGCGTTTACTCGCTGGTGAAGCTCCGTGACAACGAGGCTGAACCACCGCGACAAGTAAGGAGTTTCCGTCGCTAGTTCAGCAACAATAACTTCTCTGTTCTTCTTCCACCCCACTCCCGGTTTGATTTTACATGTATAATAATTAAATAAATAATAAAATGTGGGGGGACTCGATAACGATCCAATATGTGAATTTAAGTGTGTATGAATAGAGTGTTTCGGTTTGTATTGTCATGGAACTAATGTTCTTATAAAGAGCTAACTAAACCCATGACTTGTTTTCTTTTTATTTCTGCACCTATAATAATAATATCTATGGTTTGTGTGTGTAAAAGTATTCATACTTTTCTTTTTTTCCTAAACTTTTATTTCTTCCAATTATTGTAGAAATATTAACCTTCCTGTTAAAGAGATTTTTATGTGATCAAAGTTATGCGAAAATATTGTAATCATTGTTTAATAAATAGTATATACATCAGTTTTTCCTCATACAATTTGTAAAATATTTAACCGAAGAAATACAAATATAATAATAGAGTGGTTGCTTTGATAGGCCTTCTCAATCATATTCTTCTCAATCATATTCTTCGATTGCTATTTTGGACATCGTAAGTATTTTAAGTGAAAGTTTTTTTTTTTTTTACAAATCTCTCCATTCTTATTTTTGCAACATATGCCGTGAGTTAATTTTTGTGGTTTAATTATATTTTAAATTTTAATAAAATTATGAATTTTTAGTTGAATTTCTATTAAATTTTAGTAATCTATTAAATTGTTAAGTTTGTAATCTATTGAATTCTCAAAATTTATGTAAAAAGAATTTAAAAATTTTGAAAATTTAATAAATCATGAAAATTTATTTAAAACTCAACCGAAAATTTTATTTATTAGCAATTTAAAATATAATTAAGTCGGTCTTTGTTGTGAGATGACAAAATTGAGATTCTATTAAAGAAACAAATATAGTATTATGATTTATTTTGTTTTAATATCAGAAATCAAATTTGGTTATATTTCTGACTGAATTATGTTCAATAAGTTGTGAAAATATATAAAGTAAATGTATAATACTATTATTTTTTATGAATTAGTAAAGAAAAAGTACATGACAATTAATAATTAACTTTAAAATCAACACTTAAAAATAGTTTTGGCTAATTATAAAAATATAACTATTTCATAAATATTTCAAAAGGAATGAAAGGCCATTCTTATTCAAATGTTTATACAAATCGAAAAATAGTAAAACTGAAATAGTAATCCTTATAATAGGCTTTAGTAAAACTGTCATTTAATTAATGTAATTTGTGAACAGAAAAAACAATAATAGGCTTTAGTGATGGAGTTGACTCGTGGGATAAAGACACTATGTGGTAAGTAAACAATAATAACAATGCCAAGAAAATTTGTAATGTATAAGAGACTTTAATGGCACATGAACCTGTCATAAGTGTCACCTTGACTTTATTGTCTTTCTCAAGTTCACTCACTTTCACTTAGATCCTCTTCTCAAAATCTGTCGAGATCGAAACACAATTATTGTGAATTCACTCTTTACTTAAACAACAACAGTAAAAACAGAAACAGACTAAAAGTTCGTTAAAGAACCCGACATTACAGAATCTTCATATGTGTCTGTGTAACCATGTACTTTTTAGTTGGCAACATTTTAGTAATAATGCAAAATATGTTTTTTTAAATAAAATGTGCTTTTATATAAGAGTAGCTGAGCTACATTACTCAAAACAGAATTAGAAGAGAAAATAGTTGCATAATTATTTTTTTAGACAGTATACATATATGATAAATGAATGGATTTTTTGATTAAAATTAATAGAATATAATAATATATATATATATATATATATATATATATATATATATATATATATATATATATATATATATATATGTGTGTGTATTTTCGTGCGTGTGTATAATATTTATACTAAAATTTGAAATTTTTGTTTGTTTTTTATAAACTTTAATTATGTGTTTGGATAAAATATTTTAAGAGGATAATTTTTTTAGAGAATTATAAATGTTTTATGATAAATTTTTTTAAAATAAATTAGTTTTAAAATTTCAATCTAAATGTAAGAATTTTAATTCTTAAATTTATGTTAGTTTTTATGGTTTAAGTGGACATGGATTTAGGTAGACTCTTAGATAACTTTTTTAGATAAATTTTGTCTCACTTATAGGATTAATCTAATTTAATTTGACATATTATTATTTGGATCTTTCGTCCCAAGATTGATCCAATTTGACTTAGTTAAACATCACTTAATTTGTCTCGATTTCTCTTGAACTTAATAACCTAATAAAACTTGATTTAACTCGATCTAGCGCAACTTTACTTAATTTGGTTCTTGACTCAACTTGAACCTAAATCAACTTGGCTCGAATAAGATCCGAGTTAACTCGGTTGAACTTGGATCAGATTAATTCAAATCGACCTGATATTGAGTCAACTCTACTTGAATTTGACTTGACCCAACTTAACACGAGTCCAACCTAACATTATCTTTGATGTAACATTTCATAACTTAAAAATAATCTTGTTTGACTTAAATTAAGAAAAGATTTTACAAATATAAATGAAAAAAAAAAATCTTAAAATACTTTAACAAAAAATAACATCAATCAATACCGATTAATAGAGATTTTAATTTTAACAATTATTAGATATGCAAATACTTTTGAATTCAGCAGTAATTTAAAATATTTTATCCAAAAAAATAGAAATTCACTAAATTTAATTATCTTATCTTAACAAAACATTTAAAAAAATAAAATAATTTAGAATAAGAACAATCCAAATTTAATCTATATAAACGTCTTAAAAGTTATGAAATTCTCTATTGCAAAGCAATGGATTACAGTTTGCAGATAGTGAGGAGAGGATGGTAAGCATATTAAATGAGAGGAACTATTGAAAATAGATTTCAAGAATACAAGAGACAGGTATAAATATTCCATGTCCCCATCTAGCAAACGAAGTCAGAGTGTCTAATTTCATTCAGATCATAACCTCAGTTAATGTGTAAAGATAAGAAGACAAATCCATCTTTATTGCAAACAATACATAGACTCATCCCTCAACTCAACTCCAAAAGAGACGGATTCATAAAAATTACACATTCATGCTGATTAAATAAATTTACATATAGATGCTGCATCTCATATCTTAGGTGTTATTTATATATATATATATATATATATATATATATATATATATATATATATATATATATACTATACTATATTATACTAAAATACTAAACTTCAGTAAGACATCTGAAGCAAAATCACGTGAAAGATGGCAGAGATTCATTCAGAGTTTGGTGTTCTTGGGAAACGATGCTTGGTGAGTCCAATAAATTAGCCTTCCTTAACCAGTATTGCTGAAACCTCTGCCTTGCATACTCCTTATAGTCAAAGTCTATTTTATTCACATAACTCTGCATGTGCATGCATAACATCTCCATTAGTATATATACACCTTTACCTTCACAGTATGCACAAGTAACCGAATTCAAATCAAACAAAAACTTACCGAAATAAGTCCCCACAAACCCCAAAATATATGGTTTGCAGCAGTGTAGTTTTCAGTTGCTTTCACTAACTGGTTCACTTTAGCATTGCTTGGTTTATTGCCTGTGTACAAGGAATTGCCAAAATAAATTTCATTTACTACATTTAGAAATTTCAACTTCCATAACATGATTTTGACAAGGCGTGTTGAAGAGTGAATGAGACATCACATTCATACATACACTGAAGAGTTAATGAGCTTAGACTAAAATAAGCTGATAACTAATTGAACTGTGTAAAGATAAAGAGTTCAAATTATTAATTTCTTTGAGGATTTTCATCGGAAGGGAATAGATTAATAGGAATTATCTACATCCAGATTTATGAGAATCATGAGTGGTGAAGTTAGTGGACTAACCTTCAGAACTAAGATAGATGCGGATAAATCTTTGACGTTCCTCTAGTCCTGGTTTATCATATCCAATTTGGTGTGTCAGCAATTCAGAGTGATCTCAGTAACTGAAGCTACTATATAATCATTGTGGAAAGGTAATTTGGACAGCAAAGATATTACAAACAAGAACTTTACCTGGATATTTTTTGTAGTCAAGAACATGAGGTGTGTCACTGTGGTAATCAGCCACCATTTCACAGAAATGATTTGCTATGTCATAAGCAACAGGATTATAACTTGCATATTCATAGTCCTGCATAAAACCAACAAAAGGTGAGTTTGCAGTAATATTTGTATGACTGATAAAAGATGTAAAGAGCCAGTAAAAAGAGTGGTATTATTCTCCAATGTCCCAAAGTTGATACAGAAATATATATGAACGCAACTTACAATTATAGTGATTAATTTTGTCTCCTCCTCCATCATTATGTTACCATACTGTAGATCATTGTGACAGAAGCCAATCTCTTGATATTCTTCAGATAACTTTTTCTCCAGGATGTTTATTTCCTCATCCAGATTGTCCAAGCCAAAGTTTTTTGCATCCTTTGGGGAGCACAGACTCTTGGCTTGAGCAAGCCAATTCCTAGTAAATAACACAAGAGACAGTGTTTAATATTCAACATAGCAATGAAAAACGATGTTAAGACTGATCTGACCAATAGCTACCTCAATCTGTGCCAAATTTGAGCCTTCTTTGCACCAGGCATGTGAAGATTATGGAACTCTCTCATCTTAGATGCTACCAAAGCAGATACTTCAGGGTCACGGAGGTCAGCAGCTGACAGAGTCTAAATAAAGGAAGAAAAGAAAAGCAGACAGGTTATACACAATCATTGTACTAGGAACACAAATAACACTGCATGTATAACTCATAATCATCACTTGTTCGATTGTTTTGTCTATCAGGAATCCGGACGACTTTACTTTCTCAAAAATTCATGAAAAAGTCACGGGGAATCCTCACGATTTTACTTTTAAAGTCTTCTTGAGTCCACACACTATCTATGACCAATAATATTTGTTTGAGTTGTTCATTTTCGTAATATCTGGGCAAGATATGTAAAAAATCTTCATAAATAGACAGGTTTGAGTGGACACACATGATTAAATCTCTGAATGGCACTGTTAATGCAGAGATAACAGAAGATAAAAGTGCCCTTTTGGGTTGAAACTGTTCAATCCATCCAGAAGTGTCCGAAACAAAGGTCACAACATTTTTTTGGCAGCTACTTAATTGCATAACTATGGAGCTATTAATGAGCATTTAATGGGTGGAAAGCAGATATGAATCCCAAGTCTGATATTTTCCAGATGCTTATTCCCAGTAACATCGGTGTTTCATTGTGTTTCTTTTTTTCTAATAGAGAAAATAACATTTAGCAAAGTAGTAAGAAGAATGATAAAGCCACTAGCTAAGAGCACCAGATCCCATTGACTCAACACCATTCAATTGAATTTCTAAAAGATGCTTCTTAATTATTAAGCCTAAACAGGTAATGTTATTGGTAACCCTCCATCGCTCCAAGAGTAAAGGGAATAAAATACGAAAAAGAGAGAGCATCAGCCCAAAGAAAAGCTTTTTGACTACAGAAAATGGCAAAATGGACAACAAAAAGTTAATTCACTTTCAAACTCAGCATATACTCTCTAAAGATCAAGCACCAGTTGTAATAATCATTGCAACCACTGATACACGCATAGAATACACGATATAAAGAAACCAAGATACGATACTTGCAACATGTATATATTCCACAACATTACACACACAAAAATAATCATCATCATAAATTCCTTTATATCATTTACGTATATCCTTATTTGATTTATGAAGAAATAATATTTTTATATCACATATATATTGAGTCATGTAGTTTTATAATATATAAACACCGTAAATGCATAGAAGTTTCACAAATACTTGTTAAGGAAGTATATAAAAGTATCAACACTAAATACGAAAAATAAATAAAAAAGTATTGGTAGTTTGGATGTTTACAATAAGTGAAGCAAATCAAAATGTCGTGTTTCATACATAGACACTAAAATTTATGGTCGTAAGAGGTAGTTTTATGCTGGGGTCACATATGCCTTATTTTCCAAGGAGTGTTTTTGTGTTTTGAAAAACAGCCAACAAAGGTGCCAAAAAGTCGTTGAAACTCAGCCAATTTAGATGACTCAGTCATCCCAGTTGAATATTATTTTTAAATTCCTTTTCACTCATCCAATTACACATTAACACATCATTAAGAAACGCTAAATAAGCATATATATATATATATATATATATATATATATATATATATATATATATATATATATAAATCAAATTTATCTAACATACATTAAATTATAAATTATTTTCTATGTCGATTACTAGATCCCCAAGTTAACTTTAATGGATCAAAATTCAACTACAACTATTTGATCTCGTAAGCAAGGATAACTTTCTGAGGCCATGTAGCAATCGTGTGAATTTTTTTAAAAATAGAAATATTAAAAAAGAAAGAGGATAAGAACATACCCTGGCATGAATAAACTCCTCAACTCTACCAGAAGTGAAACGGCCAAGAAGGCGAGGTCCTTGACCATGCTTTGACATGCACTCAAAGGTTTTCACTTCTTCTTCCCTGTCGAAGAAAACTTCAACACCTTCCCCATATAAACGAACCAGAACCTTTCTGACTTCACCACCATTTTTAGAAGGCCATTTTACCTGGAAAACCTCATTCGTCATTGCACCCTTCAGAGGAATCACCTGCAAGGTGCTAACGTCATCGATCGCATCACCCATATCCGAAGCCACCGCAGCAAGCACTTCCATTATCTCTTCCTGCGATCCGCACCCTTTCAACAGTTCAATCGTCTTGATGGCCATTCTTGAAAACAGAACAACTCTGTTTGTGCCCGAAAACAGAGGAAGCTGAAACAGATTTTGGTTATGTCTAACTTTCCTTTTTGCATGCACAAACACACGGAGAAAGATGCGGGCTTTGAGAACCCAATTGCGAGAAAACTTCACCAACCGGTTACCCTTTAAAAGAAAATTGTAAGAAAACAGAGTAGAGTTGCGTGTTCTAAAACACAACCCCAAAACAGAGAATTACAGAGTTCGAAAACAGGAGAAATGCTGAGAGTGAAAAGGGTTTGAAAGTAGAAGATTGCGTGGAAAAGACAGAATCTTTTTTGCAACCCAGTTGAGGAGAGGCGTCAGGAATCAGTGATCCGTGAAGAATGACAAAAGGGTGAGAAAGGGAAAGAGAAAAGAAGTATAATTTAGAGAGTTTGGGGTACTTACCAAAAGGAGTCAGAAGCAGAAACAGAGGAAAGAGTTTAGTGATGATAAACTGACACTGCTGTTGTATGTTGTTGTGAAGTGAGAAAGGTTGCAGCATATATTTATAAAAAGAGAGAGAGAAAAAAGAAGACAAGTATTCTATTAGCTAAAGTCTTGGCCGTTTACAGTGCGAATTTATTTGGTTTTTGTTTGACCACACACCATTCCTTCTTTATGTTTAACAAAACATTTATATCGGTGGATTATACTCAAAGATTTCTAGTTCCAATAGTCAAACTTTTCCATCGCTATTTGCTAAGCAAAATAAATGAGAATTGACACATAGTAATTGACTAATAGAAAAAAATCAACAAAAAAAGTTAATGCAAGATACTCGCGACCATTTCAATATAAAAGTTATCAATTTATTGAATATTAAAGTAAGATATTGTTATTATTATTATTACTATAAATAACAAAATATATTTTAAAAAACTATTATAACGTCACATTCATAATTAAAAAAGTATATTTTATTACGGGAAAAGTTCACGTTCGTGGTTTCAATTTTTTTTTTGGTTAAATTATATTAAAAGATGAAGTTAAGCAGGACGAGAAAGAAAAAAACGAGAGGATAAGGACGAATAAGAGATTTTTAGGGCAAATAAAAAGACAAATTGGGCTCAAAGATGAACCGCGTCCTCACGAAACGTGTGATGAATTGGGGACAGAAAAAATGGCGTTCTGAATCGCTTAACACGGCTCCAACGAAATAGCTTTTTGTTTATTAAAAAATATGAATATATAGTGAACAAAAATAGGAGTTATATCACTGTTTGAATTTGAAATAGATGAAGATTTTCTTAATAATTGTGTTGAAATGGATATGGTAACAATGTAGTTGTATCTATCTTCTCAGATTTTAAATTGAAAACGAGCTTTTTCTTTTGCCTTTTCGGCTATGATATGAGCGTTGAAAACGGGTATATCAAAATCACGACATGGACGGTTGTGTCTGGCGTTACACAAACACTATAAATTGATATGAAATATATTGTTTTTGTATTACATTAGATTAGCTATTATACAGTATTAATATAATAAAATATTTAAAACAAAAATAACTAATATTACCTTTGAACAATGTTTTTTATGACGTAAGTGTAATAGTCACCATTTTAAGTCAATATTTCAATTTTCATTTAATTATAAAGAATTTAGACGGTAAAGTAACGGTACAAGTACAAACACGGAATCAAGATGTGTGGGTCCAACATCACATGTCACATACTCACCACCACAAATTTTGTTCTCATTCATAATTATTCACCCTTCATTTGCTCTTCGAGTCAAGTGATTCTATAACTTTTATAGCATGGTTCGTGATTCTTAACGATGTGTGCACTTGAGTAGCACTTGAGTAAATACGTTTGAGAGATTAGTTGAATTTGAATGAATGTGAAAGTAAATTATGTATTAATTTTTTTTTAAAGATTTAGATGTGATAATAAATAATTTTAGAAATAAAGTTAATGAGTGATTTTATTAATGTGATAGATTAAAACAAATGTTTTAATAAAAATAATAGATAGATTACTATATTGTCATTTATATAATAAGTAGTATAAATTGGTATTTATATGAATTGATTCCAACTCATATGGAATCATATCTCTTCTCCACGTGCCATGTCTGGATCGATTCTAACAACACATAGATCAGATTCCTTTTAAGTGGATTGGTTCCACACGTGATTGAATCGGATCCAACTTTGTTTATTTTCTTCCTTGTTCCAGACCTCATGAACAACCACTTCATGCATGGATTCCAACTTCATTATTCACCACCACGGTCTTCTCCACGTACTTCTCATTTCATTATCAACCACACACAAAGGTTAAATGGTATTTGCTTAATTAATCATCTCAAATTTGCTCATGTTAGGTGAGATCGTAAAAGTTGTGCATTCTGCAAATCATTGCTTTCACTCGTAGTTGATTCAACGCAAACGAACATACTAATTACTTCCTAATCCATCTTTCCATTTCCTTTCAAACAACAAATGAACTCAAGTGAACACAACATAAAAAATAAATTAATAGTAATTTAATTAAATTTTAAGTTTAATTTAATTTTATAAATTTTTTTATAAAATGAGTTTTGCACCTACTTTATAGTAATCTTGTCTTACTTTTGGTCGATATAAGATCACTAATACACCTTCTTTACGTACAGGTATATACATTTTGAATGTAAGACTATACATTAATAACATTGCGATAGCTATCCAATAGCAGATGATATAATAGACCCAACAAATAATAAACATGTATAGATATATGCATCTTAAACATGATGAAAGTATGTATTATTAGTGATATGATAATATATAACATAATAAATTCAACAAATAACAAATTTCTTTAAGATAGACTTCTAATATCATTTAAAGAAGAGGGTTTTAATTTAAACTTAACCTTATAAAATCGACTTATGACTTGTAAGATGATTCCAGTTAATTTTACTTTATCTTCATTCGATATAAAATATCCAGCATGTTAGGTTTACAAGGAGGGAGAGATACAACACCAATGAGATCTGAGCCTAACCACATAAGACACTGACACCACTCTCAACCCAAAACCTAGGTTTATGGGTCTTTATTCTTATATAGTGCTCTACTTTCTTAATTTTGGTCAATGTAGGACTTAGACTCACACTTGGATTCCTAACAATCTCCCCCTCAAGGGTGAGTCCCTTCAACCACATTGGTACACACCCCCTCCAGCTGAAGCACGATACTAGGACTATACTGCACTCGTCTGAGCCGTTTTAACCATCGGCTCTGATACCACTTGTTAGGTTTATAAGGAAGGGGTTTCACTGAGGAGATACAACACCAATGAGATCTAGCCTAACCACATAAGACACTGACACCGCTCTCAACCCAAAACCTTAAGGCGATAGGTTTATGGGTCTTTATTCTTATATAGTGTTCTACTTTCTCAATTCTGATCAATGTGAGATTTAGACTCACAATTTTAAAGAAGCAAAGTAACTTTAAAATATTTAATTATTCTAAACAATTATTGTTAAATTAGTTTACTTTAAACTTCAATTAATTAATAGGCATTAATTATGTTAAATATATAAACTGATTTCATTTTACCGAATTATAAGTTTTCACTATTAATAAAACACATTTTTTGTTAATTTTATTATTAAATTTTTTTCGCAAAAAATACATATAAATTTGCAAGAAATTGTACTAACTTTTTTACAAAATAATTTTTATATAAATTTTTTAAGAAATATTTATAAATTTTATAATTTTGTATAAAATAATTATTCACAAAAAAATCATCTATTAATTAAAATTATTAGAAAAAATAATAAAAAATGATTTTTTGTTAATTTTTTAAAATAAATTTGTGAAACAAATTCATGAAATATGAAAATTTCTGGGAAAAAATAAATAGAAATTTACAAACTTAGAACCTGGAGACAAAACAAGTAAAAGGTCATCGGGAAATATGGAAAGAAAGTTTAGGTGAATCTATGTTGGTATTGTGTTTTACAATTCATCCTTGGAAAAAGTGGCTACCCATTTATTATGGCACGTGGGAATAGTGATTTTATTTTGTGATGAATTTGGTGGCACACTTATCACAAGATTCTTGGTCTTATCTGTGTATGTCCCACCACCATGAATGGTCCTTCATGTTTGAACATTTATCCGAAAAAAGAAAAAAAGTTAATTTGTACATTTGGGTTAATCGAATACATGTGTATATGAAATGTCCATTGTCGCGCAGCTATTTCCCATGTCCTATATTATCATGTTCCAAAATATTACCAACGTGGATAATGTGTATTTTTATCTGTACTTTTAAATTCAAGACTGTTAATATTAAATGAAACAAATTTATATTAATTCATCTATAAATATTAATGTGAGCGTGTTTTTAGAGTGATGAGTAAAGTACGAGAGGGAACAAATAATTGTGTGATAATAAAAGTTGATGTTAGAGAAGAGTGTATAAACTATAATTTATATGCTTCTTGATAGTATGCTCGTACCTATACTGAGATTAGTAACGGTGAATAAAGATTATGAAAGCTCTGTTTGAAAAAAAAAAAGAGAATAAATAGAAAATAGAAAAATTATATAATATTTTTAGTTCAACAGAAAAGAAAAGAAAAGTAAATTATTTGTTTTTACTTTATTCTTTGTATAAATAGAGGCCGTGTCCTAATTATGATGAAATTTTTTTTTAACACCTCAAAAATTTTCTACTCTATGAGTATGAAACTATATATCTATATTTAAATATGGTACTTGTAATTCAAATTTTAGATATAACAAAACCTTCAAACTAAAGTTCAAGAGAGAATACGTATAAAAACTTTATATAACATTAACGTGTCTCTATTGATGCATGTTCTCAAACACAAAATTTTAGGTTTACGGAATTAAATTGTACATTGAAAATTTGAGATTGACATATCCTTAAATAAAGTATCAATGGAAGGTCTACTCCCTTAAGAACTAAAATTGAACCCTAGTTGATTATTCTTAAAACAAATTGTAAGATCTATTTTCTGTTTTAAAAATTTTGGGTTCAATTTTATTGAAAAGGGTCAAAGCTTGTCCATTAATTTTTTCCAACCCTTTCAGCTGCTCACTTTATCTCTCACTTTGTCTTCTCCACTCAAAATAGTTCACTTTTTTTTTTCCTTGAGCTAGGACCTCTGCAGAATCCCTCTCCGAGCGGATAGAACGTCTTCAAGTTTTGTGTAAATCTAGCTCTGAACCTTCATCTTCATTCTCTTTTAGTTTTGGAGCTATGGTTCCACTTCGATTCTTGTATGGAGTTTCACTCTCCTTTCCCGTGCCTTGTGTTTTTCAGCTCTATAGTTGCTTCTGAGGTTGTAGCACCTTTTCGTTGGGGAACTTGTTTTGCTAGGTTAATAGCTGTAAGGTAAGGAAAGCTAAGGTTTTCAAATACTTTCGAAATGCATGATTGTTTTTATTCTAAATCGTGATTTAAATTACTGAATGATGTGTGTGATTGGATGGTTATGAATTGGATGTGGTTTGGTCTTGTTCTGGTTTTGCATACAAGAGCAGTTGAGAATCTGCTATTCTCGCCGAGGCGAGAAACTGCCAGCCCAAACGAGAATAGCAGAGGACTCCCTTTTGCTTCTGCGCGAGTTGTCGCTCAAGCGAGAATTCTCGCCCAAGCGAGAACAGTCTCGTCTAAGTGAAAATGTCTAGCTTAAGTGAGAACCTGTAGATGTACATTGTCCTTGCTGTTCGAGTTCTCAGCTAGGCGAGAAGGTTTTGGCTTAAGCGAGGGACCTTGTTGCTTGAGTGAGACCTTCTAGCCTAAGTGAGAATGGTGCAGACTTATTTTTAATTCTCTTAATCTGTGTTTGGTTGTATTCCTTGAGAAAGCATGAAGCATGAAGTATATATTATGGGATATTTTGAGCTGAAATCAATATGCTTGGTATGAGATGAGAATGGATGTGTGAGAATATGTATATGGTATATGCTTGACGTAATTCCATTAGTTTCTTGGGAGAGACTTTATGGTGGTGTTATTGTAGTATATGTAATGAAATAAGGATTTAAGTAAGACTGCATCCTGACACTCTAATGAATCAGTCAGACTCATATAGAGTCGATTTGTAAGTGGTGAGAATAGCAGAAAGTCCTAGTCTTTGGCAAGATAATGACCTTAGATGATCATGGACTAATCTTGTGTGTGGTAGGATGAAACCTATTCGCAATGGCTCTGCAGAGCAGTAGAGACCACAATAAGTGCAAGCAACCAGTGAATCTGATCTCATTACATGTATCCAGATAATTGAGTTAGATGGTCTGCTATGGTTGCTATCACATGATACTACGTTTAATAATTTGCTTGCTCATTGATATGTTAAAATCATTCTCACTAGCTTACCCTATCTCTATGTCTGTTTTCTTGTTTGGTTTTTCCATTTGTAATGATCACCAATGTTGGTGTGAGCAGATGTGAGAACTCCTACTGATCACCATGAAGATTGAGATGTTGTGTTTAGTTAGGCACATTGGATCTTGCTCATTGTGAGCCTCTTTTGAAGAACAATTTTAGTTTAAATTCCTTGTTTTGTTGAGCAATTTTGTTGTCAAACGATTTCATGTTAAGTTCTGTTTATGACATTGTTATGTGCCTTAATATTTCCTTTTCAGTATAATTTAAAATAACTGTAATAGTAAATCTTCTTATATTTTACGTCGTATGTTATATTTTTTTATAATATGTGATGTTTTATTTATTATAATTTATATATTAAATGATACGTCAAATTTGTGTAGAACATTTTTAAAAAAAATAGTTTTTTTATACCTTAATCACAACACTGTTCAGATAAAAATTTCAAATCTGTTTAAACCTAAACCAGGATATAAAATAATAGTAGTTTTATCTTGCCTTGATTTTCTTTATGGTTTAAGAAATTAGAAACTGAAGACGGTGAAGTACAACACCCTACGATCTTCTTAATCAACTTTAAAAGTCAAATTATAACCAAAAACACCCAAAAATCAAACTTTGACTTATCCTTCATTAACTATAACACAGTAAACATATTGAATACGATAGGCCTACGCCATAAGTTATTAATATGATTGAACAATGGCTATGACTCATTCAATTTAAGAGACAACTTCATAAATTTAAATTTAATATACCTTCACGTAGTGATGATAAGTATAACCTACTAGTCAACTTATTAAGTTTCTCATTTTGCTTACATTTTTCAATTGGTTATTGTTTTTTAAATATTTAACTCAATCCTTTTATTTTAAAAATCTGTTTAATGTTATCCCTTTATCTTAACTTAATTCATCAACGTCATCCGTGCTAGTTTGGATAAAAGGGCAGTAGGAACATTTTTAAAAAAAAATTAAAAGAATAAATTAAACATGTTAAAAATTGAAAGATTTGATGAAATTATATAAAAGGAATGAATTTAGTATTTTATTACCAAAAGAAATTAGTGTCTCCTAAACTGAAAATGTGGGGATGAATGAAGCAGTGAGTCAATCTTGTAGCAAAGTGTGGAAGGGGCACACCTTATGGAAGAAAAATACAAAGACATAATTTAGTATCTAAATAAAATAAAACCATAGTATGAAAAAAAGTAAAACTCTATTTTTATTTGTAAATGATTTGTAAATATTAAAAAATAATATTCAGTAAGTGACAAAACAATTCTATACCATATATTAACGTAATAGTAATTTTTATCTCTATATATATTACAATATCTTAATTAAATTAAAAATAAGAATATATTTATTTGTTCTTAAAAATATCCTAGGAAAATAGAAGTAGAAAAAAAAATCTTTTTTTAAAACAACTTGTTTTTCAAAAAAAAGGTTTCAGCTTTTTTCTTCTTTTAATAAATTTAATCAAACATATACAAGTTGAAAATTTTCCCATAAATCTAATTGCAATATCTCATCCACTATGCATATATACACACACACACATACTCTACCACAATAGAAAACTAGGGAACCGCAGCAGACAAAATAACACAGACATTTTCGAATTTGGATTATTAATGTTCAACAAGACAACATTAAAAAATCTCGATATAAATCTGAACTCACATTTTCTTAAACTCAAATCGCAGGGCAATTTCACTGCCACTGGGAAATGGTCAAATCAATTTTCATTCCGCAAAACCATTCTCCCCATTTGGTCACCCTTCGAATTATCAATGGCAACCATAATCATGTGCTGTGGGATGCATTATGATCATCGTTACCATCACTATTATTTATTAACAAAATCAAAGTTCAAATTTTTGAAGAATCAAATTCCAACTATTTTAAATTGTCTGAAAGTCATTTTAGTTCACAGAAATTGATTCTTTAAAAGTTTATTTCTGACCTACTATAGTTGATAGGTCTAGTCTTATAATTATTTAATAAATTTTTTGGATAGTGTTTTCGGGAAATATGAGATTATTTGAGAAATGTTTTTCGTAAAAGTTGTTAGCGATTGATTATTTTATTAATAGTATTTTTCTTAATTTTTTAAAAAAATTAAGTTAATTTAACCTTATTATTAGATAAATAAACAAACGGAACTAAAACCCCTCTGTTGCAGGATTTGGCTTCTCCACCCGCCGTAAGCGAGTTCAGTAAACTTGGTTGGTTGAATTGTCTGAAAAAAATTGCTTTTTGTTTGATAAAGCTTTGATCTTTGCACACTGCCCATGAGCTCGAAAGTTCCCTCCCCAGATTCAATTGGTATTCCACTCTTTCCCACTTCGTAACTGAGAATCATAGTAGCCATTACTCTGTCGCATTCGACATGGGTTTTCCTCAAATTTCAATTTTATTTTTTGTGACCTTGACTTTCATTCTGACCCCATTGTTAGCCTAAAGGTTCTTCATGCTGCTGCCTTTTTCTAGAGTCTCAGACTCAAGGAGGACTATGTTTTTTTTTTAAGTTAATTTTTAAAAGTAATACCTTGAAATTGCTGTGTCAATCTTTTGCCAGAGGTTTGTGCTTGTGCTTTGCATTGCTTATCTTGAACAAGTGACTTGTCTGTACAGATGCATTGAAGTCTAAAATGTCTGTTCAAAAGGACAAAGATAAGTTCTTCATGTCCATCACCGAAGGAGAGAAAAAGCCATTTGACTTTTTACGTGTTCTATATGGTAAGTTTTGCCATCCCAGTTGAAGATTGTTAGATACATGGATAAAATACTGCAATCCTTTGGTGTTTAAACGGTGTTAGATAATGTTCATCAACGGTGTCATTGCATTATGCGTATTATGTTACATTTTGAGCAGATAATGAGACCAGTGACATTTATGTTGATAAAAATTTCAAAGCATATTTTACAAGAAAAGTAGTTGACGATGTTTCTATTTCTATGCAAAGTTATGGTTCATGATGCAGGGACTGGCATTGGAACTCAAACTGGTCCTAAGTTGGATCTGATCATGCATCTCTAATTGTATTTTGTTATTAGTATTTTGTTGTATGACATATTTACAAATATTGATCTAATTGTAGATGGTTGCATTGCTGGAGGTGTTGCGGGTGTCATGGTAGAAACAGCTTTATACCCTATTGATACCATCAAAACTCGACTACAGGTGAATTATTTGTATATATTCTAGACCTTAAATCTAGTTTTTCTTTGTTATCATCTGTTGGGTGACGGTTGAAGGGAAGGGAGGAACTAGGAAGGAAACATATATAACCAAATTCATTTACGCAGGAGGAAGCATGTATTGTAGTTCTGAACATGCGGTTATCCAATTACTGTATTCTTTTCCCCATTTTAGTGTGGCTTCTAAATGTTAGTTCATGTCAAAGTATGAATTCTGTAAATGTCACAATTGTCACTTAATATGTGATATTCAAATTGTATATTTGCGTGAGATATTGACTGTGTGCAACATTCACTGTACCGTGTTTGATGTGAACTCTTATGCTAATGGAGCGCTGTGATGAGATTGCTTAACTTGTGATATTTTAATCCTCATAGGGAGGAAGTAATAGAATGGTTGAAATTATGGTGTTTTCAGCATAGAAGGAGGAAGATAGAAAAAAGAGAACGAGAAAATGAATTGATCTTAATTGAGATGTATTACAGTGCGATGATGTTTATATGTCCATAAGACCAAGAGTACTAATCCTTATTTATAAATTTTATTCTAATCGTATCTTAACTCATTCGGGAAAATAATCATATGATAGGATAAAAAAATATAGTAACCAATCTTAACAAGGTAATAAAGGAACTAACTTTCGAGGATAACCTAATATATGATAAGATATTTCATATATTCCAACAACAGTATTAGTTCTGTTGTATTTTTCCATTTTCCCTTGACCATCTCTTCTTAGAATGAGTTTCTCGTATAAGCCACTAAACATAAATCGACTTTGACCAATGCATGGAATTCTTCCTTTTGTGTAACAATTAACCTGGCCATTTTACCTTTCTACAGTTTCAGTGTCAAAATTGTAGAACAAACAGACTTGCATCAATTTTGATTTTATAACTCATTCCATCCTATATCAGGTTGCTCGTGATGGAGGAAAGATTGCTCTGAAGGGTCTGTACACTGGATTGTCTGGAAATCTTGTTGGTGTCTTGCCGTGAGTGAACATTTTTTTTTCATATTTACATAATTTTTTAAGGCAATTACTTTTTTGTTGTTTATCTTGAGTTTTTGATTTTCACTTTATTCTTTTCCAGCAGCAAACTTATCTAGATTCGAGCTTGTTAGATGCTTTAGCTTATATGCCATAAACCTAAGCATGTAAATTTTATATTCCTAGTTTTACCTATTAGGAATTGACCAAAGGAATCTGTTTTTATTCTATAATCATTTTTTGAAATATTCTGTAACTGCTTGTTCTGAATAAAGAATTTTTTTCTTTATTTTCTTGAAGGTGGTTTGTGTATTTGTACTGGGAAAAAAGATGGATTGTATTCTGATTTTAAGCTGAGCAAATATGCAATAGCATATACACTACTTGCTATTTCTGTACTCAGAACTATCTCAGCTCTTTGGAGCCTAGAGCTCATTACTATTATGATTTAGGACACAAGTTAACATTAATGTTGTTCTAACTTATAATCAGAGTATGAGCAAAGCATTTGAAAGCATAATTACCTTGTATTACATTGACACCACTCTCAACCCAAAACCTTAAGGCGATGGGTTTATGGGCCTTGATCCTTATATGGTGCTCTACCTATTCTGGTATTGCCAACCACGAGTACTCCTTTTCTGCTCTTTTCTGTACCGCCGTTGTTTTCTTAACGGGACACGCTTACCTGACCCACACTGTTAGGAAGACTTTCGATACTAGGACCATACTGGTACTACACTCGTCTGAGCCGGTATTAACCATCGGCTCTGATACCACTTGTTAGGATTTTAAGGAGGGGGTAACACTGGGGAGATACATCACCAATGAAACCTGAGCCTAACCACATAAGGCATTGACACCACTCTCAACCCAACACCTTAAAGCTTTAAGATACACCAGAAATACAAATACTTCCTAGTGTAGTCGTGGACGTAGGCATACACATTGTACGCCGAACCACATTAAATTCTCTGTGTCTATTTTTCTCTTCTTTATTCTTTCCTTTATTGCCTTATTCCTAACATATTATCATTGGCAATAGTTGGAGAGGATCTAATTTGGGCATTTCTTGCTTTCACTCTACTATATCTCAATGAGGAAGATAATAACAATTTTAATCTATCTACTGCAACGAGATAGTTTTTCCAGGATACATTGACCTTAACATTCTTTTATTTTGGTAAAAACATTGGTTCTTAATTGATTATCAGCACGTATGCCTGATAGACCATTCTTCCTTGCAGAGCGTCTGCAATTTTTATTGGAGTGTATGAACCCACAAAGCAGCAATTGCTAAGGTCATTGCCCGAGAATCTTAGTGCTGTGGCTCATTTTGTAAGTTGGCTATCTTTTTTAAAAGAAACGATCTCTTCAAATTAACTATGCAGTGACTTTATTTGCCATGTGACACACCAACTTCCACCTTAGATATGTACGTGATTATGCTCTTCGCCTGCATATAATATTAGAATTCCGATGTTAATTTTTATGACTGTATACCAATTTTCTGGTTTCATACATTGCTTAGCGAGTTAAATCCTAGGATACACAAACCAGGAGTGACAGCAAGATGAGTACATAACCAAAAACATGAGAACCCAATTCTTTAATGTATGATATTGATGTTAAAGGGTACCACCAAATCTTATTTACAAACATGTTTTATTATTTTATATGCATATTGAAGATACTTTTCAACCTTTGTAAATGATATGGGGGAAGACATTGCAAAGTAAAAATGTGATGATGCCCCAAAGTCAATCTCGTCCAATTTTAAATCTTAAAGACCTATCATGATATCTAATATTTAGTAATTTTGTTTGCTCTCCAAATTTACAAGAAATTTCTCCAAAAAAATTTGTTAACCAATCCAATAAGATAGCAGACTTATAATATTTTACCAGTTAGCCTCAGTATGCATGAAGTCCAGTTTAGATGAGCTCCTCAACAAGCACTTATAAGGGAATAAAATAAAGAGGTAAAATGCATCAAGCTTTTCTCAGTGGTTAAAATCAACTTACGTACCTCTGATTCTTTAGAAGTTCTCCCAATTTTCATGTCTTCAAAAGCCGAAGTGTATAACTTAATTTAAATTTTTGAGAAAAATTTGATTCATATAAACTGAAACAGACAAATAGAAGTTATAAAACTTATTAATGACTAGTGAACCAAACATTTTGGTGAGTTATTATGTTGATCATCTAAACGTCAAGCTTGTCTTCAGTGATTGCCACACAAGCCACTTAGCCTGGTGCCCTGACCTTGAAGTTGGAGTGACATTTCTTTTTAATTTTTGCTATTTTGATATTCTGAAGCTGATTGCAGGCTGCAGGTGCTATTGGAGGCATTGCTTCTTCTCTTGTTCGGGTTCCAACAGAGGTAATTAGCTTTACTTCTTTTATTGCCATGCATTTTCTGCCTTCTTGAACTTGGAATATATCCATGTCGTTCTAGGTTGTTAAGCAAAGGATGCAGATTGGACAATTTAGATCAGCTCCAGATGCTGTTCGTCTCATTGTCTCAAATGAGGGTTTTAAAGGTCTTTATGCGGTATGTATGACAAAATTTCACATCTTTGGAATCACCATTGGTTAGTTACTAATTTATAGGTACCATATATGATTTCTGCTTTAAAAATACTGTTCCTGGTGGTGCCTTTTATTCAGAGAACTCTGAAAAGCAGTTTTATGTAATTGAGAAGAGATATGATGTTCGGAGTGATCGGAACTTTAATGCCTTTTTACATTATTTTCTTAGCTTTCCCTTTTTACATGCTATTTGAATATTATAATGAACTTTGTTTTTTGTTTTTTGGATATTGTAGGGATATGGATCTTTCTTATTGCGAGATTTACCATTTGATGCCATAGAATTGTGCATTTATGAGCAGCTCCGTATTGGGTATAAATTAGCGGTAAGCTTGCAATTTGAAGTGTCAATTGATTTTTATGAAATTTTATAAAAAGTTGTTTTTGATTTTAAACCATCTATTAAAAAATGAAGCTTCTGCTTCATGTAAAATTGTATATCTCATTTTGTCTGAGATGAAGAAAAGAAGTGCATAAAATTAGTTATTATTGTAGTTAACTCAGGAATAAGGATTTCAAGCATATATATATTAATACTATCAGATTTATTACAACCGGCTCTTTCTCTTTGCTTGAATGAGGTTACAACAAAAAGCTCGCTAGAGGTATTTCATTGTTCCGGAATTTTTGTTTCTTTACAGGCAAAAAGAGATCCTAATGATCCAGAGAATGCTATGCTTGGGGCAGTGGCTGGTACTACATATCTATTAAAACCTCTCTGTTTTGCCGAACTTGATTTGTTTGAACTGAGAATGGTGAATTTGATACCTGACAGGTGCCATAACTGGAGCAGTCACAACTCCTCTTGATGTGGTAAAGACCAGATTGATGGTTCAGGTACACAGAATTTTTTTTAACGGTTTGCTATGTGGATTTCACTCTTAGAACATGCTTTATTTGAAGTCTTTGTCACTAACTTCAGGGATCACAAAATCATTACAAAGGCATCAGTGATTGTGTGAGGACAATAGTTAAAGAAGAAGGAACTCATGCTCTTTTTAAGGTATACTCACTGTTCTTACTTTTCTTCAACTCAAAACTTGCTGAATGCTTTATCTGATTTACTTTGTACATTTGCACTGTTCTGCAGGGTATTGGGCCTAGGGTTTTGTGGATTGGAGTTGGTGGTTCAATATTTTTTTGTGTTCTTGAGAAGACAAAGCAAATACTTGCTCGGAATCGACACACCAAAGCTGAGGTTCAGAAGTGAGTTTTTTCTAGGCAGGGATTAGGGTGATGATTTAATTTCATGATTGCATTGAGCCAGTTTTTGTTCAGCTTCATTCCTATATTGGTGCCGGGCCTGAAAGGATGAGCTCAAGACAGGCCTAAATTGAAATTTGGGCTTTTGTCATAAAGCCTGAATAAAATCTTCCCGGAGCTTTCTCTAGATAGGCTAACAAAGCTTCCGGAGCTTTATTTATTTCATCTTTTTTTTTTCTGAAGAATTATTCTCTTTCGTTTTATTCAAAATACGAAACAATAGAGTGTAGTATAGAGATATGGAAAGGAAGAGAAAAAATAAATTGTGGCTCGTAGTCTTTCTAGCCCCTAGAACTCATTTCTCAGTTTTAAATGAAAAGCATGCGTTTTCAACCTGTACACATCGTGTAGAAGTGTTCTGAAAAACTCGTTCCAAGAGACATTATATGTTATGTGTTTCAGAAAGTTAGTTTTAGAAATTCTATTTCATAAAACTTATTCTAAAATGTATTTTATGCATTCTGAAAATTCCTTTTTCAGAAATTTGTGTTCTAGAAATTTTTATCTGAAAAATCTTTCGGAAATCTCATTATAAAAATCTTGTTCTGAAAATTTTGAAAAACTTATTCTGAAAATTTTCCAAAATATGTAATCAAGAAGTAAATGGTCATTTTTAAAATTTGAGATGCAAGAAATCATGGGGTAGAGAAAGTAAAAGCCGAATTCAAATCAATAGCTTTGAAATATATTTTAACTGTCTAAACCTTCCAGTTAGGCAAATTATGAATTTGAAGTGTCCAACTAGAAAGTCAAGTTTATATGATTCACCCACGCATAAATGGTGCATTTATAATTTCTCCAAAACATCATGGGTATTTGTCTGAGTTATTATTTGACAGAAACTATTAACTTACAGTAAAATTGAATGTTTTGGGCAACGTTCTTTTAATTTCCGTTTTCTTCCTTTCACGAACTGAAGTGTACCAACAATAAAGCGTCGAATAAACATGAACGAACATTATGCATCTTCAGAAATATTCATATGAATATTGTCCTAGTTTCTTCAAACAGCATCATTTAGTGATATGAATACACTTTAGCCATCTGAAGGAATCGAACCTTAATATACAACAAAACTTTAATACAAACAGCATTTCATTAACTTTAAACCTCGACAGTTTTTTTTGACCCCGATAACTGTCTGCTTGTAGAAACTTTGACTTTTGCTCTCCTCCGAAATAAAAAAAGTAAAAATCCTAAAATGACAATCAAAATAAAGAAAACTTCCAAGTGAGCGCCCCATAGAAACTGAACAAATTCTTCTGTGCTTTTACTGCCACAGTCACAATCATAGACATTCTGCAGTACACTTCCTTTGGCACTGACTTCAGGATCAAGAACAAAATCCAATGACACAGGTCCATCATCCAACCAAATAGTTGTATTCTTTGATTTGTAGCCAATCATGGTAGCCACCACTGCAATTTATATTGAGAAATTGATTACAAATGATAAAGAAACTGAAACTAATGTAATAGGCCGAAAAAAAGAGGATATTATCATCTGGGTTGGGATGACATCTATATTCCATCGAGGAATTTCTCACTAATGCATAGTAAAATCTGAATTCCCTTTGTGTTCAATTTAGAGCCCAAAGTTCCACATGAATTCAATTTGTTGAAATAATAGGGAACTAAATAACAGGGACGACTTGAGAACCCATCTAGATTTACCAAATCATGAAATTTGCATTTTTTATTTAATTATTTGAGAACGTCTTCTGGGTAGGCTTCAATCTATACTGAAAAAAGAATTTGAATTAAATATAATAATACCTTCGTATTTATCTCTTGGGGCAAGAAAGCGATGATAGTCGCCTAAAGTTTTTCCGGCTGTAACCTGCCAGTCCAGATAATTAACAGATACATATTAAACCATCAAAGTGAAGAGTGAATCAAACATGCATTTGGGAAATATCAAGAATTATAGCAACGAACAAAACAACCCATAGACTATCAATTAAAACACGAAGTTTAAACTTAAGATATCATTTTTTTTCTATCTAATAAATTAATCGGTCAAACAAGATGCAGTACAACAACAGATCAGTATAAAAATTTCGTATTGTTATCTAATTGAACACAAAATGTGCAGATATATTCTTCCTGCATGGAAAAGACATACAGAAAGGAGGGGGGCTAGAGACAGATTTGAAAGGAAAAATGCAAAAAATAAATAAATAAATAGCCTCACATACTGTATAATTTATTCCAGTGACAGTTACAGAGCCCGGTAATGGCCTTCCATCGACTGAAGAATATATTCTTCCATGCACTCCTGTCTAGAGAGTAGATAAAAAATTGTGAATCGATCTAAATATGAAGCAGTAGGAGCAACACTTTAAGCATGTGCAAATATAAGAATCTGCTAACCGATCTATGCATAGTTTTTATATAACGTAAAAGGTTATCTTTTAATAAAAAAAATATAAAGTGGAAAGGATAAAATACAACTAAGCCCAATAAACAAAAATAAAAACTGTCAAAATATTATTGCACATCTTATTTCAAGCATTTTTGAAACTGAATGTTTCAGGTTTCCTTCAATGTTTGTAAAATTCGAAGGGAAGATTAGTATAATATTAGAAATCAAAGGAAAAGAATCTGTCTGGTAAAGGATAATGTGCACATGGTTGTAATTGATAGAAAGCAGTTGAATGTGCTGAAGCTCCTTTTTAAACTTTCCTTTTCCTTGTGCACATTGCCCTTCGAAAATATTCTGAGTAGATGACCACAAAAAAAATAAATAAGGCTTCACAGCCTTAGTTGGTAAATTGCTATAAATAGTATAGAGGATACATGAGACAGTAGATTCATAGTTGCTTGGTTATGACATGCCTAAGAGTTCTTGGAAGCTTATGTTCTCCTTTTCTCAGGATACATTCACAATGCTTAAATATGTTTTGGATCTATTTTCTATTAGAATGGAATCTGAAGAAGGGTGAAAGTAATTTCTTTTACGTGTAATGCTTGCATTTGATGCGGATTTTCAGTGTTAACTGTAACTGAAATGATGGGAGAAGTCCAGTTCCATTAGGGAGAACATCGAATGAACTTATATCTATCTCCTTATTATCATATTTTATGTCAACCGGTCTCTATCAGCATTCTCCTTGTGCACAAAAGTGACCATATATAGGGGAATTAATTTCAACAGTCAAAAAGAAAATATGATTTTATCACTAGAAGCTGTTGAAATAGTAGCCATTGTAGTATATTGCGTGTAATGTAATTAGCATGTGTTCTCAGACTTTTATAACAGACTGCAAAGAGCCTCATTCTCTTTATAATTTAAAGCTGATACATAATGTCAAAGATCACTTGTATACAATTATACATTCACTCAGATTGTAGTTTCCTACATCCTCTCTCTTGAATATTAACAAGAACCATTGAAGGGCTTCTACAAAAATTCTGAAGCAAAAGACAGGATAATTTCACATTAGTTCTTTAGGTAAGCTTATGAAAAGAAACAGCATACCTTCGCGAGGCTTGCCACAAGATTAAGCAAGCTCATTCTGTTGTATTTCCAAAGAATAGGAAGCTGCACATTAACAAAGTAAACAGGTGTCATCATAAGAAACTCTTAAAGTAAATGATAACCAATTATATGTAGATACCAAGCATGCAAACCAAGTAAGTATCTGACAGATACATGGAGTTAGGATACAAAAAAGGTGGAAAAAAAGCTCCTCAAGCATGCAGAGTTAGATAGAACTCTGTTTAGATTGAAATTACAAAAGAAAATACAGGGAAGTAAAAGAAATTTTGCAGATGCACAGAATACTCTACCCCTCCCAAAAGCCCCTCTTCCACCTTTCTCATTCTTGCCAAGCCTTGCTTCTCTTCCACTTTCTCCATTTAATCATTTTCTATGACAGTTCACACTTCACTCCTCCCTACCATATAATAATTCTGTTGCTCCCTAGAGTTCATATTCCTTTTAACCACCACACTGTCAACGTGAATCTAGTGCCTTGTGATCATTACTTCTATATGTCTACCACTATCTCTTATCGTGCTTATGTTGGTCAAGAGTCCAAAACAGTGCAGTTAAAAGAACTTGAAAAAAATTACGTGTCTTACAATAGTTCAAGTCCAACTTCTATGTAAATGGAATGGAAGAAAACTCATAATCATTGAATCTAGAGAATTATTTTTAATAATGGAGCAGGTAAGATCTGGGTAAAAATATTAAAAATGGATGAACAGTAGTAATTGTATTACTAAGGCTCCAGACAGATTTAAGAGACAATGTGACCTAGAAACATATCCTCTTATCCTACTTGTTTTGACAATCAAAACTTCCAATTGAATGCTTGAATAATGTTACAATGCATCCCAAGTTTTTCTGGGGCTTCTTGACTGGACCACTATTCCTGTCACTTACGGTTTTCTTGCTTTTTATGTGTTCTCTTGTAATAATTATGTAGGAAAAATTACATTCACACCCCAAGGTTTAATATAGTTGCATTCAATTGCCTCCATTTTTTTCACCTTAAACAAACCTCTTAATTTAAAACAACATATTGCCATTTCTTATGCATTTATAATTATCAAGGGAGGTCAAAGTAAAAAGAAAAGAAAAAAATATCAGGTGTAAAGTGTAATTTGTCTTAATTATTTTGTCCTATTCTGCATATACTTCGGTCATTTTAAAACTGCAAGGAATTAAAAGTTAGAACTAACCTCAGTAGCATTAGGCCATTTATTATCACTAACTTCCAAGGTCAACTCAAAACATCCAGCATGTATGTAGTTCCAATCTTGCATTCCGCCATATAGAGGGTACCTGGAGAGAGTACCATTTCTAAATTGTGCTCACATTAAAAGGAAACAGATTTCAGTAATAAACTACAAAACAATACATTCAAAAAAGCAATACCAAGCTGCTCCATTTGTAATTCCACTGAGAAATTCCTTGCTTGAAGACATGTTGTAATGAGAATGACTATAGATACTTGCCATGAACCGAAATGCATCATCATCAGGACACCCATAGTACTTTGTCCTGTAATTTATTCATATCAATAGACAAATTCAACACAAATGGAAACATGTCATTATACATTTCTAATGTAATGCACAGAAGATGGCTGAATAATTTCTTAATAATTTCAATTATAGTTTTTCTTGGTTTCCCTTTACCTCTAACAATATGGCTATTTTCCATCTGATTTACTCCCCTTATTGTCAGCTTCTCCTAGTCTGCTTCACACATGCCCAAACTAAGGCATGTTTCTACCATCTTTTCTACAACTTACTTTAACTTTTTCTTTAATGCATATATATTCTTATCCTTTGTTGTCTAGTATGTCTACTCATTCAATGCAGTATTATCTTATCTACTACAGTGACTTTTTCTCTTACTGACTTTTTTACCATCCAACATTCAGCTCCGTAAGTCTTAAAGTTGAGGTAAAATTTTCCTTTCAGAAGAAAAATGGTGAGCTATTGAAATAGCTTTTATTATGACATAGGAAACACATAATGAGTTGCAAAGTAGACACAAAATGCAAATTAAAATAGTGAGAAATGAATACACCAAAGTATTTTACAACCTTCTATCATCAGAACCATCCCACGGATAATTTGCAACAAGGGCACCCTGAGGTTTCAAAGAAAAAGACACTATTAATGAACAAAGTCTGCATACATGAAAAATACTAATGAAAACGAGCTATAATCAATTCTAAAATATCCACTATTCTGGGTTATTTCACATTTTCAACCATAGAATGAAAATAAAGTGAATGTCAGTGAAGAAATGAACACAAGTTTTCAATGACTTGACTTGACAAATTTATCTTATTGCCATTAAACAAACCCATATAATTCTGCTTAGCAGTGTGTATGTATATCTAATGGAGAAAATTGAAAGATTGCAGAAAAAAACCAAGGATGTAATTTCTTCATGTATAGCTGGATCCCTATATATATATGAAAGAAAAACCGGAAATGAACAGTTGAGTCCAGGTATACTTCACAAAAATTAATGAATTAATAGATCAAGCAAACAAGATATTATGTGAATCCAAAGAATTAATACCCCATGCAACGTGGCAGATCCTGTGAATCGTATATCTTTCAACCAATTCATTATTGCTCTTGTCTCAGGCTGCCGGGAATCCTCATCATCATTTACAGAAAAGAACTGATTTTTTGAATTCAAACATTGTAGGATAATGTTTAGAAGAGTTAGCAAGAAATAGCAGTAATTTTAACGAACAATTTGACATACAAATTGCAACTTTAAATTTAAATTAAATTCAAATAAAAGGTAAAAATCTGTATACATGCACATCCATAAAGTAAAAGCTAATGGTTCTAATATTAAATTCTCATTCAACACGAAAACATCAATATTAATTCTAATATTAGAATTTTATTTCATAGTAACAGTGAACGTCAACCAATCTCATTAGCATATTGTATACATTACACTTACTATTAGTAATAGAAAACATATATATATACCTGGTCAGGAAAATCCCGATTCAAATCAATATTATTAGCATTACCACGCTTTCTTAAACTAAACCCATCAGGATTCATTGATGGAAGCAGATGAAGGTGTACATTCTCCACAATCAATGTCGCCTGAAACATTTCACTAAAAGTCGGACAATGTAAAAGTAAAAACAAAATAATAAATAATCATAAAATAATGTGGGCAACTTCTTCTTACACCCCATCAATTCTGGATTTTACTTTCTGGAACACATTAAATCAATTCCAGAAAACATTTTCCGGAAGACACTCATCACAATCCTATTCCAGACAAAAGTTTCCGGAAACTTTGATGGGGTGTAGGAAGAAGCTGCCAATAATGTGTCACTGACAAAATGCAAGATATGAGCACTGAAGCAGATTAAATGAATTCCAACATACCAAAATATAGTTCATTTATATATTGAATGAATTTGTAACATGAATAGTCGTTTAACATTCACTCATCTGAATATTCATATTAACAGCAGGAAGGGAAAGCCTTATTTGATGATTTTCTTTCTATTTTTCATTATAAAAGATTCAATACTGGAAAAAAAATGAAGAAATCGTTATCAGGCTGTAGAATAATTTTCTCTTGAAGAGTCACTAGCGTTTCTGTGCACAACAATAAATATCCAATTTGCAACCAAGGTTTTAAATAACAGTATGCAACCATATTTTTTGCTAAAATGTCAAAGTTTACAGTCACTGTGACTGCAACATGGCCGAATTTGTCCACAATTTACAGCAGTATCAAGGATGTCACGGGCAACCACATTTGTCCAAAATTTACAGTAATATCAAGAAAATCACTTGCAACCACAATTGTGGCAGCGTTTGTCCCCAATTTTTCCACAATATCAAGGGTGTGATGAGACTACAACCTCAATTTAAAATCTTTATTACAACAGCTTATAATCTTCAAGAATTTGGACCTACTACTTAGCTAGACCTTATAATTCTATCATCATTACTATTTAGTTAGACATTACAATTCCAGTGCATGTGGCATGAACAACTGTGATGTCTCCTTAAATGTATCTATCGTAAAGTTTAGATAAGTTTTCCCCAAACAATATTCCTAACTATTTCTTAAGTAGTTCTTATGATTTTCTAACACTATCAGCAATGTAACAGCAAAGGCACATATCTGTCATGCACAACAAAGTGACAAACACGGGAAACATATCAGATTATATCTGTGCAAATAAAGGAAAGAAAAATACCAAAGGATCTTTCAAATAGTTATCACATAACCAATTGGCCAAAATTATAAGAAGCTCGCGTCCCACAGGTTCATCACCGTGCACATTTCCTATATACTGCATCAGCATAATTTTGGTCAGAGTTGCTGAATACAAGACCACAGAACATTCCACAGAGATTTAATTAACAAAATAGAAGTATAAATATGACAAAGAACACAAAATAATGGCCAAAAATGAAAACACAACTATTCCATATATCAGTAAAAAGAAAAATAAATAATAATTTATTGAGAGAAAAAGCAACAACATATTGTTAAACCTTATATGCATAAAAATCCCAAAAAAAAAAATAGAGTAGTCCCTCCAAAGATTATTTTGCATCCTATTACAGTTTAACTGAGATAATTATTTTAGAGGGGCATTGAACAGGAGTGGGATTCTTATGACAGATGTCTTCTACGCAATTACAAATCAATGATTTCTTTTAGACTTCAAATCTTTGAATTATTTGATCACTTACCCCGTAAAACTTCTGCCAGTTCAGTAAATTGATGCATGCAGAATGCATTAGTGTTCCTAATAAAGAACAAGAAAACTTTGGAATATCAAGACAAGTATCCCATATGGCACGGATAGGAAATTAATGAACAAGAATTCTTAAGTAATAACCATTGGATAAAGTTGGGAATCAAAAGTGTTGAAGATAAATGAGTGGAGAACTTATTTCAATCTACTATACAATGTATCATCGTATTCTTACTTTAACAGTTTTAAATGTATGTAATATTTCCAGTCAAAAGCAGAAAAATTGAAATAAAATAATATCATAAGCTAGTTGCTCCACTGGTATTGGGTGGCAAACACTCACCTTAAATGCAGGTTCACTCTCTTCTTCTCCTGGCTTGTCCGAAATCTCTATCACCAACTATATGGAATGGAGGAAAAGAAAAAAAAAAAAAAAAAAAAAAAGCGATGACAATCAGTAATATGAAACTTATTTAGATTTAAGTTTAAGTTATAAATGAGTTCTTAAAATGAAAAGAAATTACCAGTGGAAATCCATTTACACTATTCCCAATACTGATAGCCCATTCCAAGAATCCCTCAAAGAGAGAAACAAAGTGCAAGTCAGTTGAGCAATTGCAAGAAGAACAGACCTTTTAACAAGTTCATCTATTCGTAAATGGAGGATCAGTGACAGTAAGCTCAAATGACCTCTGCCGGGCACAATTTTGGGATAGACAATTGAGAAGTGTACCAGTATGAGGAATCACCTGTATATCCTGGAAATGTTGCTGCATCTTTGTCCAAAATTTTTGATGGCCCATTCAAGGTCATCATTGGACATATATCCTTGTACCAAATCAACACTGATAGATAACATAATAAACAAACATTAAAAATGAAAACACATTAAATGCAGAACAAAACATAGTAATAACTACATCATAGCAATCCAGGAGAAGATCCATTATGATTACCTTGTCTGAGCCTGAGACTCATTCTCTAACAAATGCCTTGTGCGACTTGCATTACTACGGTCATTGAATTCTTCTACTACCGAGAAAAGCACGAGTTAGAAACTTCAAATTCAAAATTCAACCTTCCAAACTAAACAGCAAAGCTTATCAGGCAACTCATTATGACAACATGTAAATTCTGAGCCCGCCCCAAAGTTGAAGCATTTCACTTCAAACTCCTAACTCAGGCAATTGAAACATAAATAAACAGAATATAAATCCAGATGCAAGTCAAGACTATTTCCAGTCTCATCCGTTCAGAACCTCGAGAAGTTCAAAAATAATTATAACGAGTAAAAAATATCATAAAATAAAAAGTTCCGAACCTTAAATATAGTTATCCCAACTTAATTCCTAATGCAGCCAAATTAACTCAAATAACGCAATGGAACCGAGTTAAATTAACTCGGATAACTAAAATAAAACAAATACACAAAAGCAATTAGCGTGGTTTGAGATACGAAGAATACCTGAAGGAAGAAGGGTTTGTTGCAAGGAACCCTTGGCAAGAGAAGAGGAAATTGTTGAAGCAAAAAGGAGAAGAAAGAATAGCAGGTTCGTCTTCATAACCATGGACGTGGACGGAGATGTCGGTTTCAGGCATCAGACTAAGGTTGTTTGTTCGTTTTCCTGCGATTTATCTGGGTCACACTCACGTGACGTGAAAAATCGAAATTTTCAAATTCAAGAAATGTTGTTGCCTTTTCTCTATTTGGGCTCTAAATGGCTGTCTCTTTCAACCTTCAGCCACTTTCTTCCTGCACCTCCATAACTTTCTTCCCGCACTTTCATAATTTTCTTTTTTTATTTAGATGTATTTTTTTGAGTTTTAGATAACGTAGTTAGAAAACTTTTTAAATTTTACAATATTTAAATAATTTTTTATATTTTTAGACTACAAAATATATAAATTAAAACTAACTTCTAAATTATATAATTTAGAAGTGAAAAATGACTTCCAAATTATATAATTTGGACTTTTTTTAAAACAAATTTCAAATTATATAATTCAAAATTTATTTTACCTCTGAATTATATAATTAGAAATTTATTTTTTACTTTTAAATTGTATATTCTGAAAAAAAAAATAGGAAAAATAATTATGGAGGTGCATGAAGAACTGCTCAATCTTGATTCACCCGTTTGTGACTTTCAAGGCCCATCAGATTCTTTTGATATATTCTTTGAGAAAACAGCTTTTCACATCGTAAAAGTTATTTTCACCTTTTACAAACTTTATAACAAAAATTATTCGTTCAACTAAACTTTAAGCTGAGATAACCTATTATTCTTGTAAGACCTACTATTTTTTGGCTTATAATATGATGAAGAGATGCCAACGTTTAAAGTCAATTATAGCACTATCTTAATTAAAAATTGAATGTATTCATAGAGAAATTATGCGGTATTATTCATATATTACTTTCATGCTATTTACATCTTAAAATAATGAATCCTCACTAATTAATTACGATTACCTTAATGTGCAGAAGTTATTTCACTAGATGCTACAATTAATATCTAAACATACCCTTTAATTCAGTTTGAGTCACTTCACTTAATGCATTCAGACAATGGTGAATTGATTTGGATAAACCAAGTTTGGTAAATGATTGTTTTCTCCACGATGCTTGAAATGACGCATCCTCAAATAACTTATAATCACAAGTTGGGATAAAACTGTAGCTTCAACTTGCAAGATTTTCTTTTGTGCCAAACTGCTTTTAAAGTGGATAAGATTGTATTTTTCTAACAAAAAATACAAATCAATATATTCATCACAGTGGAATGCACTTGCTTAACAAAAAAACCTAATTTTTCTCATAATCATAAATCATATTAACCTGAAATTTATTTGAAAATCTAATAACCAGCATCATTCATTTGGTCACAACAAAATACAGTTAGACACGGACAAATCTGAGAGTAAACAGAAAAAGAAAAAGAAAAAATAAAAAGTAGGAAAGTGAGAAGAATTAATAGTGGAAAACGAAGTGAAACGTTACATCAGAGAGTGATTAATTCCTCTTATGCTAAGTAGCCGCCCAAAACCTTTATAATAGCATATCAGTTGCCGACACAGTGACGATTGAAGCGCGTGAGCCTACACATAAAGCACCTAACACCCTAATTATGGACACGTGTACGGTGTATGCTACACGATGCCATTGTTAATGTAAAGTATTTAATCGTTAAGTCCATTACGGTAAGAGATTGTTCGGGCGTTGAAACTGACAAGTGTACCAATTCTACCTGGCTATCGTTATTCCGTAACCGACCACATTCTTCTACCGCGCTACCTTATTATCATCATTCTAGATTCTTCTAATAATCATACACAAAAATTGTTTTAATTTCGTAAATGTCTATATTATTTAGTTCTTCATTAGTATCTAATAAACAACGGTTAGCAAGACATTGATCAAATTGCAGTCATTAACTAGTTATCACATCTGCTTTCTTTAGATATATAATAATTGCATCAAATTTATATCACCGCAAAGATGGAAACTTTTCGCTAAAGTAACACTGAATAAAAAAAAATCAATTTTAAAAAAAAAAAGTAATATACTAATGTTACTTTTAGTTTTGAACTATGCCAGCAAAACCTTCATCATGTTGTTGCATGTGAGTTTGGCATTAAGGTTTCCCATAAACAAATAATGATTTATTAGTTTATTGTCGAAACAAAGATTGATGGTTCTCTTGACACTGCAGCAAATCGATAACAAAAATGGGACCACTCTGTAAGGTAATTTTGAACACTCATTAACATTAGTCATTTTTTACAGTAAAACCTCTAAATCCTTTATTTATTTTATTTAGCTTTTATTTTCAAAATTCATCGCAACATAAATTGTTGATACTGTGATATGAAAATAAAAAATAGAAAAAAAATTCTATTTAAGAAAAATCATAAACAACTGAAGAAATGTGATATTTTTACATGATGCACGTTTAATGCGGGTTTATAATGTACACGGAAAAGTTTAAATTATTTTAATATGTTTTCTTTTTTCCATATAAGAATTCAAAATCTAAATCATTATTTTAATTGGATGAATATTTTTACAATGTTTTTTTTTTTCGTATTTAAAAAGGAAGTTAGTTGCATGAAAATTTGTTTTAACTAACCCCGAGGCAGAAAAGGGTGTTTTGGTCAAAGCAGGATTGGAGAAAGGTACGAATCCGAAGCACGTGAAGACAAGCCAGTTAACGGAGCCAATGAAAACGAACCACCTAAACCATATGCGCTATAATATATGTTTTTAGACAAACAATGCGTTTAAAATAAATAAGATTTTGAAGAGAGAAATTTAGAAGATGGCATGATGTGGATGATGATGATGGTGGTGTGATGATGATGATGATGATGGTGGAGGAGGTGGGACCCAGGTGGAGATGGGATTGGAAATTTGAATGTGTGAAAGAAGTTAAGCACAGTGAGAGAATTAGATTTGTGTATATCTTAAAATGAGAGGTGATTGGGTATGGCGGAACCGAGTTGACACGGTGGACTCGGGAGCGAGTGAGGGAAAGAAATATCGTAGGGGTGCGTGCCTCTACGACCAGATATTTCTTAGCTGACCCAAATGCTGCCCGGGAGCTCCCAGCCACTAGTGTGCCACGTGTCGTCTCAAGGGAGCGCGATGCGTTCTCCGGGCAGGGACATGTTAAAAGGCCAATGCATACTTCAAATCGAATAAACAAATCTGAATCTGGTATCATCATGAGAAAACACGACACTACACTCTTTAACTGTGACAGACTTACTTATATAACTTAAATATTAAAAAACAACTTAAAACATCGTCTTTAGAGTTTTTAATTAATAAAAATATTATTTTGAAATTAATGATAATAAGCGTAATATATTTATTCTACACTTTTTCATTTGAATTAATATATCGATTATATTACAATTAAAAAAAAATTCTAAATTCCACAACCATCGTCAACCTTATGAAAACATGAAAATCGATTATTATTTTATTATAATAGGAAAACATAACATCTTAAATTCTTTTTTAAAGACTACGACACTTACACCAGTGTAATATTTTGATTAAATTAAAACAATTATAAATTAAAGTCTAAATAAATATTATGAAATTTGTCTATGTAAATTTAGTAATATGCATCTATCTTCACTCTTATTTTAATATGAATTCCACAAATATTAAATTTTAATGTTAAAAAAAAGATATTTCGAGAATATTCAATTGAAAAAAATTGTTCAAAATTGGAAAGAGTATTTTATATTTATTTTGATCAAGACTTGTATATAAGACCCACATTATTTTTTTATTCACAAATAGCTTTCAATGTACGAACAAATCTATTTAATTTTAAAAATGTTATCTTTATGAAGTTTAAAATCAAATAAAAAGTAATTGGTAAAAACTCTTATATATATATATATATATATATATATATATATATATATAATATTTTCATTCATAAGTCACTCTAATAATAAATTGACTTGTTTATATACCGTGAACTCACATGTTACGTGAATATAAGACAGTGATATAAAGAAAAGCCAAATATAGAAATTTAAATTGTTATTATTGGTTTAGGAAAAATAAAGAACTAAATTATTTTTTATGAGTTTATCATATGAAAAAAAAGCCCCAAAGAACAAGAAAATATATATTATTGGATTTATTGTTTTATTATTTTTGAAATTAAATAGTTATAATACAAAAAAGGGTGTTTTAAATTAATATGAATATATATATAAAATGGTTTTTTTTATTTTCACTCACTCTTCGGTACATTTAGAGAAGTGAAAAAACACCAACTCATTTTCTTATATTTTGGTCATTTATGTCGTACTTCTCTTCTTTCTCTTTTTATTTCACTTTTATTTTCATATTTTTAATTTTTTCAAATTTTCTTCAAATTTTCACTTTTAATTAGACATGTTAAAGTGAGACAATCCAGTTCGCACGAGTTAACTTACCATGAGCTGGGTTAAAAATGAGTGTTAATCTGACTCACTTTATAGTGAGTCATAAATTTTGTAACTCGACTCAACCCATCATGAATTTGTGAGCTAATCCACATAAAAAAAATAATTATTTACTTATTTTTAAGTATTCGACTATTTAAATAAATTTTAAAGCAATCTATGAAATAAAAATCCAATCAAATTAAAGTTGAGTAAACCAACCCGACTCAAATTCATGGTGAGCAATTGACTCACATGTTAGAAATGATTTTGATATCTCTACTTTTAATCTAAACCAACATAGACTACATACATACATGTATAAAAAAATACAAATGTATTTATAACCGTGTATAAAAAATTCCAATCAATATATTGTGACAAAAGTAGGCATGTGTATCTTAAAACGTAGTTCGTTATAATTTCAATTGTTAACTTTATATAATTACTGATTTGGATGCATTTTATCCTTTAAAGTATATTATTTTCATTTTATCATCAAAACATCAGATATATTTTAAGTTAAAATGATAACTATAGGTTTTGTAAAAGTGATGGTAAAATAATAAAATTAAGATTATTTTTCATTAATGTCACTTAAATAATAAAAAAAATAGTCATATTCTTTTACGAGAGTGTGGTGATTCATACGAATAATTTATCAAATCAATTTTCTCTTCTCCAAAAACACATCTATCAAGTGTTAATTTGATGACTTTGAAAAAATAAAAAAATGTCATTAAAGTTGAGAACAACGTCTAACAATATCTAAATCATGTGAGACTAAATTAAACTCCATAATACCTATTTGGAAGTTGTCTAATATCACTTATCATTATATATTGTTATATTCTCATTTTTACCTAATGTGAGACTTAAACTCATTGGTATTGTATCTTTCCCTCTATAGACCTAACAGTGGTATTAAATTCGAAGGTTCGTAAGGTGATCGGCTCAGACGAATCATTGTATCAAAAGTCTTATAGACAGCGAGTCGAGTAAAGCGTATCCCGCTAAAATTAACGACAGTAGAAATAAGGGGTACTTGTAAACTCATAAATTCATTGTCTTAAAATTTTTTGTTGAGAGTAATGTCTCTTTTATATGTTAAACTCAAATCTCATTGGTGTTACATTTCTCCAATAAATCTCTCCTATATAAACCTAACAGAGGGGTGGATAGTTGTATTGTTTTAGAAACACTTTTTTCTTTTGGAAAACTTATTGATAACTAATTAAAATATTTGATCAAAATAATCACTACTTTGACAACAACGAAAAGGGTTTAACCACTTTGACAAAAACAAAAATAAAAAGTTTAAAAAACGGTCATTCAAGGATAATTGTATTGTTTTAGAAACACTTTTCTCTTTTCAAAAACTTATAGATAATTAATTAAAATAGTTTATCAAAATAATGAGTAATGATATATTATATACTTATTGAATAATATAATAATTTAATCTGTTATTATATTCATACATTATAGTTTTATATATTAAAGGAGAAATTGACCTGTAACAATTTTTTATCATCAAAAGTATATTTGAGAGTTTTTTTCTTCCTTTGACAACATAAAAGATATTTAATTCAAGATGTTAAAATCAAGGTTTTTATTTTGTAAAAAAGAACAAAGGACATTTATAAATCGATCTAATATAATAAAAAAAAATGAAAACTAAAAACTAAATAATTTGAAAACCAAAAAAAAAAAGTGGATGGAGATCGAAATATACATAAATTTTAATATATGACTCATGAATACATGTATTGGTATATTTATATAATTATTCCATGGCTTACATTTTTCTATTAAAAGCATTTTAATAATTATTTGAATAAATAAAAAAATACAAATATAAGTATGAAACTACATACTTTTGAGACATGGGCATTGACATGTTGAAGTTACATTATGATGGTAGGTTGGAAAGAAAACCGCAAGTGGAAAAGCATTTACCCTAGTTTAGGTTGTTTTAATATTTAATATTTAATTCAACACATAAAAATCACTTTACACAAAAGAAGAATTTTCCCTGTCAAGTAGCACTAGCAGCTACCGAGGGTATCTTTCAACCACCACTAAATAACGTGTCTAATTTTTAAATCTAAAAAAAATGCACTACTCATATTACTAAAACAACATTTACGCACTTTGAACAAATTTAATTGAATGTTCTCCTTCCATGAACTAAAAAATGGTTTCTTTGTTTCATGACAAAAAAAAGTTATTGAAGCCAATGAGTTTAAGTCAACCCTCTGCGTGATATGCCAAGAATACAAGTTGTGTCTGCCACGTATGACCAGTCAGACCATTGTTCACTCCAAAATTATGGACCTCCCAATTTTGTCAAACACGTCTTTCGTTGACTTTTGAAATGCCATCATTCTTAAATTATATTTGCAAAAGGAAAACTTGGTCATCGTCTTTTCCTCTTTTGATATAAACAACACAAACATATTGTCTTTTACATCAATTCTAGGAAGTTACGAGAAGCAAAACTCATAAAAGACACCACATGAAAGATTTTCTTGGATTATGTTTTATAGTGTCGCATTATTTATTAATTAAAATTAAGAATAAGTTAAATACATATGTTTTCTTTTAAAAATTAAGGTTAAGATCATAACGGAATTTGAAACTTTAACGTGCATACTACTTGTTATATGTAAAATTTGTCGCATTGACATAAATTGTTTTGTAATACAAACTAAATAGGTCGAGTTATAATTAAATGTGACATTTGAATTATTGTATTCTTAAATAAAAAGATTTGTGTCTTAATTAATGATTATAACTTTTGGTCTAGTGATAAGCGCTCGATCCTAACGATTGATATTAGATCTAAGGTCATGAATTTGATTTTCGGTGAATAATTGTTAAGAAGAAATTGTTGTGGATTATACAATTATTTCGTGACGGAAGCATTCGATCATGACAAAATGATCTCATTTGTATATTGTCGTGTTGTTTTTAAATTTCATATATAATAATGACAACAAATATGATTACCGTATAAAAACACATTCTTAAACGTATTATATTAAGATTTTTATGTTGAATATAATATTAATGGAGTGATGTCTCATCTACGTTATTTTTTGAATAAATCTTTCGAAAAGTCTTCACAAAAGACTTTTTTTAAGAGGACGTCTAATTCTTAGAACTCGTGCGTGGGGATCGCAAATCAAACCAAATTGATGTGAGCTGGAATAATTGGAGAATCACAAAAAAAAATGGAAGAGGTGAGAAGAATGGCATAATAAGTAGGAAGTTACTCCCAAATGACCTCACATTAATTTCCTCACAACGCAAATAAATATCTATCACAGTGCACTCGACAGCGCAACGCACCAAACAAACAAACCAACAAAAACTCACCCACTATTTTATTCTATTATTCACCTCTTCTCCCTCCAATAATTCTAACTTTCCAATACCCACTTTCCTCATTTTCATTCTTTTTCTTTTCTCTCCAAATATTAATAAGGCTATGTCTATATTTTCGTTATAATAATATACGGGAAAAAGTTTGAAAATCCGAAAAATAAAATTGAACTACAGTTTATATTTACGTTTTAATTCGATCATGTATTATTGTGTATTTCTTAATTATTTTAATACTTATTTAAAAATTTTATATACTTTAATCGGAACGAATGTGTTTTTGAGTAATACCGTAATCGTCAAATAAAAACCTATGGTCCAAATTAAGTTCACGTGATCTTTTAGTTTAATGATTTTATAATTAAATACACGAACACGATCGATCTAGTTATTTTCGTTTAATAATCATGATTATTTTTTCCTATAGTTTTACACGTGTTCACGTGTCTTATGGGTGGAAAATACACTATTTGCGATCGATTCAATTTATGAGAAAAAAAAAACACGAAATATGAGAGAGAAAGAAAACATAGAGTGGAAAAATGTACAATAATTATAACACGACATAAGTGACAAACAAGGGATGCTAAAAATTAAGGATAAATTTTACAGATCATTGTACTTTTAATAAGTTTTTGGCAAAGCTTCCATAATTAAAAAGTCCATATATATATATATATATATATATATATATATATATATATATATATATATATATATATATATAATGATCAAGTTGCTAATTTTATTAATTAAGGGACTTCATTTAATATCTACAAAAACTATATTTTTACATTTTTCAAATAAATTAATCTGATTAAAGGTTTTATTAATAAAAATACTAAATTCGGAAAAATAAATGTGAAGATAAAAAATAAGTAATTAAACCTTTTTCGATTATTATCATTTTACGATCAAGTTTTCCCTACCATCTAATGTTAAAACGTCTACACGGTGCTGATGATGTGACGATAAATTGACATGCAAAAATAATAAAGTAGAGTTTAACAGACTATGAAGTGTAGGGATTGAATCATGTAAGATCCACCATCACTTCTACAATCGTGAGATATATATATATATATATATATATATATATATATATATATATATATATATATAATTTCAACAAATGATAAAGCAGTATTGTAATATCATGACAAGAAAATTTCTATTAACAATCAATTTTAGATAAAGACAAATAATTACTATTATGAATAAAAATTATAATTAATTTTTAAATTAGTTTATCAAAATTAGTTATCGAGTTTTCGCTACCAACAAAATATATCAATTTACAATTTGGTTACTAAACATGAACTATCAAGATTTTGGCTTTTATAATGGAATTAGTTTATAAATTAAAGTTTAAGAATACCTAAAATCTATACAAGATAATAAAAAACACATAAAAATAACAAAAAACAAAAATTACAAACACAAACTTTCGTCTAGCGAGGCCCGCTGGCGAGGCCCGCTCATCCAGCAAACACAAACTAGTTCGTCCAAACATTTAATATTTTGCAAACTTAAAATTAAATTATAATTTACTTAATTTCATAAATTATTTTTCAATTGTGCTTATGATATTAGTGTTCTTTAAGTTCCTCATTCATGAAATGTTATAAACTTTAAGGAGGCGTGTTTCAATATTTGACATTGTCACAAATATCTTGAATTGTAAATGTTTCTCCTCATGTTACTTATATATGATAGAAGATAATGTTTTACCATACCCTCCTTTTTTAAGAAAAATTGTCTTGTCAAATTCGTATCACTTGAAATTAAAGAGATATCCTATTATCATATCCTTGTTATCAAAGAGAGTTTGTCCTCAAATTCATATCACTTTAAGTTAGAGACATAGTTTTTGTTACCAAAATAACGAGTTTATAAATTAATCTCAAATTAATTAATGACTAATTTAGAGACTAATTATATTTTTTTATTTATAACAATGATTATTTTTATAACCAATATATATTTTTATTTTATAAATTTATATTTAAATTAATCACTATAATAATTAATAACTTTTAATCACTAAAATTAATTATTAATTATTTTTTAATATATATATATATATATATATATATATAATATTTTTTTTTATATTATATATTAAGATTAAATAAAACAATATCAACCTCACTTAAACTAATAAAGTTGAAATATTAAGATTCACGTCTCTTTAAAAGAAAAGTGTGGATGATTTAAGATATATTTAATGTCTATGCCTATGAATTTTCTATCATAATGTTCACATTTAATTTTCATTTTTATTCTTTAAATAAGAAATTATTAATTTTTAAATAAAAATATTTATTTTATTAATTTTACTCTTGAACTAATTGTTTATTTAAATTTAATAATTTTTTTTATTTGACTGCTTTTATAAACTTAACTATTTTTTAATTATAAAACTACCTATAAAATAAATAAAAATTATTTACAGTAAAATTATAAAAAATATTTATATTTAATTTAATAATAATGATTTTGTATGAATTTTCTATCATAATGTTCACATTTAATTTTCATTTTATTCTTTAAATAAGATTTTTTTTAAATTAAAATATTTATTTTATTAATTTTACTCTTGAACTAATTGTTTATTTACATTTAATAATTTTTTTTATTTGACTGCTTTTATAAACTTAACTATTTTTTTAATTACAAAACTACCTATAAAATAGAAAAAAAATTATTTACAGTAAAATTATAAAAAGAAACGTGAGTGTTTTCACAGGTATAAATTATAATTCTAAATTCTCATTTTATAAAATCTATAATTTTCTCACAATTCATTCTTTTAATTTTTTATTATATAGGTTATGTTTTCTTGGTTAAAAACCATTTTGTATAAAATATTAGAGATTGTCATATGATTCCATCAGCTCTTGTTTAAAAGTAATTTTAATTTTTTTGCATATTTTCAATTATTTTCTTTTTGGTATGATATTGCTTGAGGTGGTTATAAACCTTGCTAATGATATATTAATGGTTAAACTAATTTGTGCTATAGTAAAGAATTTAAAATGTATAATGATGTGTTATTATTTTTGAATTTGAGTCTTTTGTCAATAAGTTAACATTTTCTTAAGCTATTTTTTTTTTTAAACTTTAATTCAAACAGTTATAAAATATGTAATTTTGTTGAAATGATGATGACGAAGAAATAAATTACCATAGTTTTATTGATAACTTAATTATCTAAATAAAACAATAAATAACGAGAAGGTCCGGTCAACTCTACATTATTTTTGGGAGTGGATTTGTAAAGGTGTTTTATATTGTACATTATTTTTTAGAAGTGGATTTGGAAAGTGCATTTAAGGGAAAATATATGTTATTTTTATTAAGAGAAAGACGGTGATAAATGAAAAAAAAAATTAGAACATTATTTATAAAAATCAATAAATGATGTAATAGGTTTGAAAATTTACATAAAATATTTTAATCAATGAAATTAAATGATTATCATTTTATCTTTTGATATAAAAGTGGTTTAAAATAAAATGTAATTAGTGTATATTATATTATGTAAGACATTATTTAAAATAAAAAAAGTAAATATGATGAAATTATGATAAAATGTAATGTGATTGATATAAATATAAGTTAAAATAAATTGTGTCTATATCTAACTTATATTATTATTATTATTATTATTATTATTTTTTATTTCTCTTCATTCAAAGAAAGAAGACACATCTATCATCTACGTTTCGATGTTCACAAATTAGTTCTCATCACTCGAAACAAACGTAAATTTTACTCGCTTTTCTTTTCACGTACACAGAAAAACTAGGGTGAAAACATGTCATATGTTTAGTATAAGACATTGATGGTTTTAATGTATTAGCTCACCCAATGCATGTTTGTTGTGTGAACTACTCTTAATAACATGTAATTTTGCACAAAGAAAATATAATACACTATACATGATAGCCTAACAGTAAGTGCAAATATATATATATATATATATGTGATTTTAAGGAAAATAAATTACTTATATTTTGGATCTCTTTTACTAGTTTTCTTTGTAAATTGTTTATTTAGATTCTTAAAAAAATAATTGTTAATAAACATATTTAATATGCATAATTAAAAATTATGCATAGTCATATTTAACTTAAATAATATTTTTAATGATAAGCTCAAAATAAATAATATAAACCAATAAAATTTAAATTAATACTAACGGAGAGAAACGATGAAACATAATTCACACATGTTAAAATTAATATTAATACATATAAATTACATTTTTAATTTTAAGATTTGGAATAGATTCAATTTTGGTCTCCCAATTTAAAAAAATAAAAATAAAAATGAGCCTTTGAGATTCACAAATTATAGTTTTAGTCAATACAATAGAAATTGTTGCGACGACTTAAACAACACAATCTTATAATAAAGAAGAATATTCGAAATAGAGTAATTTAATTGTAATTAAAATATACAGTGTTAAAAAATAAGTTATTATTTATTTGTATATAATAATATTTTTTGCTTACTAATAATAATAAATATACATATATTTTTTGCTATTAACTTACATTAGTAGTATTTATTTTACTTATAATATATTTATTTATATTATTAGTTTATATAGTGTCAATATTACTCAGTTTTGTATTATATCTACATATAATTTGAAAATAGAATTTTCATTTTTATTAATTAACTAATTAGCTTTATTTTACATGTTACTTATGTCAAATTCAAATCACAGATTATAACAATATGAACCTGCAGAAATTTAAAGAATTTATTTAAAGTGAGTTATTTAATATAACTGTAGGAGATGCAAATAAATTTAACCGAAAGCAATAGGTGTAATTACAAATAAGGGCAAGGTGAATGTATGTATGTATATGTGCAATGATGATGGGCGAACATGGATGTGGATACATGAAGATGAATGTGCAGAGTAACATGACGTGACACAGGGTGTGAGGTGAGAGGAAAATATCATTGCCACGTATGCATTCAATCTAGGCTTCTCAGAGCTCCTAAAGATCTTCTCCTTCTTTCTCTCTCCCAGTTGTGTTTGTTTACCCTTTCTCTCTCTTTCTCTCACTCTGCTTTCCACCTTGAACCACCACCTCTTAAATATTTCCATTTCATAAAACTTCACAATTTCCCATTTTTTCACCTCCATCGTTTCATCTTTGCAATCGCCATGTTTACTTCCTGAAATAATTGCTTATGCACACAGAAGGACTCGGGTACATTTTTTTGCTGATTTTTTTGTTTTATTTTTATTTAACTGATGTAATCATTTTCATGCCTTCCTGGTTTGTTCATGGTGTTTGTGTTAATTTCTAGACTGGATTTCATCGGCTCTCTCTCTTACCTTTTTTTTTTCTTTTTAAGAAAATTTTGTATGGTGAATCTGAGTTGTTAGATATTTAAGGGGCTTATTTTTTATTTTTTATTTTTTATTTTAATTTGTACTAGCTTTTGAATCTTAGCCGACCT
>Ga0214544_1000598_pt1 | contig 68293 bp, 27 predicted proteins | sample CNSS3metaG_FD_160074 | JGI IMG/M metagenome (GOLD analysis project Ga0214544, IMG submission 160074) | Root nodule microbial communities from cowpea collected in UCLA plant growth center, Los Angeles, California, USA - CNSS3 | ecosystem: Host-associated > Plants > Roots > Nodule | place: USA... | reverse complement strand
AATTCCGTATTCGTTGTGAGACGACTCAGGGTTATCTTAACCCTAACTATTTTCTTCACTACAAACTGGCAATACTGAAGTTGCTAAAGTAGTGGTAATTTGATCGCCTAACGACAGCGATATCAGGGACCAATTGTATATTTAAGCCTTTATTTTTTATATGAATGTTATACTTGTATTTTTATTCTAATTGATATTTTTATTAAATATTTCTTGAATTCAATTATAAATTATTAGATTTAATTATAAATTGAATATAATATTTATATTAAATTATTAAATAGAATATATCATTAGAATATTATTATAATATAATTGTTAAATGTTTTAGATTAAAATGTCAATTTTAGAAATATTAGTGTAATTAGAATATAATTATTAGATTTATATTTGTTTTCTACTACATTTTGAAAAATAGGGTTGGTTTAAAAATAATTTTAAAAATATTTAATAAAAATATTACTGAAAATTAAATTTGAAAAGGAAAAAAAATTGCTCAATTTTAAAAAGAATTGGGATTGAATTAGATCAAAATAACAAATATAGGAAATAAATTGAAGAAAAGACGATGACACAATCACATATTAACACATGGCACTAACATTGACATATGGTACGATGGTGATTTGACACATGAACAATTTTTAAAATTAAAAAAATAAAAATAAACAAATTCAAAAAAACCACGAGCTGACATCACTACAAAAATAGCTATTACCGACGGGCAGAATTTGTCAAAACAGGGTATTATCCATCAATAAACGTGTTTTTCTGACAGATTAATGACGGACAACAATCCGTCGATAAATATGGCATAGGTAATACTTACCGACGGATATAGTCGTCGATAATCTAATTAAAAAAGAAAATTGCACTAATCGAATTATTTGAACTACTAAACCACTGTCTAGAAAAGTTTTCAATGCTAAAACAAACATAAAAATCAAGTCAAAATTTGAAATTAACAAGAAAATTAAAATTTGACTACTTAGAACCTAAAACTATCAAGTAAAACTAACACTATGCTACAATGACTAGATATTAATACCTAAGCTACCTAAACAACAAACTGTCTTTCTAAACAAATTCTAGATCATAAAAGAGTGCTAGCAAGTAGGCTAACTACTATAAAATCAAATGTTCCACCAATAATTTTTTTCTATTTTAGAAAACACCAATCATCTGAGCACATCCTTATATTTTTTTTCTTTCCAAACAAAATATGTATGGTAATAATAAACCAAGGAATTTATTAGTAAATTCATGAGTAAACAACATAAAATCACAACTTCACAGACAAACACAATCAAACTACAGAAAAAGAAAAAAATTAGACACAAAAATGGAGGTAAAAGTGTATGGTCCAGTGTCTAATTGAGAAGGAAACTGAATTTGAAGCAGTTCATGTTCATCTTTTCAAGGGAAGGAACCTGAGTAGCTTAAGTTGCAGGTTCAATTAGACATGTGTGTGATAATTGTGTAGCCTATATGGTGAACCAAACTAGAAGAGGGAATTTGGTTAGAGAAAGGAAGCATGTAAGTGCTTGGTGGGATGACATGAGCAATGGCAATGCTGATTGGGAAAACCATGGCTGCACTAGTTAATTTTAATTCTATTTTGGTCCAATTTTAAGGTGAATGTATCTAGAATGGTTAAAACTAAATTGCAGAATATGATGCAAAGCTTATCTTATTAAGTTAAATTTAAAGTATGGTAATTGGGGGTTATATATCTTTCATTATCCTCAGGGAATCATATCTAAATCCATCCTACAACATTAAAGTTCACAACATTAAAGTTCATACTAAAGTAAAAACAAGATGCATAAATTTGTAAAAGCCTTGCTAATGAAATCCATGAACTTGATCAGATGAGATTGAATGGGAAACATGTGCATGAAGATGGACAATTCCTAAGCTCACGTGTACCACACCTAACCAACTCGACCAAGTAGTAATAAAACGACACGTATATGCCAAAATAATCAAGTAGTCAGCCTAAGCCGAGTTGGCCTAAGCCTTACCAGACTAAATCGGTAACCTAAACATCCAGAGAAATAACCTGCACAAGGCAACACATAACCAATATAAACCGCCAAGGAAAGTAGTCGGCCTAGGCCGACTACTCCAATATACTTAGTAAAACTAAGGTCCCCCTAGTGTTCAGTGAGTCCTCTTAAGGGCCTGGGCTAGGGCCCAAGCCCACTTACAGCCCAAACTGAAGCTCAAGCCAGGCCCAGCCCATGGCATAACCAAACATGATTAATACTCTATAAATACACGTGGACCCCAGTAATTTAAGGTACGCATTCATTACTCCATTAATCACTGATTTGACCTTCTGAGAGCTTTGACTTACTTGAGCTTCGGAGTCCCTTCTGCAGGTAACCCCTCCTGGGTCCAAGCCGACATGTATCAACCAGGACGAAGCCAACTGAGGAGATAACGGACTACATGGGTAAGGTGACACTTGTGCCTAACTTATTTTGTTTGTTCTCTGCAGGAACAATTGGCGCCCACCGTGGGGCTCGAGACGAACACCTTTAGTACCCGTTTTTCTCCAAAGATGGTTTCCACCCGCAGCAGAGCTGGAGTGAACAAGCAAGCGGATGCTGGTCCCTCAGGACCTGCTGGCATTACCCTTGACCTAGCCGCCATCCTGAACGCCCATGCGAAGATGAAACAAGAACTAGCGGATCTGAAGAAACGCAGCGCCTCCATCTCATCAGCGCTGCGACAAGAAAACTCTCGCCTTAGGCAAAAGATCGAGGCTGATCCCACCCTGAAGGGAAAGGCTAAGGAGGCGTCTGAAGCTACAAGGTCCCCGACCTTCCAGCCCACAGAAGAGGAGAGCGAATACAACCCCACCCTTCACACCTTCACCACCACCTAACAAACACCCATTCCTTATACCCATCCCACTCAATTCCCATCCACTCACCCAGGGCATACTACAGCCCCAACCCCTGCTGCTACCCTCCCCACCACCCAGATCCCCTACAACATACCCACCACCATCCACACTACACATGTACCACCCTACAACCCACATTACCTTCCAACAACCCACATCCCCCCTCATAACCTTACCTCCACCTTCCCTGCTATGATCAACCATCCCATCCCACCTCATCTACTCCCTCCCCACCAGCCCATACGTCGTCACCCCTTCACCGACTTTATCGCCAACACCCCCCTTCCTGCCCAGTGGGAACCCTTCACGCTGGACCGCTACACCGACGAAACCGACCCCGATGAACACCTCAAAGTATACATCACCCATGTCGCCCTGTACACGTCCTAAGATGCAGTCTTCTGCAAAGCCTTCCCCACCACCCTCAAGGGCCCTACTCTGGAATGGTTCACCACCCTTCTGCCTTATTCTATCGACAGCTTCGACGTTCTTTCACACATGTTCTCCACCCATTTCGCTGGCAGCCGCCCATACTAAACTACCACAATCTCCCTCCTGGGCATTAGACAGGAACAAGGCGAATCACTTAGAGCGTTCATAGATCGGTTCAGTAAGGCAGCTCTTCGCACCCCACACCTCAACCAAGAGATGATCCTCTAGTGCATGACACTTACCCTACAACCCAACCCCTTCACCAACAACGTCTACCTCCACCCACCTACCTCTATGCAGACCCTCCATACCAAATTCTACAATGACTATGCAGCCACCACCGCCAACCCTACCCTGCAACCTCCCCGCCCCGATACCCGCCCACGCGAGCCCTGACAACCCCGCTTCACTAGATGTGCCCCTCTTACCGTAGCTCGCTCCCGCATCCTCGATGAGGCCCTACAGGCTGACCTCATCCCTCCACCACGCAAGACAACCACACCTTCTAATGTTGATATGACCAAATACTGCCGCTACCACCGCAACCATGACCACACCACAAAAGACTGCAAAGCACTCCAGGGTAAGATAGAAGAACTGGTTCGTGCTGGTCACTTTCGCCGCTTCATCCGTAGAGATGATCATTCCTCTCGATCCTGCCACCCCCTCGCTCTGACCACATATGCCCCCCACACGACTCCCGTCATGACAGACGCCCAGCCCAACTCGCTAACCAGGCACCTGAACCGGCCTGCACCGACATCACCCCCGTTGATCCTCCCCTACGTGGCACCATCAACTACCATCTCTGGGGGCTTCGCTAGTGGAGGATCCACCTCTTCTGCCAGAAAGAAACACCTCTGCCATATCCAATCAATCAATCATATCATCCATTCCCACCACAGACGTTGTATGCCTCCCATCATCTTCATAGATGACGACTTTCATGGCCTTGACCATCAACAAGATGACCCCATGGTCATCACTGTTGAAATCGAAAACTACGCCGTTAAGAAAGTCCTCGTCGACCAGGACAGCTCCGTTGATATCCTCTACTGGACCACCTACCAAAAACTCCAACTCCCGGACACCGCTATGGTCCCGTATGACGAACCAATCTATGGCTTTTCTGGCGAACAGGTATCCACTCACGGCTACATCGACCTCCACACTGTGTTTCGCGAAGGAACCCAAACCAAAACCATTCCAATTCGCTTCCTTATTGTCGACGCACCAACATCCTACAATGTCCTCTTGGGTCGTCCTTCCCTCAACACCCTTGGCGCTGTTGTCTCCACCCCCCACTTGGCCATGAAGTTCCCTTCTCCTTCCAGTGACATCCTCACCGTCCACTGCGACCAGCGCCTGGCACGCGAGTGCTACATGGCCAGCCTGCGCCCACAACTCCCAATTCAACAAACCAACCACATTGAGCGACCACCTGGCTCCGGCATCGCCCTATCAGGCGAAGATCTAGACCCCAGAGTAGGTCGGGATGTTCGTCTCGAACCAGTTGAGAAAACCTCCCCTCTAGAGCTTCCCAATGGCCACTCCATCAACCTAGGCACCGGTTTGAACTCTGACGAGCGTGCCATCATCACACCCATCCTCATCAGCACTTCAGGTTATAACATCAGTCCAACAATTTATCATATATAACTTTTACAAAGTCCAAATTTGCACTTGCTGAAATATATTTAGGATTTCGGAAAATGCTCAAGGGAAATATGGCAAAGAATTCAAGCAAGCTACATAATGGTCAAATGCTACATAATGGCAAAGAATGTGATGCGGTGAATTCAAGCAGGCAGATTACCAAATCACAAACATTAAAAGGAGGCACAATTTAGAGATTCGTACCTAAAATAATGAATCTGGGGAGAAAGAGGTGACGTTGCCAGTGACACCACCACTGATGTCGACGACACTGCTAGAAAGTTGTGGCTAGCTGAAGAATTGGGGCTGGGTTTTCGTGGGGAGGGTCACGCCAGGCTGCGGAGCATCACGACAATGTCAAGGGAGGGTCGACAGCATCATGGCAAAGAGGCACCAACATAATTCTAGCAGGGTCAGAAGATTGGTGGTCAATTTTGGGCTTATGAATTTTTGGGAGAGAAAGAAAGTGGGACGCAATTGTGGGTGAAAGAATAAAGGGAATCTTAAATTTTATTTTATATCAGTCCGCGACTTTATCGATGGATAAATCCGTCGGCAACGTTCTCACTAATGGTTTTACGAACTATAGGAGACTTTGTTGCATGTTATTACTGATGGATATTTTATTTTCATCGGTAACATCAATAACAATATCCGTCAGTAAATTTGTCAATAAACTATCATTACAGGCAGATTACTTTCTGTCAATAAATATCTATCGGTAAATCGTTGTTTTCTTGTAGTGCATGTGGTACATTGTTCACATGTTGTTAACTATTTAAATGTTGTTACCAAAAAAGACCAAATTAACCATAATTAACAAAAATTGGAACTTTATTGAACTCAAAAAAAAAAAAAAAAGAGAGCCACATCGAACATACACGACTAAAGTAGGGATCAAAGTAGTATTTAAACCTAAAAAGAATTATCTTTTTTATTCTCTTTGATCCTTAGTTTTTTGTTTCATTTGAAGAACATTTGTTTTGCTAAAATAATATTTACTATCTCTCATTAGTTCAAGTGGTTTGATATATGACAAGTTTTCTTAGATTTTCAAAGTATTTTACCTCTTATCATATCCTTAATTATAAATTATTTCATTTGTTAAATTTTTATCAAATTATTTTTAGGACAAATATTTGATCACTTTTCTTTCATTTTAACATTTTTATTTGTTTGCTTTTATGTAAAATATTATTTCAAAGATTTTGACATAATTACTTTTATTTTTTAATACATCGTAAGTGTAATTTTACTATCGTAATTATATAAAAATATTTTATTTACTATAATATAATAATGTAACGTCACGAACTTTGTTTATCAAATTTAGAGTTAAAAAGTAAAAAAAATCTTCGATTAAGATCAAACTATTATTAGTTTAACTTTTTAATAAATTTTGTTTAAGTGATATATTACTATCTCTATTAGTAAAAACAAATGATATATCATTAAAATTTAGGGAAAGTAAATAAAGTAATATTTGAAATAATTCTAAACTTGGTTGTGTGATTTTTTTTAATTTTTTTTTAACTTTATTTATCAGCTTTATATTTTTTATGTAGGACGTGATTCAATTCTTTTTTTAGACAAAACTTGGATCGATTTAAAATGAGTGAGGCGACCCTCCCGTCCTTACTTAAAAATTCAATATATATTTTTGTTGTTATTGGATTGTAGTTATGTGTAATTATTTAATATTTTAAATTATAATTAACTTTTATTCAATTATTTGTAGTAGTGTAATTTGATATTTATATAATTTTCTTTAATATTTGATGTTAAAGAAAAGAAAAGATATCCTTTTTATATATTTGATAATATCATCACTTCTTTGCTGTTATTTTTATTATAAAAATTATTTAATTGATTACGAGACAGGAAGAAAAGCTAGAACATAAATACAATATACTTGTGGGATGAGACCAAAGTTATAAATCCATTGGATATGAAGTTGATGATGTTTCGAAATAAGAATGACATAATTTTTTGTGTACTTGTCCATATAGGTATAAGAATGATGATAAAAGTACAATTTTATTTTAAGAATTTTAAAAATAAGATGGAATAATAAAACGGGGTCTTCTCCCTGTACCTCTAAAGACTTCTACTGCACCTCAAAGATTAATTGTACAGTCCATTTTATCCCTCTGACTTACCTCTGACTTAAATAGATAAAAATAATTAAAATAATTACTGCGTTAGGTGAACTGAGAGTTGTATTTGGTTTTTATGTTGCACCCCTCAAGAAGTCAACTTCACGAATTAAATGGATTTCGACATCCGATTTTTCAGAAAACGGATTTGGATATCCGTTTTATCTTGTTACGGGTTTCGATATCCGTAATTTCATAATAAATCTTTTCAATTATTAAATTTTTAAGTTGTTTATATATTTTGTTATTCATTATATATTTATTTAATTTATATATTTTTTTTTTCTAACTTTTAAAAATTAAATATTTTGTCAAGTCTTTAATTCTTAATTTTGAATTTGTTTTTAATATAAACCGGCTTCTAGTGGTAATGATAATCACGGATTTCATTTTATACAAATCGAAAATGGAAATCCAGTTTTTATTTTGCTTTACTTATTTTCTTAATTTTTTTTTAAATTTTGAAATGCTTTGTAACAAATAACAAATAAAAACTCACTCATCAAATAAATAAAACTTTAGAAAAAGTGTAGAAAATAATTAATAAAAAAATTGCAAATGATAAAATTTATAAACAATTAAGAAATAAAATGAATAAAAAAAATAACAAATTAAAAATAAAATAATAAAAATAAATAAAAATTCAAGTTCAGAACTAAAAAAATAATAAATATTAATAAACTATATTAAAAAATAAAATTAAACAGCAACTTAATAATAATAATTAAATTGAAATTAAATCTTATATCCAAAATAAATAAAAAAACAAAACTAACGGAATTCGAATATCGATAAATATAAACTTTAAATAAAAAAATAGTTTATTACTAACCGGACTTCGATGATCGGTGTATAATTTTATTTAATGTAATTATATATAATGTGAATGATATAAAATTAAATAATTAATATATAAATATAAAAAAATTAAAATTAAATTTTATAAATAAAATCAAATAAATAAATAAAAATATTAAAAGCTAATAAATAATAAATAAGTAAAAATAACTGAAAAATAATTAAATAAAATTAATCTAGATATTATAAAGGTAAATATTTTAAACAAAAATTTATCATTATTAATTAAAAATTAACAAAGTAAAAATAACTACAAAAATTAAATTAATAAAATTTTATTTAATGTACTTATATAAAATATAAATAATTTAAAATTAAATAATTAACACATAAATTATAAAATAATTAAAATTAAATCTTATAAAAATATCAAATATAAAAATAAAAAAATTAAAATCACCAACCGTATTACATATGCCGATTTAAACAAAAAAAACTGATTTGGAATTTCGTTAAAGGCTTAACCGAGCTTCGAATATTGGTAGACAATTCCATAACCGGGTTTCGTAAGAAAACGGATTCCGAATTTCCTTAAAAGACTTAATCGGACTTCAAATGCCGGTTTACAATTCTAAATTCGTTTGACACTGTTCACCGGATTTCGAAAATTAATTAAAGATTTTACTAGATTTCGAAATATGAAATAACCCGTGATTTCATAGCAAAGAGAGAATTTTTTTTTTTTTTAACTTTTACTACTGAATGGTCAAAGGATTTAAAAAGATACTATAAAAAGTTTAAAATTTTTGGGTGCAGTAGAACTATTTGAAGATGCAGGAAGAAGCTCCCTGATAAAACTCTATCTCACCCATTGTCATCCTTTTGCTCACAGGCCCATTCATTTTAACATTTTATCTTTAAACTGTCGTAATTACTTTTAATTATTTAAATAAATAAGAAAGAATAATGATTACTAATATCAATTTAATTATTTTTATAAATAAATGTGAAAACTAAACTTTTATTTCATTTCACACTATAAATGTTTGTTTAAAAAATTAAAAATAAGACAAATAAAAAATAACACGTATTTTCTATAGTGTAATAAATATTTTTTATAGAAAAATGTTTTTTTATATATTTTATTGTACTTGATATTTAGTATTTTTAATAATTTTATTGTAAAATTAATCCTAGAATATTTTTAATTACATTTATTTATTAGAAAATTATGTTTTGATAAAAAAAAATTAAAATTGACAAAATTTTTATAAATGAAATTAAAATAGATTATTTTTTCATTTTTTAACCATAATATAAGTAATAAAATAATATATTTTTATTTAAATCGGTAGTTTGTAAAAATTTATTAGAAAAAAAATTTGTTAAATTATCATTTTCTTTATTTATTTTATTATAAAAATAATTGTGTATTTCCACTGGGAAAGAGTATATACATTATAAAGTATTGATATAAAACATATTATATAAGAGAAAAATGCTTAGTTGGGAAGGAGAGCAATCCACATTGCACACCCAGTGAATAGTGATGGCGCTTCCGAGAGGATGTTTAGCAAAAATGTTGTCACACCGTAATCCAATGTTTTTTTCTCTCTCTCCTCTTACTCTGCAACCTGCAAACCTTGCACTTCATCCAGCACATTCTTTAGCACCCTCTGCTTCTCTCTCAAATTCCGAGACCCCTTCTTTTCACGAGCCCCACTTTCGCTGGAAACCCTTGTGCTTGTATCATTGCCAGGAAAAATGCACCAAGGTTATGACTTTTTTTTCACCCATCACCTTTTACATCATTTCGGTTTATGGGTAATTTTATTCTGTTTAAATTTTAAGCTCTGAAGTATTCTGGGAGACCCTGTTGTTTTGCATGGCATGTGCTTGATAAATTGTTTCTATGATAAATAATGAAGGACATGACACTGTGGCATAGTTTATGAACGCCTTATTGTCTACAGAGAGGATATATCTATTAAGAGAATTATTTGTGAATGAAACGGAGGGAAGAAGGGGTGTGAATATGAATTGGATTTGGACACCTTACATTGATTTTTAGAAAATTTATTTAATACTGACATCATGTTAGAGTAGCTATTTTTAGAGCTAGTTAATTGGTTTTTTTAAGTCACTTAATCAGTATTGGGTTCTCTTTTGTTGTATACATATTGTTTTTCAAATTTTATTTTTTAAATTAAACTAATTATTTTTATTTTATTTTTCAAACGACTTTTTTTTTTAAATTGTTGTTTTTTAATTTAGTCATTTTTTTAAATTAATCATTTTTTAAATTAAAATGATTATTTATAGTAAAAAATTATCTATAAAATAAATAAAAATTCTCCATAATAAAATTGTAAATATTATTTATATTTATTTTTATAACTATAATGATGATTATATTTCTTTTTTTAATATCGTTTGTCTTTCCACTAGTCTATAATAATTTTTGTTGTGGATGAAGGAGCGGGTAATGATTTCAGTTGTAGGACTATGTTTCTGTATCTCATTCTCTATAATGAAGATCCTCAAAACTCTTTCCTGTTTAGAGTTTCCTGCATCTTTTGTTCTTCGAACTGATTGGACTTCCTGGAATTTTTTGTTGCTTGAATTACTGTATCACATTACAAAAGTCAGATAACTTAGTATGCACATGCAAAAGTATTCCATGTCCATGCCTTTGTTCAATTAATCCTTTCCATGTATGATTTTGAGTAGGTCCAAATAATGTGCTCAGTAGAGAAACCTGGTGTCATTAAATTATTCTTTCTGTTTTGAAGTTTTGGTGTGAACCAAGCTTTGTCGGAAGATAGCTAGTTAAGTCATTTAATTGTAGGTTTTGAAGGTGATGTTGTTAATCAGCTTCATCTTTTTGTCATGTCATGTTAAATTAAATTTGGTGTAATTATGAGATGGCAGAGGAAAAAATGGTTTTATTGTTTTCTTTTCTTGAAATTTGCAGATGGATGATCCTATCCACCTTGAGACGTTTAATCATGATTGCTCCAGTGGGCTTACAGTTGACATTGCTGAGTTGAACAAAATACGTCCGCAGAATCTAGACTATTTCCTTGTGCTTGATTTAGAGGGTAGGGTTGAGATTCTTGAGTTTCCAGTTCTAATGATTAGTGCAAAAACATTGCAGCTTGAAGACACATTCCACAGGTTTTGATCTGCCACTTTATACCATATCTAACAGGTGCAGTGTTGTTCAGTGATTGCCTGAGATCTTCTGTTTTTCTTCTTGGTCTTTTCTATAGTTCTAAAATGAATATAATTTGCATTCTTAGACTATAATTAGGATGTTAGTTTTTTAATAGTTTATACCTTTAATGGAATTGTAGTCTCAAGGTTTGAACCCTTAAATGCAACAAGATGGCTTGTGAGTCTTAAACTCATATGATATTAATATTTTTGACTACATAGGTTAGTTTCTGTTGAATTTAAAAATATAATTTATATATGAGGATCATTATTCTTTGATCTTACAATTTACTTTTGTGTTGGTCCTTTAACAGGTTTGTGAGACCCTCAAAAATGAGTGAACGGAGAATAAACGAATACATTGCAAACAAATATGGGAAATTTGGAGTTCACAAGTATGCTGCTTAATCTGCCTTTACTAATCTAGCCTGATTCATACTTCTGATCCACATACAATCTCTGCTTTCATTTTTATTGTCACATACAATCTGAAAAACAAATATATCCTCCAATTCCCCTTCTACATGTATTTATTATTTAATAAATTGATGCTATAAGTAATGGTAGTTTTTAAGGTAGCTTTTAGTAACATTTGTAGAGATTTCTGATTTGAAATATCCTATAACTGATGAACAATGAGTTAGACTGGTGAAAAGATAGCTATTAGCCATTACAATGAAAATCATTTTATTGTATCAGTTTACTAAGGGATTATTACCTACTTCTGCAACCTAAAGTGTCACCACGAACTATAGCCATACTGATTATTATTTTTTCAGAGTTTGGCATGACACAGCAATTCCATTTACGGAAGTTATTCAACAATTTGGAGTTTGGTTAATGCGAAATCAGTTGTGGAGGGGTGCAGAACTTAATCGTGCAGCATTTGTAACATGGTAAGTATCATTACTTATGGTTTAACTTTTATAACTCTTTGTTTTATTTCTAATGATGCATTGGTTTCCTGCGCTGTATATCTGGAACTAGAATAACAGGATTTGTTCTTCTACATCAAAATCTTTTGGTTTTGCAGTGGAAATTGGGATTTGAAAACTAAGGTCCTTCAACAATGTGAAGTGTCAAAGATAAAGCTTCCTCCATATTTTATGGAGTGGGTTAATCTCAAAGATGTCTATTTGAACTTTTATAACAGGAGGGTAAGTTCTCTAAATGTTCATAATTGGCAGAAGACCATAATAGAATTTATTCATTTTTCCATCTAACATACAAAACTTATGGCAAATGCATCAAAGGAAATTTAATCTCATTTTTCATAAAATTTTTTGCTAGGGTGCAACTCTATATAGGTGTTAAATATGTTTTTAGTCCCTGAACTTTAACATGAGATTGGAATTTGTTCATGTCCAAAACTTTGATACATTTTAGTCTCCAAACTTTACAAATGAATAGATATAGTCTTTTTAATCCAATTACGTTATTTTTTTTTTACGTGTCAAACACGTTTTCCAGTTGACATTGAGACATGAATGTGTCCATCAGTATAAATAACTCAAATGCTAGCATGAAACACGTTTGACACGTCAAAAAAGTTGAACATAATTAGGTTAAAAGGATTATATCTATTCATTTTTAAAATCTGGAGATTAAAATGTATTATAGTTTCAAACAAAAAAGACAAATTTCAATTTTACACCAAAGTTCAGGACTAGAAACATATTTAACCCATTGAGTTAATATCATCTTAACTATGGTGGATTCAGGTTTTTTCTTTACCTTCATTTTGCATAATCCTAATGTATAACTTATTGTATGCTTTTGTTTATAACGGGTAACAGGCCACAGGAATGGTTACAATGATGAAGGAACTGCAAATACCATTGATGGGAAGTCATCATCTTGGCATTGATGACTCTATGAACATAGCAAGAGTACTGCAACGCATGCTTCTTGATGGTGCACTCATTCAGGTTACTGCAAGGAGGAATCCTAATTCTCTTCAAAAGGTCAGTTTTCTTTTCAAGAACCGTATTGTATAGTGTCTTTTTCAATGACCTGTGCAAGTTTGTTTAATACTTTTAATCATGTAATTGATTCAATGATCAGATTATGGATTATAGTTACATAACTCTAGTTCATTCTTACCGACTCTTTGAACCCAGTTAGATAAAACATGAACTGAAAAAAAATTCTCGAAGCAAATATGTTTAGTAGAACTTAAATATTCATTTGGATAGATATCTGATACTTAAGTGGAATCCAGATTTTTTACTGCTCTTTTTGTGTTGATGTTGGTATTTTAAAAATCTTTTTTATATTTTTCAAAACATTGAAATCAGTGTTCTTGAAGACACGGTAAAACTCTGGCAGAGAATCGAAATTCTACTTAAGTGATTCCTATCAAGATATAGTTGATTTTATATATCTCTTTTATATTTTTGAAATGGATGGATTGAATTAATTTTCTTGTAATATAGCTTGTTTTATATGTCCTACATCTTACTATGAGTGGTTTTAGACCCTGAAAAACATCAATTTAAAATGAGCCACGTACTTCTTTATATGATATTGTAGTGTTAACTAATTTACCTATTTATCTTTTTTTTTTCTCTTTTGATCATCTAAGATTTTATTGAGATTTTCACAATTTTTTTTGTTGATTTACAAAAAGTACAAGATGTTATAAGATCTTATTTAAATTTTGTCTGAAATGGAAATCTCACGTCATAAGTCATTGTTTTTTGGGGTTTCTAATTTATTTTGTCTTTATTTTTTAATTATTAATTAAATAAATTTCAATTATTGAAAATTAAAACATCAAATTAAAAATATTAATAATTAGTGCTTCTAATTCATAAATGCAATCATGATGAAAAATGCAAACATTAATTTGTATTTTAACTAGAAAACACAAATAGTAACAATAAGCATACAACATTAAATTCATCTATATTATTATTAAATCGTTATTAAATATGTTCTTCCAAATCCATTAAAGTTAATGATGAAGACTTTTTTTATGCATATAACATATTGTTTGAATGTACACAACAAAGTCGAGAGCAGCATTATGAGATATGTCAATATCATCTACAATGATCATGTATGAAATATAATGCATGCCAACATGATGTTGAGCATGGCATCTAACATGACTTATGATGAAAAGTTCAAAGCTAGTGAGAGAGTGGAATTTCAATTTCAACATATTTTGGTGAATTTCAAATTCTGTTCCTTTTATTTATTTCAAATAGCTTCTAAAAAATTCTAAATTTTAATTATTTTCTCATTCAAACAACTCATTTTTTTCTCTGAAAATTTCTAAATTACTTCACCCAAGCACAATACAAAAACATTTATGAAATATCGATTCCTCGGATAGATAACAAATATTTTAGCCTTATGCCATTAATTATTATTTATAAATATTCTTTAAAATGGATTCCGTGTAAAGATGGTAATGTAAGTATTTAATGATATGGTTACGGCAAATTTTTACGGTTAAAGATAATTTAATTTTAAATATTCAATTCACTTGTCTTGATATCATGAATTATTATTTGCAACTATATTATAGCATGAATGACTGAAAACAATAACGATTTAAGTAATGAGAAAAATCTTCATGATTAAAAATAATTTAATCTTTGAAACCTAATTCTACCGAATATTCAGTTAGTTTATTTGATGACATTAATTATTATTTTTAAATATATTGTAATATAAATTACTTATAAAGAACGTAATGACAAGAGAAGTAGAGGGAAATCTTTACCATTAGAATTCAATTTTTAAAATATAATTCTAAATTCTCTGTTCATATGATTTTCGTACCATTAGTAGCTCTTCAAGATTTACTGGTTTTAGTAACATTTGTTTAGTTATATTTATTAAAATTATTTATATATATATATATATATATATATATATATATATTCTGTTGTAATATTTTCTTACAAACGTTAATATAAATAATATTAATATGAAATATTTTTTGAAAATGTTACAACAGATAAATGAATTTACTGTATAATATCATTTTAATCAAATGCTATTAGTACTATAAGAAATTAATTAATTAATTAATTTGAAGATTAATAATAACTAATCTTTAGCTTTTCCTGTTTTTATATACTTTTTTGTGCTAATACACTTGTAAAATATTAGTTTGAAATTTGATTTATCTTTCTTATTTTTTTTATTTCTTTTCACAATAATGTGTAATGGTAAATAAATATTATATCTTTTCGATATAATCAATCATAAAAAGAATGAATTAGACGTAATTTATTCCAACCAATTAGAAAATAAAGTTTTCATTACGTATATCACACTTACTTAGACCTTAAGATTTGCAAAGTTCTTTTAAATTTGTAAAATTTGTAATATATATTCTTTTCACTAAACACGTCATATATAAAAATTATAATTTTTCAATAATTTAAAGTTTGTTATGATATTAAAAAAATATTTATTTTATTAATAACTAACTTTTTTTTATCAAACATGATTCCTTTTTTAATGCTTTTTAAAAATGGTAATAATTTAAAAGTAATATTATATCATAATTTAAATCCAAGAATGTAACTACGTTTACTGGTTCATGAAACCAGTAAGCAATGAGTTTTTCACCATTACAACAACAATGTTTACAACTATGTTAACAATATGTACTACTTCGTTTCGTTCAGATCAAAATATGAATTCACTCAAATAATGAATTATGTGATTTCAATTTCCCCTTCTATCCAATTGTCAATGCTTTTGATTTGCATATGGGACAAACATTTTTCTCATGTAACCATCTCTTTATACAATCTCCATGATATTCATGTCCGCATTGCAGAATTCCAATCTCCTCTTTATTTTTATATTCATCCTGTAAAATCATGCATAAACATTCAATTAATAAGAGAAAGGGTAAAATATATTTCTAATACATCAAACTTGAATAAATAACCCCAATCTAGTACATAAAAAAACAAATACCTGACATATTACGCAAATATCAGGTTCTCGCTCTTCAGTTGACGCCACTAAGTCAATAGGTAACATATAAGTTTTTGTCTGCATTTGTCTTGCAATAATGTCTTCTAACAAACCCTTTTCTAAGTCGTCATTGTCAATCCATTCATCTAACTCAAGACGATCCTGTAGTTCAATTTTGTAAAGTTAACAATTTAAAGTTTTTCATAGTTTCTAAGATTTTAGTATTCATAGGAAAATACATCAAACTATATACAGAATACTTGCCTCATTAGACGTGTCGTCAATGTTCAAGGGCATATCACTGTGAGGGTCAGTCAATGAAGAAAATTCCTGAACAGGAAGAGCGAATACCTCTTCAAACATGTCATCATTGTTCATGAGCATATCACTGTGAGGGTCGACCAACGAAGGAATATGATCACCCAATGAAGGAAAATCCTGCACAAGAAAAGACAATAACAATGAAAATGAGAAAGAAACTAAAATTTTAAGGACCAAGAAATTCCAAAAGTAAAGAAAATGAAATATTACACGAATGGCCGGAAGATGAAAATGATGCGTGTTGCTTCTACGATGCGAAAAACGGTGGTGGTGTCTTCTTCTTGCAACTGGATTTTGATATCTTCGGATTCCCAAATAGTTTCCTCTCAGTACCACTGTCTGCATATTTTCACTATTTCTGAATGATGGAACACAAAAGTTTTGCAATAACTAAAGACAATTGTAAGAATTGTGGAATGTGTAACTACGTTATAAGATGGACTATTTATAAGAATGATAATTTAATTAAGGAAACATTTATTAAGGATAATTTCACTTTCAAAATCTAATATTATTTAATCTATGATATTACTAAAAATAATTTAACTTTGATAATTGTAATATTCATTTTATGTAATCGTGATCTATTATAATGTACTATACCACAATTCTTAAAACTGTCTTTAGTTGTTGAAAAAATATTTCTGTTTGATCATTCAAAAACGGTGAAAATAGTTATAATGATGATAATTTAATTAAGGAAACATGAAACATTTATTATTAAGGATACTTTGACTTTGAAAATCTAATATTATTTAATCTATTATATTACTAAAGATAATTTAACTTTGATAATTGTAGTCTTCATTATTTTATGTAATCGTGATCTCTTATAATGTAGTTACACATACCACAATTCTTAAAATTGTCTTTAGTCATTAAGAAAACATTTCTGTTCCATCATTACAAACGGTTAAAATATTTAACGGTAAAAATATTTATAAGGATGATAATTTAATTAAGGAAACATGAAATATTTATTATTAAGGATAATTTCACTTTGAAAATCTAATATTATTTAATCTATGATATTACTACAGATAATTTAACTTTGATAGTTGTAATATTCATTTTATGTAATCGTGACAATTCTTAAAATTGTCTTTAGTTATTAAAAAAATATTTCTGTTCCATCATTCAAAAACGGTGAAAATATTTATAAGGATGATAATTTAATTAAGGAAACATGAAATATTTATTATTAAGGATAATTTTACTTTGAAAATCTAATATTATTTAATCTGTTATAGTACTAAAGATAATTTAACTTTGATAATTGTAATATTCATTTTATGTAATCGTGATCTCGTTAGTTATTATTTGTAAATCTTCTTCAAAATAGATTACTTGTAAAAGTTGTAAATTAAGTATTTAATGAAAATTTTTACTGTTAAAAATGATTTAATTTTGAAAATATAATTCTAAATATTTTAATATCATTAATTATTATTTGTATATGAATTACAGGTAAAGATAGATGGTAATTTGAGTATGTATAATACGATAAAAAATAAATAGTAAAATCTTTATCATTAGAGATAATTTCATTTTAGAAACCTAATTTCAAATATAATATTAAGTTTATTTAATATTGACGACATTAATTATTATTTGGAAATCTATTGTAGAGAAAAGTTGCTTATAAAAAGATAATGTCAAGAAAGATTTGAAGGCGAAATCTTTATATTTAATTATTGTGATTTATATTTTAGGATTTAATAAATGAATCATTAATGTCGCCTTTAGATTATTATTTTATATAATCAAGACATTTCAATCAAATCTTAACAAACCATAAAATATAAAGATAGAATATATCTATATCTTACACACCTATAATATAATTAGAGTTATTATTTTGTTTAATTCTTATTAAAAGCAATTAATATGCTAAGATTCATATGAACAACTAATCCTAAGAATCACTTTCCTGATTTTTTTTCTTCTTAAAACTCTAAGGACAGGCTATATAGATTATTTCATAATTCAGGCTTTAAGAACACAACAAATTAATATAGTAAAATTTATCCTAGCAATTTACTATCTTAAAATGATTTTAGTCAAAAACTAAATATAAAAATCGTCTCCCACATCTCTCCTTATATTTTCAGATAAAAACAATTACGATTTTATCACATAGATGTAATCATTATGAGCTAATTATATTACCTACACGAAATAATATATATATATATATATATATATATATATATATATATATATATAAATCAAAATCAACAGAGTAACAATAGTGTTGCTTCACAAGTTCTCTATTACTAGCTCAAATATCCTTGAAGAATATTAATATTACTCACACACTACTAGTATTAGAAGGAAGAGATAAAATTCTCTTCTAGAACATTACATATCCTTCATTGCGAATGTATAGGTTTGTATCCTATCATTACTCGTTTGAATGTCCATTGGTCATTGGTAAGTAGCGAAGACAATGGTACATGATGCAACGTGTTTCGTTATTTTATATTCATCCCATCTTCATTTTTATATTTAAATTTAATGAATATTAAATTTTTGACTCATCAGTGTATTCTAAATGATGGATATATACTAGTACTCATATTTATATTTTTACTGTTTTAATATTAATTAATTAAATTTTATAAAAAATAATATTATCAAATATTTAATATTAAGAAAAGAGTTATTTCTTGGATATCAAATATTTATAAAAAAATTATAATTTTTTACATCTCAAATTATAATAACAAACCAGATTTCATGAGAATCGAAACATTTATTAAATTTGCAAACATTAATGAAACTTAGTTGATAAAATTTAAAAATATTTTAGAAAAATATAAAAAGAAAACAAATATTCAAATTAAAATATAATTTAAATATCTGTTTATTTTAATTTTTTAAATTCTAATGAATCTCTTTTTTATACACGGATAAAAAGTTATAATATATAACATGATCAAAATCACGCAAAGAACAAAAATTAAACTAATAATAAAAAAATTAACATAGATCTTGTATCTTTTGAACTTCAATATATGTTGGATGGTGATAAAAAGAATTTATGACAATTACATTAAATTTTTATATTAAAGTAAATATAATTTATATATGTAATTATAGTGACAAAATGACAGTATGATAATGAGTTAGAAAATAAAAAATAATTATATAAAGTATATCAAAAAAAATATTCTACATGATAAAAATATACAACAATTAAAAAACTTAAATGTGTGTCTTAGAAAAAAATTGAGAACTTTGGAATGAAATCGCATAAAGAAAAACAAATGTATAATTAACGGTATGATAAAACAAAGAATACCTTAGAGACTTAAGAAATATTTTCAAATATCAACATAGTCAATGGTTGAGAAATAATAAAAATTGTTTTAGTGAAAAAAAAAATTCTTCAAATAAAACAAAAATCAATAATAATAGAGTAAAGAAGATAAATTTTTTATATTATTTAGTAAATGAAAGGTTTATGCTATTAAACACTTAAATGAATAGTGTTAAACAGTCTCGTATGAAAGGAAAATATATAATAAATAAAAATATTAAAAAAGAATAAAAATATTCAAATGTGAGACAGTAAAAAAAAATTAATTGATACACATCATTTGAACATTATTTCATAAAGGTTATGATAAGATGAAAAATATATTGGAAATGCGAATGAATTCCATGACAAACCAAACAATTAGAAGAAATAAGAAATAGAAAGTGTGTAGTAATATATCATTTTAGTTGAACTAGGCACCAATAAATTGCACCAGGCGGTACCAAGTCAGGGAGTAGACACCTTGTAGCAGTTTGGCTGTGCCGGGCGGTGCTGTAGTTGCTAAAACTTCCTAAAAATTCACAAATCTAAGCTAAGATTGAAAGATAAAAGAAAAAAAAATCTAAGGGAGTGAAATAAGCTTCACTATGAAGGTATAGAAGTTGAGTTATCAGTAGGCTCCTCATAAGGTGAGAAATTAGACATTTCTTTGGTTTTATAAGTATAGTGTATGTATGCTAAACATTATTTAGAAAATGGTATGATATATATGCACACAAATTATTAGTACATAATATGGATGTTGTATCACATGAATACATAGGAGTGAACAATTAAGCATGAATTCACTTGCATATTCATTTTTTTTTCATCCCAATAGGGTGATAGAGGATTATCCCTTAACTCTTTATAAGAAGAATTTGAGGAAGAACCAATACAACTTAAAGAACCTAAGACAAGATCAAGAACATAGAACTTGGAAGAAAATTACCTTTGCAACTATTGATGCTTCACGAAGATGAGAATTTAAAGAACACGAGGATCATAACTTGGAACACATTTGAAAATATTTTAGGAAATTATAAGTTTTGTAATTTTCTTTATTTTGTTAAGTTTCTTTATTTTTTTCACATATGAAAATTATGTTTTCAATTTTTTATTTTATGTTTTGGGTTATGGGCTTTCTTTTGCATTTGAAAATTATGTTTTCAATTTTATTTTATGTTTTGGGCTTTGGGTTTTCTTTTAAATCTGAAAATTGTGTTTTCAAATTTTATTTTATGTTAGGCTTTGAACTTTCTTTTAAGGATTTTTTAAACTTATGTGCCTATATATAGAGGTACCAAAAGTGTTATGAATTTTATTTTGGCTCATTAGATAATATACATTGTTGAACTTATAGTAGCTTGTTGGACGTATTTTGGCAATTACCTTTTTGGACGTATTGTTGAACTTAAGTGCTTTGTATTATTCCTGCCAAAAATTAATGTTATTATGGTTTTATAGTTTAAAAAAATTATTGGGTGTGTACTACATTAATGCGTATTAGATCACCTACTTTCCTTTGTGCTATGAATTCACAAGTTGTGTATAGTTAACTAAACAAACCTTAATAATAAGGACTAAATTGAATAAACATTACCAATATTTCGGATTTTTTGAACAAAACACAGTGATAACTTCATTCATTACTTCAAGCATTAACATTACACAATATTTTGATACAATGTTAATAATGCATTCGTCCTTAACATAGCCACCCAAAACGCCACCCAAAACACAACCCATTAGAGAACAATTTTTCATCATTAATGACACCATCTCTATATTCATTAAACCAAGAATACAACCCACTACTACTAATAATTGAATCCTTTTTTTTTTGGAAACCTTGAGAGAATTCTCCCGATCATTTATTTTCCTTTTTGTTTTTGTCTAGTGATAACAACATTTCTATCATCAAAATTGCTCTTGTTGAACACAAAAATAACAAACTCAATATTAATTAAAAATAAATAATTTTATAACAAAAACTTGTTTTATTAATCAAATCTTGTAGTTGGCACAACCCCAAAATTGTGTACCAAGATTCTTTGAAGTTCTTGTCATTCTTAAGGTTGTTAGGTCTCCACAATTACAAATCGAGTTTAAGCCCATTCCCTTTGAACCACCACCATGGGAGAAACTATTACAATAACGTTGCCCTTGTCAGGTTTTACAAAGGGGGGTTTCATTGGAGAGAACAACACCAATGAGATCTGAGCCTAACCACATAAGACACTGACACCACTCTCAACCCAAAACCTTAAGGCAATGGGTTTATGGGTCTTGATTCTTATATAGAGCTCTACTTTCTCATTTATGGTCAATGTGGGACTTAGACTCACACTTGGATTCCTAACAATCTCCCCCTCAAGGGTGAGTCCCTTCAACCACATTGGTACACTCCCCCTCCAGCGGAAGCTGCCCAACCACGAGTACTCCTTTTCTGCCTTTTTCTGTACCGCCGTTATTCTTAACGGGACACGCTTTACCTGGAACCCTTACCTGGGACCTTTGCCAGGAATACTTTCGATACTAGGACCATACTGCACTCGTTTGAGCCAATATTAACCATCGGCTATGATACCACTTGTCAGGTTTTATAGAGGGGGGTTTCACTGGGGAGAACAACACCAATGAGATCTGAGCCTAACCACATAAGACACTGACACCACTCTCAACCCAAAACCTTAAGGCAATGGGTTTATGGGTCTTGATTCTTATATAGTGCTCTACTTTCTGGTCAATGTGGGACTTAGACTCACACTTGGATTCCTAACAGCCCTGAATTATTACAGCAAGAGGAAGAAGATTGGCAACGAGACATACCTTTCTAATGGACGCATACAATTTACAGAGGAGGAGTTTGCACAACCTCTTTCTTCACAAAACGAGAAAAACCCAATGCCATTTGTGCACTGCAAACTTATCTAACTTTTTATCACCATTTTTCATTTCAAGCTAAATTAAACATTGTAATGGATATACACCTCATAAACCCATAAAATGGGCAACATAATGAAATACAACACACATCATGTACATAGTGCCATAGTATACAATGTTCTGTTAATTATTTTAGGACTATTACGGAAAAGGGTCTAATGAACATTTTTCACGAAAATAGGAACGAAATTGAGCACTGGACGAAAATAGTATTTAAGCCAAAAAACAGTTGCAGTTTTGAAAATTTAACTAACTTATAAGCATCGATTCTCAAAACAATCGAAGCATAAACCCATTTAGGCTTTAGTTCTTGATAAATCAAAGCATAAAGGTTGTTATGCTTCAATTATTTGGATAATTGAGGCATAAAAGTTCGCGAGAATCGCAAAATTGCTACCATGTTTTTATATGCTTTGTTTCTGCCAGAACTGAGGCATATAAGGCGATTTTGAATTCCAAAATTGCACTAGTGCTAGTAGAAAAATAATTTTTTATAATTACTAATTATGCCGATTATAATTTACCTGACACAATAAATGATGTGGTGTTAGAATTGTAAATATTATAACACTTTCTATGTTGGATATCATTAAAACCAGCATAAAAAGTGGACGCAATGACAATTTCACAAAAAGTAGAAGACTTTCTATGTCTGTTATATATAAAATCGACATAGACTTTTTATGCTGGTTATACATAGAATTGACATAAAAAGTGAAAGTGGTGGTAATTTCATAATAAAGTAGAAGATTTTCTATGTCGGTTATACTTAGAACCGACATAGGAAGTGGATGTGCAAATTATTTTAAATTTAAAGATAGATACTTTGTCGATTCTTTACTAGAAGTGACATAAAATATTTAATTTTCTTCTTATCCCTTCTCCCCATCGTACTACATTTCATTGTTTTGCTAGCCCTACTATCCTCCCTCACATTGTTATTCTCCCTTGCACTGACTCTTGTCTTCTCCCTCTCGTTGTTAGCTCTCGTCTTCTCCTCTAGTTGGTAGTCGCTTTCGTTCTCGTAAAGGTCCCTAATTTGTTATTGTGTTTATTGGTGTTTATTAGGACAACATCATAATATGTTTATTGTGTTTGCTATGTTGGTAATGGATTCCAGAACCTCTTTGACGAAGAAGTGCATGATGAGAGTGGTATTGGAGACAAAGAAAGGGGTAACGAGAATAAGGACCTCACGAATATGAACGAAGAGGAGAAAGAAGCGAAATAGGGAGTGAATGACAATGACAGTGAGCATGAGGTAGCGGTAAATGTGTCGCCTATGGTGGAATTTGAATTTGATGGAGAATTTGGGAATGGAATGAGAGTGAGACTTTCTATGTCGGTTGTAACATAACTGGCATAAAAAGTTTTCTATGTCGACGATACATATGTTGGTTCTAGAAATGACATAAATATTTTTTTTCTAACCGGCATAAAAAGTCTTTGTTGCACTAGTAAAAACATTTTTTTTACCTTAGTATTTTAGTCCTCAAAATTTTATACACCAATTTTGATATTTCAAAATATTTTCAAATTAATTTGCTTTATATATTATTGTTTCTCAAGAATTTGGTTTGATGCTTGTTTGAATACTTTTTTTTAATAAACCAAACAAACTCAATTTGTGTATTCTTCTAATGGGACTACCAAACAACTCATATTTCAATCTAAGTTACAGCATTTAATTTAGGATTTGACGATCAACATAGAGTTTATTTGTAAAACATTTATATGTTGAATTGACTTTATAAATATATCTAACTCAGTGTGTTTCCTTTTTATGTGAATATTAATTAATAATTCTTGCATTGCTTCTAATAAATCGATCTTTAGAAAGTCTTAGATAGATTGCAATCTTTAAATCTTAACTTGCTTTCAAAAACGTAAATGATGTAAAAGGTGATTAAAAACTTGGAAAGTAAATCTTGAAGAGAAAGATAATTAAACCGTGTGAATTTGAAAAATAAATATTGCAAATTAAAACTACGAAGAACATAACTTGGTGAGAAAATAAATGAAGTAGAAAGGTAAAGATGCAAGCAAAACAAATACCAAGGATAAAACAAAAACCGATAAAAAGTAATCAATTAAAGAGATGACCCAAATCATTACAATCTTTCCTGGAGTTATCATTGTCCTATTCATGGCGTTCTCAAAGTTTTTTGTTGTAAATACAATTTGTTACCTCTATTTTAAACACAAATCACCTATTTATGATTCTGATCTCTTTTAATAGTTATGTGAATATAAAGATGAAAAGAAAGTTACATAATGATTAAAATAACTGTCTAAAACCGCCTAAAACCGCCCACGTTTGCAACAATTATGTCCACTAAGCCCATGTTTGCAACAATTACTTCTATTTAGAGGAAAGCAATAACAAAAAAAAAAGTACCAAAGTATGCAGCAAAATTAATTCTCCAAAACTTGAAAGAATATACAAGGAGCAACAACAATAAAAAAAAGGGAAATAATAATCACAAAATTATATTTTCAGTGTCGAAAAACCTTTTTAATATGAGAAGTAAAAACCCACATAAGTCGATAAATACAACTTCACTAAAATTAAATATGAATAAAAAAAGTCAAATCAGAAGCATAAACCAATACTTATATACTCTCAAATATAAAGAATAAAGAAAAAAAAAAATAGAACAACAATGTAAGACTAACTTCTCTAACCATAAACGTTCAATTGACGATCCCAATGGTTAAAATGAAAAACCTTATGTAGCAAATCTATTGTAAAACCTTCAGCTTGATCAATGGTGAACGTAGTGGGAATTGCAATTTTATTGAGGCAGATGCCAAAAATTTTCTCTATCTTTCTCTCTTCCGAGAACTGCGATTTATACACTCTATCTTCTTTCTTTTTTTTTTTACTTTTTTTTACTAAAAGACACTCTCTACTTAAGTTAAATAGTGAGACAAAAAAATTTGGCTAAATTAGAACTTTAAGGCATAATTGGGAGCTCAACCCAACAACGTCCCCTTCGATTCGTATAACTTCTCATTTTGATCTTGTTTTGTGAATTCTTCTTTTAATAAAGTTTGAGTTTTCCTCCTTCTCAATCATCCCCGGTTCCTTAATTACCTCTTGACAATTTCTTGATATTATACGAGACCACCATCCATTCATTTATCTTTCTCTCGATTTTTTTTTTATTTCCATCAATTTCTTTAGCTCGACTTTTTTTTTTACCATATCCTTAATTATATGAATTATAGTACCTAAACTATTTTTATTTATATATTTTCTTCTGATAAAAAAAATTAAGAAGTTAACAAAAGCAATGCATAGAGGACTAAGAGACGGTTATCAAATTGTTTTTCTATTTCAGTTTTTTTTTCTCTTGGAAAGGCACTCTCTGATCTGCATTGCCACACTGTGACACATGCACATGGATTTTATACAACATTTCTTGACTTAACAAAAATGAAAATTAACGAATTCTACTACTTTTTGGGATCCCGGCGAAGGGCATAAGAAAAAGAAAAATGTACAAACCACCAAAAGTTTGTTATATTTTACGCCCTTTTCTCATGCAAACCTGACCCATAATTTGCACCCATGAAGTAAGCATAGAGTTCCTCAACCTGCATAACCTCACCACTTTGCCAACACTCATGATCATCAAGCACCACACCTGAATTCCCTCCCTCTTCAAAAGAAGTTGAAAACTCACAGCAAGAACCATTATTATTCTTATTATTATTATTATTGTTACCACTGTTATAATTACTATTTTTTCCACCTTTCACCACATCACCAATTAGCAGCATCTCTTGGGCTTTCTTGAGCTCAGCTTTGAGCCTTTCCACGTCTTTCTCCAGCTGCTTCTTTTCCGCCATCACATTCTCAAGCTTTGCCTGAAGAACACCGTGGTCCACCTCAAGGTTCTGAGTCTTCCAGCGAGCCCTTTTGTTCTGGTACCAGATAGCAACTTGTCTCGGAGGAACACCGAGTTGGTTTGCGAGGTGGAACTTCTGCTCCGGCTCCAGCTTCATGTTGGAAGAAAAGCATTTCTCGAGGATCGTAACCTGCTCCTCGGTTAACCTCTTCTTGTTGTGCTTTGCCCTCTGCTGACCATGCTCCTGGGTCTTGAAGGAGAAGATGAGATCCCCCATTGGATTGTGTGTGAACAAAGGGTGAGTAGTAGTGTGTTCTTCGTAAGTAGGGTGTTCATTGTTTTATAAGGGTTTTTAGCTTGAGACACATCAAGAGCCCCACTGAACTCAGTGACAGAGAGCTTTTAGTCTTTGCAAATACTACGCTATGGCTGGCAAACATGAATTGTCTACATGCATATGTAGGATTAAAACCACTTGTACCGTTTCTTGTTCCCTTGTTTTTCCCTCCGATAAAAAAAGACATGCCATGATTAATAGTTTTTTTCATCAAGTGTGTTTATGTCACGTTAGTTGACGTATAAAGAATATATATATAGCTGTCAAAGGGTAATCTGACCTGATTCGGTTCAACCCATCACGGATTGATCATTTACTGAGCTACCCAACCCGATTTACTTTTTAGCAAGCCAAAAATTTTGAACCCAATCCGGCCCATCACGAGTTCACTTAATTAAAAAAAATATAATTTTTTTATTTTTTGTCAGTTAAAACTAAATTATAATTCTGATTAAAATGTAAATAAACTTTAATACAATCCAAATACAAACCAAAATAAAATAAATACAAATTATTTATGTATTGGCTACAAAAAACAACCTAACATGATCCAAATGTAAAGTTCAACTTAATAAAAAAATACTTGTATGATTCTTTTATCTACGGGTTGGCTCACCAACCCGGCTCACTATGAGTTCAACCCGGATGAGTCGAATACTAGATGACCCGGGTCATAAATCAACCTGTATTGAAATTTGTAAAAAAATTTTCAACTCAACCCGGTCCAAACCCGTGGTGAGCCGAATTGCATCGCGAATTTCAACTCATTTTGACAGCCCTATAATATAGATATAGATATAGAAAGTTACATCTTGATTAATAATTTTTGGATTAAAATAATATATTTAAATTAAATATAATTTTGATGTAAATAAAGTTTGTTTTCAATCAAGTATTAAAGTAGTATAAATGATTTTTTTTTGCACCATCACTTTACATGTACAGATAATATATATATACTTTTTAGTTACTAACCCTTGACTTTATTTAAAAAGAAAAATTGGAAAACTATGAATCTGGTGGGCCTCAGAGAAAAAGCTCCACCACTATATGTATATACTGTGATAATAAAAATAAAGAACAATACACAAGAAATATTTGTGAAGGGAAAATAAGTCAAAAAGTCATTCACGAAAAGAAGAAGAAATACTAAAAGAAAATAATTAAATAATAATTAATTTTAAAAATCAAAATAATTAGTTATTAACCAGGTTATATATCATTTTATAAATTATTGGTATCTAATATAATTTCTGTTATAAATAAAATATTATAATTGGTTTATGAATTAAAGTTTAGAGATCAATTTAAATTTAAATTTATAAATTAATCGTAATTTTTTATTTATAAAAATATTGTTTTAGATACCTATATAACTTAGATATCTAAATTAGCTAATATAATGATAAATTATTTTTAATCTTTAAAGTAAAATGAATTGCTTAGTGATTTCTTGTAGAAAAAAGAATAAAAATTGGTGATTTGATGATATTCACATATAAAAGAATTTAAAGGTTGACCACATTTTGAGTTAAAGAAAAGCAAAGATAAACAAATAAAAAAAAGTTAGGTAATTATACGTGCGACATATATAAAAAAAAAAAAATTTCTTTCTTCTTTTCTATGTGTATACATATATAAAAGAAAAAAACAAAATAATTTCTATATATCTGAATTTTCCCAAGTTTCAGGGGTACTTCCTCTTAATTTAAAATAAAAAATTTAAATATATTATTGAAAGCTGGTAAAGATCCGAGGTAATCTTTTGAACAGCTTTTACTCAGACATATGTCTGATAAGATTGCATGAGACAAACCTAGAAATAGTGATTATTAATGATCTATTTCCAATAAGTTGTGATATAGAGGTTGTCTGCTTCAACTAAAACAAAGCTAATCTAACTTTAATTGGAAAGATCGGAATGATTAATGAGATACTGTATATGTTAAGTCAATTATGGGTGGGTGTGTCGTTTGGAAGGTGACAAGATATTCCCCACCCATGCATAAAAGAATTGTGGGTGAGGCCTAAGTTCATGCATCCTTGGGATCTCACACTGGTTTAAACATAAAGCTCAACTATTTCACACAATGATGAAGTTGAAACCCTTCACTGAATCTGTTTGAAGAAGTGGATGGCTCATAGCTTCACTTCCTCTCTTTCCTCTCTTCCTATCCCAAGTGCATGAACTTAGTTCTTGCCTTCAAGCAAGTGAACATGCCACGCCAATGCCAGTTGCATTGATAGTGAAAGTGAAAATGATAATAACTTTCAACACATTTTAGAACAGTGTCTTGTCCGAACTAACTTTGTATTTGTCGGTGTGTGCTCAATAAGCTTATCCTGTTACACTTTTATCTAGCTCAATGTATCCTTCTCATAATTTGGAAGAAAGTTCTTCAATAACACCTTTAAGAATCAGTTGTTCGAGAATCTCGCGAGTAACAGTACTTGGGATACTGGTTCATATTAATGTTAGTTTCATTTGGTCAATTAACCCAGATGTGGGACTCTGAAAGATTTACACAACCAAATTGTGGGCTACTATAGCTAGGTTGCATATTTTCTTAGATATTGGAAAATGATATGTTAACAATGTTTTTTCTTACCAACTTTGTCCATTCATCTTCTCATTTTGATGTAATTAAAATTGCCTTTACTGCATACCGAATAATACTTATGATGCTCGATACTTCAATTTAGATTACATATTTGTGTTCGATATGTATCCGTGTTCAACATGTATTCGTATCTAATACTTTAGATACTTTAAAAATATTAATCCATAAAGTATCTAATCTATAAAATAAAAGTACTTTTATAATTTTAATAATTTATAATTTTTTATGTTAATAATATTTAATATATATGTTTAATCATATATTTATCATATTCTTGTACATTTATTAATATACAACGTATCATTTCGTGTTTTATTATTTTTAAAATAAAATTTTGATGTTGAATACTAATTCTTCTCCTAAATCCGGTCACCATTGATCAGGTGAGAAGAAAAAAAAAAATACGGCTGAGATAGAACACTAGTGCACAAGGACTTGGGTAATTATACAGTGGTATTTCAATAATTTATCGTATTATTAACCTTTTCAACATTGACCTTATAATCTTTAGCTTTTAGTTATGTAACACTCTAAATGGGTATGAACATCATATATCTAATAACAGGAATAACAAAATTTCCAAGAAATAGACATTTGTACCTCTATATACAAAAGAGATTTGTTTTTTCACATTTACTTTCTTATTTTTTTTTTATTTTTTTTAAATTAAAATAATTATTTTATCAATTTGATATTTAAATGACCAACTTTAAATTTAACCGTTTTTTTATTTTAATTATTTTAATCTTAACTATTTTATTATTTTTATTATATAAAAAAGCGATTAATATACTTATATTCACTAGTTTATATAATATTAATACTTGTTATATATACAATTGATAGGAAAAGACCTTATTTTAGGAATCACATAATAGCGTTGAGTTAAATTTTTTTTTTTGTGTGTAATTTTTGTTTTTTGATTTTATAATTTCTTCAGTATTTGTTTGTTTTAGGTTTGTATATGTTTATAAATTATTTTCTATAATTTATAAATTCTTATCAATAACTTTTGGAAGGGAAAATGAGTTTTTGAATTTTTTTTTCCAAACTTGACAAACTTTTTATAAATAAAATTAAAAGATTAATCTTTTAATTTTTAATGAAAATAAAATAATAAGTAGTATTTTTTATTTAAATAAATAGTTGATTGAACTTTGTTAAAAAATACTTTGTTAAAGTATATTTTCCCGGATGGAAGTATCCAAGTTTAGACTAGTTAACTTTTTTATTAATTAACTTCTTTATTAGTTAACTTTTTTATTCGTTAACTTTTTTTTTTTTAATTATGCTGTCAATAAAGATTTGAAGTTTATTGGTATATGATCGTTCCACATCCTATACGAGATCAATTTTCCATCATGGTGCAATTAGAAAATTCTTTGGTGCAATTAGGAATTTAATATTTTTTGTTTTCAACACGTTTCTGTTTTTGTTGCGCGTTCATGCTGTGTAGTTTGATCCTGTACTATGAAATTCCGTTTTGAAATTCTATGGTTCTGTTGCGATTCGCTTGATCGTACCCGAGTAATTTCAATGATTCGATGATACGAGATCTGTGTTCAAGTAAAAATATGAAGTTGAGTGAAACGGAGATTGGAGATTGGCTATTGGTGATTGGCCGGAATATGATTGAATCTTAATCGATAAATGATTCGGATCGGAATTTTTCAACTGTGAACGGTATATTTATCTTTGTTCATGAATCGGTGATTTGGAGATTACACGAGTTTCAAATTCCAACGAAACCAGTGATTGGAGAAGGTGATCAGAAGAATTCCGGTGATCAGTGCAATTGGGAAATTGGTTCAGTTGAAATGCGGTGCTGTCGATTGGTGTTGATCGTTCATACGGCGCCTTCAATTCGGTAAAGTATGAGCACGTGAAGCTGCTGTAATTCAGTTTTGGAACTTTTGGAAACAATCAACGTGAATGCTATTGAAGCATTTTATCAAATGGCGTGAATTCATGAACGTTGAAACTGGAATTGGAAGCTTGAACTGGAGAATCAACCTCCCTGAAACAACATTCAATTCACTGCAATGTTCTTTTTCGATGGAGGAGTTATAATCGAGAATAGCTTGTAGCTATTTTAATTTGGCACTGGCACGCTGCAGTTTTCTTCTTCGGTTGATTGGAGTTCTTTTTAGTGATTGGTGCTGCGTTGCTGTTTTGTTTACGCTGCATTTGAAGGTAACAAATTCGGCAACTCGTTGTGTGAAAAAAACCAGTTAAATCAATTGAGGAAATTCATTCGTTGTTCGGATATGGTCCAAACTGTGGAATTTGAAGAAACATTTCTTCAAACAACTGGCATGGTGGTGGTGTGATTTATTGAGGCAGCTTGTTCACTCCATTCTTTGAATCAAATCATAATAATATGTTAGGGTTAATTGTGGTTCTCCGCTCGTCCCTGTCTCTGATGCACTCCCCTCTCGTTCTCTTACGGATTCCTCACTCCGGTGACTCACCGCCACTGGCAGGTACTCACTCACAACTCCCTAATTACAAAGAACTGAATTAATTTCCTATATTCTTTCTCAAATACACTGAAGATATATATACTTTCTAATCCTTTGATCCAAGGGTTCAAATCTTGTTTATCAAATCAGACTCAAAACCTAACAGAATTAACCTACAATAAGAGTTATTACAAAAGTCCCGCCCATCTAACCGGGACTTGATCTCAAGGCCATATACGACTGCAACCACTGAGTCTGGAAATTGAAGCTGCGTTTGGTATAGCTCCTTCCATACCGCATCTTCCGGATTATTGTCTTTCCACTGGATCAACACTTCTGTTCCGGTTGATTGTTCTTCTTCATTCTTCTTGCCAAAACAGCAAAGGTTGAGAAACAAATTGTCCTTCACTTTCAACGAACGGTGGTTGTTTAGAGACAGCTTTATTCCATGTTTTTTTTAGTAAGGACACATGGATAACATTGTGAATTTTAGCTTTAGGAGGCAAGTCGAGTTTAAAAGCAACCTTCCATTGCTTTCTAAATCTCTGTAAGTACCCTAAAACTTTGCAGCTAATTTATGGAAGTTAGTATTATATAACGATTTTTTCTTGTAAGGCTCAATTTTCAAATATACCAAATCCCCCACTTGATATTGTTTATCCATTCTCTTGAAATCGGCATACCACTTCATTGGGGCCTGAGCCTTAACCAGATTTGTTTGCAAAATATATGAAGTCTCCTCCCTCGTTTCAATCGTATGTGTGGTGTGGCAGCTTCCACCAGAGTCATTCTGTGGTATAACCGTTTGTAGGGAAGGAGGATAACTATAGAGGGCTTCTAAAGGAGTCAATTTGGCTGTACGAAATTCAGTAATATACTAAAGTTCTACTAAGGATAAAAATTAAGATCATTTGTGAGGTGCATCTCTCGAAATACATCTTAGATAAGCTTCAATAGATTTATTCAAAGCTTCAGTTTGTCCATCCGTTTGAGGATGAAAAACTGTTGGTCGTAGCAACTTTACTCCATGTTGGTGCATCAGCTAAGTCCAAAACTAACTCGTGGAAATTGAATCTTTGTCTGAAATAATGTCTTCCGGCCATCCAGGAAGCTTAAACAACGTTATCTATAAAGAGTTGTGATACTTTCACCACTCTAAAGGGATGTGATAAAGGCAAAAAATGAGCATACTCAGTTAGTCAATCAGTGATAACAGAAATAACAGTCATAGAACTTGATTTTGGAAGGCCAGTAATAAAAAACCTACACATATAGATTTCCTAGCCTATCAGGAATAGATAAAGGTCGTAAAATACCAACAACCAATTAAAGTAAAGGTTTATATTGTTAACATATATGTACTGTTGGACCCACCTTTTGACTTCTATTTTGCATACCTTTCCAGTAGACGTGATCTCTAACCCTTCTATAAGTTAATTCATATCCTGAATGACCTCCTATAATGGAGTTATGAAACTGTTGAAGGATTTCAGTTTTCAATTCTTCTACACTACCAACCACTAATTTTCCTTTCAGTTTAAGAACCTCATTATCAAAAGTATAACATTTACATGGATGTTGGGCCATACGAATAGTATCCACAATCTCTTGTAATTTGTGATCCTCCTTCCAAGAATCCTTAACCCTCTGAATCATGTCAAAAGAAATTTGAAGCTGGTGTACCTGATATTCCTTTCTTGACGACACATCAGTTACCACATTGTCTTTCCCTTTTTTATATTCAATTTGGAAGTCCTCCCCAATTCTGCTACGTGGTTGTCGGAGGTTGCTCTAACAGATGCTTTAGGGTCTTTTGATCTGTTTTGATGGTCTAAAAAATAATGTTGTCACCTTTTGACCACAAATAGAATGGCAGGAAACTCTTTTTCATATGCAGACAACATTTGATATTTGGGGCCCATAGCCTTGCTTATGTAAGCAATAGGATGGTTAGATTGCATTAAAACTGCACCTGTCGCAATTCCTGAGGCTTCTGTTTCTATAGTGAAAGGTTGGGAAATATCAGGTAATATCAATACGGGGGCTGTTGTTGAAGCCTTCTCAGTGTATTGAATGCTGCAGATGCTTCATGACTCCAAACATATGGGGTATCTTCTGTAGCAGAGATGTTAGAGGTGCCGCCATCTTACCATATCCATGAATAAATCTTCTATAATATCCAAATAAAGCTAAGAATCCTCTAAGCTCCTTTAAATTGGTTGGCCTTGGCCATTGTTGACCCCCACAACTATTTTTGGATCAAGAAGTACTCCTTGTGCAGAAATTAGATGATCCAAATAATTTGCCTGTGTCTTACCAAACCTACACTTATTTTTATTGAGGAATAAAGAATTGTGTTTTAAGATAGTTAAAGTTATGTGGAGGCACCTTATGTGTTCCTCCCAAGTCTTTAGTATAAACCAATATATCATAAAGAAAAAAAGAACACTTATAAAATGACTTAAATGTTGTTTAAAAATATCATTCATTAAGTTTTGAAATGTAGCACGCACGTTACTAAGACCAAATGGTAGAACCACCCATCCATACAGCCCACAATGAGTCCAAAAAACTGTTTTATAAATGTCATCCTCATGCATCCTAACTTGAATATACTCACTTTTTATATCTAGTTTAGAAAAATATGTAATTCATCTAAAAGATCTTCAATTAAGGGTATCAGAAATTTCTTTTTAATGGTGTTGAGTTTTCTAAAGTCTTTGCAACAACGTCACGACCCACCTTTCTCTAATAAAACCAGTAGACAATGGAGTTCTTATGTCTTTCAATTTCAGTTTTCTGATTATGGGAATACCTATATGGTTTTAAAGTAACAGGGTTATTGCCTATCAGAACAATTTTACAATCATACCTTCGTTGTGGTGGTAGTTGAGTTGGTTCCTGAATCACATCTTTGAACATTTGTAACAAAGTGGCCAGCTGCAATGTCTGGTCGGCATTTAATTTGGTTATCTGCTGATTGGCAGAAGAGTGAAAACAAGTCGCAGCTTGGATAATTGGATTGCTAGTAACATAGGGTTGCCTTTTGTATTTTTCAGATTTCTTGAAATCTGAATAGTATCTTGCTGTTGTTTTTCTCCTCTTAAAGTAACCTTAGCATCCTGATGCCTGATAGTCATGGTTAATTGAGCACAATTCCATAAATCTCACCTAAAGTTTTAAATCATTGCATCCCCAAAAGAACTCCAAAATTAGTACTTTGTAGGACCAGAAAATCAGCCTGAAATGAAATATTGTTGAATCTCCATTGTACTTGCGGACATTGTCCTGTTAATCTTAGCTGCTTATCCAATGCCACTATGACAGAAAAATCATTGATAAAAGTTGTTTTCAAGCCCAGGGATTTCACCCATTTCTCATTAATAAAATTATGTGTGCTTCCTGTGTCTATAAAAAATGGCACCTCTTGTTTCTTGATTATCCCAATTAACTGCAAGGTGTTCCCGCCTGTAACTCTTTGTAACGCATGTAAAGAAACATGCACTTGCAAATCATCTCTTAAGTCAAGACTTTGTTCTAGGAAGTTCCAGTCAGAATCAGAATTGACCATATCTTCCATCTGATCTTGGGCAGAAAAAGTAGCATTTAATCTGCCCCAAACCTTACATTTAACTCTATGATTCTTGTCTCGCTTATCTTCACAACCCTTTAGAAATTCTTTCACTCAGCTCTTTCCTAGAAACTGATCCAGAACCAGCAGTCTTGTAATCAGTCGCATTCATAGACCTTTGAGAATTCGGTGTAGAGTTTGGTTGTAGAGTAGTTATAGGTGGAGTTCTATTGTATTGAGCCGATATTGACCAAGGTCTGGAAGATCTAAATTGGTCATCAGAATTAATGGTAGATGTTCCATGAATCTTCTTGGTCAGTTCTTGAGCACATCCTCCTCCAATCTTGCAAACCTGACAGCTTCTTGAATTGAAGAAGGCCTATGTAGGCACATAGATTTTTCCAATTCTAATTTTAAACCTGAAAGAAAAAAACTTAAAGCAATTTCTTCAGAAACCGTAACTCTAGCCAACATATTGTCAAATTTTCCAAATACTCAACTAGAGAACTTTCCTCTTTAAATGTGCCAAATCTTCCACAGGATGATCAGAAGCTCCATCGTCAAACATGTTGCCCACATCTTTCAAAATTTGTATCCAAAATTGTCAAATTTTCCAAATACTCCAAATACCAACTAAAGAACTAATCTCTTTAAATGTGCCAAATCTTCCACTGGATGATCAGAAACTCCATCGTCAAACATGTTGCCCACATCTTTCAAAATTTGTATCCAAGACTTCCGGTGGAAGTCACAAGTTTTATTGTAATGCCACTTCCTAGAAAAAAACTTTGCCTTCTACAGAAAGAAGCAGCTAACGAGCTCTGTGATGAATTAGTGTGCCTTCCAGTTCAACAAACTCCTCAGCTTTTGCCCGTCATTCACTGAGTATGTTCCATCAAAAACTGCAGCTGTGTTCTGTCAAGAACCATGGAAGATAACTCCATATAATCTTGATTTACTGGAGGGGAGGCTCAGTTTGCTGCCCTGGACTCATAGCTGGCATAGAAGAAACCAATCCTTCAATGGCTTGTTGTAACCCTTACAGCGTTCTGGGTTTGAGAATTTGCCATACTTTTCCATAGAGTCCATACGAATTTCTAATTTTTTGTTGGTCACCATCTCTCCCCAAGCTAACTGATATTGTTAAGGTTAGCTGTGATTATCTGCTCGTCCCTGTCCCTAATGCACTCTCCTCTTGTTCTCTCACAGAATCTTCCTCACTCCGGTAACTCACTGCCACACGAAGGTACTCACTCACAACTTTCTAGATATAAATAACTGAATTAATTTCCTGTATTCTCTCAGAAAAACACTGAAGATATATATATACACACACTTACCCTTTGATCCAAGAGTTCAGTTTCTAAAACAAACCATATCATTCTGTTTTATCAAAACAGACTCAAAATCTAACTGTACTAACTAACTCTATAAAGAGTTATTACATAATAAGCTGTTGTGATTCAATTTCAGCGCTTCTGGAAAAAGGTTCAGTGCATTGTTTAATTGTTATTTAGTGATTAGATTTTGAATTTTTTGTTAGTGATTAGAATTTGAATATTTTGTTAGTAGTAATGGCTAAGAAATTGAATGTGCAATCTGATTTGCATAAATGATACAAAATTGCATTTCAAAATTAAGCAGTCACGTCAATTCATTGTTTGCAATTCACTGGCAAATGAATTCAATTGACACATTCGTTGAAATTCTGCTATATAAATCGAAGTGTATTGGGAACTATTTTTGGATTGATTTAAAATCATTCTTTTCGGTGCCTTGTAAATTCGAAAAGAGAACAAATTGGCTGAAGCATGAAATTGGAAATTCCAATTCCATTTTGTTTTGGAACCGCTGAATATTCAAGCAGTGCAGATTTTTTTTTTCAAGAAAAAAGAAATCTGATTTTAATTCAGTAATTTGATTGATTGTGGCAAGAATTGAAATTCACTTGATTTCTTGAAATATCAAGCAGCTTGGTGCAATTTTATTCTTTGATTGTAGCAATTCATCACGTATATTTGGTAGAAGCGGCTGGTGGGATTGGTGATCTAATCAATGTAATTCTTTGATTTTGTGAATCTGCACTTAAATTGAAATCAAAGGATTAATCAGAAAATTGAAGCAAAAAATTGGAAACACGTGAATTATGTAGCTGCTGGTTTCCTTGATTGAATCCTTGCAGCAGTGAAAAATTTAATTTCAATTGTTATATGCAGCAGATTCTTGTACATTTAAAATCGATCATTGAATATTATTGTGATTGAATTTAATATAACTAGCGGATAAGGTTGTTTCATTGAATTGATTCAATTGGCAGCACAAACATATGTTCTTCGGTGATGTTGTGCAGCATTGACGATTAGCGGCTGGAACTCATATTTGAGCTAATTACAATTTGTTAATTGATTAAGTGCTGAACTAGTGCTTCATTTGTTTGACCCTTTTATCAAACACTTGGTGTGCATTGCTGGTGGTGCAGTGTTGGGCTTCAAACGTGCTATTACTGGTGTTTTTGTTCTGGTGCTTTTCTTGATGCTTTTGGTGCTTTTTTGGTGTCTAAAAATAGTTTTTCAATTCTTATTACGAATTATTCGGAAAATCTTGCTTGGAGATTAAATTTTACTAATTATCTAGCTTACTTTGTTTTACATTTATGGTGATAAATTCGAGTACTTGTTTAGATTACTATTGTCTTTTTAAAGTACTTTTTCTCTGTGTCATAATTTTGTCTTGTTTCTTACTCTCTTGGGTTTTACATATTTCTTGATTTTGTACCTTTTTGCTTGTCTTTTAAATTCTTTGGTTTTATTTGAGTTTTCATTTTTTTTTTACCACCTAAGTGAGTTTGAATTTGTTATATCTTTCATTTTAAATGTAAAATTTTTAATGAGTTGATTGAAAGTAGAGTCAGCATTACTGGCATCAGCAGAATAAAGACTCTTAAAAAAGTCCAAAATATAATCTTCAATGTGCTTAGAAACTTCCAACAGCAAATGACTGACAAACAGCCTATGAAAAACACTAGCATTGAAGCGTCTTTTAACCGCTGCGAGAAAGAAAGACATGTTTCTGTCACCATCCACAGACCAGTTCATTTTAAGCCCTTCTTTTGAAAACATAGCTTCCAGGTCCAGAGCAGTGTTAGGATCATTCATAGCCTCCTCCTCCAACACCGAATCTGCCAATTTCTGTTGAATAGAAACCAAAAGTTGTTGTTGAGAAACAACAACAGTGTGAACATTCCCAAACAAATTCTTATTCCAGATTTTAAAGGCATATTTCAGTCTTTGCAATTTTTTTGAAGGATCATATTGGAGAGCCAATCATTGACTCAGAACAGAACTGTTGAATAGACTTCTTACACTCAGGATGTTTAAGTCACTTTTTAAAAGAGGAGGGTTGGAAACAAGAATTATTGCGAGATAAAGAGAGCTGTAGCCTGATCAGAACAATTTCTTGGATGAACCCTGATTCTGCAGTTAACCTACTGATCCAAGCAGGAAATCACATGTCATTAACCCAGCCATGAAATTTAGAAGAAGACACACTGTTAGGGACAATCCACCTTAGTTTCATGAACAGAAAGAACAATGAAATCACAAAAAGAAAAACACCAACGGCCCTGCTACAAATCGAATAAATCAGACCAAAGAGATCTTCTATTTGTGTAAGAAGTAGATCCATAAATACCAGCAACATTTAAAATTCTCCTATGCCAAGTAACGCTAATAGATATATATTGATAATCAGAATGAATGAGATTAATAGTCACATGAAACCTGCTCAATCACCAAAGACTACTTAATAGAAAAATTAACAGCACACAACACCAGGAAAAATTCAAATTCTGAAAAAGAAGAGCATGTGCCTCAAAGAAACTAATCATAGGATCAGCAATAAAAAGAAAGTGAAGTTTGTGTTCGAGAATAAACTGCTGAAGCATATTTAACGATTTGTCACTAGCAATTCCCCTAACATTCCAAGATAGACCTCTAAGATCCATTTACGTTCTCTTTTTTTGACCGACTTTAGAAGTTTTTCTTGTACCCTTGGTGGAGTTTTTAGGTGGTTTGCCAGGTTTTCTGGTTGTTTGAATAGCTTCTCCTCAGTTTCATCCTACTCACTAATAGTTTCATCCTCCTCTTGGACCTTATCCGCCCACAATTTGGAGACCAATTTATCCTCCTCGACAAACTTAGAAGCAGTTTCAGGCACATCCTCAGTTTCTGTAGCATATAAGTCAACATTATGAACAATAGAAGTAGGAACATTAAGTTCCGCAGGATCAGCTGGCTCAGTAGGTTCGTTAGTGTCGTCATTAGCTAGACTATGAAAATTGTAATTTAATTCTGACAGGGGAGGTTCGTCCAAGATCAAATTGACCCTTACCGGAAAGACCTTCAACATGATCATTAGATTCTGGAATTTGCTTAGAGAAAGCCTGAACCGAGGAGGGAAGAACCTCATCTTACCCTTATCAGTTCGTGGAGAAACTGAAATATGTTTGTCCCAGTCAACCACATGATTATTCATTAATCCATCAAACAGAGTATGAATTAATTCCAAGGCTGGCATGTCAGCCAAATCATCAGAGTCTCTTGCACCTGCACCAGAAGAGCCCTCAACTGCTACATAAACCTTAAAAATAACAACATTGAGATCAGAAAAATCCAAAACCTTATCATGCTTTTGCTTAGGAACAAACTTCTGTTCTTCATTCTGCACTCCCTTTTCAGTGACTGCAGTTTTATTTTTCCTTATTCAATTATTCAAGTTGTGCCCAATCATCTTGCAGGATAAGGAGAAATGAGGTAAGTTTTCATACTCAATAAAAACTACAAAAGCATAACCCGACCTCTCCACAAGGAGTTGATTAGGAAAGTAAGATAAGAGATCAATATCAACTAAAACACGCGTTAAGAAACCTCCGGTTTTGTTCAATATGTTGTCAGCAAGATAAAGGGGAGGGCCAACACATGCTACTGAAAAAAATGGTCTTTGGTTGGTACAGGAAATTTCACATCGATTAGAGATAACGCCACTTTACAGTCTACAAGTGGATACAAACTTCACTTTACAAGCCGATTTTTTGTAAAGTTAATTTATACCATACTCTATTCTTGTAAAAAAGATATACACTAGCTAAGAGTCCTCCGGGTACTACATCATAGGCAAAATATCATAATCATGAATTAAAGTATATCCTAGCAAAGTTTGTTATTTGTTGGATTTATTGTTTTCACTCATTATCTGGTGACTATTGAACCACCCACTAATGTCTAGTTTTACGTTTGAGATGTATATGTCTCAGCACGAGGAGTGTGTTGGAAGTCTCACATCGACTAGAGATAAGATCAATTTATAGTATATATTAACTCACTTATAAAAATAAGAGAAGTGGACTTTAAGCCTAACTCAACCTCCACAAAACCAATTTATAAGGTGAGGTTTGCACTTACTTATATATTATAAACTTGTCTTATCTCTAATCGATGTAAGACTTCCAACACATTCCCTTATGCAGAGATATATATATATATCTCGAGCGTGGGACTAGACATTATGGGTGGTCCGATAGCGGGTGAAAAAATAATATGTTCAACAAACAACAAATCTCGCTAAGATATCATGTTAAGAAGTGAACTTTAAACCTAACGCAATCCCACAAAAGAAAAAAAAAATTCTTTGGCCTAGCAAAGACAAGAGGAAATCTAGCGATAAATTCCAAGAACCAAAAGATTTCCAAGAAACATTCGGGTTAAATGATTTAAAGGTTTTTTTCATTTTGATAGGATCATCTACCATGTAGATACTTTTTACATTCTCCCATGCCAGTGAGATGGACCTCAAAAATATTTATACAGAAACAATGTTACCCTTAATTCAAGGGGAAGGCAATTAAGAAAGCGGAATATTGCAAGTATTATGCACAACTTGTGCAGAAGTACAATTTTGAGCCATAGGCACTTGAGAAGCCTTATGGACGATTGAATGCATCACAAAGGAATGACACCTGCAGAATCAGTCCCAGATCCACAGCAACGAGATAACAAAACCAAACAACCAAACCAAACAACCAAACGGCTAAATGCAAGAAAAGTCACAAGAATCCCAGAAAAAGTCAGTTGCACAAGAATTGGTCACCAAAAAGAAACCAGAAACGATCAGTCTCAAGAAGCAATGAGACCTACAAAAGAAACCAAACACTTGGTGTGCATCCCAACAAAAAGGAACCAGAAAAAATTCCAAACTACACTACAGTAAAAAAACCAAAGAAACCTGATCACGAACATGGAGACTCTAGACTTAGACTCTTCGTTAAGTTGTCAAAATCTTGATTCTTTACCATCTTCTATCTGTGTTTACTTTGAATTTTTTTTTTAATTTTTAATATATATTGAGTCTTAGACATTTGGTCAGAACATAAATACACAACCTATAAAAAGGTGAGAAAGGATAGTTATTAAAAATAATAAAAGGATAGTTATTAAAAATAATAAAAATGTATTTTTCCTATAAAAAGGTGACAAAGGATCATTGTTAAAAATTATAAAAATGTCTTTTTCCTTATACAATATAATCCAGAGTGAAGAAAGATCTAGGATATTGAGATCCTTCATCTTTACTTTCTCATCCTTGACTCAATGCATAGATAGGCACACTCACAGACATTCAGTTGTTGTATTCTAAAAGTCTACTTGAAAGTCTACTTTGTTTCGTGGAAGTTCTATACAGCTAAAAGTATTAAAGATAGCATATATCATTCACCAACTTGCGTGTTGGGAATATATCAGCCGCCCCAGAATCTTGTGTTTCAACTCATCAACCATTTGCTTCACTAGAAGTTTCTCAGTCTTAGGTTTGGTTGCTTTATTTGCTTTCTCCTTGATACTTTGATACTAATATTTATTCTCCAAAGTGACGAAATGTTGTATCACTATTCTTTTTGGTTACTTTTCTCACTCAAATAACATTCCCTCGCTGACTTTATATGTATATGTGCATTCATGTTCATCTTCATGTTTAAGTAGATGTACATTATATCTTTTCTTTCCTTTTTTATCTTTTCTGTAAAGTTTTCATTAGAAGATTAAGGTAAATACTACATTTTGTATCTTAATAAAATAAATAATATTTTTTTATTTTGTAATTTGTATATTAGAATGAACTTGTGTTATTTTGAATTTTATTCAAATTTTTGACATTTATTAAAATATTATTAAGAAGAAGGCGAAGAAGAACTTCTCAATATTTATTTGTGTTGGAGACAGAAAATGAAGTGGTCCATTTGGTAGAGGGATAAGATCATCAACTTGAATAAGGTAGATTGCTGGGATTCAATCGCCAATGGAACCTAAAGTGTGTGTTTCTTTTTTCCCCCTTTTCAATTAATATAGATGTTCCATTGAGTTGATGTATTTAATTGATGTGGTCCTTTATGTCTATGAACACAACATTGGTAAACTAAAAGCAAAAAGTCAATTCTCAAGTTTCAGCCGCCAAATTAAATGGTGAAACAAAGAATAGCTAGGAGAAAAGATCAACCAATTAAATCATTCTAAATATATTGTTATAACTCCAACTTTGCAATAAAAAAAAAAAAACTAAACTTGGGATGATTTTTACTTATTTTCTTATATTTGTTATATTATTAATTATACTATATCTGTAGCTGTCCATATTCTTTCTATAAAAAGAATAGTGTGGAAAAATACCAAGACTATCTTTTTTTGTATGATAAATGACATTGTTTGAAACAAGACATGCATTTATTCAAATGCATCCTCAACCCCCCAATGCTATGTGGGTTGTTAATAATGTTAAAATTGGGTGTTAATCAAATAATTCTTAGATACACCTTGAAATGTCAAAATGGTGGGTTATAATCTCTGAGTCAACCTCACTCACTACAAATTCAAGTCGGGATGGATTGAGAAAAAATATTTATTTATTTTAAAAGTGGGTTGAACTAAATTCGACTCACTTAATCCACAGATTAAATGGGTTCGAGCTGGGTTGAAGGTGGGTTGGTTCATTTGACCCACCAACATTTTTTTACAATTTTTTTAATTTGTTTATTATAATTATTTACTACTTCTAATTATATAAGTTCAAAATTTCATATTTTTTAAATGCTAGAATGTTGCTTAAAAATATTTAATTAATTTGTTTCTCTAGTTATATGTGTTGATACTTTAATTTTTAATTATTATCTTTATAATAATATTTCGAAAATTAGGTTAACAATTTGATTTCACTATTATAAAAAATAAATTAAGTTAATTTACTATCATTGTAATACAATAAATGTATAAAATAAATTATAAAAAAACATTCGTAAGTGAGTCAACCTATGATGCACGGATATGATACATATCTGACACGTCAATACTTTTATTTTGAAAATAATAGGATACGATGCGTGATAGATACGCGATATATGAATATTGAAAAATATACAATAATTCTTAAAAACATAATAAATATATGATTGTTATTATGTGAATCCAAATTAAAACTATATGTAGTAAAGTTGTCAACATAAAAAAATAAAAATTATTGTCATTATAAAAATACCACTATAAGAAAACTTTTAAATAATAACCAATTTTAGTAACAAAAAATATGTTAGAGACCAATTTTCTAATTAGAGACCAATTACTTTAATAGTCAAAATCTTGATAGTTAATGTTAGAGACATATTTAGAAACCAATTCATAATAAAAACTATTTTAATTATCAATTTAGACTCTAGTTATAATTATTTTGAACTATTTTAGTTGCAAATAATTTTTAGTTTTTAAATTGGTACTTAAATTGGTCACTATATAATGACTAATTATTTTTTATCACTAAAATTTGTCATCATTCAAAGATTTTCTTGTATTGTACTATGACTTTATAAATTAGATATTTAACTACTTCACTAAGTATCAATAAAGTATTATAAAGTATCGGATACAGACACGTGTCGGATACGGATACGTGACCCAAGTTGAAATATCGGTACATCATAGGAGTCAACCCATTAACACACCAACCCATAGTGGGTTGGACCGAGTTGCAAAATTTTTTGACTCATCAAGAAATGAGTCGGGTTGAGCTAACCCTTCTTTAACTCAACCCGTGGTGAGCCAACCCATGTGAGTCTAGTTGGCTCACTTTGACACCCCTAGACACACTAGATTATGTCCCATTGAAAATATTTTATATTAATAAATATAAAAATATTTAAATTAATTTTTAAATTGGTTATAAAGCTTCTAACTTATATTTTATTTAGTAAAGTTACAATTACATATATTAAAGTCTTATAAGATTTCTTTAAAAAATCTTATGCTAGATATTTATCATGATGTTTAAATAATCAATGGTTAACTTAAGAGTAATGGTTCTTACCGAAAATTTATCTGGTTGACCCGAGATAAATTAGTCTCTAGAGTAGGTAGGTGTGAGCTCTGATCCGACACAAAGGGAGAAGTTCAGCTATAAGGACTATGATGTTCAAGTCAATAAAAGGTATTTTGTGAGTATGAGAGTAAGGAATAAGTATTGAGTTAGATTACCATTTGTGATTGAGAGAATTTATATGCTTTCATGGGTATGTTAGTTTTGGAATTGGTCAAACCATATGTGAGGAGTGCATTCTCATTTCTTTAAAGGATGAAATAATACCTATTTTTTTTGTTTATTTAGGTTGTGAGTTGAGTTTTTTGTAATTTTATCTTTTCATTAAATAAAAGTCTGCAACAACCTGGAGATGTAGGTATAATTGGCTGAACTCCATTATTAATTTGTGTGTGATTATTCCGCATTTATATTGCTTCCATAAATCTGATTATAGGAAATGTGCTTTATTTCCTAAGAGTTAGTATAACAAAAAATAAGATAAGCTCAAGATATACCAATATATTAACAGATATGATAATTGCATTCAGTTTAGTATAACCTAGATTTTGTTTATATTATCATAAATATCATCTTTACTTGATTTTAAGGGTGTTAATATTTCATATAGATCTCACACTTAGATCTTACGCTTATTGGACTATTTTGGACATAACAACAGTAATATATTTTTGGACCAGGTAAGTACAGTAACAAAAGTATTATGAGTTAATATTCTACTATATGCAAGATTAACCTATGTTTAATAAGAATCATTTTGTTGAATTTGTTCAAGTGCATCTTGAACATTGCAAACAACTTACAATACATACATTTTTATAAATATGAAAGGGTTAAATATGTTTTTAGTCTCTTACCTATCGGTGAAAATTGGAATTAGTCCTCTTTGGACCAATTTTGTCCCTCGTCTTTAGAAATGCGTGGATTTAATCATTTTAACCAAATTTTGATAAGTTTATTTGATATTTCAAATGCATTTTTTAATTAATATTGAAGCAAAAATGTGTCAAACAGTGTATACAACTCAAATACTATAATGAAACGTGTTTTAAACGTCAAATAAACTTAAAAAATTTGGTTAAAATGACTATTTTTGCACAGTTTTAAAGTTGGAGACTAAATTGAATCAAAGTTTCGAAGGATGACTAATTTTAATTTTTACCGAAAATTAAGGGTTTCCAAAAACATATTTAAACCAATATGAAAATAAGAGTGCAACAATGTTGGAAAAGTTCTCTTAGAAAATTAATTGATCTTAAAATAAATCAAGAGTATGGTTAACAAGAAATTAAATGAAATCGTAATTTATCCATAAAATGTCTATATTATTTACAGAGAAATGCAACATTTCATAGTCAGACTCACTAACGAGCATGAAATATTAAGGATACTTTTGTGCAAAATTTATTTGATCACCCTCTTCATTTTATATATAAATTTACACAACAACCATCCTTCTGAAAGTTTATATAAAAACCTAGAAAATCAAATGCGATACCAATATACATATAGTTTTTAGCTGTAACCCTTTTGTCTAATCAAGTTTTTTTTAGGAATGCGGTAAATCTTTGTATCCTTCTTTGAATTTACTAATCTTTGAGCAATCTTTGAGAGTAATCCTTCCTTCAACTTTTCATTTGTGATTGTAGTTAGATGTGGCAATAAGGAATATTCTTGTACTTAGTCTTAAGATAAACTTAAAATAGATAATTAGGAGTTGTTGATGTACTCATATAATCAAAGTTTTTACTAGTGAAACAACTTAAATGTGATTGAAGTGTGGGTTAACTATTATAAATTACAATTTTCTATGTTAGACAATGACTACTCTTTAGTAAGTGCACTATTTTTCACTAGTAAATTGACAAAATTTCAAGAATCAACAAAGTTTCAAGAATCAAATTTACATAGTCTTGCCAATTAATTATTAAGAAAGAAAATTAGATATAGGGTTTTTGTATTTGAAAATAAAAGTAAAGACAACATTTTATATAATAAAAGAATAAAAAACCAAAAGAGTATTTAAGATTTTGAATAAGAGAGTAAAAATTAATCAAATAACCAAATATAAGAATAATAATAAATATAAACACATGTGAAATGTTAAAATAGCTATCGAAGATTTATTTCACTGGCCTTTCCTATATAGTTAACTCATTCTCGATCCAACTTCAATTACACATTTAATTCAACGATCCACAAAATAAATTTTAACTTAATCATTCAATAAGAAAATACTTAGATTGCTTAAGGGAGAACCCAATTAATTGATGAACTTTGTCAATCAACTAATGTTAAGGTCAAAGACTTACAATTAACTTGGTAAATCTTACTTCCATTCTCACTTGTAGGTTGTACCACTAAATTTTTCCTAAATCCTAATTTATAGAAGGTTTTTCCAATACAATTACAATTATAATAAAATCATGATTTGGTTGATTAGGCCAAAGAAACAATAAGATCAAAATAAAAACAATTAACCGAATAACAAAAAATGTTTCGTATGAGATGATGAATTATATTAATTGGGTTATAGCAACTTTTAACATGTTTAACAACTCATGGCTTAACACCAGAAAAATGTTAAAAGAAAAACAAAAACTAAAGACTAAAATCTCATACACAAATATTCTTATGTGTGTCTTAGTTACTTAAGATGCTTTACAATGTTTTCTAATCCTAAATTTATAATATTTAGAGTTGAGTTTTTTGTTTGTAACCCACTCTAAGTTTGTCCTTAGGTCAAGTGGTAGTAGTAATAACAATGATGTACATGTAGTCGCATGCAACTCACTTAATCGATTTTGAAGCTCATTTAAGTGAGAGTTCATCACATGAGCTGTTCATATGCTTAGATTAAAATTACAGTCAATATTGCACTATTTCTTTAATTGATCTTTGAATTTATTTCGATAATTGATGTATAGGAATTTAAATATTTAATTTTAATTAAACTATTTATATAAACAATAAAAATAAAAATTGTCATGAATTTTAATCACCTTACTAACTTAATAAATTTTTAGTAGCTTTTTCCAACAACTTTTTGTAAAATTTTATCATATGGTAAAAAAATGTTTAACCAATATATGAATGTGCAATTTAAACATGCAAAAATTATATAAAATAATAAATGATATTGTATTTAATTAACTAGTGAGAACATAATGAATTTGTTTGAAACTGATTAATTTTTAAACAATTTTTTAAATTCATATATATATATATATATATATATATATATATATATTATAATAGTAACTTTAATCTTTAAAATTTATTGTAAATATAAATATTATTAGAGAAAAAAAATATTGATATGAACTCTAAAAATTGTGCATTAAATATGTACTTCTTTTAATAGTGAGTTAGGATTTACAAGGAGTTTATATCATACACACATAGAGATAAATTACTCGTTCTTAACCAATGGTCAGAAAACTTTTAATATTGATATTTACGAGGTATGAGTTACTCATATCAAATATCGATCCATTTTATAACGAGACATCTCTTAATAATTGTTTATATTTTTTAATATTTTCCATAAATATTTTCAGTTATTATAATGGATTTTGTTACCATAATTATAATATATGTTATAATTATAATATTTGTTATAATTGTGACAGTTTGTACAAATTATATTTAGGAATAGTTTAAATGTAATTAGCATAAATTGAGGTAGTTAGTTATGTAAATTTTGTGTATATATATTGTGACTAGAATAAGAATAAAGTGGACAAGAATAACATTGCTAATTCTTCTTTATGGTACCAGAGTTTTCTCTGATATTACCAAAATGACGGACGAAGCGAAGATGAGAAAGACAATCTCACCTTATGATATAATTGATGTTGATAACTCTGTTGTTGGTAGACTAAATGACAAATAGTGGCAAACTTTGATGAATCTCTTAAATAATGTCAAATTAGACATTACTGAAAAGCTAATTGGTAAGCGTAATTCTACTCAATGGATTATCGATACAGGTGCTTCTCATCAGAGAGCTAGAATACTTGACTGATGCGAGAAATGTCTTAGAATGCCAAGTAAGGCTTCCAGATGGAAAACAAATTTTTACTGCTAAGGAAGGAATGGTGGTGCTTAGTGAAACATTAAAATTAAACAATGTGCTTTATGTGTCTAACTTGAAATGCAATCTAATTTCAGTATCACATCTTATTGATGAATTTAACTGTATGGCCCAATTTACTGACAAATTTTGTGTTATCAAGGACCATGACTCGAGGATGGTCATTGGAACGGGTGAACAAAGAGGGGGGGTCTACTATCTTCAAGGAATGGATTATGTTATTGCTGCAACTATAAAATCTGGGAATGATTTCAATTTATGGCATAGAAATAATGGTGTAGAGCTTTTTGTAAGGTTGTAGAGCTTATTCCAAATATTGGTGTCAGTAGAAATAATGCACTATGCAATAAAGTTTGTGATGTTAGTAGAAATATTGGTGTCAGTATTAATAAAACAGTGGATATTTTTCAACTAATTCATTATGACTTGTGGGGACCCTATCAAGCTGTGTCTCATTGTGGTGCTCGATATTTTTTGACTATTATAGATGATTATTCACGAGCTGTATGGATTTATTTCTTATAAGAAAAGAAAAAAGTTTTCACACGCTTGTGTCAATTCTTTGCTATGTTGGAGCGTCAATTTAATAAATAAGTGAAACATAGAGCAAAATCATGGGATTTTGTGTAGTGATAACGACACATAATTTGTTTGCATGGATAATTATTTTAAATATCACGGGATTGTGCATGAAACATCTTGTAAAGGAACTCCTCAACAAAATAGATGAATAGAACGAAAGCATAGAAATATTCTCAATGTTGTTTGTGCACTGCGGTTCCAAGCTAATCTTCCTATTACATTTTGGGGTGAACATATTCTAATTGCAGGATACTTAATCAACTACACACCCTCAATTGTATTAAATGGAAAAACTCCATATGAGATGCTCTATAGCAAACCACTATCTTTCAATCATCTACGCGTGTTTGGGTGCTTGTGTTATGTTCATAACCAAGACACTAAAGGGGATAAATTCGCAAGTCACAGTTGGAGGTGTGTTTTCTTGGGATATTCGTATGGTAAGAAGGGTTGAATGACTTGGATTTGGGTGTGTTCTTAACATCCAGAGATGTCATGTTCTCTGAAAATAAATTTCCCTATGTTGAAACACAGTCCTTAGCATTTGAGTTGTCTAACACAAAAACAAGTAGTTTTGCACCTTAGAACAATATTGATAACACCAATGAAACAGAGACAGATACAACTAACAGGGGGACTCCAACCCTGAGGTGAATGGGCAAACTTTAGGTTGCAGACGTCGTGATAAAATATTGTCCACTCAGTTGTGAGGTTTTGTGACAAATGCCATCTGCAACGTAGACTCCTCTCCCACTTCGTTTGCTACCTCTCACACCTCAAGTACACCTTATCCTATAACACATTATGTTAATTATGACAAGTTCTTTGTACACCACAAACATTTTCTGACAGTTGTTAGTTCAAGCACACCTCAGGTTAACAAAAATTGGACCTTACGATTTTCTCTATCTTTTTCCAGAAAAAAGGCTTTAATAATTCATAAATATTTATGATAAAGATAATTTGGGAAAATATATCTTTAGATATTTTATTGGATATTTTTAAGTAATTATCTTATTTAATTATATCATAAAATATCAAAAGATAATAACTACCAAATCTTTTTAAATATGGCAAGATCTTCTTAAATCTTTTTAGATCTCCACAACAAACAAATATATGTTGAAGATATTGAATTATTTAGAAGATAATTGGAGGATATTACAAAGGGTTGATTTGGAAAAATTAATGCAAATATTATTTGATGATAATTTATCAATATCTTTAAATAATTAATTTATTAGTGTACCTACCAAGAAAATGACGTGAGAGTGGCAAGGGGTATAGGTGTGAGAAGCATCGTCAAAGTGGCGAGGGGTAAAGGTGTGAGAAGCATAGTCATAAAGCTGACCTGGCGGTAAGATGTGTAGAAAAGAAGATTAGCATCGTCATAAAGCCAACCTGACGGTGAAGATGTATAGAGAAGAATATTGATGTTGTCATAAAGACGAGGCAAAGTTACAGGGTTGCTGATGTATGAGAAAGGAGGAAGTTGGAAGCTATCTCCGCATAACCGAGGTCATTGCAAGAAGGAGAAGGATATTAGTGTCGTCTTAAGACCGACTTATCAATACTGAGTTAGGGTTGAAGAGATAAAGCACGTGAAGATAAAATTTTAGATTATGCTAAGTGGTTGTATTTAATAGAGGATACATTAGTTATTTATTGAGGAAATATTCTGGTTGTTATTTAGGGGGATATCTTAGATTATCTCTAAAACTATTATCATGCATTAATTGATTATGTATATCTGTAATATTTGTAACCGATTTACCTTTTATAAATAAGAATATTACTCCCATGGTCAAGGATGGATCAATTTTGACCTAAGTGAGTTAGTAGCTAAGGTTAAAAATTGGTCTTTTCTTATTGTTTTCGATAGAAGGTTATTTTACACCTTTCTTAACTGGAACATTGGCGTCCATCGTGGGGTCCGGTAAAACTCGATCTCAACTCCACCAAATCTAAACAAAGAAATACTTCAACAAGAAGTAGAGATGAACCGAAATGCAACTCGGGAGGGACATACCCGTCAATAGATTATACAGAGCATCTTGGTGTTACAACGACATAATGAGGAAATCAAACTAAAGGCAAAGGCTGATCAAGCACGCCTTGAGGAAGAACGAGAGGAATCTCACAAGAAATCTCGTTATATATTCTGCACGAATAAACATATATTGTCCATCCGCCATAATTGAATAATAATTAAAATAAACAAAACACAATTATAATTAATCAATTATAAATTCCATATGTCATGGTTAAATAAAATAATTAATTTAAACAAAACAACACTTAACTTAAATCAATCAATCAATTAATTATTCCATCATGTCTCAAAATTAAATAATGAATTTAAACAAATCAACAATCTCAAATAAGCCATCAATTGTTTTTTCTATGTGTTTCCCTTTATTCTAATTTTTCCCTGGTCTTACAAGCCGTGGTGGTAACAGCTCGGCGGTTGAGACATTATTTTCAAAATCATGTTGTGAGGATAATGACAGACTTGCCTATAAAACAAGTATTGCAAAAACTTGATATATCAGGCAAGTTAGTTAAATGGGCAGTTGAATTGTCGGAGTATAATATTCAGTATGACGCAGGAGGTATGATCAAAGCATATGTATTGTTATATTTTTTTAGTAGAGCTTACTAATCCTCATGCGGAATCTAAGCCTGAAGATGTCTCTCAGTGGATTCTGTCTGTGGATGGAGCCTCTAATTTGAAAGGGAGTGGAGCTGGTGTTATCTTGGAGGGGCCAGATGGAATCTTAATTGAACAATCTTTAAGGTTTTCATTCAAGGCTAGTAATAATCAAGAAGAGTATGAAGCATTGATAGCTGGAATGTTGTTGGCAAAGGAGATAGGAGCCACAAAGTTGTTAATTAAGAGTGATTCAACATTGGTGACAAGACAAGTAGAAGGAGAGTTTCAAGCACGAGATCCTCAACTAGCTAAGTACTTGGAATTCGTTCAGGCTTTGGCCAAGAATTTATTATCTTTCAAGTTTATACATGTTCCTAGGGATCAAAATTGTAGGGCAGATTTGCTATCAAAATTAACTACTTATACAAAGCCTGGGCAGCATAAATCGGTGATTCGGGAAACATTGGTATCTCCACGGGTGGAAATAGGGGAAAATTATCAAATTATGGCGATACAAGTGAACCTCAAGGAAAATTGGATGTCTCCTATAAAAAGGTACATTGTAGATGGACAACTACCAGGGGATGATGAAGAAGCGAGTAGAGTTAGGAAGAGTTCTAGCATGTATGTATTGATCGATGGCAACTTGTTTCAGTATGGATATTCTCGCCCTTTGTTGATCTGTGTGGATAAAGAGGAAGCCACAAGAATCAGGGTCGAATTACATGAAGGCATATGTGGGAGTCATATTGGAGGAAGAGCATTGATGTTACGAGTCTTGAGAGCGGGATTATACTGGCCAACTATGCAAACTGATTATATGGAGTACGTGAGAAGATGTGAACAGTGTCAAAAACACGCTGATTGGGCAAGAGCGCCACCTAAGGTTCTACACTCCATCAATGCATTGTGGCCATTTCATACGTGGGAAATAAACATACTGAGACCTTTTCCACATGCAATTAGGCAGCTCAAGTTTCTTATAGTGGTCGTCGAGTATTTTACGAAATGGATTGAAGCAGAGCCTGTGGCTATAATAATAGGGAATAAGATTAGAGATTTCATTTGGAAGAATATAGTATGCATGTTTGGAGTTTCGAGACGCCTCATTTTAGATAATGGCACACAATTTGTATGTTCACAAGTACAACAATTGTGTAAGGAGGTGGGCATTAAACAAGTTTTTTCTTCTGTAGAGCATCCTCAAATGAATGGGCAAGCTGAAGCAGCTAACAAAGTTATTTTGTGAGGTTTAAAACGAAGGCTAATGACAGTTAAAGGTGATTGGCCAGATGAAATTCATCGAATGATATGGTCATATCATACCACGCCTCAATTAACCATGCATGAAACTCCATTCAGTTTGGTATATGGGACAGATGCAATGATTCCTATAGAAATTGCTAAAAATGCGGAAAGGGTGAGATCATTTGAAGAAGAGCTTTCAGAGTAGGGATTACGCGCTAATTTGGATAATTTGGAAGCGGTTCGAGAATTGGCTAGGATATTGGGGGAGGCAGTTAAAAGGAGGGTGGAAAGAAGGTATAAGACAAAGGTAAATCCAAGGAGTTTTCAGGAAGCGGATTTAGTCTTGAGAAAGGCACGGCTAATTCAAATGCATAATAAATTGGCACCCAAATGGATGGGACCTTATCGAGTCAAAGAAGTGGTCGGATTGGGTGAGTATAAGCTAGAGACTTTGGATGGCAAGAAAATTCCTAGAATATGGAATGCTGCAAATTTGCGTTTTTATTTTAGCTAGTTTGATAATTGTTTTTGTTGATTTTTGTTTTGTTTTCTTGTTACAAACGTTCATTTTGAATTCAAGTCATTTTTTATTATTTTATTAAATCATTTTTCCGGGCCCCGATGCTCGAAGGCAATTCCAAGATGCGACGCTCGATGATAATTTTGGGCTCTCATGCTCGAAGGCAATTCCGAGCCACGACGCTCGATGGTAATTGATTACGAGCATATTGCTTAGTGATTTATGCTGATAAAGAGGGCAAGAAGCGAAACCAGAATATGGAGATTAGTTCTTGAAGAAACTGAGAGCTCTAGGTTGTTTTGTATATGCTAAATATTGTAGAAGCCTTAAATTTGAACCGACTTCTCTTATCATGTTTTGTTGGCAGGAACTGAGAGATCCAAGTTATTTTGTATATGCTAAATATTGTAGAAGCCTCGGTTTTGAACCGACTTCTTTGATCATGTTTTGTTTGCAGGAATTGAGAGCTCTAGGTTATTTTGTATATGCTAAATATTGTAGAAGCCTCAGTTTTGAACTGGCTTCTCTTATCATGTTTTGTTTGCAGGAACTAAGAGCCCCAAGTTATTTTGTATATGCTAAAAATTATAGAAGCCTCGGTTTTGAACTAACTTCTCTTATCATGTTTGTTTGCGGGAGTTGAGAGCTCCGGGTTATTTTGCATATGCTAAATGTTGTAGAAATCTCAGCTTTAGACCGATTTCTCTTACTAAGCGATATCGGCTTTGGACTGATTTCTCTTGCTATGCGAGGATTTAACACTTAAAGGATCAAGGGCTTGAGGGTTTAAAAAACTTTGCTAGATTGGTTTGAAATGAGAGTTCGCTATTTTATTAAGTGAAGTCGAGTTTTGCAAGATAGAGTAGTTAGTTTCTTTAGAGAATGGGAGCAGGAAGTTAGATAAGATTTTGATTCTAGGATAAAGCGTGTAGTAAACAAGCAGCATTGGGCAAGGTCATTGTTTAAATATAACTTAGTAAAATAGAAAGTAGTTTGTTGACAAAATAAAGGCAAAAGATGTTCTTAATACAAATACATATAGATAAATATGATGAGATATGGTGAAAATTCTTAGTCATTGGCTTCGATCAGTTGCCCATCCATAAAAGATTTAGAGACGTCAGCTTGGGACAAGTCAACATCAGGAAGAAAAACACGAACTTGATCGAGGGCAAGTTGGAAACCCATGTTGAGAGAGGAACCTATTTGATCCTTTAAAAGGTCAGAGTTGTTGATTAGGTTTTGTTCTTAGGTCTTCCAGGTTTTCTTCTCAAGCTCCAAGTTCTTCAACTTATCTTTTAAGGTAAGAAGCTGCTCATCCTTCTGTTTTAGCTAGTTGTGAAGGCCTCTTAGTTCAGTCACCTCAGTCTTAAGCCGAGAACTTTCGGATAATGAGAGCTCTAGGGATTTTCTTTTTTCCTCCAAGTCTTTCATTTGTTGTTTCTCTATATGGGAAAGGATGTTAAATTGGTCAAGTAAAGCAAAGGTGGAAACCTCGGCTCGATGAAGACCTTCTAAAACACCTTCGTGGATATTGTTGACGTTTCGGGTTTAGAGTGCGAAGGCATCTTGGCGAAGGTAGTTGTGCTTGCGACCATGAGAAGAATGTGGGAACTTAGGGTTCCAAAAGCTCAGCTTAGTGTCATCCATGGTTTGGTTTTGAAATACAGGAGTTTGAAGTTGAGAGGTAGAGTGCTGAGAGGTGGTTTCTACGATTTTCTTGCCTCGGGAAATTTTATATTTCCTCATCAGAGGCTTGTCCGGTTCGGATAGTTCTTCGTGTACCTCAGTCTGAGGGAGAGGGATGGAAGAGTTAGTGCCGACACTAGAGATCTTTTGTTTCTTTAATTGACGAGCCCATTTCAATACATCCTCTTATGACATAGCCATGAGATTTTTTGCAAAAGATGAGAGGAAAAATTTATGATTAAGAGTGAAAGAAAGGCAAGTATAGTTAAAAGACAAAAAGGGGGAAGAAGGGAAGGTTAGTACCGATGTGGAATTTTAGGTCCACCACTCGGAATTCCAGCTCTAAGAGTTTTCGTGTGTCAAAAATAATGTTTAGTTGTTCCAACATTAGGCAATCTCTTTTTTTACAAGGGTCCAGGTCTCCTAATTGTCGAGGGGTTTGTAAATTTGGGAATTGACACCAGTATAAGGGAAAGCCCTCTAGGAGGGAGGGATTGTGCTTGGGAGCTTGTATTTTTACAAAGACTCCCTTGAACCCTTTGTATGAAGAGTTGAATAAAGTAAGTAGACATCGGCCACTGACTTCGCTCAAAGAACACCACATTTGTTTGGGGGGATCTCAGTTCGAAAAATAGAGAAACATGTTTGCTGAGGGAATGATGTCGAAGTGTGTGCATAATATTTGAAAGGCTTGGATAAAAGCCCAGTTGTTAGGATGTAGTTGGCAGGGGGTGACATTTAAGGTGGTGAGAAGTTCCTTTTCGAAGGTGTTAAAGGGCATCCTTAAACCTAGTTTTTCAAAACGGTAATGTACATATTGGTGAATCTGTGAAGGGAAAAAGGATGTTTAGATCCATCCCTACATATAGGTTCATCATTATCGCACACAGAAACTATTGCATCATCCTCATTGCTTTGGCATAAGGTCTGATGGCGTCCAAACGCCCTAACTCTGGTAGTTGTGGTCATAGAAGAAATTTCTCGTCGCAAGGCAAGGGCGGCCCAGGGATATAAAGGGTCGTATGAAGACATGAGGATATGTGGATAAGGGATATGTAAAGGGATTTCTAAAAGGGTACACAATAAGAAGCAAACAAAATGGAAGCACACAATTAAGAGGGAAATAAAGTTGCAACGCATAAATGAAGAAAATGCAGAATTACATGGAAAAATAGCTAATGATAAGGAAAAATCATTAGGAAATCCAATATAAGAGCAAGAAATGTAAATGAAGTGTGAGGGAGAATCAAAAGAACTTGGGAGTGGAGTAAGGAGCGAAAGCAGCAAGCACAACGTACAAAAAGAGGAAGAAAGGCAAAAAAAGGTGAAGATGGGAACTGAAAGGGTACTACTAGGGTAAAGAATAAGCTTAAAAAGTGGGAGGGTAAGTGTGCAGGTTATGATTTTGAAAAAAAAAAGCTCGTTGGATATGGGACACGTGGCTGGGGTAATTGAAACGTGATGATGGGTCGTGGGGAATGATGAACGACAATAGTTAATGATGTGACAACTTATGAGTTCCCTATCTTGAAAAGAGGAAACTCAAAAAGTTGGAGAGCTATGTACCTACCAAGAATACGACGTTAGAGTGGCGAGGGGTATGGTGTGAGAAGCATCGTCAGAGTGGCGAAAGGTAAAGGTATGAGAAGCATCGTCATAAAGCCGACCTGGCGGTGAAGATGTGTAGAAAAGAAGATTAGCATCGTCATAAAGTCGACCTAGCGGTGAATATGTATAGAGAAGAAGATTGGTGTCGTCATAAAGACGAGGCAAAGTTACAGGGTTGTTGATGTATGAGAAAGGAGGAGGCTTGAAGTTATCTCCGCATAACCGAGGTCATTGCAAGAAGGAGAAGGATATTAGCGTCATCTTAAGACCGACTTATCAATACTAAGTTAGGGTTGAAGAGATAAAGCACGTGAAGATAGAATTTTAGATTATGCTAAGTGGTTGTATTTAATAGAGGATACATTAGTTATTTGTTGAGGAAATATTCTGGTTGTTATTTAGGAGGATATCTTAGATTATCTCTAAAGCTATAATCATGCATTAACCGATTATGTATATCTGTAATATTTGTAACCGATTTACCTTCTACAAATAAGAATGTTACTCCCATGGTCAAGGGACAAATCAATTTTGACCTAAGTGAGTCAGTAGCTAAGGTTCAAAATTGGTCTTTCTTATTATCTTCGGTAGAAGGTTATTTTACACCTTTCTTGACCGGAACAATTAGATATCGATATTATCAACCAACTATATTTGTCAAATAGTTTAAAATTGACTATATCTCTCCAAATATTTTTAGATATTCATAACAACTATAATGAAAAAGGATATTTATGATTATTTTAAAGATATTTGAGAGATTTTAGCAACAGAAAGCCCAATCCAAAAATAAAAAGACCAAGAGAAAGTATAAAGGACAAGTTCGGAACTTCGGAGTTTAAGAACTCTTAGTTGGCCTAATTTCCTTCTCTCCCTCCATATTCTCTTCTTATATTTTTATTTTATTTTGCATTCCATGGAGGGCTAAGCTTCAAGGGTTAGTTCCATTGCAATTTCTTAATTGGATTCTGAGGTTAAATCAATAAATTTGTTTGTTCTTTTGATTCATGTTCTGATTTATTTTCATCTATGTCTTTTGTCTCTTAATCAAGTAAAAGTTATGATTTTTACATTGTAGCAAGTTAGCACGGTGTTAAATCTACATGACATAACAATCATATGAGTCTAAGGGTTTTTAAATTTTAATTGAGACGTTACTTTGGTTAAATTTAGAAACTTTCATATGATTGAATGAGGTTCTTGCTAATAATTGAGAAGTTACTTTGATTAAAGGTGAAAACTTTGATTAGAATTAATGAAGAAGTTATTGTGGTTAATTAATTTTTTACTAGATACAAGAGGTAACATAATAGACATGATTAGCCATAGTAATATTTAATTGAGAAGTTACTTTGGTTAAATTTAATATGATTAATCTATAAAGTTCTTGCTTTTGTTTGAGAAGTTACTTTGGTTAAAATAGAGGATGTCAACAAATTAATTGAGAAGTTACATTGATTAATTTGAAATCTCTGACTAGAAATCAATAACAATAATCTGTACAAAACCAATGATGGATTCTATTTTAAAATAGTAGTGGAATCAACCTATTTTCTTATTATTCTTTTTATCTCTTTTTATCTTTTGAATTTTATTTCTTTCTTTGTTTATCTTAATCCTCTTATATTTTTATTATTTTATTTGACTAACTCTTTTATATAGTTTTTATAAGTACTAATTTGTTAGAAATCAATCTCGTGTTTGTTGGGAGACGACTTAGGGTTGATTTTACCCTTTCTATTTTGTTGACTATTTTCTTAACAACACTAAAGTTGTTATAGATAAGTAGTATTAATTTGATCGCGTCAATACTTTTTTGCATGGGGACTTGGAAGAAGAGGTGTATATGAAACTTCCTTTAGGATTTCGATCTAGAACTTCAAACAAAGTTTGTAGACTTCACAAGTCATTGTATGGCTTGAAAGAAGCTCCTCGATGCTAGTTTGCAAAATTTGTTGGTGCTTTGAAACACTATGGATTTACACAATCCACTTCTGATCATTCACTATTTACAATGCAACGTAAAAATGTGCAACTCCATGTGTTGGTCTATGTGGATGATCTCGTGATTTCTTGCAATGACAATGTTGCTATAAAAGCCTTCAAAACATACTTGTATGCATGTTTTCATATGAAAGACCTTGGACGATTGAAATACTTTTTAGGCATTGAGGTGGCTCATAACTCTATTAGAATTTTCTTGTGTCTATATAAATATGCGTTGGATATTATATCTAAAGCAGGATTGTTAGGAGCTAAGTCGATTGGCTCTCCCATAGATCCTCAACACTGCCTATCTTTAGCTTAAGGTTCTCTTCTTCTGTATCCAAAATAACATCGCAAGTTAGTACTGTCTGTTACTAGGCTTGAGCTTTCTTATTGTGTGCATGCACTGGCACAATTCATGCAACATCATCGACAAGAACATTGGGAAGCTACCCTACATGTTATGCATTTTTTGAAGGCTAACCCTAGACAAAGAATTTTGTTAAGTGTTAATTGTGATTTACAACTTTATGCTTGGTGTGACTCGGATTGGGTTGATTGTTCTTTGACAAAAAAATCTCTTACTGGTTGGTTTATTCTTCTTGGTAATTCACCCATCTCATGAAAAACTAAAAAATAACACACCATCCTGTTCTTCTGTAGAAGCAGAATATCGTTCTATGACTACTACCATTTGTGAGCTAAAATGGTTGAAGGAACTCTTGTCATGTTTTGGTATCAATCACCATAGTCCTATAAAACTTTATTGTGATAATCAATATGCTCTTTACATTGTCTCTAATCCTATTTTCCATGAGCGCACAAAACATATAGAAGTGGAATGTCACTTTGTTCGTGATGAGCTTTTGCGAGCAATTATTACTACTGGTCATGTGTCTTCCCATGCTCAACTAGTAGATATCTTAACCAAGGCTTTAGGGAAGACTCAGTTTAAATGTGTTCTTTCTAAGTTAGGCATTTGTAATCCATATACCCCAACTTGAGGGAGTAATGAGATATCTCATAATAATTGTTGATACTCCCTAATATTCTCCATACATATTTTTTGTTATTATAATTGATTTTGTTACCACAATTGTAATATTTGTTATAATTGTGACAGTTTGTACAAATTATATTTAGGAATGATTTAAATGTAATTAGCATAGATTGAGGTAGCTAGTTATGTAATCTTTATGTATATATATATTGTGAATGGAACAACAATAAAGGAGGCAATAATTACATTTGTCAATTCTTCTTTATTTAAACATAAAATATGAAATGAGTATTTCTTTTCTTATATATCCTTCAATTTTTTCATCTTTGCATACTTTTAATTCATATTTAAATTTTTAAACTAATTCAATATTTTAATTTATAGAATAAAAACACATTTTTTCCGTTCCTTTTTGGGATTTTGTGTGTTAGGCTTGGTGACATCATCACAGTTGACCATCAAATTTTCAACTATACTGAAATACAATAATTTCACTACGTCATTCTGCATTTTAGACCACACTAAAATATAGTACAAGTCTATAAATGTTGCTTAAATATATTAAATACAACAGTTTTATAAATGTGATATAAAGCAAATTAAGACCCACATTTATTTGAATGTTGTCTTTAAAACACGTGGGCTAAAAAAAATGTGGTCCGAAAGAAAGTGAAATCCACTTTAAGAGTTTTTCTTCCTTTCCCTCCCTTATGTTAGATCAAAAAATGTCTCTCCCATTCTTCACTGTTGCACATTCACATATTGTCTCTCTCATTCATGGTTGCACACCAGTGCATCTCCCCTGTTGACTGTTGCCAGTCCAACTACGTCGCCTACCTTCCTCTCTAGTTCAACCATCGCGGCTTCCTATCGAGTCCAACTACGCAGTCACGGCTTCCTCTCGAGTCCAACTACGTTGCAGCTTCCTCTCCCATTCACTATTGCGATTTTCGTTTCTCAAGTAGCTGAGCCATCATTTCTCTATTCTTCATTTTCGTTTATTGCTCGTCGTTCTTCATCGTTTCTCTCTTACACTCATTGTTCTCCCCTTTTCTAATTTTGACATCTCACATTCTAGGGTTTATCTCTTCTACATCTACATTGCTTCTAGTCTCTTCACAATGATCGGTACAATAAAGGTTTTTCTCTTACCTATACAATTTAGTGTTTATTCCCTGATTTATTGAATTTCTTTGAATTTGGTTTAATTAATTTTGCTTATGAGATGAGGGTTATTGTTTATGTTCTTAGTATACCTACCGTAGTTGTTCTTAGTTGAACTAATTAATTAATCTCCCCTCTTACACTAAGGCTCATAGGCATACTGAACACTCTGAATATGATTTTTATTTAGAATCAAAAATGGAATTACATGTTGAACGAGAAGTTAGATTTTATTGTATGAAACTAGGACTCTCTAGAGGAAGAATTAAGAGTTCACTGTAATGCACTTTGGCCCATTTCTTCCTATCTTTTCTGTGGAATGACCAAACTATTGTTCATGATTACGTATTGTCTTATAAAGACTTAGGGTGTAAGAGGTAGGAGGTGTAAGAAAAAGAGCTTTTGTATATATAATATAAATTAAATTTATAACCATATTGTAATAATTAGTTTATAAGTAAAATAAAAGTAAAGTTGTAATTATATTTCTCTAAAGATACAGAGTAGTTTCTTCGAAACCTGTGATTACATCTAAGTTTTTCAGAATATAAATTGTAAATGATGCTAAAACCTCTTATCCAAATATGGGCTATCCAGGTACTAACAGAATAAACACATGTAAGCAATTGCTCAAATATTGGAACATTAGTACTATCCAGGTAAGTTTATTTGATGTCTTATTATGTTAAAGCTACGTGTTACAATCTACCTTGATTGTTATTTTTCTCTTATCCTAATGTAGAGCATTAATGAGAGAAATGATGCAAATAGAGCTAAGCAAAAGTACATCCAGTTAGGTTTTAAAAACCCAAATCCGCTGCACTGTAGATGCATCTTCTACCTTCGAAAATTTGTGCCTCCACGTCGTTCTGCCAACACTGCAGATGCATCTTCACTGTTCAGTCCCGCGACCCACCATCGCAGATCCGCCGCCGTGCCCGCCTTTTCCACTTGCTGCCGGCGTTGCGCCTCCTCCGACGAGAACAACAGCTTACCTTCGTCCGCACATTGGGGTATTTTTTGCGTTTTCATTTTGCGATTTGAATCCATTTGCTTGGGTGTTTTTCCTGTAGGGTTGGGGTTCGTCTTGTTGTGTTTCCTCACGTTTTGGTGCAGGTGAACTTCACATAATGGTTGATGTAATGGTTGTTGGCACGAGATTTTGGACGCGCTAGGTGTTGAGGTTTTGCGAACTAGCGGAGTTGCATTTTTGCTTGTTTGTGTTCTTGCAGGTTTCAGCCATTTCGAAATTATTTTTTTTTAATTTTTAACGTATTTTATGCCTCGGTTGGTATCAGAACCGAGACAGTAATGATGAGATATGCCTCGGGTAAGAACCGAGGCAGAAAGGTGGACTTTTTTTACCTCGGCTAGATATGTCTCGGATCTTAAATCGAGGCCAAATGACCAAAATAACCGCGGCAAAAACACTTTTCTGCACTGGTGAAACTATATGTAGAATTTTTTTTTTATTTGAAAAATGAATTTTACACTGTATTGTAATATAATTTTTACGTGCCATTTGTGGAGAGGAGGTATAACATGATTTTTAGGGATAAAATACTTATATTTAATTTTTTTAAAAAAAATTAAAACGAAAAACATATTTAATTATTTTTTAGTGTACCAAATTATTATAAAAATACATTTTTCTGTTTATTTTTGTGTCAAATTAATAAATTATTTTGAATAATTCCTATTGAATCATTAATTATCAATGTTCAATTGTTTTTATTTTTTTTATACACTAACTATTTATTTAATTCATATTCACAATAAAATAAGGAACGCTGAAATGTGTCAATTTGTGTTGGCTGAAAGGTTATAGTAGGAAAATAACGTTCAACTAATACAGTGGTAAAACATCTTTTTTTTAGTTTTAAAATTAGCTCTGAAATATTGTGATCGAACTTATTAGGGCTATAACTGAAATTGTGGGGTTGTGTTTAAGTCATTATTATGAAAAGAAAAAAACTGTAAACCATCTTAATCAACACTCGTTTTATATAATTAAATTTTATTTATCTTTTTGTAATTAATATTTCAATTAAATAATATTCATGAAAGAATTAATGGATTATATAATGGTACCGTTTTAGTATCAAATTTTATAAAATTCATGAAAGAATTAATGGATTATATAATGGTACCGTTTTAGTATCAAATTTTATAAAATCAACTTCTTTGAAGGATAAATTATTATATTAAGAGTATACTTTTTAAAATTATAATATAGAAAATATGTTAATTGTTCCAAAGTGTAAAATTTAAGTTTTTTTTTTCTTTTTGACAAATGGATGTATAAAACATATACTCATATTTTAAGTATTTTATAATTCAATTAATTCTTAAATATATTTCACAATTGCATATAACTCTTTTTAAAATTCTTGAGCTGTAAACTACTTTTTAAATATTTTATATTAACTGAAAATTGACTATTTTCTATATCTATATATAAAAGATTTGTTTGTGAGTTTATATTTATTTTTAATTTTACTTTTTAAATAACTTTTTGTTAAATATGTTTTTGGTCTCTTAACTTTAAGTAAATTTTAGAATTAGTCAATTTTGAAACTTTTGACCAATTTAGCCCTTCATCTTTCGAAAAACGTGAATTTAGTCCTTTTAATCAAACTTTGTTAAGTTTATTTGACATTTTAAATGCATTTCACAATAGTATTTAACTTAATATTAAAGTAAAAAATGTGTCAAATAGTATAAACAACTCAAAATTTGTTTATGAAACATTAAATAAAACTAACAAAATTTGATTAAAAAAACTAAATTCACATATTTCGAAAGATGAAGGACTAAATTGGTCCATAGTTTTAAAATTGACTAATTCCAAAATTCAAAGAAAATTAAGAGACCAAAAACATATTTAACCCTTAATTTTTTTATAATATTATTTTTAAGTCACCATTTGGTTTAAATTTAGCTGTTTTTTGATTTGATTTTTTTAAGTTTAATTATTTTTTAATTAAATTATTACTTATAAATAAATAAAAATTACTTACAATAAAATTATATTTAATTTTATAATTATAATAATAACAATAATAATAATTTTATTTTTTATTATCATAAAAATAAAAAGTAAATACATGTGCCCATACTAAATGTGTTTTAACTTATTAGAATAAAAGGATTAAGATTAAAGAGATTGGTGAATTGGACCTTCTTTTTAAAACTTACATCGAACATTTTAAAATAAAATTTATACATAACCAAGTGTGTATATAATTGAGAACCAACTTTTCAGCCAATTTTGGGACCAACCGAATAATTTAACTTAACAAATATAAGTAATTTGAAATTTCATTTCTTTTCACTCCACTTTTACTCCACTTACAAAAGGTCAAGTTAAGTTGACTTAGACCCAAGGCTTAAGTGAATCGGTTTGTGTTGAAGGCTCAACCAAAGATTGAGAAAGGTTGGCTAAGGTTGAGACGAGTTCACCGGGTTAAAGGTTGAGCCGATTCGTCTCGGATCAAATGTCGACACAAGTCAGTCCGAGTTGAAAGTCGATCTAAGTTAGCCTGAGCTAAAGTTTGTGTTGAGTTTGTCCAAATCGAAGGTTGAGCGAATCATCAACACGAGTTGTCTCATACCAAAGGTTAGGACGAGTTGTCCTTGATTGAAGTTTGAGTCGAGTTTGTCCAAATCGAAAGTCGATGTGAGTCAGTCCGAGATGGTCGAGGTAAGTCGACCCGAGCCAAAAGTTCAAACTAGTCGGCCTAGACCAAATAGAGTCGAGTCGACCTAGACTAGTAGTAAAGTCGAGTCGACCTTGATAGTCAATATTAATATTTTTTTAATTTTTAATAATTATTTAATATTTACATTTTTTTATTTGATGGTAATTGAAATACTTTATTAAAAAAAATTCACTATATTTGAATTGATATCCAAATAATGTATTTAAAAAATGAAACAATTTAAAAATACTTTCAAATTTCATGGATTTGATTGTTGTGAAAACTGTAAAATTCTCCATCCAATCAAGGTTAAGAGTTTCTAAAATTTTTATAAATTCTAATGTGTATAATAGAGGGTTAACTATATATACTTACCCAAATCACACTTGACTGAAATTTTAATGACTAAGATGAAATCATGTTTTCCATGCTAGTATCACACTTGTCATGTTGAGTATTTTCTCTTTATTTTGACTTTCTTTAATTGAACTTTAATTAGACTCCAATTGAGCTTGTTTAATTTTGGATTCTTTACTTCCTTGTCTTTTAATGTCCATATAGTTTTATTGGACTTAATAGGTCTAAAGACAAAATATATATATATATATATATATATATATATATATATATATATTATGATATTATAATATCTAATTTTTATGATCGTAAGTTTTATTTTAAATTCAACATATGACGGTACTTATCACTATATTTGAGTTTTAGCGGTATGGTATAAACTCATCATTCTAATTAGTTATTCAATAAAACCATATAACATCCAAAAGCCCTCATCTTTTATGAAATGTAAGTTTTCTTTTATGAACCATTATTTACAAATTGAATAATAATATATTTAGTGCACAGAATGTTTTAAAATTTTAAAAATTAAACATAGGTGAAAATATAAATTTAAAAACTAATAATATTTGAATGGTAAATATCAATATGTGATTGGTAAAACATGTATAATTAAATCTTAAATAACTATATCGACAAATATTTGTGATCGCTGAGTTTAAATAGTTTTTGAAAACTGTGAAATTATTTAACTTTATAAGGAAAAGGACAAGATACAAAAACGTAGGCACGCAGTGTTGTTCTAGAAAAGAAAGAAGTGAACCGAAAAACAATATGGAAAAAGATGCTCTCTCCCAACTCATTTGTTTTCATTGATATATATGAAAAAATAGATAAAAAGAAAATTTATAAGAAAAAAGCAGCCTGTATCTTCATCTATATTTATGAAGAAATACGTTACAAATTACATAATTAATATAATTAATTATAGGAAATATACTATTTAACATAAAAAAAATTAGGATTAAATATGTTTTTGGTCCTTAACTTTTAAGGAAATTTTGAAATTAGTCCATTTCGAAACTTTGGACCAATTTAGTTCTTCATCTCTCGAAATATGTAGATTTAGTCTTTTTAATCAAAATTTGTTAGATTTATTTGATGTTTAGTACGTATTTCAAAATTGTATTTGAGTTGTTTATATTGTTTGACACATTTTTGTTTTAATATTAAGTCAAATACTATTCTGAAACACGCTTAAGATGTCAAATCAACCTAACAAAATTTGATTAAAATGACTAAATTCACGTATTTCGAGATAGATGAATGACTAAATTAGTCCAAAGTTTCGAAATGAACTAATTTCAAAATTCACTACAAAAAACATATTTAATCCAAAAAATTAATACATAAAATATTCATGCTACATATATGTTTGCAATATAATGAATTATAACGTAGGTATTTAATTAAAATAAAAAAAAATAGCAATAAAAAGATATTGATTTATTTATTTATTTATTTGAATTAATATTTGTTCTTGTTTTTTGAGTTTTTGATGATTGGTCCTATAATGCAATGCAAGAGAAAAGAAATGATAAGAGAGTGGTGAAGTAAATCTATGGATCCATGCTATGGTTATGTTGCTTTTAAGCGAAACAATAAAGGTAGAGAGAAGGGAGAAAGAGATACCAGAAAAGCTGTGCGAGGGTGTCCCTTTCGAAAGGTGTGGTGGAGGCATGTAAGGGATCTATCCCTCAAAGAGCATCTAGACAAATTTATTTCTAATATATATTTAATAAAACCAACGGTTCTAACTTCTAACTAGCAAGTAAAATTCTCAGATTCTAATGGACAAAATTTTCAGTCACTTCTTTTCCATCTTTTTAAGTTTAATTTTAACCTTAATAGTAACACTTGCTTCAATATCCTACTCTTTTCTTTAGTAATTACGACAAGCAGTTACTATTAATCTTAATTTTTAGAAGATATAAGCCTTTACAACAACATACGTAGAATAGTTATATAATTGTTGATTAAACTTCGACTTAATCTCCTACTTAGATGATTAAATGATAAAATTGTATTATATTTTAAGAAATGAATTTTGAATTTAATTCACTCTTATTCTAAGACAGTTTATATTCTACAATTTTGAAAACTTCTTATTGTTAATGTAAACTTTTAACCTATCTTCATATATTAAAATATCTACATTTTGAATTTAAAACTAAATGAGAGTCTAATAACAACTAGAAATAACAAAAATATTTGTATCTGTAAATTTTTATAAATAAAATTTGTAATGGATAGTTGGTACTTACAAATAACAAATATCCACGGGTAGTGAGTATTTTAATATTTATTTATAAATTTGTCGGGTGTAGTATCATACTATCCCTACATGCAAATATACAAAAATTAAAATTAAAATTTAATTTATGTTTTATTAAATTAAATTAAATTTAATTAAAATTAAAATTAAATTTATATTTTACTAGATTAGATTAAATTTATATTTTATAATATATATATATATATATATATATATATAATTTTATTTAAATTTTATTTTAAAAATTTATAAAATATATTTTTTAAATATTTGAGATTATATCCACAAATATCCATGAAAATATTCATAAATATATTTTAAATAAATACCTGATTATTAAATAGGTAGGTAACGAATAAAATTTATTATTGCAGATCAAATTACATATATATAATCAATAAATTTTAACCAAAATTTGTTGATTTTATTATATTATCGAGTTATTATTAAAATGACAGTCGGATATATATA
>Ga0214544_1000596_pt1 | contig 68330 bp, 53 predicted proteins | sample CNSS3metaG_FD_160074 | JGI IMG/M metagenome (GOLD analysis project Ga0214544, IMG submission 160074) | Root nodule microbial communities from cowpea collected in UCLA plant growth center, Los Angeles, California, USA - CNSS3 | ecosystem: Host-associated > Plants > Roots > Nodule | place: USA... | reverse complement strand
ATATATATATATATATATATATATATATATATATATATATATATATATATATATGTGTATATGTACTAGTTTGAGGTGGGGAACACATGGATGTTACCTAACTATTTTAGAGCCCTTGGAAGGGAATAACTTTGTGGCAAATGACTGAAATAACATGGTTGGAGTTGGGGATACCCTTACATGTATATGAAAGTAGCACATGGGTACAGGGCATTGTTATGGGAATAGAGGTGGAAATTTTGTTGTAGCACTTACACGAACTTGGGAAAAAAATCAGGCTATAGGGGGATAAGCAGTACAACTCGCTATACTGATGTATTGCCTGGCGGTTGATTTAGAGTCACCAGGTGGTAGTTTCAAAACCAGTGGCTACTAGAACGCGTGGCGCCTAGTGGTGAGGAATGTCCCGTCAGGCGATAACTACAGTCATGGACATCAAAGGCACATTTGCGGTTGGCAGTACGTGTCCCCCGCCAGGCAGTCTAGAGGCTTGATGCGCCTGATGCCTAGAGTGTTGTGCCAGGCGATACCGTGAAGCAATGATGTTATGCTTGCTATGATGTGCGTGATCTACAAGGCTTCTAGGATATCTTAAAGGTCAGCTTGCTGATGTTCCTTGAGTTGTGGCTCAGAATGGCATCCCTCGACTTGAGCTTGGGATGGCAGATGAACACAAGGAACACTTAAGTTGAGTTCGGGTTGGCGAGTGTTGTTGGTGTGAGTGTGCTGGTTGTTGCTAGTACAAATGGGTCTAGATAGATTGCCCTCCTCAGTAATTAGCTGACGAGTTTGGTAGTCTTGGGACGTTGTGAACTGTGTTCGTATTTGGGAACTCCACCTAGCGTTACGGTGTGTGATCTGTAGCATGGTTTCCCGCACGTGCTCTATCGATTGTAGTCAATAGGTATGGCAGCAAGAAATCTTGAGGTACTCACTAGAAGACGTAGATTACAATTAACATGGTTGTGACCATGTGGTATGGAAAAAAAGGAAGGAATTCCTTTGTTGTGATTGTGTGATATATATAATTGTGCTATATATATATATATATATATATATATATATATGTGTGTGTGTGTGTGTGTGTGTGTGTGTGTGTATTTGTTTTGTTAGCTCACCCTATCTGCTTGTGTTTGGCGATGATCGTGTACGCGGTACACGGGAGCAGATGATGTTGTAGGTGGATATGGTGAGGCTTAGAGCCGGAGCGGGGGAAAACTCATGGGAACAATTTTATTTAGCTTTTATCATCTATGATTTGGATTAAAGTTGTAAACTATTATGAGACTCTTTTGGTATTTTAATGAATTTTGAGAAATTTGAATTTAGAGTTACCTTTATTATGAAATAAATTATTTGAAATTTCCAGCGTTTTTGGGAAATCAATTTATAATTAATGAGATTTTATTTTCTTATTTAAACCCGTAATATTCGGCAGAGATGTTACACGAAGGGCTCACGGTTGCAGGTTACGGTGGTGCTGCCATTGAAGGTGTCAAGCATGGTGGTTCGTGTTTTGGCTATCATGAGTGTTGCCACGATGAAGAAGGTGCAGACCCGTGAGTGGTGGTCTCTAGCACGACGTTAAGGGCGAGAAAGAAAATAAGGCGCACAGATCCGAAGCAGTGCAGAACTGTGACTGTAAATGGCGAGGTGCAACGGCTGTGGCAGCGTGATAAAGATGAAGGTGGTGGCGCGACGGGAAAAGGACGAGTTGCAGCGGCATTGGCGTTGGCTGTTGCAGGTCTCGCGAGCTCCGATGGTGCAGCAGTGCGGTTTCAACGTGAGCGCGACGGTGGTGGCAGCGTGATGAACGGAGAGGACGAGGCGTAAGTGCAGGTGTGGATGTGGTGGCTACCTGTAGTGGACGACGCCGAACATGGTAGTTTCGTGTGAGGAGATGGTGGCAATGTTGGTTTAGGTGCTGCCGGAGGTTTTGGGACTGTTCCGACGAGTTGCAAGCACGGAGGAGGCAAGTCGACGGCAGCGTAGTTACGCCTAGCGTCAAGTGCGGCAGTTGGCATGGTGCAAAAGGAGAAATTAGGGTTTCACTTGGGAAGGAGATGATGACGTGGTAGGTTTTAATTGGTTATTTTATTAAGTGGAGGATTGAGGACGTGTCAAGCTTTAATTGGTTATTTTAGTGAGTGGAGGATTGTCACGTGGCATGATTTAGTTGAGTGGAGTTTAAGTGGTAGGACGATTGCAAATTAGTAAAAAGTAGGGCTGCAGAACATATTTAGATTACCCACTTGCAGGAGAGGTGTGTAAAATAAAAACTGGAGGTGCATTTAACTCCTGAAATATTCCTTTCCATAATTAGATGGCCCAATGGCAGAAGGGGTGTGTAAAAATTAAAATTGGGGGTGCATTTAGCTCCTGAATTATTTCTCTCCAAAATTTCTGATTTTGGAATTATTTTGTAACTTGAAATATTCCAAATCCACACACTTTTAAGGACCTAAATTAAATTCCAGTTGCATTGTTAAACGTTAGAATATCCAATAATATTTTATGCAACTAAAATCAATTCTTAAGCGCAAAAATGATATTAAATCTCCAAAATTTAAACATTTAATGAGGGCAAAAGTTTGAACTCATCACACCGCCAGACGGTCTGGAAGTGGAAAGCGTCTGGTGCTTCATGAGCAGCGCCAGGCAATATTGCCGCAGTAGAATCATGTTTTGCTCGTTTTGATGTGCTCGGTCTACAAGGCTTCTAGGATATCTTAAAGGTCGGCCTTCTAGTGTTCCTTGAGTGGTGGCTCGGAACATATCCCTTGAGTTGTGGCTTGGGATAGCGGTTAAGCACGTGGTAATCCTTGAGTGTTGGCTCGAAATAACATCTCTTGAGTTGTGGCTCGGGATGGCGAATGAACACGAAGAACTCTTGAGTTGTGGCTCGGGTTGGCGAGTGTTGCCGGTGTGAGTGTGCACGTAGTTGCATGTATGGATGAGTCCAATTAGATTGCCCTCCTCAGTAATTAACTGACGAGTTTGGTAGTCTTGGGACGTTACGAATGTTATTCGTATTGGGAACTTCACCCGTTACGGTGTGTGATCTGTAGCATGGTTTCCTGCATGTGCTCTATCAGTTGTGGCTGATAGGTGTGGTAACAAGACATCTTGAGGTACTCACTAGAAGACGTAAAACACGGTTGACATGGTAGTGACCATGTGTGTGAAATCAAAGGATGGATTTCCTTTGGTGTGGTTGTGATATATGTATATGCTTGTATATATATGCTTATTTTATTGTTAGCTCACCCTATCTGCTTGTGTTTGGCGATAATCTTGTACGCGATACACGTGAGCAAATGATGTTGCAGGTGGATCTGGTGAGGCTTAGAGCCGGAACGGGGCTAACTTGGGAATTTATCAAAGTTTTAATATGCTTTTGAATCAGTTGTAAACTTTTAAATTATCAGACTTGAGTTTTGTAATTGGATTTATAATTATGGATTTTTATGTTTGAGTTATAGTAGAGGTTTTGAGATTGTTTATTACTACTATAAAGTTTTAAATTTTGCGCGTTTTTGGGGAAATGATATTCAATAAATGAAGTTATTATTTGTTTCTTTATTTTATTTATTTAAATCCGTAATATCTGGTCGAGATATTACAAAAACCATGGACAACCTCAAAATTAGAGAGTTTGGTAGTGCTTTGGACCACACAGTTATATGCAAATTATATATGGGGAAGGTACTCATCCAAAGATTTATGATTCCCTTTAAGCACAACCTATAACAAAGTGGATAGGGATCTATTTACCACTTAAGTTTGTCCATCAGTTTGTGGGTGACAAGTAGTAGAAAAAGATAGCTTAGTTCCTAGCTTAGACCATAAGGTGCTCAAAAAATGGCTAAGGAACTTAGTATCCCTATCAGACACAATGGTTTTGGGTAAGCCATGAAGACAAACCACTTTTTTGAAAAATAGCTCTGCTATATTGCTAGCATCATCCACTTTGTGGCATGGTATAAAATGTATCATTTTTGAAAAACATACAACTACCATGAAGATGGAATCAACACCCCTAGAAATCCATGGAAGCTCTAGGACAAAGTCCATACTTATGTCCTCCAAGGGATGCATGCAATTGGCATAGGATTGTATAAACATGCAAGCATTGCACTAGATTTAGCATGCAAACAAGTAAGACAACTAATGTAATATATTTGGATTTCCTTCCTTATATGGGGCCAGAAAAAATTTTCTTTAAGCATGGCTAAAGTTTTAGCTATCCCAAAGTTACCCATTAGTCCCCCTTCATGCATTTCTTTAAAAAGATACCCATTTGACACATAAAAACCTCCTTGGGACTGCGTTTGACAATCATTATAAATAAAAGCAAAATATGGATCATGAAGATAAAATTCACAAATGTTTTCAAGTCTAAGAATTTGAGAACCCAAGGTAGCTAGAAAAGTGTATCTTCTTGAAAGTGTATCAACCACGACATGATGTTAACTCCAACTTAACGGAAAGGACCAAATAGAATCTTTTTAGATAATTGGGATACTAAATTGAACCAACCAAAAGTAATGGGGATCAAATTGAACTTAACCAAAAAATTGGGGTACCAAATCAATAACCATACATTTTTCTATTCTTGTACTTAATCACATATGGGAATTGTTCTAAAAACTCCATCCAGTTGGCATGCCTTTTATTGAGTTTGTGAATAATGAACTCTTTGGAAACAAGATAATACTCCCAAGTATGAAGTGTGCACACAAGGGCACATAACTCCTTATCATAGGTGGGGTAATTACGTGAAGGCCCATTAAGTTTTTCACTAAAATATGTAATTGGATGACCTTCTTGTAATATTACCGCACATATACCAACTCTTGAGGCATCACACTCAAGCTCAAAGGTTTTGTCAAAATTTGGTAGAGCAAGAATGGGTGCTTGGGTGAGTTTAGTCTTAATCTCATCAAAAGAAACTTGTTACTTTTCACCCCAAACAAAAGGTATATCTTTCTTAACAAGTTCATTTAAGGGTGATGCAAGAGTAGAGAAGTTGGGTACGAACCTTCATAGAAGCCAGCAAGCCCATGAGAACTACGGATGTCCCTAACAATCTTTGGAATAGCCCATTCTCGAATGACTTTGATTTTCTCAGGGTCAACATGGACCCCATTTTTATTGACTACAAACCCTAAGAAGACAACATTATCTACACAATAAGTACACTTATCTATGTTGGCATACAGTTGATTAACTCTAAGAAGAGAAAGAACTACCCTAAGGTGACCTATATGACCACTAAGACTAGTGTTATAAACTAACATATCATCAAAATATATAACAAAAAATCTACCTATACAATCCCGCAAGACATGATTCATTAAGCAAATGAATGTACTTGGAGCATTGGTTAAGCCAAAAGGCATGACTAACCATTCATAAAGACCAAATTTAGTTTTGAAATCAATTTTCCATTCATCTCCTTTTTTATTTCGGATTGATGGTAACCATCTAGCATATCATCAAGTCTTGGGATTGGGTGCCTATACTTGATTGTTATGTTATTGATGGCCCTACAATCACAACACATGCACCATTTACCATCTTTCTTGGACACCAACAACACATGGATATCACAAGGACTCAAGCTATTTTGGACCCACCCTTTGTCTAGAAGCTCATTCACTTGAGACTCAATCTCCTTTGTTTTAATTGGGTTTGTCCTGTACATAGGTCTATCGGGTATACTAGCCCCTGGGAAAAAATCAATTTGATGCTTAATCCCTCTAAAAGGAGGAAGTCCACGAGGACCATCTTTAGAAAAAGGATCTTGAAATTCTTGAAGGAGAGCAACAATAGAAGGAAGAAGATCCTTAAGTGAAGAGCTAGAAAGACAAGTGAGTATAACTTGACACAAAAGAAGGTAGGAAGGTTGTTCCTCATGAAGGGTATGTAAAAGAGTTTTTTGAGTTAGAAGCATTTCATGAGAAATGACCTTAGGATTAGAGACATTGGAATCCCCTACCTTAGTCTTTGAAACCTCTGTAGAGTTCTTGGAACTCTCTTCCTCTATCCTAGCTCGCATTTGAGCTTGATCACAACAACTTGACTAGGAGTAAGAGGGTGAAGGACAAAAGTCTTAGAATGATGGATGAGGGAGATCTCATTGGCATGACCATTTTGGATTGTTTTGCAGTCAAATTGCAATGGCCTTCCCAAGAGAATATGGTAAGCTTCCATTGGTATAACATCATATCAAACTTTATCTTTAAATTTGCCAATGGAAAACTTGACTTCAACTTGATGCCTAACCTCCATATCCCTATTTTCATTAATCCAATGAAGTTTATAAGGTTTTGGATGGGGTATCAATGCAAGGTTCAACTTCTCAACCAACCTAGTGCTATAACAATTGCAACATGATCCACAATCAATGATATGAGAACAAGTATTGTTAAAACATCACACCTTGTGTGAAAAATGTTTTCTCTTTGATCATTGAGAGGAAGGCTAAGTTGATTGCTAAGAAGCCTCCTAATCATAAGAAGATTGCCTTCTTTTGTAAATGAATGTTCTTTGGAAGCACTAGAGTGAGAACTCTCGGAGCCACTTGATGAAGCAGACTCCTCTTGACTGCTATAGAGGTCTTTTCCCTTTAGCACAATGGTCCGCTTTGTAGGACATTGTACAACTACATGACCCCTACCTAAACATTTGAAGCATTTGATTTCAATAGCTCTTTTGTTGGTGGAGGACTCACCTTTTTCACTAACCCTTGTAGGGATTCTATGAGTGGTCTCCTTTTTCTTTGAAAAATCTTTCTTGGAATCTTTGGGAAAATCACTCTTAGGAAAAGAGATGGAAGAATCCTTGCGAGAAGGTCTTCTTAAAAGTTGTTGCTCCGCCTTGATGCACATTTGTACTAGGTCATTCAAACCTTGGTCGGGGAGCAATTCAATTCTATCTCTTATGTTGTAATTGAGATCACTTAAGAACCTAACAATGGTTAAATCCTCCTTTTCTTCAATCCTTGCCCTTAAGATATACAATTCCATCTTTTGCCTATATTCCTCTACACTCATTGATCTTTCTTGGACCCTTTGAAGTTTATCCATAAGCTCCCTTTTGTAATATAAAGGAACATGGCGGGCATGCAGGGCTGCTTTGAGATCAAACCAATATTCAATCTCGGGTTGCCCTTTTCTCCTTTTTTGAAGGACTAAGAAAGTTCGCCAACTAAGAGCATATCCTTGAAAGCTAAGGACACCCAAGAAGACACGTCTCTCTTCTTCAACCACATGGTTGTCAAAGAGTTAATCAACTTTTGCCACTCAATCAAGATATGCTTCAACATTATCTTTACCATGAAAGGGAGGCAAATCTATCATAACTTCTTTTAGGTGAGAAGGAAGACAGTTTTGCCTACAATGATGAGGTAATTGTCTCTCATGAGGGCGCTCAAAGTCTTTTATAACTATCATAGAAAGCCTTCATTGCACTAGATCTAGAAGGTGGTAACCTCAAAACGCGATATATCACTAGCAAACCTACAAAACACATATGTTCTATATTTTATTGAGAGAAGAAAACTAGTTAAACTAAGTGAGAAGGAAGGTTAAGAAATGTTCCTAAAACACTTTCTTCCATATCTAGTAGGGGTTAAGGGCTCATTAATAAATAGGAGCTTTACCATGCATAAAATAATTGATACTTCTAGGTAAAAGCACAAATATTTTACATGTGATCACATTTCTTAAGCTTGTTATATCACTGTACAACCTTAGAGACAAAAAATATAAAATGTATTATCTTTGTAAAACCTATATTTTATCTATTTATATCAAATAAAGAGTGTTTAGAGTCTATATTCTGTTTTTAGAGAAATTTTCCTTATACTCCAAAATGACTTCCTTTGTTGTACTTGGAAGTGACACAAATAGAATTAGGAAAGCTAAAAGGGATTAGTGAAAAACATATTTGTTTTTTCATCTCAATAGGATATAAAAAGAGTAATTATGAGTATCTTTGTGTACAAGTGAGCAAAAAGTTTGAAACCGACCGGATCAGACAAGCCCGACTAAAAAAAATAAAGGATGGGTTGGTTTATACGAAGACGAGTAATTGTGGATAAAAAAAAACGGATATTTTTGGTCGGGTACAAGTATGGAATAAGAATTTTACAAATACTTGACCCAACCTAATAGTCATATTAAGGGTAAAAGCACTTGCACCAATCTCTATTCTTCCATTTACAACAATCTACCTTTAATCAAACCCTACGATTGCCGTTGCCCCTCTTCCACTTACATCAATATCTTCTTTTCACTTCACAAAAACAACAAGCCTTAAATTGATGTCGTTGTTGCCTCTCAGTTATGGATTTCATGATTGAGTGAAGGTTGCTCGTTGCTCTGCCTTTGCCTTAAGTGGTGAGTTCTTCCTTTCCATTAACATCCTCGAACCCATGATAGATATACGAAATTTTATGTTTTCAAAGATTAATATTATTATTGATAAAAACATAGCAAGGAAGACCCAACTGAACGTGTAGATCACCCTGGAAAATAACAATACTCTTTTACTCCATTTTTATTCCCATGATGAAGAGTGGGTTTTACTATGAAAATATTGTAAGTTGTTTTCCAAATCCAATTATAAAACTTCCAATTCTACACTATTTTTTTATTCTAAGGTTTTTGAATTTTAAATAATATGTTTAAGGATTATTAAAATTTATCCTATCAGGTTTTTTAATGTACTCAAGAAATATCCCATATTCACATTTTTAAGTTGATTTTTAAGTTGAGAACAGTGATGCATGATGTTGCTACCCTAGAAAAGAAAAGATGCAAAAATAATGAAATTATAAAAAAGGAAGATTGGTTGTCTCGCTCCTCAATGTTTTAGGTGGGTATGCATGTAGCAAGTACCGTTGAATGGCATGATGCATAATTTTATATCAGAAATAGAATCATCCTTTTTTTTCTTTTATTTTTTTCAAGTCTAGTATCACTAAGGCTTTAATTGTATCATTTGAGATTATGAAGCACTTGAATTGAAATACTCACATGTATTTCTACCAAATAAAAATAAACCTTTTGTTGTCTTTTTAAATAGTGTTTTTCCTTGTGCAATTTTGGGAAGATGGTTGCCTGCTTTCGTTATGGAAATCTTCCAATGCAGGTTGACAAGTACTTTGAAGGTTAGTTAATTGCTTCTCAATGTCTACCTATGGTAAGTTGACTTTACCTATTTTTGCTTTTTAAATTCAACAAAAATATTTATGTTGGTATAGCCGTTATTAAATTTATTAAAGAAGAGCATTTTGTATATATAAAAGAAATTAGTTAGGGTGGTCTTAACAAAGAATATGTGTATATAAATTTTATTTTATAGATATAAAACTTTTATATAAGTTAACCAATGATAAATTTATGTTTTTTTAGAAAATATTATACATATTGAATTAATACACTTTAATTTATTAAAATTAGTATTGGATGACAAGAACGGTTATATGTGACACTGATTGTGCTAGTGTATGAATGTTATAGACCAAATTTAACACTTAAGAAGAGACACATCATTAGCCAACCCTTGAATACTATAGGTATCTTGTTTCCTACTTTTATTCATGAATACACATAATATAATCCCTACCCATACATGTTACTTTATAATATTCCATTATACACTAAAACTATATTTAATTTTAAATATCCATTATTCATGAATTGTAATGAGGCACATAGTCAAGAATTGCCTCCAAGTTCACAACAAGCTAATTAACTCAACCCTACAACTGAACCTGAACTTGAACCTGTAGGAGTGGACATAATATCGTTCCTCTTTCCAAAAATACAAAAAAAGAGAAAATCAAATGCAATGGTAAGAAAACAACTTCTGTTGTTTGGGATAACTTCACAAGTTCTCTTAAATCCACAGATTCTATTGCAACATGTAATAATTGTGGTAAGCAATTTAGATGTGATCCAAAAACACGTGGAACATCTAAGCTTCTTAATCACTGATGGTTGTTTTACAACAACTATTTTCTAGCAAGTGTATTGGTACGTAGTAGTATCAACAAGTGTCGTATCCACAGATATTTAGCAAGTATATTGATAGTTTGATTTTTGGGTTTTTGGTTTGTGATAAAGAGTGCAAGTAAAAATAAATAGTAGTTATTAGATCGATTAAGTGGAGTAGGGGCTATGAATTGATTTCATCTTATCTTCTTCTACTACACCACTATCATCTTGTTTATTTACTTTGCAAATCATTCAATTTCTTGTGAGTACTCTTTCTATGTAGATCTAGGTTCATCCTTGATACACTAGAACCGAAGGACTCTTGATCTAGGCATGGTTAGGGCCGTCACAAGCATTTCGGAGCAGTTGATCTAATCATGCCTAAGACCTTCAAAAAGATCTCAATTAGCTTCAGATCATAGAATATGAAATCATTTTGTAATTTTTGTAATGTTTTTTGTTTGGCCTTTATCAGACCTTTTAATCGTGTTGGGCTTTTTGGTGTTCTGGCCCACAATATATAATCCCTTGTGAAACACTTTGTATTCAAATTTGACTTTATGAAACAATGAGTTTTTCTCTCAAGTCTTGAGGTTCTCCTTAGAACCACTGATCCTTATCTTTGAATCTTCGATTCAAAGTGGTAGAGCTTCCTCACTTACCTCGGAACCTCCTCCAAGTGGTATGATTTCCTCTATGTTCCACAAAACCCCCCATTGACGTCCTCCATTTCCCCCCATTTCATTCTAGGTTTCAAACCCATTTTTGCTCAATACAAAATTTACCCCTAAATTCAAGACGATCATTCATCAACTCCAAACCCAGTGTGATTCCTAAACTCCTGGTACAATGAGCCCTTGCTTTAATGTGTCCTCTAGCATCCCCACTGGCTACTAAATCAGCACCAGTACAGGTATGATTATTGATTGGACCTTAGTTTGAGATCAATCTTTTAACTCAATCCTAACCAATGAAATAGGATGAGTCGTCAATTCATCCACATAAGTTGAGACTACTCTTCCAACTCAAATCAAACCAGTGAAATAAGATGAGTGATCAAGTCATCATTTAGCATAAATCAAACCACAAATAATTGAATGAAAGCAAAGATAAATACCCAAGAAGTATAAGTGAATAGAATCAGAATTGATTACATCAAACCTGAACACGAGAGAGTTCAGATACTCATAGAATATTACAATGCAATTCCAACAACATCTACACATAATATTTACACTAAGAGAAACTCCCTCGTGCCTCACAGACCCTACTTTATCCTACTACTACATTGTGAAGCCTCCACTCAATTCCTAGAATGAAGACCTAAAGTCTTTATTTATAGGAATTTTTGGGTGGTGCTCAACCCAACTTTTGGTGCTTAGCCATGCACCGGGTTAAATGTTGAACACATTTTCTTGTGGCTCAGCCATCACCGCCTTAAGTGCTGAGCTCATTCTTTCATGGCTCAACCATGCACCGCCTTAAATGCTGAGCACATTTTCTTGTGGCTCAGCCATGCACCGATTTAAGTGTTGAGGACATCTCTCGTGGCTCAGTCATGCACTGTCTTAAGTGTTGAACACCATTTTGTTATGGCTAATCTCCAAAAGTCATATTCTGGATCCTTCCTTGACCCTTTTACTGGAGCTCAGCCATGAATTTTGGGGCTCAACTGCATCATTTTTAATTCTTCGAGAAATTGCTGCAAAATTATAAAATAATTCATCAATTTCTTATTTTTATTCTTTTTAATACCTCATTCTTTAATTATAAGCTAAAATGAGTTGTTTACTTACAAAATATGATCAATTAAAACATGATAAGTGACAAGTTTATATAGAAATTTTACATATTGTAGACATTTATCAATTACCTTAAAAGGTTGTGTCCTAAATATCTGTTTGTTGCCATTAATGACCCTAACCAAACAACTCTCGCATTCAAAAGTGGTGACAATAAATAATAGTCTTCTTACAACCTCCCAAAAGTATAACGTTTAAGCTTGTCGAAAGGCAATTGTTATGTTTGTTATTGTGGATGAACAACCATTTAGGGTGGTGGAGAGTGAGAACTTTTGTAGAAAAATACAACCTTTGTTTGTTATCCCTTCAAGGTTCACAATAGCTAGAGATTGTTTTCAATTGTATATGGATGAAAAAGTTAGAGTAGCACTCACTACCGATTGTTGGAGATCAATTCGAAACTTAAGCTACCTAACACTCGTTACACATTTCACAAACAATGATTGAAGATATAAAAAAAAGACAATCAATTTTTCAGTCACCTAATCATAAAAAGGAAACAATAGGAAGGAAACTTGAAAAACTTTAAGGGAATGAGGAGTGAGGAATATGTTTGTAACATCCCACTCGGATATTATGAATTTAAGTAATAAAATAAAAAAATAAAAGCATAACCACATTTATTATGAATTCTTTTCCCAAAAACACGGAAAAATTTAAAACTTTATTTCATCGTAAAATAAACTTAAATCCATACTTATAAAATTCAAATACAATATTCAGGTCTGATAATATAAAAGTTTACAATTTATTCAAAGTCATAATAAAAACTCTGGTAAAACTTTTCTCCCAAACTAGCCCCGTTCCAGCTTTATGCCTCACCAAATCCACCTGCAACATGATTATCGCCAAACACAAACAGATAGGGTGAGCTAACAGTATAAAACATATATAACATTCAGATATATATCAACATACACACATAAAAGGTACATTATCCCTTGATTCCAAACCAAATGGTCACAACCAAGTAAACCATGTTCTACGTCTTTGGATGAATACCTCAAGAGGTCTTTCTGCCACACCTACAAGCTAGAACATGTAGAACACGTGCGGGAAACCTGTTATGAACCACACTCCTTAACGCTATGTGGAGTTTCTAATACGAACATAGTTCGTAATGTCCCAAGACTACCAAACTCATCAGTTGAATACTAAGGAGGGAAATCTATTTGGACCCATCCATACGAACCACAACTCGCACACTCACACCGCAACACTCGCCAACCCGAGCCACAACTAAAGAGTTCCTCGTGTTCATCCGCCATCCCGAGCCACAACTCAAGAGATGTCATTCCAAGCCATAACTCATGGAATGTCACGTGTTTAACCCCTATCTCGAGCCACAATTTAAGGGATACGTTCCGAGCCACAACTCAAGGAACACTCTAACAAGCCGACCTTTAAGGTGTTACCAAATTTTTGTAGACCATGCACATCCAAAACAAACAAGTCTGTTGATCTTAATATCACCTGGCGTTGCTCCATAGTCGCCAAGCAAAATTTGCTTCTAGACCGCTTGGCGGGGGCCTCGTGCCGCCAAGCGCCAAGCGCCTTTGATCCCTCTGGTGCTGTAGGTATCACCTGGCGGGACAAACCTCACCGCCAGGCGCCATACGTTCTAGGTCTCCTCTGGATTTTAGCTGTCGCCTAGCGGTTTATGCCTCACCGCCAGGCGCTACACCAGTACAGCGAGGTCACTGCTTTAAAATCCTACAACACCTTTTTTCCCACTTTCTAACCATTTCTCTCTCAACTTAGCTAACTAAGTTGAGTAATCCAATCATACACTATAATCCATAATTTACCTTCACCCCACCACTACCTAGTTATGAACTATAACCTAATCCAAGATACTATAGGATCTCTAATTAAATATTGTTTAAGCTAATTACAACCATTAAATCTGACTTACTATGTATTAGTTTGTTAGTTATTAGTACCATGTCATGTACTATGACCACTGCCTTATATCCTTTAATCACACTTTAAACTTAAGCAAAATCTTAGAATGACTAATACCACATCAGGTTATGCAACTATTTTCAGTCCTGATTCAACTAACCTCCTATGTACCTTCTTTCCATCCCTTTTTCTCCAAACCCAATCACCCTAAGTTTAATTCAAAAACCTTAATTCATGCATTAGTTAGTTATATTATTACCTATTCAAAGGTATCACCAAATTCATTCTTATGTTCCATTTTGGACTACAACAGAACCCAACTCCTCAACAACACCTCACAACCACGCAGTTCAACTTTCACTATGTTGGTGCCTGGGGGCAGACCCTATGCCGACAGGCGGTGCATACCATCTTGGAAAAATTCCATAGTTTCCCAGCACCTACGAAGCCCCAAAATTCCCAATTTCCTTCCTTTATCTATTTCCACAGTTCAGTACACAATTACCATCACAATTACAAAATTTATCACCCTAAACCACATCCATACATTTTCAATCCAATTCAACGATCAATTTAATTCCAAAACACAATACCCCCAAATTTTTAAACCCTAAAACGTATTCATATGATTTCTTTCAATTTACTTCCAATCATAACATAATTCCACAATGTAAGACATCAAATAATCCACGAGCAAATAGAGCTTCATTTTCCCCAATCAAAATCACCCAAAATCCCAAAAACATCAAGATCGAGTAAAATTGGCTCGCGTCGCCTGGTGGGTGTTCATCACCTCCAGGTCATTCATAAGAAAACCTAGAAACTAGGTTTCGTGCCGCCAGGCGGTTCCTCTTAGGAACCCAGATTTTAGCACAGAAAAGGGATGAGTCACTTGGCAGCTTTGAAGGCTTGCCAGGCGGTTTTTGGAAAATTTCCAGAAACTTAGCACAGTCCAGAAATTATGCAAAAATATACATTCCATGCTTCTCATACAATTCATAATTAAGAAATAGAAATCAAAATGCGAGGGATCCCCTAACCTGGATATCTTTGCTCAAAAGACAATGCTAGAGTTCCCTTTTGATGTTAGCACGTGACTCCCTTTGGTTAGCTCCAATTCTCTCCAATTGACCTCCAAATTCACCCTCACGCTAAAATTCCAGGACAATTTGTTGTTCTAACTCCAGTAATTTTGCCCTTAATCCCAATTCACCCTCACACGAAAATTAACATTACACTAACTTAATGCTCATTGAATTAGTGTTTTATAGTGGTTTTTCAGCCATCTTGGCTGCCCCCTTCTACAACTAGGGTTTCTAGCCTTTGACATTCCTGCCAAAGTGAAATTTGGCAAAAAGAAAGTTTAATTTGAGTGTAACAAGGTTTAAACTCACAACCATACAATCTCAATGCAGAACCATCTAACCAATTCATGTTTCATGATAATTCCTATAAATCTAGGATTATATTATCACTCATCATGCTTAAGCATATTATTAAAATAATATTCAATTAAATAACACACAATAGGCATACGCAAGAGTCAAATCCAAGTCCTTTCAACATAACCAAGTACTCTCAACCATTTGACCTAGTACTTTGTCTTTTCATGTGAAAATCAGGTCCAATTCATGAGCTTTGTCTTTTCATTGTTTCATTTGTACTTTTCATTCAACATCCATCTATTTATTTATTCTTAATTTGGATACAAATACCTGATTTATTTTGTTTCCCTCTCACTCATATTGATGTTATGGACATGCTACGGTTCTACAAATTTACCATAGGTTTCTTTAAATTTGTTATGTCCAATCGTTTTTTTTTATTTAAGTTATACATATTGATGTAGACTCTCTTTCAGGTCATGCTTGGACCTTGGATTGTGGTTGTTCACAAAAGGAGGAAGAGTTTCATTAGCTAATCAAGTGAGGTTTATCTTGAGATGACATGATTGTTAATGTATAATCTATTTTTCTAAATGTGAAATGACTTATTGAATTTAACTTTTTTCATGATATTAAAGCATTCCAAAATGATGATGGAAAGACAGTTGCGACCATGGACCTGATCAATTATGCAAACACTTACCTAAACATGCATTGGATTAATTGTTCTAAGGTTGATATGGTGGTAGTATGATCATATTTGGATATGCTATTGTGATATGATACCCGTCGGTGATGTTGGGCAAAATCCAGGAAAAACAATTACTATAATATTAGGAGGAGCAGCTAGGGTATCTTTTGTGGTTATATATTTGTTATTTGTGAGAAGTTTGAAGGAGTATTATTATATCTTTTGTATCTCCAATTATATTCTGAATACTTTATATATTTATTTTCGCTATTATTGACGTTACTTCAAGTTTATGTTTATTGAAATAAAATTAAATATAATTACTGAGACTCAGTTAAGCTATGCAATTATAATTTAACTCTGAGTTGAATGGTTAGATTAACTCCTATATAAATTAAACCCGACTAATCTCTCGTATTTGGAAATATTCATATCCGAATAAACTGACAATTTAAATGGTTGAATTGAATTTTAAAATATTAAATATGGATTATGTTGAATTCGACATGTTGAACCAGAATCCGATTGTTGCTCGGTCATACTTTTATGTATTCATTGCAAATTAAATATGAGTAACTTTTTGTACTCGTTAGAAATTAAAAGTGACAAATAATATTCTTAATAAATATGTGATTAGTAAAATATTTAATAGTTTGAAAAAAAAATGAATGTAACCCAACATTAACTATCTTTCACTATTTAATTACAAAAATCTCTTTAAAAATCATTTTCAACTAATCAACTTTAAAAATCATTTACCAATCATTGTCTTATGAAAATCTTCAAGAATATAATCCTTTAACATGTTTTTTTCAACTTTATGAATTTTCTAAAATCTGTCTCATTCTTATACAAACAGTTTGGATAGAAACAGGTCTTTGATAATTAGTTACTTTTTTAGTTGGAGAATGGATTATCTAACTTAAGGTTATCTCTTATGAGAGATTAATAATCCTAATGATGAGAAAGATGAATGAATAGTATGTAAAACATTTTATTTATTTTGTAACTAGTTTTATAATAAAAAAATGTTAAATTTTTAAAAAATATTTAAAGGATAAAAAAAAAATATGAACACAGAAAGAAGAATTTCTTTATATATATATATATATATATATATATGTATATATATATATTTAACCACCACCTCTAATATAATTTCATGAACACACATTGATCTAACCACCACCTTTAATTCATGAACACAAATTGATATACATAGACCGCAATTAATTTAATAAAATGTAAAATCACAAAAAGAAATTGGTTTACCAAATAATCATTTAATAATAAATTATAAATTTTATTAAATAATAAAATTGATTCTTGGTTAATTAAGATTTTGAAAATAAAAGTAAACAAAGATTCAAATTTTTATTTTTGTCCTTTTACTTTTTCTTCCAAAACTTAAGTTTCTTATTTTTAAAAATTGAAATTTTGTTCAATTCTTTAGTATTTATATATATGACATTAATTCTTTTATTCTTCATATTTTATAATTAAATAATTTATTCGTAAATAATTTACATGAATACGTTAAATATAAACTTCAATTCGACCACATAAACAAAATAAAATCTTTAATCAAGATTACGGATTTTTTAAAAATAGAAAGCTGACTGTCAAAATAAATATGAAAACTAAAATGGCAGAAAAAAAATGAAGAGACAGAGAGAAGGAAATCAAGATTGTAAATTGGGAATTAAAATTACCAATATTGTAATTTAGCAAAAATATAATTTTAGTTTCCTTATTTTTTTCACCAACTTTCAATTACGATTAATTATTTTCCCGCAAATTACACCACCAAAAAAGGATTACAATATGAACAATAATCAGCACCTCCTTGCTTCAACTTCAAGAATTGGGTCCTTTGTCTGGTAGCATAAGAAATTAGAAGAAATATAAACGCACGTAACATCATTAACAATCACATTAAAGCACAGAAAGAAAAGCTTCAACTTGTTTTTTGTTTTGGCCTAACAAATAAGAAGAAAAATATTTATACACAATGTTGGAAGCAACGGGGGAGGGGGGGCGGTGGAAATGAATCCGACCAATATGAAGATGTGGTAACCTTATGCGATGCTGATTCTTTTTCTGTGATCCAAACTGCTTCATTCACATCCCTCTGATTTTTTCGGACGTGAAATTTTCCAACAGTGCCAGAGAAGTCACGTTCAGTTTGTACCCTTATCGACAAAGTTAACTTTTTTTACCGTTATGAAGTTGGAGAACCCAACAAAAAGGGGTTCAGGAAGATCCACTTGTTTCTATGGTCATTATTAGGGGCATAGTAAAGGGCACGTTTGAGTTTTCGTCCTAGTTTATCACTGTAGAAAAAACGGGCTTTTGGCTTCTGGGTGTTTATTTGAAACCTTTCTTATGTGCTGATCGAAGGCTCACTGGGTCAAAGATTGGATCTTCTCTAACTTGAGCGTGGTGAGTGGGGAACCGAAAGTGTGATGAGTTTGTAGTGTTCTTCTGCAGAGATCCGAGTGAATGGAGCCTCCTACGGGGTTTTGTGCTTCTTTGTTGAGTTTCGTCCGATTTCTTCCTTATTTCATTGGGCTTCTGCTTCTTGGCAATATCAAAGGTAAATGGCAATGAATCTGTTTACGTTCTTTTCGATTGTTGTGAGTTTCTTATTTTCAAATTAGTTGAACTTTAGTTGAAAATTTAGTAATTGAACTTGAGCATTTTAGAGACGATTTCTAGGTTGTTACTTCAGTAAATGAAATAGTAATGGACCATCTGTGCATATATTATTTTTTCTATTTATAATTTGTTAAGTTATTCAGTGATTGTGCTGAGCGGATCAAAAGAAAAAATTCACTGATTTTTGTGCTGTGAAATTTATTCAGCTTTCTGTGACCGATGTTTGTTGACAAATTATTAGCTTTCATTAAATTAATTGATGTCAACCAGACCTTGAACCTTGCTTCAAGTATCTCATCTCGTAAATACAAATAATTGAACCTTGTACTTTTGTTACTGATTAATCTTATGAGCTTGTTTATTAGCGCGGCAGCACAAGATTTATAATTTTGAGAGTTGAAAATACAAAGGAATAAATTTAGTGGCAGCCAACTATATAGTTTTTCAAGGCCAGCTTAGAATTATTTCTAGGCAAAACCGAGGAATTTAAATAGTTTCTGCTCTTGCTTCATTTTCTAGTTTCCATAATGGAATATGTAATAGCTTATTGTATCTCATGCTTCACTAGACTAGAGAAGATTTAGGGTATGGTTCTACGTCAGATTTGTGATTGTAAACCTTACTTATCATTGCTCAAACTGTCAAATAACTTCAGGTATCCTTTTCTGCCCTTTGATATGCATAATAATTGCAACTGGGAACACCGCTATCATAGTTGCACTTTGGACAGTTCATGCTGTTTGGACATATTATTGCGTTCTGAGGTGCTTTCCTTGACTGCCACTCTTTCAAATTTTTGCTCACTTTTCTATCTTTGTGTGTTATGAAATTGTGATTACTTTCTCATGGTGATTTCCCTGACGGACAGAACTAAACAATTAGGGCCACTTCTGAAGATTGTTATCTGCCTGTGTGTACTACCGGTGCTGTTGGTTTTGTGTCCGATTTTTGGTATTCTTGGAAGCATTGTAGGTGGAGCAGCCTACGGTTTTCTTTCACCCATATTTGCTACTTTTGAAGCTGTAGAGGAAGGAAAAGATGACAAGCTTTACCACTGTTTCATTGTATGTTCATTATGTTTCATTTCTGGTTTAGATGGTCATTACCACTGTTTTACTGTTATTAATTTCAGAAACTGTACTAAATTGTCAGGATGGTACTTGGAGCACTGTTCAAAAGGCCTGCATGGTTGTAAGGGATGTAAAAGACGTTGCTTTCCATTCGTACTTTTCAGTTATGGATGACCTGCTACATAGAGGACCTCCAAATGCAAAATATTATGAGATCAGGTTTATATGCCTCTCTATTTTGTTTATTTTTATGTCATTGTGCTGTCTGACCTGGAGGCCACCAGTTCAAAACCTGGAAACAACCTCTACGCTTTCTTGGGTGCAAGACTGCATACAGCTACCCTCCTTGACCCTACTCAGTTGGAAACAATCTCTACACATTGGTTGAAGCTCCATTTTTTCTTGTTTAACTGTGTTTGTAGGTCACACTTATACTTTAAAGCTTTTCAAGTTTTAAATCTTAGTTCTGTAGATAGTATGTTATCAACTCGAGTGCTAGTTATTTTACTTTGAAACTAAAGGAGCTGGGTTGAAACAAATGAAAAAAAAAATATCAATATTTGTTGGATTTCCTGTAGATTTCTATCTTTCAAAAACTTAACTCTTAAGGGCACAGCTCTTCTGTATGTAATACCAAGCAGCGATAGTTAGGTTATTTTAATCTTTAATCATTTCCATACCAAACTTATTAGCATGCTTGAGCATATTACTGAAAATATTGACAGAAGACATTATTCTTGGATTGAATCTTAAAGAATGATAATTATTTTTGCGAATATCTTCCGGTTCCAGTGGCATTTCAGTAAAAAGTAGAAACCAAAGTACAGAAAAATCTCAATTAATTGTTTTTCCAAAATTTTCTATTTTTTGGTGCAAACAATACTTGGCGAACCAGATAACATTAATTGTTAACTATGTTCTTTTTCCTTATGTATTTTATGTGCTAGTTGTATCTTTAGTTTCTGATAGATTTATCATGAGAATATTCATCTGTAAATTGAAAAAGAAAAGTGATTGAATTGGTGTTTTTTAAAAAATAAAAGCAATACAGAATATGACCATGAAAGGTAATTCTAGATAATATCCAGTCATAATATGCCAAATATGATGGCTGACAGGATTTGTGCCATATGATTTATTTTTAATTTTTTTCTGCTTTAATGCAGGCTGCTTTATATTCCTGGTGCTTTAATAGCTGCAGTTATTGGAATTGTGGTTGATGTGCCAATTATATCATTTGTTGCCCTATTCAAAGGTCCATACATGCTTTTTAAGGGGTGGCATAGACTGTTTCATGACCTCATTGGCCGTGAAGGCCCTTTCTTGGAGACCATATGCGTGCCTCTTGCGGGTCTTGCTATCCTTCTCTGGCCATTGGCTGTTGGCGGGGCAGTTCTGGCATCCATGTTAGCAAGTTTCTTTCTTGGTGCATATGCAGGAATTATTGCTTATCAGGTCGGTCCTCATATTTTTTCTCTACCGAGTTGTACTATGCTACTATTGTTATTATAGCTGTTAGAAATGGTGGATATAAGTATTAATTAAATTGATTCTATATTTTTGTTATTAGTTCAAAATAGGGTAACTGACTTGTAAGGTGGCTTAACCAAATTATGTCCTCAATCTTAGAAAGTGGATTTAGATTTAATATCAATCTTACAAAACCGTCTTGTAAGGTGGGTTTACACACTTCTATACTATAATTTGGTTATATCTTTAGTTAATGTGAGATTTCCAACACACTCTCTACAAATTTTGCTAGATTACATTCTATACAATCTTAGAAAACGGATTTAGGCTTAACCTTTCAAAACTTATTTGTCAAGTGAGGTTTGCACCTACTTAAAATAAATTATAATTTTTCCAGCTCTTTTTTATGTGGGATTGTTAACACCATACATTGGGAAGGATTATTTTGGGCCCTTTCAAAACATATAATATGTGAAGGGGGGAGAGCGTGTGTTGCACAGAGTAAGGCAAAATCAATTTATCAATACAAAAAATGAATGTATAAAGCAAGAAACAATTTAAGGAAGTATGGACACCTGTACACTTGACAGACAATTTTGTTAAATATAAGTGGATTGCTGGCAAGCAGTTGGGAAGGAATGAAGGATAATATTTAAAAACTATAGTACTTTCCTTTGACACTGGCTTGCAGAATACTACCAAACGTTATCTACTACTGATCTTTAGAATTAAGTTCTATATTGCATGGTCTTTAACAGCCTTTGCCAATACTACACAGGTATGCAATAACATTTACATTGGATTTTATTTGAGAACTTCCTAAAGTCCTAAGGATGGATATCATTATGGTGTTAGTAGATCAACTTCACGAAGTATAGTCATTTTCTTTTTCACATTGCCCACCTACATACTTCTGAAGAGGTTACTGAGTTACTCATTAAAGAGTTGTAAGGCTTCACGGATTTTCTTTTCACCAGTCACAGAAGGAGATCACCTTTTTATGAGACAATTTTGGACTGATCTCTGTAAACAGTTAGAAACCATTCTAAAACTCAGCTCTGTCTATCATTCAATGTTGGATGTTCAATTGGGCATACTGAAATTGTCAGTTTATGAAATTCTTTACAGGTTTTAAACATAACCAGTGGCCCATAGGGCTTAGTTAGTTGGGTTGAGTTCTCTTTCATTGCTAACTACTACATTTCCGTGAAATGTTTCCTGTAGGACCACATATGGAATAGACCCTTCAATATTGCTCAAATGTGCATAAGATTTATCAAAGTAGAAGTTAACCAGTTGATGGCATGGTTCAAAGAACAGTAGTGTTAGATGTCAAATCATATTTGGTGTTGACTCATAAGAAAATGAAGCTGTGTGGTGATAAGAATAGAAGGGATGTTAAGGGACTTGAATAATGAGAGGGAGAATTTTTCTTTTATTAATTACTAGAGATGAATACAGAAAAATACAAGATGAATTGGAGAGCTTGATTCCTCTCTTAGGATCTCATATTTATAATGGGTATAACACAAAACACAACAACTTTTAAATGTGTCATGCTTGGAACAAATAAATTAAGTCCGAGGAATCCTCTCAAAGATTTGTTTTGATGCATTTATAAGTTGATTTACCCATATAAGTGCACAAGTGAGAAATGCCAAGATGAATACAAAAAGATAGAGAATGAATTGGAGAGCTTGATTTTCTTCTCTTAAGGTCTCATATTTACAATGACAAATACAATGAATGAGTGGAAAGAGAAAAGGATAAGAAAGGTTATATCTAGAAACCGGATATAACACAAAACTATAGCAACTTTTCAATAAATTCTATTTAGGATGATTAGGCAATTACATTTTGTTTTATGCTTTTTCAAGGGATAATATTAGCTTTAATGATAACACATTATCTTGTAGTAGAGGGTTTGTCTGTAGGAAACCAGCCAATCAACATCACAATGTCCAAAGATTTGGGTATTCCCTTTATCTTAACAAAGTATACCTTGTCCTAGAGCCTGTTTTATGTACATTGTAATACGGATGACAATATTCCAATTATCAATACAAGAATTTTGCATACGACGCACAACACCAATTACAAAAGACAAATTTGGTCTAGTAATTGTAAGATAAATCAATTTTTATCTTTATAGATCAGAGAAAGCTCCTCTCTATTTTGCCATTAATTTCTTATTTGGACCTATAAGACCATCCAGTGATTTACAAACAATCATATATGTCTCATTTAGGATGTCTAGAGCATATTTTCTTTGAGAAATTTCAAAACCTTTGATTGGGCTACTTCTGTGCCCAAAAAATAGTTGAGACTTCCAAGATCCTTGCTCTAAAAGTTATTGCAAAAGGTATTTATTTTATTGAGATATTCTAGAAACATCATTCCTTGTAATGGCAATGTCATCCACTTGCATAGTTAAGTACACACTTTCCAGGGAAAGCGTGACTAGAAAACAAAATGATTTGTATCACTTCATTTTAGCCTTTTTAAAATAAAAGAGAAAGAGGCATATAGGACGAATCCCTAATGTGTATTGAGCACATAGGGTTATGCATTATAAATAGGAAATACAAAGAGATGGGCCTAAGCCCATCACATCTAACAAAGAGATGCCCACATAAAGACTTAGTGAAAATATTTGTTAACTGATCATTTAAGTTAACGAACTTAGTCTTGATGTCTCTAGATACAATCTGTTCTCAAATGAAATGGCAGTCGATCTCAATGTGTTTGGTCCTCTCGTGAAAGACAGGATTAGAACTGATATGAAGTGCTTCTTGATTGTCACATATAAGTGTCATTTGAATGACATCTCCAAATTGTAACTCTTGAAACAATTTCTTAAGCCAAACAAGTTCACAAGTGGCTGAGGACATAGCTCTATACTCTGCTTCTGTGCTAGATCTTGCCACAACACTTTGTTTCTTGCCCTTCCAAGAAATCAAGTTACCACTAATAGAGACACAATACCCAGAAGTAGATCTTCTATCAGAAAGAGATTCTACCCAATCAACATTTGAATAGCAAACAACTTTTGTATGGTTATTGGAACCATATAACAAACCTTTTTCAGGAGATCATTCAATGTACTTCAATATATGGATGACTGCATTTCAATGATTTTGACATTAGGAATTAAGAAATTGCTTACCACACTGACTGCAAAAGAAATATTAGGACGAGTAATTGTAAGGTAATTAATTTTCCAACCAATCTTTTATATTGCTCAGAATCTGAAATTGGCTCCCCATGATTTGGTAGGAGTTTGGTATTGTTGAGAATAAAGAAAATAGGGATTGAGATTAATCTCCCTTGTGTATAAACCACATATAGGGTAATCTATTTATAATAGAAAGGTACAATTAAATAGAGTAACTGAAAAATAAATAGAGTAAATAGAAGATATTGTTTGATATTGTGATTAAAAATATCTAACAATATCTTAATAATATCAAACAATATCTAACACTCCCCCTCAAGCTGGAGCATACAAATCGTATGTGCCAAGCTTGTTACAAATATAATCAATTCTAGGCCCTCGTAAAGACTTAGTAAAAATATCTGCTAACTGATCATTTGAGTTAACAAACTCAGTCTTGATGTCTCCAGATATGATCTTTTCTCGAATGAAATGGCAATCAATCTCAATGTGTTTGGTCCTCTCATGAAAGACAGGATTAGAGCTAATATGAAGAGCAGCCTGATTGTCACACACAAGTGTCATTTGGGTAACATCTCCAAATTGTAACTCTTTCAGCAATTGTTTGAGCCAAACAAGTTCACAGGCAGCTGAGGCCATAGCTCTATATTCTGCTTCTGCATTGGATCTTGCTACAACACTCTGTTTCTTACTTTTCCACAAGATCAAGTTACCACCAATGGAGACACAATATCCAGATGTAGATCTTCTATCAGAAGGAGATCCTGCCCAATCAGCATCTGAATAGCAAACAACTCTTGTATGGTTATTAGAACCATATAACAATCCTTTTCTAGGAGATTTTTTAATATACTTCAAGATGTGAATGACTACATTCCAATGATCTTCACATGGAGAATTAAGAAATTGGCTTACCACACTGACTGCAAAGGAAATGTCAGGACGAGTAACGGTAAGATAATTTAATTTTCCAACCAATCTTCTATACTGCTCAGGATCAGATATAGGCTCCCCTGATTTGGTAGAAGTTTAGTATTGGGATCCATAGGTGTATCAACAGACTTTGAACTCATCAACCCAGTTTCCTCCAGAATATCCATGGCATACTTTCTCTAAGATATAACAATACCATCATTGGACTGTGTCACCTCAATACCCAAGAAATATCTGAGTTTGCCAAGATCTTTGATCTGAAAATGGTGACAGAGATGTTGGGAAATCTATTTATAATAGAGAGAGGTACAATTAAATAGAGTAACTAACAATATCTTAATATCAAACAATAACTAAACAATATCTAACAGGTATTAAGATTCGTGGGTGTGTCAACAGGTTTTGAATTCATCAACCTAGTTTCCTCCAAAATATCCAATGCATACTTCCTTTAAGATATAACAATACTATCGTTGGATTGTGCTACCTTAATACCCAAGAAATATCGGAGTTTGCCAAGATCCTTGGTTTGAAAATGGTGGCAGACGTGTTGTTTCCTCTAGGAGATGCCATGTGGTCACTGCCTGTAAGAACAATGTCATCAACATATACTATCAAATAGACACATCGAACACTTGAGTGGCGGTAAGAGATTGAATGATCTGACTCACTTCGAGTCATACCAAATTGTTGAATGTTGCCAAACTTTCCAAATAAAGCCCTAGGAGACTGTTTTAGGTCATATAAATATTTGCAAAAACGACATATCAATCCAAAAGACTCTCCCTGAGCAACAAATCCAGGAGGTTACTCCATATAAATTTCTTGAAAATTTCCATTGAGGAAAACATTTTTGATATCTAGTTGATAAAGAGGCCATTGTTGAAAAGCATCCATGGCTAGAAATAGGTGAACAGAAGCCATCTTTGCCACTAGAGAGAAAGTATCACCATAATCCAATTCAAAAATTTGTGTGTAGCCTTTGGCTACAAGTTGAGCTTTGAGGCGATCAATAGTACCATTAGGACCAACGACAATGGCGAGTACGGCGACGGCAACGGCGGCGGTGGTGGCGACAGCAGTTGCAGTAGTAGAGGCGACGAAAAAAAATGCCAAAAGAACCTTAAGCTCTAGATACCACGTTGAATATTGAGAAAAACTATATAGGGTTAATCTCCCTTATTTCTAAAATACAAGTATATATGGCAACCAAATGTAAATATGGTAAATAAAAGATATTATAATAAACAATATCTACCAATATGAAACAATATCTATTTTTCCTAATAAACAATAGACGCTATGTTTTCCTAATTAATACGATATATCTAACAAGTTAGACAAAGCACACATTAGAATGTCCAAGAAACATCTATGTAGTTATAAAACATTATCAAAACTTAGCTCATAGATGATTGATCAAGTTGTCTAATGGATTTAAACATGCTAGAGTCTATAATTAGATTCCTTCCTCTACTTAAAATGTCTAGTACATATCATCTACCTAGAACAACTATCATCTAATGGGGCTTAAAAAGTTGATTTTAGCATATGTTTGCAATCAAAGCTATATTTGCCCTATTTAGACAAATCTGAGTTAAAACAAATGATTTGAACACATTATTCTTTAAGAAGACTAAGATTAAATGCTTTATGAGTGCATAAAAGTGCATTCATCAATGATCATGGAAACCTTGGCCAAGGAAAACCAAAGTTCAACTGAAGCATACCAAGACCACACAGGTAGTTTTTTCCATTTAGTTTCTCTGAAGACTTTTTGAAATAAGGTAGAGGCAAGAGCATAGCACAATTATGTGAAGGGAAAAATAGGGTTGCAAGAGAGAGAAACCGTGAGGAACCCTTGACATCACACCAAAACAGTACCAGTATAAAGAACCAAGGGCGGAAATGAGCTCAGAAGGTGGTCTAGAAGGATTCCAACCACGAGAAGGTAGTGCGAGACAACGTGCGAAGGTCTGGTTGAGAAGAAGATAGCTTATGGTGGCACGTCTAGTGGAGTTTGGACACAGCCACATGGGTTGTGTTGCACTCCTCAAGACAACCAAAGCCTAACTTCGGTAGACGAAACTGCAACTGTGGCACAGTGGGGGATTGTAGCCAACAGTGGCTAGGTGGCGTTTTCTATGCCAAACAATCAGAGTGAGGCAGAGTGGGACTGACCAACTTTGATACCAACTTGAGATGAAGACTAAAGAATACAGAATGAATTGGAAAGCTCGATTTCCCTTCTCTTAAATCTCATATTTGTAATGACATTGGAGGTCTGGATAGAATGAATGAGGGAAGAGGAAAGAATAAGAAAGGTCAAATCTAGAAATTGAGTACAAAACAAAGTACACAACAACTTTTCAATAAATTATATTAAAGATGACCTATTCTAACAACTAGCATGATAATTACATTTTCAGCTCTTCTATTTGTAACAATCACATCTCTTAAAAGGGGAAATAAAACGAATGCGTAGATTCTAGAGATATTTTTCTGAATTACTATGGAGATATTAGGATATTTTTATCCGAATAATCTCCTATTTGCATCAAAGTGCCTTGAGATTCAGTCTAGATAAAGGTTCGACTGTATGTACAATTAGGATTTTTCCTAAGATAAATGAGAAGCTAAAACCAAGATTTTACAGGCCTTTAGAGGTGGGTCATTAAGACAGGACAGGTTGCTTAAAATTCTAAAATGCAGGCTTGCTAAGTAGCTACAATTGTCAGCAGTCAACCATTACCACCTGCACTGTCAGAGAACTGGGAGCATAAAATACTCCTTGCTGTTGTGCTGCAATTGCAAGCAGGACATGGTGGTAAACGGGAGGCGTCTTTTCAGTGCAAGATCTATCAGGCTACGGGATAATTTATTGGAACTTCAAATGGATGGTATGGTGAAAGTACTGGCATAGATTGTTTCGTTAGCACCCATTACCTTATTATCGCACTAGCAAGGAGGTGTAGAGTGGGACAATAGTGTTGTTAATTAGTAGCAACGGAATGTTTTTGAGGAAGAGGGAAAAGGATAAGGGGGCTGAGTGTAGTGAGAAGGCTAAGAGGTCTGTATCACTAAGCTTCTACTAAGTCCTCTTAATTGGGATGGTTCACAAATTGCATACCCTTGATCTATCAGGCTTTTCCATTTTCTGATTATTATTTCCTTTCGTACTGATATTCTTCTATTGTTTCCATTTATATAGTGTGAATAAAATGAAATCTGTTTCCTTTCCCCAAACCTGGCTGCTGGTTTCCTAGCTGTCTCACTGTGTTTCTATGTTCTCTGAAATGCAGGAGTCTTCTTTTAAGTTCGGTCTTTCGTATGTTGTCGCAGCTTTGGCCATTTATGATGAATACAGCAATGATATTCTTGACATGCCAGAAGGAACCTGCTTCCCTAGGTCTTTTTCTGCTTCCTCGCATTTATCACTGTGATTTACAGTTAATGCTTTAATATTCTCTTATGCGATTGATCTCTGATGATAGGCCTCAGTTTCACAAAGAAGTTGATTCATCACAAAGAGCATCTAATTCAATTTCCGTCTCAAGACCTAGCTCCTTCCGAAAGGCCCCTTCTCGCACGACTTCAATGAAGAACAACATTGCTGAGCTGAAATCATTTGAGGTATTCTTTGTAATATCTTGTCTCGAATGATGTGACTCAAGATATCATCTTTATCTTCCTTGAACGTGATAATGTTTTTCAGCTTGATGGTCCGTACAAAATAATATTGTTCATGAATTGTGTAGTTGTTGGATGCGTTATTCAAGGAATGTTGCCGAGTTGGAGAAAAAATGGTTTCTGAAGGTTTAATTACAAGAAAAGACTTAGAAGAAGCCAGATCTGGTGAAGGGAATAGAGTTATTAGTATTGGTTTGCCAGCATATTGCTTAGTTCAAGGACTCTTGCGCTCTGCAAAATCCAATGCCATGGGTATATTTATCGGTAAGTGGAACCCTTCGAGCAGTTCTTGTTATTTTCCCCTAGCTCCTTTCTTTCTTTTTTTTTTTCTTTTTAACCTTCTAAGACTTCTACACTTTTCCTTACCCTTTTCTCTTTTTGAGATTTTTTTCTTTAAACCATTTTGGTTACTTGCCCAATGTAGGTGATGATACTGAACTAACTACTACAAACAGACCAAGAGAGAAATTTTTTGACTGGTTCCTTAACCCCCTTTTGATCATTAAAGAGCAAATCAAAGCTGAAAATCTTTCTGCCTCAGAAGAGGACTACCTCTGCAAGTTAGTTCTCTTGACTGGTGATGCAGAGAGACTGAAAAAATCTATCATTACTCCAGCCCCTGAATCCGAAGTCAAACGTGCAGAACTCGAGGCATTGGCTAGAAGGTACTTAACATACCAAAAAACTTGGTTAATGTGAATTTGGGCAAGCACTTACAAATTTACCATGCATAGTGTTTTGTGATTAAATGATTTTGAAAAACTGTTTTATTCTCTTAATGTATAATATATTTTCTCTTAAAATAAATCAAACTTTTTGAATATTTTAAAAATCAAACATATGAATCTTAACATCTTCAAATGCTACCGCATCTAACTTCTCCATAAAACATTTCACAAACTTCTAAGGTTTTTTATTGTAAAGCAGTAATCAATTACGTATCTCGTGAAAAACTTTCATATGTTAGAAGCTAATCTAGATTGGTTTATTATATAATTCTCAACCCAATTTCAAGGTTACATTTTGTTGGTTGTTAAAAGCCAAAATACTTTACAGTGGTGGACCCTGCCATTTTTCTGATGATGCTTTTACTTCAGAGGGGTTTGGTTCCAATGATCCATGTCAAGAATCTGTCTCATTTTTGTTCCGTTCTGAAACACAGATTGCAAGGGATTACTAAATCCATGTCAAGGTTCCCAACCTTCAAGCGACGCTTCGATGATCTTGTAAAATCTTTATGTGATGATCAGAAACTTGGAGGTCCAATAATGACCAGATCAAAGAGTGCCTTTGCTCGGTTGGTTAGTTTCAAATCTTTCAAGGGGACAAGAAACGGCTCTTCTCACGGATTAAACGTAGTACGAGACATAGAAAATTCATGATAACAATACCGTGTAATTGACAAATTTAATCTCATAGGTGTATCCTTGAGTCATTCTTTAGGTAGAAATATGAGTGTAATTGACAATAATTGTGAGTTAATTCCTATAAATGGTAGACTAAAATTTATATTATTAACCAAAAAAAATCATATTAGATATGATTTTTCCGTTGTTGTAAACAAAAGCACGATGACAGCTTTAAATTTGTAAAATTCTCAATGTATAGGAAATTTTTCTAATTTCTAATTGTAATTTCTGACCTTGTTTATGTGCAAATTCAAGCAGAGAGCAGCCTCAAAGGATTCTGTTGTAGACCTGCGTTACATTGTCTAACGCTTCTTGCTATACTTCTCGTCAGACCAATGATTCTATCGGGAAGCATACCTAGATTTGAACATTCTCTCCCAGGCTTGTTCAAAATTTTCACACCTAGATTAAGCAGATCTCAAGGAGATTTTGTGTTGCTTGAATTTCAGTTTAACGTGATTTTTAAATATCACTGATATATATATATATATATATATATATATATATATATATATATATATATATATATATGAAAAAAGTAATAAAACTTACTAATATTTATTAATATTTGTGAATACAGTGTAAAATTAATTCATGAAAAAACATGTTAATTACACATTTTTAACAAAATTGTTATTAATTTGAGTTTTATGTAGGTTCCACTGCACTAAACCATATTCATTCTTTATTTAACGAGAACCGTATGAAATTCAATTAATAAAAAAAAAAAAAGTGTTAAAGAAGTATGTCAAAAAGTATATTATTGAAGAAAATAATGATATCACTCACGGGTTAACAAAAATATACAAAAATATTCAATCTTCTTAGATTAAGAACTCTCTAAGTATAACCCACTTATATCACTCACGTGTTAACATTGAATATCAACTTCTCTAAGTATAACCACTTAATATTTCTGAGATTAAAAACTTTCAATTTAAATAATAATGAGATATCACTCTCGATACAAGATAATACAATCAAATCTCAAAGGATAAACTTTATAGTTGTCAAGGATATTAAAATGGTTAAACTCTCAATTTGGTGCTTTCTAGATTTGACAATATATGCTCAGTATTTCACTTTCTTTCTCCTTTCTCTTCTTGTTGTTTCTTATTTTTTTGTCATTTTTTTGTTCTCTTTTTTCTTTTGTTTCTTCATAGTAATCTAAATATATAGTAGCTCTTGTGAATTTGACTATTTAGTACTTTATTGATCTTTTGTTCTTCATCTATCTTCTTTTGCTTGATCAGAGCTTTTGTGGACTATCTGCCTAGAGCTTTTGTGGACTATCTGCCTACTTGCAGTTCTTCATAAATGATAAGACTTCATTTAAGTTTAACTTTTAGCGTTTTCTTCTTTGAGATCAATGTATGGTAAGATGCTTATTCATAAGAGTCTTCAACATTCAAATTGCTCACTGAAAAGGAAACTTTGCAAAGCATTCAATTCATATATGATTCTTCTTATATCAATGGTCTTGACATATATATGAGAAGAAAATTGATTGTTTATCATTTAAACCATTTTTCAATATAGATATTTAATTATCTGAAATAATCTTTGATTTATATATTTCTAATCTTAGAAAATAGTTTGATCATTGTAGTTTTGATTAGATTTGATTGAATTAGATATTAATCATAATGATAACTGATCAATGTTTTAATGTCAAAGAGAGTTATAGACAAGTTTGAGATATCGTCTAATGGTTTTATCTGAATCAATTGTCTAATCACTTTTAATTATCTGATGGATTGATCATATGATCAATAGACTATGTTTAACTCATATAGTCTAATGAGTATAGTTGTATTGTTTAATGGCTTAATCTAGTATATGATGATTTTAACCTATATCATCTTATGGGTTTAACTTATATAATATGATGATGGGTTTAACCTTTCTTTTAGCGATTTTCTTCTTACTTGATAGATGTTTCCTGCAAAACTTTATAAAACTTTATGTACATATTATACATAAATTATTCTTGCATGGACAATGTTAAGTTATTATGGGACTCAAACTTTATTTTATTAAAATCTTTGGGCTCCTTAGATGGATACTCCACGGTCCTGTTTGTGATGCCTTAATTATCAAATACTTGGTGGAACATAGGGGATTACTTGTAGAAAAGACTCCGACAATCAAGTCACAAAAAGATTTCAAAGTCAAATCTCAGATCATGCATTAATGAATTGTGTAACTCTAATTGTTGTAGTCTACTTTTATTTATAGAGGACTAATCTTATTTACTTTAGTTAAGTTATGGGTTGAACTTCGACTATGTTCATTTTTGCCCAACTTTATTGGGCCTGATTGGACTTAATTGGGCCTATGTTGCAAGCCTAATATTCCTTGAAAGTGTTTAGCTGGTTTTTACCTAAGTTAGAATAGGCTTGCTAACATATCGACATATCGCACATTACTTCCTCCATATTTTTCTTCCACAGACATGGTTGGTTAGCATATGTATCCTTTCTTTACATGATAGGACCGAGTAGTCGACTAGCTTTGTTACTATGTAGGCGAGTTTATTCATATGTGATGTAGTTAGCGGCCAGGCGCATTGTTATGCTGTTATGTGTCTGATTGCGGTGTTCGTGGTATATATTAGGTTTAGCGGTTACTTTGAGTTAGCAACTCTTGGGTTGGCAGCCATTTAGGTTAATGGTCTTTTGGAATAACATCCAATTCGACCCCAATGGTACATTAGCCCCCAGTCTTTGGTGTGATCTACACGCTTACATGTTGTTATAAGCATCTATTTATTTTGTACGTTTGCATGTGTCAAGTGTTGCGAGTGTAAAGAAAAATCTCCTTTCTTTGGTCTATACCCCTAGGGCATGGTAGGCCCCAGCCTTAAGGAATTGAAGCAATATGGAGGTTACGAAAGAGAGGGGACAGGAAGACAAAAGGTCATATCAAGGGAGACATAGAGGCGCATCGTTTATGGGGACATTTTTGGGTTTGCATGGTGTAGTGATGGGAGATTTAGGCGGGAAAAGAGGAAAAGTCAGGACCCTGATGCTATAAATAGGGATGTTGCGGTCAGAAGTTGTCACTTGGTTTCATTTTCACAAAGATTGTTGAAGAGAGAATAGTTGTGTATGTGCTTCTACTAAGGTTTTCGTGTCCAACATATTATCTAGTGCCGACAACTTCATTTTAGTAAGGTATGTCTCATAATGAATCTAGATATGGTGTTGGAAAGGGTGTGGGTAGAAGGAGTACTTGTCCATTAAATGAGTCATCTAGTGGGTCTACTTCTTGGGATGAAGGAGTAGGTATGTAGATCGTACCGGATGTCAAGGAGGACTCGGCTAAAGAAGTGGTCGAGAGAAATCTTCTGCGAAGGGGGTGGGTACGAGTGGGTGTCGCCAACCGTGACCAACTAGTTTTCCTTATTTAGATGGTCGTGATTGCTGGAGTCGTGGCTACGATGTATTTGTGTGTTCGAGAAGGATGTGTCCCAAGATATCATATCGCTGGAGCAAGTTAGTGTCGTGGAGAGCGTACCATGGACGAGAACAAGACGAGGAGGATTTTTTCTATATGTACATGTGCCACTTCTCGTAACTGCATGTGGGACTTCCATTCAACGACTTTACTATACTAAACATTGCACCCACTCAACTGTATCCTAATAACTGGGGTATCTACAAGCGTTCATGTTGCTTTGCTGGTCATTGTATCTTCATCCGTCTCCTAAATGTTTTCTGTATTTCTATGACACTCGTCCTAAAGATCCAATTACATGGCCATCCTTAGTTAGCCGACTAGGGATAAGTATTTTGGACGCATTTTCTCAGTCCTTTAAGCATTTTAAGGACAGTTTCTTCAAGGTCGTGGTGAAGTTGGTGGGTCGTTCGATTTTTTTACGACAACAATGGGAATACAAAGTTTCCATTTTTCTGGACCGACAATCTCTAACGTTATAAGGGTACTAAAAAGGAGAAGTTATCCATGGAGGATAAGCGAATTGTGGGGATACTTGAGAAGTTTAGTAATAAGTTTCCTACTAAAGACTTAGTTAGGATTTATTTATTCGTCCACCCTCTTGTTGATTTGGATATTGACTTGCCTGTTTACTTTCTTTAGAGTATGGATATTGACGATTGGTATTTTTTTTATGTAGGTCATATGGCTCATCAAGGGAAGAAAACCTTGAGTTTGTTCAAAAGTCTTAGGAAGGAATTGGCATAAGAGACTAAGAAGGTTGGGGGCCCTGAAGTGCCGAACATGAAAGAGCCATTGGTGGAAGTTCGCATACAAGGCAAAAAAAAGAGAAAGGTGACAATGCATGTTTAAAAAAGGAGTGGGGAAGGATATTAGAAGGGTTAGAGTTGAACTCTTGGGTCTCGATTCTTCATATGGGATCAAGAGGCACGAAGTCGAGCTGCTAGAGTTGCCAAAAACAATTGTTCGTTGGGACATCGAGATAAGCCTGGACGAGGCGATTCTAAAATCGTTGGATAATATGAAGCAGAATGGCTTAGTAAAGGCTATGGTGGAGTTCAATAGCAAAGCTCTGATTTTGAGTTGGAAAGTTGACAGATTGTTACAGAAGGAGTTGAAGGAGGGGGGGAGGAAAAAATGGAAAAGATGGTCGAAGAACTTACCCATACCACTTATGAGGAGGAGAAGGCAGCTTGGAGGAAGGAGAAGGAAGAACTGGTGGCCGAGAAGAAAACGACTGAGTTCTTGGAAAGTTAGGTGCTTAGACTTTGACAAGAAGTTTAAGGAGAAGGTGAAGGATTTGGAGGCTGATAACGAAGAGCTAAAGGAGAAATACCAAGGTATAGAAGTCGTTGAGCTAAGAGACTTGAAGAAGTGTGTGGTTAAAGAGCATATCAATGGCTTCCATAAAGGTCTATGTGATGGAGATCTGACAATGAGCAAGGACAATATCCACTTGAAGAATTTGGAGGACCTTTGATAAGGTCTAAAGCAAGGAAAGCAAAAGAAGCTCTGCAACAAGCCCAAGTTTGAAGGAGAAAAGACAAAAGTTGTAAATTGCATTATGACCCAAATGGAAGAGGACTAACGTGCCATATTGATGCAGCTTCTTTTATTTAAATAAGGGCCCAATGCTTTGTAAAATTGGCTAACCAAATTATGTTTTGGTTTAACCAATTAATGGACTTTAGTTTTGCTTTAATTTCAAGTTGTAATAAGGGCCCATTTGACATCTTAAGAACCAGACTTTGAAAGACCAAGAGGACCTTGCTGAATACTTTTGGATGACTTTTGACTATCACAATTTCAGTTACAATCAGTCATTAAGTAGTGGACCATTATTAGCTTGAGTGGATTATTATTAGCACTAGTGGGATATAGTGGCAATTAATGAGTCATTTGTAATTCTAATTGTTAAAGTTCTTATATAAGCTAAACCATTTTTTATCAATGAAATCAAGTTAAGTTTTGTTTTGAAATTCTATTTTCTATCTAATAGTGAGAGTGATTCTCCTAGTTCTTGAGTGATTCAAGAACCCTTGGTTGTATAAAAGGATTTTTCCATCCTTTGTGTGTTGCCTCCTTTGGAAAGATTGATTCTTTCCTTCCACTTTTAGATTCACCTCTTATTTCTTTCTTCTTCACCCAATTTTCAAAAAGAATACCCAATCCCAAAAAAATATCTCGTAGTCATAACTGGTTCTAATCCTAAAGATCCTAAGTCAACCCTTGTGCAATGAGATTCACATCACTATGGCAGGTGGCGCTTTTTAATAACGAGGTGAACATTGATTATTCTCGTTATGATGTCAATAAGGATGTCTTTAAAGGTCATTTGGTAAAGGATTTGGGGGTTGATAACGAGGAGTTGAAGGAGAAATACCAAGGCATAGACGCCGAGCTAAGAGACTTGAAGAAGTGTGTGGTTCAAGAGCATATTAATGGCTTCCACAAAGGCTTACGGCAGGCGGCGCTTTTTAATGACGGGGCGAACGTTGATGAGTCTTGTTCTGATGTCAACAAGGATGTCTTTGAAGGTCGTTTGGTGGACGAGGAGGAGATTGAAGTGTCGAAGACTCCAGAAGAACTCGAAGCCATATGTGTCGGCCCTCTTGCTGAGAAAGAAGAAGTTGCAAATGAAGAGATTGAAGTCTTCGATGAGCAAGCGTTGATGTATATTTTGTCAATGTTTTGTTTAGCCTGATAGGCTTATGATTTGGTCTTCTTAGAAGCTTTTAGAATTTTCTGTAATAATGAGTACTTCTTTTACCTTAAGATGACTTGGATTGTACGCGCCAACTTTTTCATAAATATATAAACTCTTATTCCGAATATCTTGTGAAATTCTCGATTTTGTTTGTGCATGTTTATTTGTCAGGAATAATTCGCGTGATAGTCTTGATTTGATAAGGACCGCCTACTTAAGTAGGTGGTTGGGAACTTGTGATAATTTTTTCGTTCAACCAGGACTGTCTACTTAAGTAGGTGATTGGGAATTTGTGATAATCGTTATGTTCAACCAGAACCACATACTTAAGTAGGTAGCAGGGAACTTGTTTTGTTCAACCAAGACCACCTACTTACTTAAGTAGGTGGCAGGGAACTTGTTTTGTTCAACCATGAACGCCTACTTAAGTAGGCAGCAAGGAACTTGTTTTGTTCAACTAGGACGACTTAGTGGTAGGGAACTTGTGATAATCCTTTTGTTCAACTAGGATCGCCTACTCAAGTAGACGGTTGGGAACTTATTTTGTTCAACCAGGACTGACTACTTAAGTAGACGGCAAGGAACTTGTTTTGTTCAACCAAGACCTCTTAGTGGAAGGGAACTTGTGATAATCATTTTCTTCAACCAGGACCGCCTACTTAAGTAGGTGGCAGAAAACTTGTTTTGTTCAACCAGGACCACTTACTTAAGTAAGAGGTAGGGAACTCCTAGAGAAGTTTGTACATGACATTTCGAAAGAAGAAACTTTTGTTTTATTGATGGGGGTGCCTTATTAAAAACTCTCCACCAAAACCCTCCTTAGGAAAAAGACCAGGTTAGGAAAAAGAGTACACCCAGGGTTACATTTGAGATGGGATATATTCAACATATTTAGTATTGGCTTTCCCGATAACTGCTCGAGCCTATAACCTCCATTTTTGACATTTTCACAAATTCTGTAAGGCCCATCCTAATTGGCCAAGAATTTTCAATTCTGCTTTCTTACATTGCCAGTCATCTGCCGTACATGGTCTCTTTTCACGAATGTGCGTGGTTAGAGCTTGGAGTTATACTTTCTTGTCGCACTTTGTTTAGTTGTCGTGTTTCGAATTTGTGCCTTTTCACGTAATTCTGTTAATAAGTCCAGGTTTGTGCTAAGACTTTCTTAGTTAACCTTCTCATCGTATTTCCTTCTTCGTAACGAAGGTTCTCTTATTTCGACTAGAATCATGGTTTCTGTGTCATATACCAAGTTGAATGGTGATTAGTGCGTGGAGGATTGGGGAGTGCATTAGTACGCCTACAGGACTTCTAGTAACTCTTCCAACCACCTTCCTTTTGATGAATCCAACCTTTTTCTTAGTTCTACCAGGATCACCTTATTGGCAACCCTAGTTTGTCCATTGGATTAGGGATGTTCGGTCAAACTTGTGATGTGTTTTATTCCTAAGTCGATATAAAACTTTGATAGTTCCTTATTTATGAATTGTCGGTCGTTATCCGCTATTATGGTATGCGGTATCCCATAGCGACATATAATGTTCTTTCAGAAGAACTGTTGAACTTGTTGAGTTGTGATCATGGCTAAAGGCTGGGCTTCAATCCGTTTTGTGAAGTAGTCGATTCCTACTATGAGGAATTTAACATGCACCTTACCTGGAGTAAACGGCCATAATATGTCCATTCCCCATTTGGTGAACGGCCAAGGGAATATACATGATGTAACTCTTCTTATCGGACGTGAGTGAAGTTGTCATGTTTCTGGTAGGGTATGAATTTCTTGACGAAGTTATGACAGTCCTCTCCATAGTCTGCCATGCCCGCAAAATTCTAGCTGCAATTGTTCGAGACCTAGAATGGTCATCGTAAATCCCTTCGTGAATCTCTTTTATCACATGCTCCGCCTATTCTTTCGTAATACACTTTAGTAGGAACTGGTTATACTCTCGTTTGCAAAGAATTTCTCCTATCAGCATGTATCATGCTGCTTTTCTTAACCATCCCTTACCCATTAGGTACGACATGTTCCTTGTCTTCAAGTATTGTATGTATGGCGTCATCCAAGTTCCTCCGCTGCTATCTATATTCATGCAAGTGCTGCCCGTTGAGGTTGTTGTCAACGTCTACTAAAGCAAAGATCTATACTTCCCCTTTTTTCTTTGTGCTAGCTAGTTTGGAAAGTCCATCTGCCCTAGCATTGTCACCCCTTGGTACATGCTGCATTAGTATCTCTACAAAACTAGTATCCATAATGTCTCGAACCAAATGGTAATACTGAAGCACCATTGGGTCCTTTATCTAGTATTCATTATTCAAATGACCTACTTTAAGTCTCGAATCGGTTCTGCATATTACTCGGTGTGCTCTGACTTCTTTGGCAAGTATTAATCCGGTTAAGATGGCTTCATATTATGCCTGGTTGTTCAACGTTTTGAAACCAAAATGCAAGGAATTCTCAACAAATATCTGGTTGGGGCCTTCTAATGCGATGCCAGTTCCTGTCCCTTTTGGATTGGAAGATCTATCAACATAAAAGGTCCATCAATCCTCCTTTGGTGCGTGTATTGAATGCAAGTCGCTGACAAAATTGGTTAAACATTGGGTTTTAATAGGGCCGTTTGGTTCATATCGTATGTTGAATTCTAACAACTCTACGCCCCAGGATGACATTCTTCCGGCTAGGTCGAGTTTTGCAGTACCTTTTGGATGGGGTCGTCGATTTTACGATCTGATGATTCTAAAAGTAAGGTCTGAGTCTTCTAGCAGCAGTTACTAGGGATAAGGCTACTTTTTCAACCATTTGGTATTAGGTTTCCGGGTCTTGTAATGTTCTGCTGACGAAGTACACTAGTTCTTGCTTCTTGCCAATTTCTTGTACTAAGACCTTGTTCATCAACCTTTGGTAGGTTGTCCTAGCATTTTTGAGGTCGAATGACATGACCTTATAGTAATAGTTTGTGCCTTTTGTGATGAACGTAGTTTTAATCATATTGGATGGGGCTATGGGGATTTGGTTGTAGTCGGAGTAAGCGTCCAAGAAACTAAGCACACAATTCCCCACCACTCTGTCAACCAGTATAATTCACACACATTCGTCACTTCCCACTAGATTTCTTCACTAGGACAACATTAGCGAGCCAAGTGGTATATCGTGCTTCCCCAATGAACTCGGCCTCAAGGAGCTTTGTCACTTCTTCTTTGGTCGTCAACCTTCTTTCTTCTCCCAACTTCCTCTTCTTTTGCGAAACATATCGGGCTTCTTTAAACATTGATAGCCTGTGGACGGCTACGCGAGGATCCACTCCTGGTAAGTCCATCGTTGACCAAGCGAAAAGATTTGTGTTGCCTCTTAACGTTGCTCAAATCATTGCTTCTCCTTCTGGGGTCAAGCTTGAACCAATCCTTAGGTTCCTTTCTGTGTCAACTCCAAGCTTTGGGTTTCCAATCCTAAGGTCTAGATCGTCCTTAACAAGATGGCTCCGGATCCTGGTGCTCTTTCAACATTATTGGCGGCGGGAGTAGGCTCTTGTGGCCGAAACTAGCTATATAGCACTCTAGGCTTGCTTCTGCTCTCTGTGGATGGTGCTGATGTCGCCTGATGTCGACGGGAACTTCATGGCGAGGTGAGGGGTTGATACCACCTCTCTGAGGGTGTTTAAGGAGGGTCTTCCTAACAGGACGTTATATGATGTGTGTGCTTCAACCACTAAGAATCGCACAGGTATGGTCTTCATCTGGTTGCCTTCACGAAACATTGTGTGTGGGTCGATATACCCCCTGGTGCACATCCTTTCTCTTGAGAATCCATATATCAACTCGTCGTGCGGGGTCATTAAGTCTTCCAGTAGTTGCAACTGTTGATATGTTTCCAGTAGAGAATATCTACTGAACTTCCTTGGTCCACCAATACTTTCTTTACTACGAAGTTTTCGACTTCTATAGTAATGACCATGGAGTCAACTTGGCTTGGATTTATACCTTGGAAGTTAGCATATGTGAAGGTTATGGGCAGCATTCTCCGACATCTATACTTGCGACTTATGACATTGACGAATTGGATGCTTCTAAGATGGTGTTTCCTTACTGATGCGGTGGCATCACCTCTAGCGAATCCTCCAGAAATTGTGTTTAAGCAAAAATGTACAAAAACTACAAAAAAATTTGACATATAAATTAACTCTCCCTTCGTATGTATTTCAAATGTTTTTTTCCTAGTTAACTTGATAAATTAAATAAATTTGCGGTAGAAGATTTCTTGTTGCAGAAGTTAAAAGATGCAAGAGAATATGATGTCCTCGCTTTTAAACAACTATTTTGACTGAAATGCCCAACAGAGAAGAAACACACGGAAAACACAAATTTCTTAAAAGAAATAAAGTTCTGTAGTTCCAACCAAAATGTTTGAGCAGAATTTGAGCCAAAATTCCAGCTATAATTCCGCAAAAAAAAAGTTACATCTCTATTTGGCCAGAACTAGTGGAAGAAAACATGGCTGTAATTCTTTTACCTTCTTGGCCTACAGATACAAAATCTTAAGCTATGACAGAGCAGAATGTACAGAGATTACATAATATTTAACTATGCTAGTTTCAATGTATTAGATTATTTATGGAGTTTCTTGTGTCTGTGGACGATAAACTTCACTTCTATCAAACGGTTTACTTCTCCTGGGAACACCAGCCAGATTGTAGAATTCAGTCAATGTTTTTCTAATTTGCACTTTCTTCTTTTTATCAGCAGGCCGAGGTCCTAAAAGACCTAATTCGGTGGTTGCACCATTAACCTGGGAGGAATGAACAACTGCATCATAAGCTTTAGAAGAGAGGGTAAAGCCTTCATTCTTGGCTCTTGTATATAACTGATATGCCAGCCTCGGTTTTCCATCATTTGCAAGGGCCTCAATCAGCATTTCATAAGTTATCTCATTGGGGGTGATGTTCTGAACTTTCATTCGATGAAACCATTCATATGCTGCACTGCTCATACCATTACGAGCACAGCCAGTGATTATGGCATTGTATGTCACCACTGTTACCTCAATTCCTATTGTTACCATTTCCTGAATGATGGCATCAACTCTATTAAAATTTCCCTGTGCAGTATAAATAGAAGCCATAATTGTGTAAGCATATGCATTTGGCTGAACCCCAACCTTGACCATATGGTTCCACACACGGAGGGCATCATCATAGAGTTTTCCCTTTTCAAGAGCACTCAATAAAGCCCCATATGATATCATAGTTGGCTTTTCACCATTTTCCACCATTCTCTTGAATATTTGCACTGCTGCAGTAGTTTCCGAAGCCTTAGAACAGGCCACAAGAACTGCATTCCATTCCTTACTTCCAGGTTTTAGGCCTTTCTCTTCCATCTTGTTTAACAACCTAACACCCCATCTCCAAATTCCCTTTCTCTTGGCAGCATTGAGAAGAAAATTGAAGTGAGAGACTACGAGTTCGTATGACAAGTTATTTGGTTTTGGCCCTTTGTCCAATAAATCTTCATATATCTCCAAAGCAGCCCACCATTTCTTTGCTTTCCCCATCAACCAAATTGCATGGTTGCAGACAGACAAGCTGATTTTATCATACCTTTCTCTAATCCGGGTGTACAGCTCTTTAACAACAATGTAGTGATCTTCACGAGTACAAGCCCACACAAGCCTCTCAAGATCAGCACGCGTCAGTGGAATCCCAGCATTGTCCATGTCAACAAGAAACTGCAACACCTTGTTGCTCAAGTTATCACAACTCACAAGCCAACACCGCATTACTTGATAGCAAACACGGATTGTGAACTTCTCAAGCTTCACAAATTCTTTCTCCCAATCTTCTCCATCGCCATCTTCTCCTATTTCACCTCGATGGTAAATTTCTCTTAACTCAACAAAGAAATTTAGAGCTCCATTGCAATCTTCCATCCTCCGGTACGCCAACAAGGCTTGAGAATAGGATACCGGAGACAGGGTAAAGCCATTTCTACGGATCTCCTCAAGCACCTTGAGAGCTCTCTCACAGTCTCCTTTCTCAATGTAAATTGCCATCAAGGTGTTATATGTCACAACATTATAGGAGATTCCATCTTTAGCCATTTCATTCAGAATGGCTTCCATTTCTGCAAATTGTCCAGATTGTTTGACCACACCTAATAGACAGTTATATATAAAAAGGTTAGGTCCAAAAGAGCCATTAGTTTCTATCTTTCTCTTCTTCATCCATTCAAAAAGAATCAAAGCAGAATCCATTCTCTTTTCTTTACCAAAACTGCTGATTATCGTCGAAAACACCTGGAGGGGCAATTCCCTCTTGCCTACAAGAATCTCCTCCACATCATCCACTGTCTTCGCAGTCTGCAGTCTCAAGGCTAGTGCTCTAACATCAACCTTACCATCACTCTCTTCTTTCCCACCTTCCTTGCTATTGTCACCAATGCCCATTTTTGGTTCACAGTCACTGTCCTGGAACTTTATACTCTCTGACTCACCGTTAATAGGTTCACCATTAGAATCAATCTTCTCCACAACCAATTCACTCACAACACCTTCATCCTCCAATGCCCACCCCAAGGGTGGAGCCAAGTCCCCAATATGACTCTTGTTTTGCTTCAAAATAACACCAAATTTGGGTTCAGAGCATCCCAACAAAAACCCAAATCCCAAATCCAATTTTGAGTGTCCAGAAAATACCACAGTCCCATACCCTCTTGTACATTGAAAAACACTAACTTTTTCACAATAAGAAACCTTAAAAGCAAAACCCAGTTTCACCCTTCTTCTCCTGTTCCGATCAGAAATACCGGAATGGCGTATTTCAAAGCGAGGGACCACCCAGTTGTTAACTTTGAAGGGCCAAGTGCTAATCATTTCTCAGAAATTTAGAAGCCAAAGAGGAAACCCTCTTTCAAATAATTGAAGCTATAATAAGTTACAGGAATAAGTGAGGAAGCAGCATAAGATGGGTTTCAAGCTCTTACCTTCTACCATTGATTCGAATCGGTTGAAGAATGGTGACTAAGAGCAAGCTTGCGTTGTCACAGCCATTCGTTTGCAGCGAATCAAATAGATAAAACGGAGTATAAAAATAAAAATAAAAATGATTACTTTATGTAAATAATTAGAGCAGATCCACTCTAAACCGCATTATTATATTATTTTTCATAAAACAAAAATAGCATTAAATAACTTTCCAAAATAATTATGTTCACTTTTTCATGAAAACGTTCGAAGTTTTCTCTTTAAAAAATTAATAAGCATCACTATGTTTATTTCCAAAAACATTAAAATGTAGCATAAAATATAAAATTTAGCTTAATGGCACATTTGATCTCTTATTTAAAAAATATAACTTAAATCATTCTATTAGTCTATATTTTTCGCATGAAAATATTAGGTAGGTCTCCTTTTTTTTTGTCTTAATTAGGTCTTTATCTTGAAAATTTTATTACAATTAGGTCTTTTCTGTTAACAACATTACTATATGTCAGCACACTTGGTTTTTTTTAATTGTTTTAATTTAATTTCTTTTATAGTTTTAAAAAAATTGTCATATGTCAAGCTGACGTTGTGTCAAGTGGATAGAGGTAGTGTGATGTAGCAATGACAGTACCACATGTCATTATTGGATAGGATGTGAAAAATTTCAATGTAGTCCTTATATTTGTTATTTTGTCTCAATTTGGTCTCAATTTTCTTAAAATAATTTTATAACAATTTAAAATAAATATATTTATTTAAAATTTTAAAATTCAATTTATAAAGTTATTTTTAAACCAACTCTAACATTTGTCAATAAATTATTGATATATAAATATTTGAAACATTATTTAAATAAAATTCAATGTAAAATAAAAACTTAATATGTTAAAAATATCATTGTGACATTTATATAAGTTCAATTTTGTCTCAACTTGAATAGAGATGAAATTGCATCAGTTTTAAATACATGAACTAAACTGAAAATTTTCACATTCAATAGGGACACGTGACACTACTACGTCACACCATCTCTACCACATGTTACAATGTCAGCTTGACACATAACAATTTCTTTTAATTTATAAAAAATATATAAATTAAAAAAATTATGTGCCGACATGTGACACATCATTAACTTTGTGAGTGTACTGCTAACGAAAAAAGAATAAGACTTACTCGAGATTTTTCTATGAAAATAGAGACCAATAAAATAATTTAACAAAAATATGTAAAAAATAAGACCTGCTCGAGATTTTCCTATAAAAATAGAGACCAATAAAATAATTTAACAAAAATATGTAAAAATTGTAACAGATCTTAAACACATTTGAGCATACTTAATTTTAGACATTTTCCCCTTACACCAATTACACGGATATGACCATTAACTTATTGCCAAGATGAAAATTCTTCAGATGAAAAGTAAACCAGTGTCGTTCCAACTAATGGTAAAGTGAATTGATTATTGCGTGAAAATTTAAGTTCCGAAAATTCTGACTAAATTTATCCGTCGAACTTAAAACTAAAGAATTATTTAAATAAATTAAAAAAAAATTACTTGAGAAAAAAAAAACAATTAAACAATTAAAATAAAAGGTTAGTTCAATAAAATAATTAATAAATCAAAATAATTTTTTTTCTAAAGGCAACCTACACATTTAATGTGTTATTTTTTTATTAGATACAAACTTTGTATAATTAATAAATAAGTTTAATTAGTAATTTAGTTGTTATATTTATTGTTTTCATTTAGTTTAGTCTTTTTATTTTTATTTGTTCAATTAAATTTTATTTTATGCTAAATTGATTCATTGTATTCTATTTTTATAAATTTGTATAAATGACTATAACATCGTCTTTGTAAATGTCAAATTGTAGTATTTTAGATTTTTTATTTTTTTCATGTTGTCTTTATCAAAAATGGTTAAATTAGTAATTAAGCCATGTTATAACTTATATATCCATTTTAAAATATATTTTAAAAATTTATATGTGAAATCACTCCACCTATATATTGAAATTAATTTTGTTTGTTTTTTTAAAGAGTTAAATATGTTTTTAGACCCTTAATTTTTTTAGTGAAAATTAGAATTAATCTTTTCTTGAAACTTTAGTCCAATTTAATCCCTGAACTTTAGAATTGCATTGATTTAGTCATTTTAACCATTTTGTTTAAGTTTATTTGATGTTTCAAAATCGTTTCATGATAGCATTTGAGTTGTTTACAAAGTTTGGTACATTTTCGATTTAGTGTTGACTGAGAAATGCGTTTAAAACGTCAAATAAACTTAGCAAAATCTAGTTAAAAGGACTAAATTCATGTAGTTCTAAAGTTGAGGAACTAAATTGGGTCAAAGTTTCAAAGAAGAACTAATTCTAATTTTCATTCAAAGTTGAGGGACCAAAAGCATATTTAACTCATTTTTAATTTAAATTTAAAAAAGTGTCTATTTTAAACTTATAATTTTTTTAAAATTTTGATTAAAATGTTTGTTGCCCATTCTTGTCCTCTTCCTATATGCTCCACACACACAAGAAACAAAAGCGAATCTTGACCATTGACCAAAAATTCTAAAGGGACCAAAGTAATATAATTATGTGATTATTAGATTATGTTTCGACTTGACCCAAGTTCGTCCGGCAGGATCGTTAGGACAACCACCACGTTTCCAAGGTATTGTTCGCTTTGGGGCAAGGAGCTTCATCATGATTTTGTCCTTAAAAGGCGCCTCAGAGGGTAAGGAAGGAATGAGTATTTAAACTATGTTTGACCTCGACTCATAATGTGAGACTTATTGGATATACCTAAGCAAATTGGATCATTAGTATAATGCTTCAAAAAATGACTCCTCTAGCTCAATAATTAGATCATTAGTATAATATTTCAAAATATGTAAAGAAGTAAAATATATCTTGCTTTCATTTTCACCAATAGCTTCTCTTTTACCAATATTAAAAAATGAATCTGTTGTTTTAATTTTCATCAATATACCTATTTTTTTAAATAATATTAAAAAATAATTTATCAAAATCTAATAAAAAATTGAGAGACATAATTATTAAAAAATATATATTATAATCTAAGTCATAATTATACTAATAGTGTTAATAACTATTAAACTAATAGTTCCTTATTACGTGACACAAGAGAGAATTTTTGGTTCCTATTTCCAAAATTGTCATGTTGGTCAATTGTTTTAGTATCAATTTAGTCTCGATGTTTTAGTTGCAAATTGACATTTTTGACAAAAAAAATAATTAAACCTAAATATTTTTATTTTTTTATTATATTTGATTTTATATTTTAATATTTATTAACATTAAATGTTGTGCTATACAAAAGAAATAAAAAGAGACACAATTTAATTTTCATCAATTTCTAAAATATACTACAAATACTTTAAAAATTTTAAAATTTTCAAAAATATATATAATTTAAAAAAATTAAAAAATATTTGACCTCTCCTTACTCCTTTGATAATCCGCCACTATCTCTGATACCAAAATTATAACACCCCGACTAAGATAATACTAAAATAATATTATCTCTCACTTATAGTAAAAATATAAAAAATTTAAACTATGATACCACTAGTTAACAATTATAAAAAATATCTTTATTTATCAAGTACTAAAAATAATACATATCTCGTTATTCCATATATATAAAATTGACAAACTAAACAATGAAAAAGAAGCTTTTTTCTTTTTTTTTAAAAAAAAAGACTAAGAAAACAATTCTAATTGTAATTTTTAAATTTTAATATTTGAAAAAAAGTATTTTCCTTTTCTAGTTTATAAATTTAAACCTTTAATAAAAAAAGTTAATTATTCACATGAAATTTAAACTAAATTACTAATATATTTGACATCTTTTAACTTAATTTGTCAACTTAAATAAATTTTATAAAATAAATAATTATTTTACATTTTTTCATAAAATAGAAAAGAATTTGCAATTTATTTTTGTTGATAAGTAAACTGAATTCAACTTTATTTTGGACAAGGAAAACATGATTCGATTTTTAAAAAAAAGTTAGAACTCACTTGAATAGAAAAAAAATATACTAATATTTGGCACTCACACTGTCAGGTCATGCTGAAACTGATAAGTGATACTACCACTCTCATGTGGCATAACACTGACCTGACACATGAACACAATCTTCAAAAGAAATCATTTTTTTAAGTTTTTCAAATAAAAATTACTAGGAACTGACATGTGACTGTCGCAACCGGGATCGCGACGGGACGACGAACCAAAAAAGGAAAATAGGTTTGAAAAGGAGATTTGGAGTCGCCACCATAGTTATTCTGGAAAACTATGGAAAACCATAAAGATAAGACAAGTTGCAAAAAAACAGATTTTGGATCCGGGAGTCGGTTACGCGTAGGGAAGGTGTTAGCACCCTACAACGCCCACCCAAGCGCGGTACCTTTAATTAAAAAAAATGCAAAGACGATGTGATTTTCAAAATGTTAATTTTCCCCAAACATAATAAGACAAAAATGCTAAAAGAAAAAAAAAATTATTTTTTTGGGCCCGACAAGGATTGACCTTGGTTCTACGTGTTCTCATTCAAAATGAGAAATCAAGGTTACGTAATTCTTTAAAAGATATTTGGAAAACAATTAAGAAAATGATTTGATTTGTTGGAGGTGAACCTGACAAGGACTGGCCTTGCTCCTAAGTATCTCACAGTGGAGAATCAAGGATCACGTAGTTCTTAAAAAGGACTCTTTGTCTGAAGATTGTGATGTTTTTATATTTTGAAAATTTTATATTTTTTTGTATTTTTTGAATTACTTGAAAATATGTGTCACACAACGCGAGCAGTCGGACAGACACTAAAAGAGAAATAAAACTATTTTTGGTGTTTTTTAGAAAATTTGGAAGAAAGTGTTACACGACGCGAGCGGCCGGACATACACAATAAAAAAAGAAAGAGAATATTTTTCATTTGTAGATTTTTTATTTTTTGTAATTTTTAATAATTTTTAAATATTTTGTTTCTTTTAGAAATAAAAAATTAAAAAAAACAACTTAATTAAGAAAGATAAAAGTGGAAGAGGTTGATTGAGTAGTGTATGAGGTGCATGAAGTGATTGTGGTGTGTGCATTAAAGGTGGGAGTGCAGAGTAAAGTAAGAAAAACAAACCCAAAACAAATAAAGCGCAAATGAGTTATGCAGCAAAAATGGTGGTGGCATCAGCAAATATTGGGAGGCGTATGTATAGTAAAACAAGGGGCTGCAATAAATAAGCATCCAACACATAATGAAAATGCTGAAATTGAAACAGGTGGTGCGCGGAGATTAAAACGGGGGTGCCACGGAGAAAAAGCGTTCAGACCCAACTTTTTTAAAATTAAAAAAAAAGAGAACCCTAATTTGAACTCCTGCCTCCCTTCTCTTCACTTCACCAACGGCACCCTATCCTCTCTTCTCCCGAGCCTCCAAAATTCCAGCAGCAAGCGCCGCTGCCGCAAGTCCCACGGCCGGCGAGACACACCGCCGTCGACGCCAGTCGCCACCGGAAGCATCGCCGGCGAGAACCTAACTCCCCAAATCGTCTCCATTGTCGTTTCTTCTCTCGCGCAAGACAGGACCCGTTTCTTCCTCGCATGACCACACAACTGCACCAAACCCCTTCGCGGCTGCGCAGCCCTGCCCGCCGGAGACTAGCGTCGGCAATTCCGACACTCATCTCCAGTCCTTGCTTCTCGTCTCCCGCGAGAGAGAAAGGCGCCGTGACTCCCTCAAATCGCCACCACCGTGCCGACCACACCGCGACTAGGTTCGAGAACGTCACGCGACCACACTCCACCGTCCAGACCTCCGACTCGCCGCCGGCGATGCCGCCGGCGATTTTCTCTCTTCTCTGTTTCTGTTTCGATTGGAGGTGCGATTGGGAAGATGAAACGAGTGTTTGTCACTGGAATGGGGTTCCGGTTTGGTTTGAATGGAGATTTTCTGTTTGATTTTGCGCAGGTGAATGATAAAGATGAGAATAAAGATTAATTGATGATGGAAGAGTGCGTGACGGTGATGGTGATTTTTTGTACCAGAGGTGTATAGAATACGAAGAGGGTAGGTTTCTTTGCGTGAATGTTTCCCTGCGGGGCTGTGAGTACGATGAAGGTTTTGAATGGAGAGAAAGGTGGCGGTGATTCTGGAGGGACGGTGGTTCTGGAGGGACGGTGGTTTTACGAATGGGAGAGATCGAAGATGAATGTGAAGCTCATGATTTGTGGCTATGGATGGGCTTGGTGTCTGCCACGGCCTTTGGCCTTCGCGCGTTTCTATTTTTGCTTTACGCAGGTTGGCAAAGAAAGAAAGATAAAGAAGATTGTGATGGCCGTGACTATTGTACGAGAACGGTGATGAGTGCAAAAATGATGCTGTTTTTTTCTTTTATCAAAGTTGGTTTGTGATAGCTGAAGTTGTTAATGGTGCTTACCTCTTGTTGGCAGCCTCATGTGAAATTGTGAAACTGTCTCTCTCCTCCGAATGCTCTTCCCTTCACTTTTTCTCTCTGTGATGGAATCCTTTCAGTGTGCTGAGACAAAGAAATTGTCTCCCCTCCCCTTCTTGATGGCTATACGGTTATGTTTTTGTTCTCCCCTCTGCTTGGAGGTTGCGTCTCCTTTCCAAATGGCTCTGCTTCCAGCCACCCTATATCTCTGCTCCACGACTGCCATGGTGCCACAGTAATACACATACACATATATCCAACATTTCTATTTTTGTGCAAAGACACAGAGATGGAATAAGATCCGAAGGTTTGAACGTTTCCCTTGCATGGACAGGGAACTGTAAGCAGAGTACTTCCAATTTCCACATTTTCACTTCATCTAATTTTTTTTCAATATTATTTTTTTTCTTTTTTTAAAAGCAAAACGGAAATAATAAAAGGGGAATAAGATAAGATAAAAAATTAAATAAAAATAAAATAAAATGAATATATAAAATAAAATAAAAACAATAAAAAAAATAATAATAAAAGATTAAAAAAAATATGAATACGCATAGAAATAGAAAATAAAAAGAAAATTAAAGTTGAAATAAGATAGAAAGTAAAAATAAAAATATATGTATATACTCTATGTTCACTTTTCTTTCTATTTTGCTCTTCTCTTAATTATTATCAAAGTCAAAAATTATTTTTTTTATCTGGACAAAATTGAGTGTTGACAATAACATTTACAAAAGTAGTGTTAACAGTGTTTATAACAATCTAATGGAAATTACAAATCAATTTAACACAAAACGAGACTTATTTGAATCAAAAAAATAAATAAATAAGGGGATCAAATTGAAGAAAATCTTCGGAGACTAAATTATTAATTAAGTCTTAACAAATATTAATATGTATGGATGGATAAGTTGATGGATGAATGGATGGATAGATGGATGAATAGATAGATGGATAAATTGATGGATAGATTGATGGATGGATGGTTAGATGGATGTATATATGTATGGATGGATAAATTAATTGATAGATGAATGAAAAGATGAATAGATATATTGATTGTAACACCCCATTTAATTAATGAACGTAATTAAATGAAACGTCACACTAAAATAATATCGTAGCGCAGTTTCGGAGTTTAAATGTAACTCCATACAATTATCCAAGGCACGTAACCATGTCAGTTGAACCAGATAAAAATATTCAACATTAATAAAATGGGAATTTAAAAGAACGGCCAATACATGGGCCTTAGCCCTAAAATAAGGTTCATTAAGCGGGATCCAGCCCAGGCGGGTTAGGCAACAAAGTCAACATTCCCTTGTTGATCGCGAGAACCTCTCGTATATGCTCACATTATTAAATTGATTATCATCGCAAAAGGAGAAGAACCACATCCAAGACAACCAAACAAGCAAACATGGTAAGCTAGAGTATAAATAGTTCATCAAGCAGTCACATGCCATTACACAACCCAAACAGTATATATCATCCAAACATGTTATGACTTCTCAAACAATACACTAGACTCTGACTCGACTCATTCGGATACATATAATATAGTCAGATTCAGCGGATGCTTGCGTTTGTGGTGGATATCTCTGCTCACCCTCGAGCTGCTCACCTCCGAGCTAAGTGTTACAAGTGTTACAATGTTTCAATCCCCCACACACAAGATTAGCCTTTAATGGGTTTCAGGCCTCCTACTACTCTCACCCACAAGAGTCAGTCCGCTCTAAGTGAGACTAACTGACTCCTTAGAGTGTCAGGATGCAACCTTACCTTGAATCCTTACCAAATTATATAGATGGGACACCACCATGAACTCTCACTAATAGGGGTCATGGAATATATATTATTTTTATATATTATTTTTATTAAGTTATATATATATATATATATATATATATATATATATATATATATTATTTATATATTAAATTATTTATATATTTAAAAAGAAAATAAAAATTAATTTGATGAACCTTAACAATAAAGGAATTAAAGTTTTATATCTGACCATCAAGTTTTTCATAATAAATCATTATTGTTCTCCTGTTATGATATTTCTCTTCAATTAAAATTTTCCTAAATTAGTATAAAAACTAACTTGATTTTAGAATTTTTTTATGAGATTGACATGAATCTTGATTATACTTTTCTCAAATTAGTATAATCTTACATTATAAAATATTGGTATTTTATGTTTTTCATCGCATAAAAATGAACTAGTTGAATAATTTTGAAATAGAAGTTTAAAATATCCATTTTTACGTGAATTCAATCAATTAGAAAGCTTAAAAATTCAAAAGTGTGAATTATGATTGGTTTAATAAAAAACTAAAATTTTTTAAATTAATAAATTATATCTAAAAAATTTAAATTGGCACTCTAGATTTTTTTTTCCAAGTTCCGTCACTTACCTTATCTCTAGATAAGATTAAAATGAGAAAAAACATAAATTAAAAAAAAACATAAATACTATATAATTTTTTTTAATTAAATAACTTTTGCCAAATACTATATAAATATTTTAATTAAATAACTTTTGCGAAATATTCGTGTTTACACACATATTTATATAAATATTTTAATTAAGCGAGTATATAGCACCAAGGATAACGTGCATGCTGTGTAATAATCTAAACAACCAATGGTACTATATTAGGGAAAATGTTATTTCTAAATATTTAAAAAATTAAAAATAATTAATGTACAAATTAAGAGACATTTAAAAGTTTATGAGAGAATTTTTGTAAATCCAATTATTTATAAATTAATTTTATAAATATACATTTTTTTATTCTTATTTCTTAAAATTTGGTTATAAAAAAGTTTATATGAATATAAACTTAAATATATTTGGAGATACCCGTGGTTTAATTTGGACAAACGTTGCTCTAAGCATAGCCTTAATTTTAATGCTCCGTAAGCCAACACGGCAGCAGGCGAATGGTGAACACGCGCACCTCATTTACAAGAAGGAATTGAGTTAAATGCAGCTCCAAATTCCCCACGTAACATCACTCCACCAATGCTTCACCTATTGCCACGCCTCCAAAAATTAAAATCAGAATAATAATAATAATTTAATATTGTAAACATTATATTGTGAAAAAAATATAATAACATAAATTTTAAAATAAAATATAAAATAAACAAAAGAATTTTAATAATCTTTAGAAGTAAGATATAATAATTAATTTAAATAGAGGATTTAGAAAAGAGTAATAAGAGTCTAAATACGTTCTCAGATAAAACGTCCAATAATAACTTGATATTAATTAATTAATTTACATACAAGTCATAAATTAACAATATATATATAAGGGCAAGAAACCCATCCCTACGCCTTTCCAACAAAACAGCTCATTAGCAGAAACTATAAAGCAATTGGGTTATAACATCGGAACAACAACGCTCCACGCATTACATTTCCTTCACTCCCAACCTTCTTCTTTCGATGGCGGCGATGGGGCTGCTGAAGAGAGCGGCGCAGCGGGTGCCGTCTTCGCCGGCGTTCAAGCTGTCATTCATCCGGGCTCACGCGTCAGAGGCCCAGGCCCAGCAGGTGGAGCCGAAGGCCCGCGACACAACCTCCCTGAAAACCTTCCAAATCTACCGGTGGAACCCTGAGAACCCATCGAAACCAGAACTGAAGGACTACCAGATCAACCTGAAGGAGTGCGGGCCCATGGTCCTGGATGCGCTCATTAAGATAAAAAACGAGATCGATCCCACCCTCACCTTCCGCCGCTCCTGCCGCGAGGGGATCTGCGGCTCCTGCGCCATGAACATTGACGGCTGCAACGGCCTTGCTTGTCTCACCAAGATTCCGTCTGCGTCGACGGCCTCCACCATAACGCCGTTGCCGCACATGTTCGTGATCAAGGACCTGGTCGTGGACATGACCAACTTCTACAACCAGTACAAGAGCATCGAGCCCTGGCTCAAGCGGAAGAACCCACCGCCGGTGCCAGGGAAGGAGATCCTGCAGAGCAAGAAGGACCGCGAAAAGCTCGACGGGATGTATGAGTGCATTCTGTGCGCCTGCTGTAGCACATCCTGCCCCAGCTACTGGTGGAACCCCGAGTCATATCTCGGACCCGCTGCCTTGCTCCACGCTAACAGGTAACGCTCAAACTTCTCTCTTTCTTCTCACCTTAGTATTGGGTGTTTTCTTATCGCAATTTGTGGTGCACCTCGGTATTCTGCCAAATTAAACAGATTTTGTTGGGTATTATTGTGCGCGATATGAGGGAAAACAACAAGTATTAAACTATATTTTGTACCACTTGGAATTGGAGTTTCATAGGCTTACATAAAGAAAAAAATCAATCAATTTAGGTTTTTGAGGTGAATTTCTAATCTTGATTAGAGGATAGTAGTCAAGGCATGCGAAGAACTGTATCTGAGTTTTATTGTTGTCGTGACTGGTATATGCTGTTCTGTTGGGGGTGAGTTTTCGTTAGTGGATTCGAGTTTGGAAATTATTTTTGGAGCTGGTTTTGTGATTCAACGACAACAGTGGAAGCTATTATTTTCTGCATGTGTGAAGTCCGTTACCTAGAACGGCAGATTTCTTAAAAACTTGAAGAGGGTTTGTTGAGTTCTTGTGAAACTCTCAAAATCAGATGTTGACATTTTTTCATTGTGAAACTGTAAAAACCATTTAGTTTGCCTGGGTGGGGTGTCTTTCTCAGTCGCTGTTTGGTTTGACTTTTAGCTTTTAGAGCTTTTCAATTGTGAAACCTTACTGTTAAAACATCGCTAAGGCAAGAATGTTGAGGTATGTAAGGACATCTCTTCTTTAAGTTAATGGAGGAGCATCCATAAAGGTTTCACATTGAACCTATAACAAGGTCCATGGCTAAGAATTGAAGAAGGAGAAACTACATCACGAAGGACTCTTGCAATTTGTATTTATGATTCAAAGTGATTTCAAGTTACAAGAGAAGACTATTTATAGATAGCTTCCCTTGTACTCTATCCTAAAATGAAACTTAAATGCTAATTTAAGCTAAATTGAATACAAATGAAGCTAGAGTATTCTAGACTTCTATTATAAGAGCTTTTTGTAATATTTGAGGTGCTTTTGTTGAGCCTCTTATATACTTTTCCCCTCTTACACGTACTAGAAGTGTAGTCTATTCCAACTGACTCTTAACTACCATATACTAACTTTTTAAAATTTTTAATTTTTTCTGACCTTCCCTTGAGCATTTTAGTCCAACCAAGTATGATTGTGTTTACATTGATTTATTGGTTGAAATTGAGGGTACGAGAGGAAGTTGATCAAGAGTATGTGAGCATGCGTGTTTTGTTTTATTGTTTTTGTCAGTTGGTTTATGCTTATACTATTGGGTGGGTTCTATGTTCTTGCAGTACTGATTTTAAGCTTGGTTTGAGAAAGGATAATAATAGGCCTTCCAAGAAATATGCATGATGCTTTATTGGTTTTCTTACGTTAATATTAGGATAATATGCTTCTGTTCATGGTGTACTTTTGCCAAATAGAATCTTCAAGACATGGGGCATAGTTTGCCCTTTTCTGTTTCTATTTCACTGAATTTATTTATTATTATTTGTTTGGTTCTTTTAAGGTTTTATTTTGAATGCTTGGGGATCTATTAGAAGTATTAGATCTGTCCATTGTTGTGTATGTGACTTATTTTGGTTGGTTTGTGGTTCTTCTACTAAGAATGTGACAAATGAATGATATCTGTGTTGTTTTTGAAACTGCAATAACGATGCATTCTTAGGGTGGCTCTTTTAACTTACATAGCTGATATTTACCGAATTATAGAAGGAAGTCAGTAATTACTTCGAATCTTTTCGTCCATAAATACTACCTTTTTTTGGACTTATTCTTTAGTTATGATATGACTATGTATACACTCACTATTCTTCTTGCCTCATATTAACTCTCTTTTATATTAAACATTATTAACTTTCAACTTCTTTTCTTGTCCGTAAGTTATATTTGTCGGTGGTACAGTTGTAAATAAGGTGAGTTAAGTAGAGGAGCCTATGTTGATCCTTAGTTCGTACTTGGTCAGGATTAGGAAAGGACGAGTTCATCTTCACATTAGAAGATACTCGCATTTTTATTAAACTAATTGCATATGTGCACCGTATCTCTGTTATAGATAGAGATTACTTTGGCAGTTGGGTTTCAAAGCTGAGATATTGTTTGTGATGATATTTGCAGGTGGATAAGCGACAGTCGTGATGAGTACACTAAAGAGAGATTGGATGCGATTAATGACGAATTCAAGCTCTATCGTTGCCACACCATATTGAACTGTGCTCGTGCCTGCCCGAAGGGGTTGAACCCAGGAAAGCAAATTTCACATATCAAGTCACTTCAGCCTAAAGCCTAAAACTCTATTAGAAGCATGATGGTGTTTGCATTTAATCCTTTATGTTGTTATTTTGTATTTTCTTTAAAGTTGGGGATGATTTAGCTACATTCTTAATAAAACCTGAGCCCCTTTTTGTGAAACTTGGGCTTTTAATTTCTATTGACTTGTGTTTCTGCAATAAATGTTAATAGCGATCAGAACCCCGTCTCATAAATTGGCTGTAGCTATATTGGATTATTCTCCAAGGAATTTTTAACTAAAAGGTACTTTACACTTTTAATTGGGAGACACGCTTGTTTCTTTTTGTCTAAAATAAAAATTCCAAAGGTTTCCTTTTGAGAGGACTGTCTCTTGAAGTGACTTTATGCCTGTGAAATGTATAAGGCTTTAACCTTTTGCTTCTCTCCAATCTTGTTAAATTCTTGGTCAAGGTGATGATCAATATGGCGCTTGGAGTATCATGATTTTTATTCTTATGTTAGGAGTATGGTAGTTGACTGCATATTTCGTAAGAGACTACCAAACTAAAAAATGCACTGAATTTGAAACGCTCGTCATTGAATTGTCATGAGTCTTCAGTTTAAATATGGTAGAAATATAATCAAAATCAGAAAATGCTTACCCACAATTAACACAACTTTAGAATGATCATTACATCTAATCACGGCTTATCAAAAAGAATGAACATGTGAAAGAGATTTAATGATTTAAGTGATAAAAGAGCTAATCTCGTAACATATATAAGAACATTGAGAAAAACTTGACATTAAGCATTGAGACAATCTCATATCAAGATGTCACCATCGGTCATGAAATCGTTGGCAGTAGCTTGGTTTATGGTTTCCATAATTTCTTTTGTGCATGGCATTAATGTTAAGAGTTGCACTCGCTTTGCAATCCTTGAGATTTCTCAATCATCTCAGTATGAGACTATAACAGGTAAATCCTCCCCTTTGTCCCATGCTAATTTAGTAATGATCAGTAATAGTTTGGCCCAAATTCTGAGGGAAATCTATATTGAAATAATGTTTCTACAGGATGCAACAATGATTGCAACACCGCATGTTGTAACTGTGACATCACCAAACAGCCTCCACTTTGTGTTCTATGCTGTCAGGAAGATCCTTAGAATTCAAATTTAAATTTATTTCAATGGTTAGTTATTAGAACCCTACAACAAATAGATATGTTTCCACAAAGCCAAAGATCTAATGGCCATGATTTGATGATCCTTAATACAATATCTCTACTACCTATGATTTGATGAATCTTGTTACTTAAACAACTAAAAATAACTAAAAATGCATTTATTCAATAACCAAATACATAAAATCAAGAGATACTCAATTTTCAAATGTATTTCAAGGTAGGAAATAATACTCAATTAAAAATAAAGATTAAAAAAAAAACTTCGGTTAAAGTTGATGTGAAGATACTATGGATGAAAAACCCATTTAATTATTTTTTTCTAAAAACAATTTATAAAAAAACTTGTCTAGTCGTATCTTTTGATATATATTGTATTCAATATAAGTTCAGGGTTATTTCTTCAGTTTTAATAAAAAAGACTGCATCCTTCACCCCACTAATTCCCTTCCAAAGTATTGAGGACTTCGAGGACTTCCCGTCAATTTGATTCTCTTAGAAGAATAGTGGCCTTCAACCAATACGGGAGGTAAGGTTTTATTTTCATACAACCTCAATTTTGTAATCAAGAGAACAACGCACAGTTAAATAGGCGGACTGAATAATTAAAATCAATACAGATACAAAATTATAAAATGTTGCACGTATCTTTTCCAATTGTACAAATACATTTACCAATTATTCCAGGACAAGTCAGGCCCCTGTAAAACCATGTTTTCAACTCATGACAAAACTTTGACCATAATAGACTCATCTACAAAAACAATTTATCTTTACCTAAGAATATTGCCTCTGGAAATATCTGGACATTACAACAACCCCAGGGTTTTCTGTTCTAATATAGCCTGATAGCTAGTTCTTAGGATGTTAACATAACATGAGAGCAAGTTAAAAACCTATATGCTTTTTGACAAACCAAGAAATACAATTGCTGATGAAATCTGCACTCTTAGATCAGCAATATCCACATCATGGCCACCTTCTACGAGGCCCCACCTGTCCACCTGAAAAAGAGAATCAAGATAATTTTATTTCACAGATTATGTCCTGCACTTCAGTATTTAAGCACATATTATAAAGAGAGAGAAGTTTATGATTGGGATTATATATTATAGAGATGGTCACATAAGTAAGTACCTGAGAATCTTCTTCAAGTCTAATAAGTTCAATAGCTTCCTCGATTTGCAATTTCCCCTGCACCATTCCAATGGCAATAATTAATGAATGTGCTGATGCTGCAATAGCATCAATTGTTGCCAATTCGCAATCATCTGTTTTCTTTAGAAGGTTCTCAATAACTGTTACAAGACCATCTTCTTGCTTTCCACCAAAAAAGCTGGAGTAAACAACAGGCTTAAAGCCAAATTCTGTCTCCACCCAGTGAAGCAACGGATCAATTTTCTCCACCTGCCGATCTGCAAAGGTTGAATTCAAACTCAAATCCATACATGTAACGAAAAAAGAATGAGACACTTCTTGATCTAAATAACTTTGATTCGTAAGAATGTTGTTGCATGTAAGAAAAAAATAATTCCCGGAGGTTAGGGCTAAAATACAATCTTAATGTCACTAAACAGCTTCCACAGGTGAAGGAAATGTGAATTCAACCGACCACAAGTATATCATAAAAATAATACCAAGCTAACGAGAAAATGAAAAAGAAATCTTCATGTGGACTTGAAATTCATCTTTTAGGTGTCAAATACCATTGTTATCTATAAACGCACCAGCTTAAGCTACAAAATCGAAATAATTTCTACAAACAAATCTCCAGCCCAAAAACCATCAATTAAAGGAGTACGACCAAAATGCTTCATACAACATAATTTATAAGATAACAACTTCAACTCACAAAATTCTGATTTATCTAAGCATGTATTACATCAAGCAATCCTAAATTTATTAACTGGGGATCAAACATATGAAGACATATCAAGTTATTAACTAGTACCGTACCATGTACATAGCTTGTCAGCTCATTGTCATCAGGTGCACGACAAAATACTAAATCTTGATTAAATTTCTTCATCAAATTCTCAATAATTTTGCTCCTTGTGAGGGGAACTCGTTCCAGGGCAGTGCAAGCAAGTCTCATAAGAGGCATTGTGAAGGGTCTTATGCCATCCGTTAGCTGCAATAAATCCATTAGCAGTCCAGTTTAAGTGACACTCCTCAGCATCAACACTTAAACAAAATATGCAGCTTCAAATGGACATCAAATATTTTGAAGGGAAGGCTGGTATGAGCTACATCACCCCGCCAATTGACTTTAAATTATTATATACCCTTTTTGGAGGACAATTGAAAACAAATATGAAACAAAATTCATAGGTTTCATGAGAACTCAAGGAAAAAAAGCATATTCCGTTTGGTGATGATGAGAAAGGCAGCCCACAGATTCAGGGTTGTGCCAAATTATGACAAATGAAGCCATAACATAACGCAACATTGAATTGAAAAAATGAGATATAAATCTTCAAAAATGGTCATTATTTACCCATCAGCTCGCCCTAATAATTATCTACAAATAACAGTATCCTCTACTTTGCACAAGATAATACAGATAGCCATGATCAAGTAACATGGACAGCATCTTGACCAATCCTTCCCAATGTCGTAACATGCAATGCATACCTAAAATAAAGTCAAATTTTATGAAATGAATCTCTTCATGTTAAAAGCTTCACAACAAGGTCCTAATCTTGTTCTAACTCCCACTTTCTCCCTCTATAGACAATAAACAGGTCCTACCTATCTCTCTTGACAAACAGAAAAGAGGATCAAATAAAAATTTGAACAAAACCAAGTTTCTTAGATGATAGAATCCATTTCTCACTTAACTATATTGCCACCGAGAAACTGTAAAAAAACACTTGGATTGTACCTTGGTAAATCAATTGTTAACTAAAATTCAATACAAGATAAAAAAAGAGTACAATGCAAACACAAAAAGACATACAACAACACTAACAAGAAACAAACCTTTTTCCCCACTATACGGCTCTTCTACATAAATCAAACACTCATCCAACAGTACATTTTTATTCTGTTTGGACATCCTTCTGTAGCACTTTAAGCACTTATAAAAAGTAAAATAAGAAAATGAAATGAATGTAGTTTCTAGTATAACTTAAAACCAGCCTAAGTATCCTTACATTCCAATCTTGTCTCTTGTAAGTCTTCATAAAAAAACTTTTTGTTTATCTAAACTTATTCTCCTCAACCATATTTTTCCCTATTTTGTAAAATATCGTTATATTATTGGAACTGGATAAATTCAAAACAAAAATTCAAATTTTGAGACGTCGCTGAACAGCTTTTGGAATTCAGACAATGTTTAATCCAATTTTTAATATTAAAAATGACAAAAATGGCTAAAATAGTCGAACACCTAGAGGAGCACACCTGATATTCCCATTCAGCAGCAATGGCTTTGGCAAGAGGAAGAGTGGGAAGCTTGAGGGGTCTCTTGGAAGGTGTCTTTAGGGTTCTGTAATCGAGCATCACCGTCCATCCGTTCCCGTCATCGGCTTCTCGAGTCTTCACGTCCTTGTAAAACCGCTTCCCCACGATCGACCCAGTCATGAACGACATCGGCATCGTCACCGACGACGATGACTTCCACTTCCCCGATGGCCCCTTCACGTACACCTTGTCCCCATCCGAAGAGAACGTGAACGACGACTGAGATGACGACTGCGTTGGCTCCTCGTCCGCCGCTGCCACCGTCATCATCTGCCGCCGAATCAGGGGAACCGAGAGTGCCGCCATGAAAGTGGGACTCGCTGGTTTTACGCATTTTCTTATTATCGAATGAGCCATTGAAAAAAAAAAAACAATAACTAAATTAATTGATTCTGAGTACTCGACCTTAACTTGTCGGAGTTAGAAGGGTTATGTGGGATTTCAGCGAGAAGGGAAGAAAGAAGAAGGGAGAAAAACAAGAGACCGGTACGGTGGGCCTTACGGTCCATCGAATCAGATTGTTCCGCTGGCTGTTTCTTTTTGCACCTTCCTCCTTTCCTTTCTACACCCTCATAAATTCTATTAGTTCGAAATTACCTCTCACTAAAATTACAATAAAATTACAATAAAATGGTAAAAGTTGTTGGATTATATGAGTTTCTTTAATCAATGAACTTTTGATGATAACAAGATTATTATTCTATCGAGTAAGTCTCTAGTCAAAAGTGAAGCAAGGTTAGACAATTCAGAAAGTATGTCCAACAAATACATTGAGTGTAAGTGATTGATTAATATGATTTGAAGATCGAAATATACTATTTGTGCTTATGCTTTCATGTGCTAAACGACTGATATACAAATGTTATGTAGAAAAGTATAAGCAAGAAGTTTGACAAATGCAAATGTTAAGTCCTAGCATTAAATGAGTCTAAGCAGTACACAAGTCAGTTTGCTAGACAAGTCTATTAGTGGTTATCGTTATGTTTAAGCATTAGACAACCCAAGTCATTAGGTGACCCCTCAGTCTTTGAGTAATATAAGGCGTTAGACGACTTAAGTGATACAAAACATTGGACGACTAAGGTGTTAGACGACTTAAACAACAGAACGAATTATAATGCTCTTTGACGTTTTGATGAGTGTTTTAATCTCTGAATTGAATTGATAATGTGGATTGATATATTGATCTAAGTGTTTGAAATAGAGAATTAAATATCATAAAATAATTCATGCTATAATGTTCAAAAAAAATATTTTATGATAATTTCATTCTAAAAGAAGGTTTTTGAATCAAACGTTCAAATCAAAAGAAAATTAGGAAATGGTTGGTGAATGAATTGTTTGATTGAGTATGAAATATTACTGCTCTGACAATTCAAATGCAAAATCATATTGCATAAAGTGTCAAGAAAGGAAAATTCAAATTAGGTTTGAGCTCACTCAAGAAAGGATATCCTAAAGAGCATTAACAAATTCAAAGTTGAATTCTTGAAAAGTGACATTGAAAAATAAAATTAAAGAATTGATTAGGTCATTTCATATCGAGAAGATTATGATGAAGCATTGCAATTTGAATTCTCAATGGCTAGTAAATGCAACAACTATATAAAGGGTGCAAAGTCATACAAGAAGATTAACAAAGCTATTTTACAAAAGATCAAAATGGTGAGAAATTGTCTTATCTGTAGTGATTAGTGAATTGGGTTGTGAGCTTACATATTGTATATCCTTCATAGAGTGAAGTTGTAACCTGTGAGTTGAATTGTAATTAAGGGTTTTTGCTCTTAGGGGGATATTGAAAAGGATACCTGAAGAGGTTGAAACTCGTGTAACCTAGAGAGGGTGATACTCATTGCTAGTCAAAGGTGTTGAGCAAGTTACCAAAGAGATTGGACGTAGTCTTAGGTGGAGGTGAACTAGTATAAATCCCTAGTGTGCATTTTCTCTATCCCCAATCTTTTACTTTGATTAGTTAGTTAACTTGTATTTTTTTGGTTGTGCGTGTAGTTTTTGAATTTGTTTTTAGGCTATATTTGTTAGTTTTGAAATGGTTGAAATACCAAGAAGGGGAGTTGAATTGGCTAGTTAAAAATTTAGGCTATCTTTGCAAGCTAAAAACCACCTTTAATTGAATCAATTAGATCACAAAGTTAGGATGCAAACACTACTGAACTGTACACTTTCAATCGGTCAAAAACAGAGTTAATCGATTGATTTTACTAAACAGATTCTGTTCTGGTATAATCAACCGATTGAAACAGAAAAACAGTCGACTAAAATACTGGGAAAAATGCAGAAATGCAGATTCGAGTTTTAAACCAAGAACAATGCACAAGAATGATCAAGACAAGTTCTGAATGATTATGCAAACATGCTCAATGCTCCAGATGCCATGAAAATATGCAAGAACATGAAAAAGATGATTAAAACACAAGTTCTTTAAACTTTAAAATGAATATGCAAGAGAGAAAGGTTAGAGAAGAGAGGAGACCACGAGATTTTTATACTGATTCACTCAAACCTGAGCTACATCTAGTTTGTCAATGCCTTGAGCTTGACTTTGCACTATTTCAAAAGATTTACAAAGTATCCACCCTTAACTTTCAAAATATTCAAAAACTACACAAAAGACTCTTGAATCACACAAGAGTTACACCAACACAACAAGAACCCTCTTGCAGACCTGGAAAACCACCAGGCATACACACAAAGTTTGAGAAAGATCAAACTTGATTGATAGGACAACCCAGCCTACCACAAACCACTTTCTCCAAGCTTCAAACCAAGCCAAAAATTCCAAGAATTGATCCAAGATCAATCTTCAACTATTGCAAACTGTATGATCACGAAGGAGAGAGTTTCCACAAGTTTCCAGAATAATTTCGCGCTTAAAAGTGGTCAGAATACCTCTCTTTCAAAAATCACAGCTCTTATAGTCAAACTGTTACGAAATTCAACAAGTTGATTTCCAAATCAATCGGTTGATTTCACTTGACTTAAGTGAAATCAGTCGATTAAAAAATAAATCAACTGATTGAATTTGTTACAGTTTAAGACTATTGCAACCAACCTTTTAACCTGTTGAAAGACCATTCAACAGACTAAAAGGGACATTTTAACATGTTGAAAAACTATTCAACAGATTAAAAAACACAACAAAGACCAAATACATCTAATTAATGCTACAAGGTCTACAATATGAATTACAAACTTCGAATACACTTTCTTAATGATGTAACTATGTGGAGAGCACACGTTCCAGTCTTGATCAACATGCATACCATCAAATCTCCTTTCCTTCATCAATGTAGGCTTCATTCCAATGGTAATAGCTTCAAGATAGTTCAAAAGGGCTTCATTAAATCTTCATCAAATCTTCAAGAAGAATACCACTTTGGCTTCTCATGTCAACAATCTCCCCCTGATTTGATGAATCCAACCTCTATCTTCTTTTATCTATCTTCTTCTATCTTCCATTGCAAATTGCTTCCATTGGTTGGATACCATTAAGTTGATGAAGTAACGCCTAAGCTTGAAACTTATGAACCTGAAAAACATTTACAGTAGCAACACACACAAGCTAACAAGCAAACAAATATGCACATGCTCCCCCTATCAATAATATGAGTTCAGATTCAGATTTGATTTTAATTCCAATTTTAATGCTTCTATTTTAGTCCAATTTGGTCAATTTGCTATTTGGTCAATTTTTCTCCCCCTTTGGATTCATCAAACAGAACAAATGCATAAAGATAACAAACATAGCATATCCTTTCATTACTACTGGAACATAATACAACCAACAGAAACTGAAAACAGAGAATAAAAGCATAAAGCTGATACAATCAGCCATTGAAAATAAAAATAACCAACTGAAATTGACAGAACTTAAACTGAAAAAGAACAAACACATGGATGCCATGCATGATCCTAAACAACCAACACACTCAGTCATCCTAAGGATCATTTATGGTCTGGAATGAGTTCAACATGTCATGGATATCTTGGATTTGGCCATCCAATGCATTGAATCTCTCATTGCAATAGTTGTGATGTGCATGTTGGGACACATTTAGCTCATACAGCTGGTTCAGCACCATCCTTTCAAAATGTGAGTACACATGGCCTCTATCCTTTGGAGGGTTGTAGGGAGTTAAGTCCATGGTTCCAGTAGTTGGTTCTTCCTTTTGATTTGCACCACTTGAGCTAGCTTCATGGTCATGTGCACCACTAACTACAACACTAACAACTGTCCATGCATTTCCCACCTTGAGAAAGCCTATTTTGTGCAGATTTTGGTTGGAGGTATGGTTCAACAGTCCAGTTGACTCTTCTAGCTCACCTTCTACATCAATTCCAAAGTATTCTATGAATTTGGACACCAAAACCACATATGGCAGCCTAAAATTCGTGAGTCTCTTGGCCTTGAGCATGTGATCACGAAACACATAGATCCAATCCACTTGAATGTTGTGTTGGATGCAGTACATGAGTATCAAATCTCCCTCATTCAATGTTGAATGGTTACTACCACGTGGAACTATGATTTTTGTGACAATCATAGCAAGAAGCCTTTGATCCACCTTGAGACCACCAACATGGAAGTGCTTGATTTCAGCTGCAGGATTCCTCAAGCATTGGCCATAGTATTGAACCTTGTTGAATTCTGGAACAACCTCAGTTTCACCTTTCCTCACTTGCACACCCCTTGTTTTGAGTCCAACCACATCTTTCCAAGCCTTTTTGTTGATCTCCATTTGAATCCCCTTGATACTTGACAGTAGCATATCATTTTTGAACTCCAAGTTGCTGAAAAACACCTTCACCAAGTCTGGATAATTTTTTCCTGAAAGTTCAAGAAATGTCTTCAACTTTTGATGCTTGAGTTGTTGAAATAAACTCTCAAAGCCTTCAGCTCTCAACCACGAAAATCTCAGCACCTTAGGAATGTTGATTTGCTTCTTGTTCATCTTGATGAGGAACACTTGAATGTTGTCCTCATGATCCTCAAACCATGCTTCAATTCTACCATGGCTTTCGTGATTTGAAGACCTTGGGGTAGGAGGAGCGGAGTGCTCATCATCAGATTGAGTGGCTCTTTGTTGATGACGAGGCATCATGAGCGTGGGTATGGCTGTTTCTATGAGAAGTATAATGCAAATGCAGAAATACAAGTGCAATATTTATAATTGAACAGACTGATTTTCAAAAACAGTTGATTAAATGGTGCAAATTTTTCTAATTAGTTTTAGGTTACCCAAACCATTTTAATGCAGTCCAAAACAGTATCTCACACATTCATAGTGTTTTCAATGTATTTTTATGAGTGAATCAATCAGTTCAGATCATGTGAGCTGCATGCACATTGGAATTGTACACTAAACATGCTTTTTGGTCAAACAAATCAAGAAAAGCAACACATGGCTGATGAAATAACTATTAGGAGCAAATAGTACTTGACAAAAAATGCTTTCTTTGACTGGGTTAGCTTTGCAATTCAATTCGTGAGTAAATGCACAGTAAAATCAGCACGTTGAAAAGCAGAAATAGTTTATTAAAACAACATTAGAGTATCAGAGATTAAAACCAGAATTTGGTTAAGTGAAATCAACTGACTGATTTTGAAAATCAATCGATTGAAAATCGTAAAATTCAACTTCATTTTTCCAGATTCAGTTTTAATGAAATCAACATACTGAATTGTGAAATTAACAAATTAAAAACCATAGCAGATTATATTTTCATCATTCAGTGGCAGTTTAAGTGAAATCAACATGTTGAAAAACAGAATCAACAGGTTGACAGATCATGATTTGTGCAAACAAAGGCAGATTTAAGTGAAATCAACATGTTGAAATTAAAAATCAACAGGTTAAATATGACCGTTTTCAATTTTTGCATACTGCAACTGATTTTTATGAAACCAATACATGAATACGTAAGATTAACATGCTAAAAACACATCAGACCACATTCTTAATGTCTAATATGCCTAGTTCAGTTCTTAGCTTGTTAAACCTATCTCTAACCAATGGTTTGGTAAAGAAATCAGCCAATTGATGTTCACTTTTAACAAATTGAATTTCACAATCTCCCTTTTGAACATGATCACGAATGAAATGATGCCTAATCTCTATATGCTTGGTTTTAGAATGCTGTATTGGATTCTTGGTTAAGTTGATGGCACTAGTATTATCACAATACAAAAGGTACCTTGCTTAGCCTTACACCATAGTCCAAAAGTTGATGCTTCAACCATATGATTTGTGCACAGCCATGTCCAGCAGCAATATACTCAGCTTCGGCAATGGAGAGTGTCACGCATGTTTGATTTTTGCTATTGCATGAGATTAGACTTGATCCAAGTAAATGGCAAGTACCACTTGTGCTTTTCCTATCCAATTTGCACCCTGCATAATTCGAATCTGAAAAGCCACTAAGAGTTATGTTAGAATCACATGGATACCATAAACCAACATTGGTTGTTCCTTTAAGGTACTTTAGAATCCTTTTTGCAGCTTTAAAGTGTGTTCCATTGGATTTGCTTGGAATTTAGCACATAAGCATACTCCAAACTGAATATCTGACCTATTTGCTGTAAGATAGAGCAAAGACCCAATCAACCCTCTATATTGGGTGGAATCCACTAGTTGGCCAGCCTCATCTGCATCCATATGGCAATTTGTTGCAATTGGAGTGGCAACTTCCTTACAATCCTCCATTTTGAACTTTTTCAATAAGTCAAAATAGTATTTTGATTGATTTAAAAATGTTCCATGCTTGAGTTGCTTGACTTGCAGCCCTAGAAAGTAGGTAAGCTCACCCATCATGGACATCTCAAATTCTCCTTACATAGCTGCAACAAACTCTTTACACAATGTGTTATTATTTGAACCAAAGATGATATCATCAACATACACTTGAACAAGTATAAGATCATTTTCAAGTTTTCTAATGAAGAGTGTTTTATCCACTGCACCTCTAGCATAACCTTTTGATGAGAGAAAATTGCTTAGCCTTTCATACCACTGTCATGGTGCTTGTTTCAAACCAAATAAGGCCTTTATCAATTTGAAAACATGGTTAGGATTGAGATGATCCTCAAATCCAGGAGGTTGTGATACATACACTTCTTCATTTAGAAAACCATTCAAGAATGCACTTTTCACATCCATTTGATGCAATTTAAAGTTACACATGCAAACATATTGATGAAGGATTATCTTGTTCCTTTTTAATATTATTGAATATGGTGTGAGTTGATTAAGAAAGCTAAGTGAAATCCTCACTGGACATTAAGATAACAAGCTATCTAGATGTGAAGGTTCCTTTCACAAAGCTCAAGAGAAGAAGATGATGGATTGATTCAAAACAAAAAGGAAATGGAAAGCACATAAACCATAGAAAACCAAGAACAATTAGGAAGAAGAAAACATAAAATGGAAAGGAAAGAAATGGTAAAAATGTGAGAAGCACGCCACTACAAGGCTAGGCTAGAAGCCATGGCAACCTTGAAGATGAGTGGATGTGTGCCGCCACTTGCTAT